>Ga0209771_1000235_pt1 | contig 36282 bp, 47 predicted proteins | sample SaaInl59LU_5_DNA_FD_184639 | JGI IMG/M metagenome (GOLD analysis project Ga0209771, IMG submission 184639) | Marine microbial communities from expanding oxygen minimum zones in the Saanich Inlet - ESP_59LU_5_DNA (SPAdes) (version 2) | ecosystem: Environmental > Aquatic > Marine > Intertidal zone... | reverse complement strand
CGAAAACTATTAAAGGCCTTCAGTGAGGCATCAGTGGTAACTATGTCGTTTTGCTTATCAACATTATCCAGGGTCGCAAAACCAGAGACGATGCGCTTCTCTACATCGACTTTACTAAATGGCATGGAGAGGCGGACGCTGTCGCCTTCAGTAGCCCAATGAGCCTTAAACATAGTCATACTAGTTATATTATACAATACTTTTTATCAAATTGTTAGAAAAACGATATAATTGTTTTTTCACTTAATCTGATGATGATCCTTCACCTTGTGGGTTTCTACCGCTGATAGTTGATGTACTATCTGATTGGTTATTGGATCTGTCAGTATCCCTCTCTCTGTTCCGTGCTGTGTTTGCTCGCGCATCCGCTGCTTGACGAGAATTCATTTCAAATGGCTCGTCTCCATCTGGCCTCTGTGGCAATCCAAGAATCTCTCTTGCCTCATTAGGAACCATAATCTGGTTCTTAACATAACGCTCTAAAATCTGAGACTGAGCAATCTCATCCGTCAACGTTAGCTCGTTGAACTTAAACTCCAGAATATCTGTTTCTTCTTTTATGATCTTATTAATCATCTTTGCAAGATTGTTCTGTGCTGGCCTTGAGACCTGCTCTTTGAATGTCCGATCCTGTGCTAAGGCAGCAGCAATGGCGGAAGAGTCTCCTCCACCAATTTTAGATAGCGGGACTTGGTGAGCAATAAGGATATCATCTCGGTTCTGTTTGCGATACTGCTCAAAGGATGCCTCCTGGACACCATTCTCTACAGGCTCCATCTTAAACTCAACCTTGCTGTTATCGCTATCTCCAGGAAGTGGGATATATAGGGTACGGTGATTTTGCCCCTTAAGGTTATTCTGCAGGAACCTAAACATCTTATCTTCTGCATCAGCAGAAAGCTGAGCACCCTTTAGTGTTACAACATAGCGAGGCACGCCCTTGTTCCCAAAATAGTCAATGTTGTATTGGGAGGCTAGCTGATCTCCATGCAAAGATGTTATTGCAGACATAATATCTGGGACACCATAGAATGTATTTAATGGAGAGTATTCCTTATAGTGGATAATCTCATTAGGTCTTGGATCAGTAGTAATTGGGTTTTTATTCTTTGCCCCCAGGTTTCTGAAGTACACAACCTTGTTTCCAATAATTTGAACATACCCGTCGCGCAAACGTCGTGCTCTAATAGTTGTTGCTGGAATGTGACCGATATAGCCAATCTTGCCCTTGGTAGTTCTTCCAATCTCCAGGTATCCGTTTCCAGTTGCCTGGACATCAGTAAAGAACTTTGTCAGAGTGTGGGTGAATGACTCTTCGTCGTTCAAATTTTCTAGCCAGTCTCGCATCTCTACCCTGAGTCGCTCAATTCTTTTGCGGGCTCTTTCTACTGCGTCTGGATTCTCGGTGGACTCTAGCTTCATCATTGTACGCTTTGACACCTCGAAGTCATATCCAAGACCAACAATGTTTTCAACCTTGGCATCGATAGCTGCGTGATTAGCGAAAGAAGTATCGTAATAATTTGCTAGCTCATACAGATTCCATGGTGGAGTGATTACGTCAAACATTCCGTAGCCATTACGGAAGACAGTGCCTGGGTTAATCTCTTTGGACTTTGCGTCCTCAATACCAGAAGCCACAGCAAGAGCACTAGTCATGTATTGCTGAGACGGATCTACCGTAGGGCCATCATTTGTATAAGTATAGTTCTTTGACATCCTGCTAGAACGTCTCTTGAAGTTAGTGTCTAGCCCCGTCAAAGACTTGATGTCATCCCAGGATTTGTTGAATGGGTCTTGCTTCTTAAACTGATCTACAGTTTGCTCAATTTCATCAATTCTTGCACCAACAGTCCAGCTTTGCTCAGACATTACCCCTCGTCTCCGTATGTCTCAAGAGTCTTCTTGGCAGCAGTGATAGCCCCGATGTCATTCATGCTAGGGATGAGGCCCTGTGACATTCTGTCTACTTGCTCGCTGTGCTCTTCGTCAGAAATCTTCTTCATGTTTGGGTAGAATTTTGCAGTGCCCTCTGGCTGACCCCAGTATCGAGCAGCATTCTCTAGCTCTTGTACCCTCGACAGGTCGCCCTTCATTGATTCAATCGACAACGCATTGCCGTTGCCGTCTGTAAATGCCTTACCGCTTGGCTTGTGCCATACGTATGTTCCGTAGTTAGAGTAGTTTTCTTCAACTACCTGTACTTTTGTCTCCCCGATCTGACCAGGGAATCTTGGTTTTGGAGTATTCATGGTTACTATTGTACCACATTATACTGGAGTGATGGTAGAATTCGACCAAGACAGGTCTTTATAGATGGAAGACCTGTAGTTGCTGACAACCAGGCTGGAGCTTGAATCAAAAATAAAGCTATTTGTGCCAGTAAATGTCTTATAAATACGCTGAGCGTCTGTTAATTCGGCATCTGTTTGTGCCAAGAATAGCACCTCTTGCCAAGTTACATCACTCCAATCACTCCAATCGAATGACACATCTTGGCCTTGGCGTACGGCTGTCCACTGCCTGAACGCAAATCTTTGAACATCATCTAGCTGAGTTGCCTGATAATAAGACAAGTTGTCGAATGCTATTGGGCTGGTGATTCGGATTGCCCCAGGAGTATTCTCAAAGCTCAGGGAATCTAGAAATGAGAATGACAGTGTAGCCCAGCTATAAGAGTTAACTATCGGACGCTTTACAACCTTTCCATCAGTGTAGAACACGATATCAGATCTAAGAGTTCCAGTCTTGCTGTCAATCGCATAGATCTGACCGCGTTTTTGTGTATTAGAGTCTGCTACTAGGTAGAACCTAACATAATCTGAAGGACCTTCTATTTCAAATAGCTGTACTGGATCAGTAGGAAAGGTGAGCTCATCATATCTGACAGACATCTGAAAAAGATCAATCTTAAAGAATGAAGCTTTGTTTTTGTTAATGGGAATGCTTAGCCCTTCAAATCCAGAATATGAGAATGGCACCCTTGGCTTCATTCCACTATTTTTAGTCAGGTGCAGGTACGGTGAACTGTTCTTTCCAATACTAAAAGGGCTGACGTTCTTGTACTCAAAATAGTTTCCAGATCTTTTGTAAGGAACTATCTCACTTCCAAACTGAGTTTTAATCTTATTAGGTTGCTTTCCAAGAGCTTGTGACGATATGTCTAGGTGTCTTATTCTTATGTTGTCATTAAGAATGCCGTCTGACTGTACTTCAATATGAATGACAAGAGCCAGGCTATCAATACTAATTCCAACTGGCAACTTGATTACTGAATCATTAAGGACTTCGTACTTTGTGGTTACCCAATCGGTGCCTGGTGAGACTATCCCATCTTTAGGTAAAGGCTCTGTATTTTGGTAATACGCAATATTATTATTGGCACCGTTTTTTAAGTACTGGAATGTAACATATGTTTTTACTGGCATTGATGATGTGTCATAGGCACCCTCAGAAAAATTACTCAGCCTTACATAGTCTACATTAAACTGCAAAAAATCTAGAGAGAAGAACTTGTCGTTAGCCTGATCTAAAACATATTTTCCAAAATAGCTCAATGGAATGTAGTCTTCCCAATATGAATCCGTTGCAATATCTAACTCAAACTTTCCAAGATTTTTAGTAGGAACTAGTGTATAAGTTGCTTTTTGAGACAGCTTATTGCTTTCACCTGCTAGAGATCCAGAAGAATAATCCTTTGCTAGACCATTTGTATCAAAGACGTTGATCATCTTTTGTAGATTTATGGCACTTGAGATAGCTACCCTGTGTATCTTTCCAGAAAAAGTGTTTTGATAGCTTTGGTTTCCAGCAATAAATACCTTAGATGATTGAATAGTTCCAATAAAGGATGCAACCCTCCCCCCAAAAGCTATTGCTGCCTGCTGGAAGCTAAGACCAACAGCAAACTGATCACCGACACTAACCCCAGAGCATGTGTAGAACATTTCTGAGAACAAGTTATTGTTTTCGTCCAGGTACTCCACAGAGTATTCAATTGTATCGTTATCTAAAGATATGTCGATGGCTGATTTGTCAAACTGGTTCTCAAAGCGCATCAGTGTTTCTTTCCCAGAATATGTAAATGTATCCGTCTTTTCAAAAACCGCATAGATTGATTGAGCAGACTCTTTTAAAAAGCTAAGGCTATTGAAAAAGAAATATCCACCAGTGTTATCGAAGGTAATGTCTGGCTTTATTGAGAACGTAGGGTTCTCAGGATCAAAACTAAGATCTGTTACAGACTTCCACTCTAAGCTCTTTTCGCTCAGGAACAGCTTAGGCAGTCTATAGTCTGGCAGGGCTATAGAGTTTTTGCCAACGTTCATGTTTTCTGCAAAGCCTGAAGACCAGCTAGAAGTAGATGGATACCTTGCATTTTTTGCATAATTAGCAACCGAGTAGTCTATGGCTGCTATCGATGTGTGGTTTAATCCACCAATAGAAGTGGGAAAATCAACACCCTGACCATAAATGAATCTGCGCTTTTGTACGATAACTGGAACTTCGTAAGAATACACTGCTGGAGATTCTATCTGAACTACAGGAACATCATCATATGCATAAAACCCTACCCAGTCTGTGTCTGCATCTGGGAAGGCTATCGGATCTCCGTTAATATCAATAGACATGACTTCCTGACCATTAATGAGAACCGAAATTCTAGTGGCAGACATCCTAATACTTATTAGCATTGGCCTACCCCACTCGCCAACCGAGTATGAGCCAGAGTAGCTTCCTGCCTTTAGCTTTATCATATGTCTATCAACATATAGCCCGTCATCAGAAAGTAGCGGGCCAAAGACTCTTCTCGCCTCTGTAGCACTTGACATTATGTTTGCCCAGAACTCAAATGTTAAAGATTTGTTTTGTCCTGACTTATTCATAAACCCCTCGCCTGGAAGAACTAGCGATGGCTTTCCGCCTGCGTTTGGCGTAATTCTGGTGCTATTCTCAGAGCCATAGACAATTGGTGTACCAGTATTTTTAGCACATAGCTGTAGGCCGTCAGAATCATCTACCACATAATAGCCAGATTTTCCCTGTAGTCCATAAGGGTTAGCAGAGATTCCGAGAAATTCTGGATAGTTGGGAAGAAGCACTGGGGCTTCTGGCTTTGATCCAAGAGACTGTGAGTGAAACTCTTCTGACCATTGCCCAAAAGATATTCCGTTAATCGCAAACTGATAAACGACTTCTTCTGAGGGCTGATAAAACATTTCTATAAATGGAGAAATGTTTGAGAAGTTCTCTGGCAAGCTAAAAGTCGCAGATACGAATGCCCACAACCCCCTAGAGCTTGTTGGAACATTTACTGGCCTTAGGACTTCATACTCTTGCCCGTCAGCAGTATTCGTATATGTATACCCGACCCTTACCTGGACGGATCTGTTAGGCGTATAGAGATAAAGGCCTATTGCAAAAGAACCTAGAGAGGTACTAATGCTACTGCCATATGCTGAATGCTTAGACCTGATTGAGATTAGCCCCCCGTTGCCAACCTCTTCTTGCAAAAAGTTTTTAAAAGTTGTAGAAATTGGTGGAGTCGGGACGCTTTGCTCAAACTGCTCTTCGGTTATTGTGGTGGCACCAGATATGGTCCAGTCGAGGCCTTCCTCGACAAGTTGCTCATTCCCGCCTACGTCGAACAAGGTGAGGTATCCGACCTCTTCATCTAGTGCCCACATTGTTGTTGGATGCTCTGCGAACACCTTAGTTGCATACAGATTTAAAGGATTAACCATTCTAGCCCTTACTTATTGTGCACCAGATAGCCACCAGCAATGAACCAGTCCTGTGGCTCGCAGCCTACAAGGTATGTCATTTGTGGCTCGTCTATAACTGTGACAGATTCTACTAGCTCTTCTCCATAAGATCCATCTTCAGCTACAGTTATAAGGAAGTCTCCAGGTTCTATATCAGAAGTTGGTACGATTCTGTATACCCCGTCTCGCTTAATATAGATTGTCTGGGTGAACGAGAACTTGGCGGCTTCGTTGCCGTTGAAGTAGACGCATGCCGACATCTTAGGACCTAGATACATAACCTCAGTTTCCGCGAGTCCTTCGAACGTTAGAGTGTCTGCGGACCACAAGAACATAGATGGCTTAGAGTCTCCTGGATCTTCTGCCGTCATCTCAGCCAGCAATGGAGTTATCGCCATATCACCCATGACCACGTCCTTTGCAGGAATCTCACCACGAGCAGTCCTAACCAAAGTGTCTTCGTGGATACACCATGCGTGGAACCTTGGGAAGAACGGTGGGAAGTGCGGTGGGAAGTGTGGCGGGAAGTGCGGGAAGAACGGTGGGAAGTGCGGTGGGAAGTGTGGCGGGAAGTGTGGAAAGAACGGTGGGAAATGAGGAGGGAAGTGAGGAGGGAAGTGAGGAGGGAAGTGGGGTGGGAAGTGTGGGAAGAAGGGTGGGAAGTGCGGTGGAAAGTGTGGGAAGAATGGGAAGAATGGTGGGAAGTGCGGTGGGAAGTGGGGGAAGAAGGGTGGCAATGGGGTAACGGATCCAGAGTCATCAGACCATGGGCCGTAGCCAATTGCATTGCGAGCTCTAACCCTATATGTCTGGGGCAAGGCTGGCTCTTGCTCAACGGTAACGCCTAAAGATGTGGTCGTACCAGTTTTTCCATCACTGCACTCCCACTCATATTCAATGATGGCCGAGCCGTTATCTAGGACCGCATTCCAAGTTACAAAATCTTGTCCAACGCTAGTAGATGCTTGTGGCTGGTCTGGCTTAGACGGCACAGCAGGGTTTTGGTAGCCTGGCCTTGGCTTAATTGGATAGGATATGATAACCGCACCGTGCATTCCTGGGAGTCCAGGAAGACTAGACCCCATCTCTCCCTGGTGAGAGCCACCCCCTCCGCCTGAACCGAATTCTACTTGAGATGTTCCGTACTTATCTGAACCAGCTTTTCCGCCTATCGCATAAGTTGAAAGAATTCCGTTGATGGAAGATTCTAGACCTTTAATGCCAGATACAGATGGGTCTGCACCCTCTCCGTCAATAGCATTAGAGAATGGGCCACCGTCGCCACCACTGGCTACAATATATAAGTCAGTCCCTTCTTGCCCTATTACTGAAGACTGTCCGCTTTCTCCTGGACCGCTTGGACTTCCAGTAATGCCGCCGTTTCCAACGACAATTTGAATAGACTTTTCTTCTAGAAAGTGATATGATCCAGAAACAACTGATCCAGCGTCTCCACCGCCGCCAGCGATTACTATGTCTGGAGCATCAGTTCCATCGTCTGCTGGGTCTGCTGGGTCTAGTTCGCCCTCTTCAATCTGGGAGGCTCCGCCCGAGCCACCGCCTCCTACGATCAAATAATTAATTTCTGGATTAGATCCGAATCGATCTAGAGTAAAAGTATGAGAACCAACAGATGTAAAGTAGTGAACCTTGTGCAAAGTTCCATCGATCATTGTCTCAAGCACGGTTCCGCCAGAAGCCTGGATAGGCTCAAATTCGTGGTAGGTGCCACGGGAACGGAGACGGTAAGACATACTACAATTTTAACATAAAAGTAATTATTTTATTTGCCAAAAAACATGACAATTGCATATCTCTCTCCACTTAAGATATGTCTTACCTTATGAGTATGATCAAGGTCTCCCCTAAAAAATACTAGGGTTCCTGACTCTGGATTAATTTTTAGATCATGCTGTGGGAATACCAACTCGCCGCCAGTGAAGTCAACGCCGTGGGTGGATAGATATAGAATAGCAGAGAACTCTAGCTCATCTTTTCTCTCAGAGCCGTCGCTGTGGTCTGAGCCGTCTAGATTATACATATCTGAATGCAAACCGTTAAAGGCACCTTCTACAAGCTTTACGACTCCAAGGTTATAATCATCCAAGATTACATCGTACTCTTGCTCTATTTCATTTTTAGACAAGGCAATAGCAAGCAACATTGACGGATGTATCTGATCTCCGAATGACTCGAAGAACCCAGCTCTGTCGCTTGACTCTACAAGCCTATCCCTGTATGCGTCTTTAATCTTATCGACCTGCTCTTTAGAGATAAGGCCTTCCCTAATGTTTACACTCATTACTTAATTATAGCAGATAGGGCCTATGATATAATTATCTTATGAATAAACTAGAGGCTCAGCTAATACAGCTTGGATACGACTATAAAGAAGTTGCTCGCGGTGTCTACCTAATCCCCGACTTTTTATCAGACTCCGAGGTATCTCAGGTCAAAGATTGCATAAATGGTGCCAGCGAAGAAGACTGGACAACACACTATATGCAGGGAGTAAAAGATCTAGCTGAAAGAAAGTATGGAAGAACCGATATAGATAACCTAGTCGAGGAGGGTCTCATTGAGATAACTACTCACTGGATTGACAAGAACCTCGGACTTTCTTACGACATATCTGGACCAATATCTGAAAGAATACAGGAAGTCATAGCTTTTGACGAGGACATTGCTTTTGATGGAATCGGCACAATTCAAAGGCAGTACAAAGACGCCCCACTAATCGAGCATGTAGACAACCACTCAGACCCGATGATTGAGTATGCAGTAATTATGTACATCAATGATGACTATAAGGATGGGGAACTTTTCTTTGGTAGGCTTGGTCTGGAAATTGTACCACCAGCGAAGTCTCTCATAATCTTTCCTAGCGGGGAGGATTACCTGCATGGGGTCAAGCCTCCTGGGGATGGACCACTTCGATATGTCTTGCCATCATTTGTAAGAAAGCGTAAAGTTGAATACTAACCACAAAGATCTTTTACGAAACAGACTTCATAAACTGGGGTATAGGTTTGAAGAGCTAGAAGACTTTGTCTTTTTGGTATACGACGTGTTTTCTGATGAAGACTTGGCCCCAGTATTAGACATTATAAATAACGCTAGCCAGGCAGACTGGGAGCACGACTACCTACAAAGTCAAATAGATCTTGCTGGCAAAAAGTATGGAAGGGATGATCTAGACAACCTCATTAAGGAAGGGTTGATGGAATTTACTGATGACTGGTACGATAAGGCCATCTCGATTCCAGAAGATATTACTGCAAGGCTTTCGATGAAAATTGAAATTATTTTTGGATTTGACTATAAACTAATTACTGGAAGAATGAACACAATTCAAAGACAGTACGAGGGTAGCCCGCTTGTTGAACATGTGGATCAAAAGGGTGACCCATCCATCTCCTATGCGGCGATTGGATATATTAACGACGACTACTCTGAGGGAGAGCTGTTCTTTCCAAAGCTAGGACTGGAAGTAAGACCGCCCGCAAAATCTTTAATGATATTTCCTGGTGACGATCAATATCTTCACGGAGTGAAGGCACCAGGTCCTGGAATACCCAGATATGCATTGCCTACCTTTGTGTTTTAGACTCTTCGCCCATTACTCCATATAGATCTTCTGGATTCTGCTTACCAAAAGTTCTTCCATTGTACTGACCATAGTCATGGCTACTTTCTACATAGTCCAAAGCTGTTCTTTGCTCATCAACCTTTTGCTCTAAAAATTCCTTGTCATATACTGCTTCTTCGTTATCCCAAAAAGCTAGTATTGTAAACCTGTCGCCGCTTGTGATTTCCCTTACTCCATGGAGGAATTCGTGGCTGCCCTCGAATACTACCAAGCTGCCTGGACCTGGGGCAATATCGATATTGTGCTGTGGGAAATAAATCTCTCCGCCAGTGTAATTATCATTCAGATAAAGGATGCAGGCATACTTGTTCATTTGCCAAGCATTTGGGGTTCCGTCTAGCTCTGAGCTATCTGAGTGTGGGGCTGCCCATGATCCAGTAGGATACTTATGACCACTCATTGTCATATTCTTCACTGGCCTACCGATGACATCCTCTACTGCCTTATGCATCTTGTCTCTAATCTTGCCCATATCTTCTACAGAAATTTTGTCTGTAGATTTTGGCTCGCCAACATTTACGCCAAGCACACTTGGGAAGCAAATTGGATTCCAGTTATCACCGTCGTCATCATTTCCATCTAGGAATTCAATGACGTCAAGGCAGTACTGCCTATCTAAAAACGACTTAATCTCTACGATCTTCTCGTGGTGGCTAACTTTAATTTCCATATCTTAACAATCTCCTAGATTCTTTATATAATATTATACCAGGAAATTTCGCTCAGAGGCCCCTGCAGAATTATACGGATGACCTACTGGCTGCCAGTGAGACATGATGATATGCCTAGTACCAGAAATAACCTTAGCAACGCCATTGGGTACATCGTCGCCTTCACGGAAAATATACAAAGACCCCAGGTCTAGCTTGAGGGAAATTCCATACATGGGTATTGTAACCTCGCCACCTTCATAGCTGTCATTTAATGCCAGAATTGCTACCGCTCTGGCTGGGCCATGTCCATGTGGTGGACTTGAGGCACCCTCTGGGTGCTCGTGCCCCTTCATCTTAGAGAACTCCACTTGCTCTCCATCTAGGAAGAACTCTACCGCATCTTTAATTTTTTTACTCAACTTGCTTATTGTATCTTTTTCTATTCCTGGAACAAGCTGTGGCCACTTGTCTGAAGATCCTCCAATAGCCTCCCAGTACTCTCTAAAGCATATGGGTCCCCAGCACTCGTCGCGGGAATCGTTTATAGAAAGATAGTCTTCTAATCTCTCGGCCTCAGTGCTTGAAACAAATGACTGAATTTCAAATATTGGAAATCTATGGGCGTAAAGGACTGTAGAACTTTCGTTGTAAGATCTCAGCCTGGAAACTTCTTTAGACACTACGGCATTGTTCTCGTCAACTTCTTTATTCTCTTTATCCCAAAAATTTTGCAAATTAGCTTTATCCCTAAACTCCCAGAATGCTACAAGAACATACCGATATCCAGAGCTAATTCTCTTAACACCATGCATGTTGTCTCCCCCGCCATTGAAGATTAGAAGAGACCTACCTTTTGGAGAAATCTCTAAATCTTGATTAGGAAAATATAACTCGCCGCCTTCGTAGTCATCATTAAGGTAAAGTAAAGAAGCCTGTGGCCATACATCGATATGCTCTGGGCCAGAAGAGTTTGGAGTGTATTTATGAAAGACAACCTTTGCTAACTCAACATCTTCATTTGTACTCCTGGCTACAGCGTCTTGCATTTGCTTTATAAGACCCGAGATTCCAAATATGTTATCGAGCTTTGATTTATCAATTTCAGATGAGGGGCTTCCCTGCAGATTAATACACTCTTTATCCCACGAAAAATTATCAGAGACGTCTTCGTTATTTGGGGTGTGGTGAGTGTGAGGATGCAGGGCACAAGATGTGTCTTGCTTATCAAAAAACTTAATTACATCGGACGCCTGAGACTCTCCGATAAACTCTGGAGCCTCGGCCACTAATCCAGAATACATGTTAAAGTTATCAGATGCTGGGTTCCAGACCATATTACTGGCCCCCTTTCGCAACATCCCAAAAAGAGACTATTGAGTATCTGGTGCCAGAAGTAATTTCTGTAACACCGTGAATGTTTTCTACACCGCCACTAAATATATACATTGACCCTGGGTTCGGGTGTATGGATATATCATGCTCTGGGAAGAAAAGATCTCCACCTTCATAGTCGTCGTTAAGGTAAAGTATTCCAACATACTTTAGGTTTTCAAATCCTTCTGTTGGATTCCCCTCGAAGTCAGAGTTGTCTGAGTGAGGATTTGCGGAAGACCCTACGTCCCACTTTTGAGCATGTATGGATGATGGCGTTATAAATTTGCCATAAACAGCCGATACAGCCTCTTGTAGCTTTGAGTTTATAGTCATAAAGACAGCGTCTTCTAGCCCAAAGTCAGATGGCTTTGAACTTCCAGCTTCTACGGGGGCGCCGTGAGATCCATTAAAAGCCGTCTCTCCCCATCTGTCTTCTTTCTTAAAGTATTCAACCAGAGACTTTGACATCTCTTCAGAGACGAATCCAGGAATCTCTACAATCCTGTTTCTCTCTACTCCTAGCTGTCCTTTGCCGTTAGTGATAACTTCGTCTTTAAAAAATACAAAAGACTTTGATTCTAGTTTTGGGATGCTATTCTTTTCCTGGGTCATTTAATGATACCGCTTTCTTTCTAAATCCTGCTTGGAATGTTCGTCTTTGTTCTAGCCATGTCCATAAATCTTCTCCGTATTCTTCTACTCCAGCCTGGTACTCTTCTGATCCATGATACAGGTACGAGTTAAAAAAGCTAACAAAGTATTTATCCCCTCCCTGGACCCTATTTACACAGTGAAAGTAGTAGCCGTTTTCTGAAAGATATTCTGGATTTCCAGATGGAAAAACAACGACGTCTCCTTTTTCTGGAGTAAGAACAACCCTTCCAGAATAGTAAGACTCATCTTTGGCAAACTGCTCTGACCTCTTGTAGTATGGCCTAGCTAGTCTTGGCTCTATATTATACACGACTTCTCCGCCCAGATAGTTGTCATTTAAATACATAGTCGTTGTGGTAATTGACTTTTTCCCTGGGTTACCCTTCAGCGAAAATGCAAAGTCGGTATGGTAGTTCATATGGAATTCTGGAGTATTTGGGGTAGGTGCTTGGAGAGAATGATCATACTTATAGAAGGCTGGGCCATCTGGAAAAGTCTCCAGTCCATAATCTAAACCATGACTTTTGGAATAGTGTTCAAGACTTATAAAATAGGCATCATACATCTCAGACAATAGCGATACCTCTTCTTTATGAAGATCTGAACTTATTAAATCAGGCCAAAAAAATGATGTATCTTTTCCAACGTATTCTTTAGAATATCCGCCAAGACCAGCTGGAACCTGAGTTCCTAAGTTGTTCCACTGTCTCCATCCACCAAACCTGCTGTACTTTTCGGGGTTCTTCTCTGAATCAATTAGAACCTCGTGAATTCTATCTATGCTAGGTAGCAGATTTTTGTACACCCTAACCATGGGTGCACCTTCTAAATCATAGTACTCTAGCTCTGACATCAGTATAGACCGCACTCCTTATCGCTGGCAGATGTCCTCGTTTTCAGAATTTGAAGTTCTTGGTGGGTCTTTACCCTTGACTTAATTCTCTCGGTCTCCATCTTCTCCCAGACCTCTTCTCCATACTTGTCTTGTCCTGCTAACCACTCTGGAGTTCCCTCAAACGGGATTAGGTAATATGACCTAATAAAGTATTTGTTAGAGGGGTTCTCCTCTGACTTCCAAGTCCTACTTACCCCGTGAAAGTACGTACTATCTTCGGAAAGCACGTCTGGATGTCCCGATGGGAAAACCAAAACGTCACCAGCTTGTGGCTTGTAGATATTGATCTCAGAGTCTTTTAGTGGGATCTCTCCAAACGAGTCTGCGGCACTTCCGCTTAAGTTAAACCACATTTCTCCGCCCTCATAGTCATCATTAAGATACATCGTACAAGTAATAGCGAACTTGTCTCCAGGCTCATCTCCACGAATAAAGTCATAGTCTGTGTGGTATTTCATGCTAAGGTAGTCAATTCCACAATGCTCCATCTCGGAATCATACTTGCAAATTGATGGCCCCATGGTTGTCCAGTCATCGCCCTTAGTTACATTGTTGTACCTCATGTAGTGTTGCGTTGCGGTTGCAAAAGCATTATTCAGCTCTCTAACAATAACTTCTTCTGCTGCCTTCTTTTCTTCATCTACAAGGTCTTCGTAAATTGGATTAAAGTTTATCCCACCAATTGTTTCTCCGAATACATGCCACTTATCCCACATGTTAAAGTAATAAGATGCTGCCCTGTCTTGTCCAGACTCTTTAAGAATCTCTACTAGCCTCTCAGCACTTGGCAACAAGTTTTTATACACATGAATCTTTGGGTAAAACTCTTCAAACTTTACTGAGTCCAAGATCTCTGGAGACACTGGGTCCTGGCCCCAACCAGTTCCACCTCTAACTATATTTGGCATCAAACTCTCCTAGCTCTGTAATTGTCCAGAAGAATGGAACAGTATATCTTTCACCAGAGGTAATCTCTGTAATGCCGTGTATATAGTTCATGTCCCCTGGGAAAAAGTATGCGGCACCTACTTTTGGCTTAAACTGAATCCCCTGATTTGGGAAAAAGAGCTCTCCGCCTTCATACTCATCATTTAGGTAGAATAATCCTGCTAGGTCATACCAAGGGAAAGCATTAGGCTTTCCTGCGTCGTCGCCTAGGTGCAGCTCTTTATCTGCATGTGGATTTTGAAGAGTCCCTGGTGTCCAACGGACCAAGGCTGGCTTAGTTGGGAAAGCTGTTACGTTAAAAAACTTTTCGACAATTGGCTTAAATCTGGCTACTGCGTTAGAAATTACCACAAGAACTTCTGGGTTAGCTTCTGTCAGAGTATTCCAGGTAGCTACCCGATCTTTCCAATAAGAGGCATCATAGATCTGAACCCCCTCATCGTTATACTGATCTTCTGTATAGTCCCAGTGGGTATTAGTTTTCATGAAGTTCTTCAGGTATGAGATTTCTTCTGGGGTAAGGAAGTTTTCAATTTCTACAATATTGTCCGCAGAATTACCAAAATAACCAGATGGCGTAATGGAGTATGGGTCTGGACCTCTATAGAAATCGCTTTCATATAGGTTTGCGCCTTCGTGTGCTTCTTGATGATTTGTCATAAGTCTATTTTAACATATCCCATGGATATAATTAGTTATACTTCCTTCTCTCCCAAACCTCATTAAGATATACCCCGCCTTTTGATGTTCTGTATTTCTTAATGTTTTCCATATTGTCATTATAAATTTTCATCTGATCTGGGTACTCGTACTCGGAGTCCCAGTTCTCTCTTTTGAACGGAATGATTTGTAGGAATGGAGTGCCCTTTGGAAGAATGCCCTCGAAATCTTTTGCCAAGAAGAATGGGACAGTTCCGAATAGGTTTACAACATCACTGTCAATAAAGCCGCTAGTTGTTTCAAACGGTAGCTCATATCTATTGATTGGCTGTACGTATAGTGCGCTATACCCCTTTGGGAGCTTTACCGCCCACTCTCCGTACCAAGCAAAATGAAAAGCGTCGTAGCCCCACGGCACCTGGAATCCAGGCATAGGGGGACGCTCCTGAACAAAGTTTGGGAACCTGCTGTCAAGAATCTCTACATGGGGGACTCCGCTATCATCCCTGGTAAACTTTAGGTCACATGGGGTCTTAAATGCATAACCAGAGTCCATGCCGTCATAGACCACAGGACAAGACTTCCAGCTATGGATATTGTTACCTTGCTGGTCTTTATAATTCTGACCAGAGGGGTCTTTGTAGTATCTGTCTGCATTGCGATACCACTCGGGGATCGTCTTTCCGATTGGCCCTGGATCAGTCTCGTTGTCTTTTGGATCCACTGCATAAGAATCTGCAATAAATGTAATCTTTTTAGAACTCATAATTCACCTTCATTATAACCTTTTTTGCTTCGTGCTCACCCTGTGGATCTCCATTATGATCTACTGCGTCTCTGTAGAAGTGTGTCCACTCCCCTGCCATATTCAACTCTTGGCTCTTTTCTCCACGCTCTCTCATTCGGTTCTTCCAGGAATAGTCTTCATGGGGTGGCCTCTGATTATGGACAGAAACCTCATATTCCTGGAGTCCAGTAAGAGATACTGGCATGATAGCAGCCACAGGAGTCCCAGCAGGGATAGTAATTTCGATGTTAGGCTCTGTGATCATCCATGCTATGGGAAGCTCTCCTTGGAGTGCTGAGGGGCTTATAATGGTCGATATACACTGTGCACCCCTTATAAATTGATTTGGGACTGGCATGGTCAATAGTGATGTGGTTTCTTCAAAATCAAAGACCAGGTCGGTAAAGAAGCTTATAGTGCGGTTGCCTCTGCCGCTGTGCACATACTTATGTCCAGACAGAACAGTGACATGCTTGTCAGTAGAGTCATTTACTCCGTCCCAAACAAAGGTAATGTCTTCTGGATATGATATACCCCAGCCAAGCCTATTTACCAAAGACATTGGGAAACACTGATAGGCATGCCTGTCAAAAGTGGTGTCCATCCAATCCCTCTGCAAGGGTAGCTGATCTATCTTTCCATACTGATTACTGCCAGTATAAACATTTACCTTTTTCAAAGGCTACTCTCCAGTCTCTGCGTAGAACTTGTCATTATGAAACTTATTTGAGTAGTCGAGCATCGTTACGATTGAATACTTTGTCCCGCTCTTAACTGGCATAGCTTGGTGCGGGAACATATAGTTTGATGGGAATACAAAAAGATCTCCAGCCTTTGGCTTGATCTTGACCCCCTGCATTCTAAAGTTTATCTCTCCACCCTCATAGTCGTCATTAACGTAGCCCACTAGGGATACTACACAATTGTAAGAGAAACCATGGTCTGTGTGCTCTTGAAAGTGCTGGCCTGTGCCATACTTTACAAAGTTTAAAGCTTCCCAGTATCTAAGCTCTCCCACATTAAACTGTTTGGTGTAGTGCTTAACTGCCTGTAGCTTTCTAAACTGAACGTCTTCCCACAAAGACTGCAGTTTTAGAGAGGCTTCTGATGTGTCTCCCTCAATATCTGTTTTTTTAAACTTGATATCGAAGCAGTCTCTATACTCTGGCATCTTCATTCCGTACCCAACCATTGCTTCTGCATAGTTGTAATTATTAGTAGGGTCAGACACTACTGTCTCTAGCCTATTAATAATGTCTAGCTCTGGCTTCAAGACGCCATGGTAAACCATGATCCCATTACCAAGATCTGTTATGTCACTCCAGGTTTGCTCTTCAATAGCGTACCAGTCGTGAAGTCTTTTCTCGTGTGACTCGATTGAGTTGTCCATGTCTCCCTCTTAATATGTTAGCTTGCTTGTATCTACTTTTGTATAGTCGAAGTACTTTGCTCCGCCCCTATCGTTATAGTCTGTCATGACAACAATAGAGTATTTGTTTCCATTTACGATTGGCTCTGATGAATGCTCGTAGATATATGTTGATGGAAATACCACCAAATCACCTGGCTCAGGCTTAATCGATAGGTTAAACCTGGGGAACACAATCTCTCCCCCGTCATAGTCGTCATTTAGATAAGCGACTGCTGAAACCGTAGTTACGTATGCTGGACCATGATCAGCATGTACTGCGAAATGTTTTCCCGTGCCCTCATATTTTACGTAGTTGAACACTTCATAGTATCTCATGACTACGCCCCAGTATTGGCCATAGTCTTCTACGTGTGGGTATATTGACCGAAATGAATCTTCGTGAATTCTATAAAGATCCTTGTTCCAATCAGTTTCTGGTCCTAAATTTTTTTGGCCTATCTTAAAGTCTAAACAATTTCTAGCTTCCAGGATAGCCTCATGCCCCTCTGTAACCTTAGCACCTTCCCAAGAAAAGTGCTGGCTGTCAGTAAGGTTGCCTTCTAAGGTACCAATTATATCCTTACACTGCTCTTCGGTAAAGATATTCTTGTATACATTAATTCCAAGTGCTGGATTTTGCACAACGGTTCCGTTAGGCATTACCCTGTCGGGTAGCCTATTGTTTGCTGTTTCTGATCTGTCTTTTGTTAACCAGGGATTACTCATGGGATAATTATATCATAAAGAAAGGGCCCCCGCTTTTACGAGGGCCCTAACTTTGTTAAATGTTACTTGTTGTGAACTAGGTATCCACCTGCTACGAACCAGTCTTGAGGCTCGCAACCGATCAGGTAGGTCATCTGTGGCTCTTCGACGTTGTGAATTGTCTCAACAACATCTTCTGAGTACGAACCATCTTCTAGTACCTGGATCAACGTATCCCCAACCTCAATGTCTGATGTTGGTACGATTCTGTATACCCCATCACGCTTGACGTAAATTGTCTGTGTGAATGAGAACTTAGCAGCCTCGTTTCCGTTGAAGTAGACGCATGGTGACATCTTGGGACCTAGGTAGAGAACATCTGTCTCTACAACATCGCCAAATGTCAGGGTGTCTGATGACCACGCAAACATGGACTCCTTGGCATCGCCTGGGTCTGTAGCTGTCATCTCTCCAAGAGATGGAACTACGGCCTTGTCTCCGACAACCACGTCCTTTGCAGGAATCTCACCACGAGCAGTCCTAACCAAAGTGTCTTCGTGGATACACCATGCGTGGAACCTTGGGAAGAACGGTGGGAAGTGCGGTGGGAAGTGTGGCGGGAAGTGTGGTGGGAAGTGCGGTGGGAAGTGCGGTGGGAAGTGCGGGAAGAAGGGTGGGAAATGCGGGAAGAACGGTGGGAAGTGTGGGAAGAACGGGAAGAACGGGAAAAACGGGGGGAAGTGTGGCGGGAAGTGTGGTGGGAAGTGCGGTGGGAAGTGCGGGAAGAATGGGAAGAACGGAGCAAGGGTGGTAATGTTACCAGACCAAGGAGACCATTCACCTAAACCATTAGCGTTCTCTGCTCTTACACGGTAAGCCTGCGAGGTGTTAGCCTCTTGGGCAACAACTACAGACAGGTCTGCAGTGGATCCAGACTTTGCATCATCTGACTCCCAGTAATACATTGTGATTGGAGTGCCACCGTCGCCAGGGGCAATCCAAGTAACGGTGTCCTCGTTAACCCCAGCTGTAGCAGTAGGTGCTGAAGGTGTTCCTGGAACAGAGGTTACGTCTACGGACAGGCCGTCTGAAGCAGCAGATGTTCCAGCTGCGTTCGAGGCGGTGGCAGTAAATGTGTAAGACGTAGAGCTTTGCAATCCATCCACAGTAATAGGGCTAGTTGCATTTGATACTACTACTGGCGATCCAGCGGCTGGTGTTGCTGTAACTTCGTAAGAAGTAGCCTCTGGTGAGCCAGCTGGTAAGCTAACAGTTACAATAACTTGACCGCTTGCAAAAGGCCTATTAGTTCCAGTGTTTATAGCAGAGTCAATAATCGGTTGCTTTGGTTCCAGGAAGTCATTCTGCTGAGATGACCTTCCCCCTGCTTCTTTTCTAGCCAATATTCTCTCCTATTTCCTATTAAGCCTTTAGGTCTCCATATACGACCCAGCTGTCTACGCCACGCTTTAGAAGCGTAGCTGATGACCACTGAGTACGTAGTACGAGTCCTGGAGTAGCATTTACTGTTACCCCCGTGTCTCCAGCAATTGTAACTGTTCCAGTGCCAGAGGCAAATACATCAATAGATGCTCCGACTGGCCAAGCAAGTGACAAGTTAGTTGGGATTGTGAATGTAACTTCGGTTGCAGAGTTCATCTCAACAATTCCATCTTGGTGATCTAGGGTGTCTAGGGTATAGCTTGCAGTCTTCTCTGTAAATGTAGAGATAGATGGGACGCCAGCCTTTGTCTGCTCGGAGCCATCAGGGAACACGACCTTGCCAGGAGCAATGGGTGCAAGCTCAAAGCTAGCGTGAGTGGTGTCAATGAATACTGACTCGTCTGGCTCTGGGGTATATCCATCGTAGAACTTGAAGACTCCATCAGTGGCATCACGGAATAGACCTGCGTGACCATACCCAGTGCCGTTTACAACGTCATAGCGTCCAGCAGACCAACCTAGGTCAGGGTTGAAGTGTGACTTTCCACGAATCGTTCCGCCACTTACATAAGTGTCTGTTACAGAGCTTAGGATGGTGATGGTGTTGCTTGTTACGGCTGTAACCTCTACACCGTCTCCATTAACATCGAATGCAACTGGGGTAACTCCCGTAACTGTTACGTAGTCTCCAAGCTTGATGTCGTGGTTTTCTGTAGTAGTAAAGACAACATTGGTTCCGTCTCCAACTGCATTTGATAGATCAAACAATCCAGCCTGGTTTAGGTAAATCATGTTGTCTCGTACGACGAGGTCAGAGGCACTAATAGTAGTAGTAGTGCCCTGTACCGTTAGGTTTCCAGTAATGATTAGGTCAGCTGCTTCGGCTGTACCACTGAAAGACGGGCTAGCGATATTCGCCTTAAGGTCTAGAGCTGTCTGTGTAGCTGTAGAAACTGGCTTGTTTGCGTCTGTAGTGTTGTCCACATTTTCAAGACCAACCATAGTCTTATCGATACCAGAAACAGTACCAGTAAATGTTGGGCTAGCAAGATCTGCCTTGGCTGTATCTAGATCATCGATCTGAGTCTGAACAGCAGAAGTCACTCCATTAAGGTAGCTAATCTCTGTGGCATCTACATCACCAATTGATGTGGTAGATGGTAGAGATACTGTACCAGTGAAGGTAGGTCCAGCCTTAGGTGCAAGTGGTGCAATAGCCGTTGCTATTTCTGAGGTAATGTCTGCATTGCTTGGGATGTAGTCCAGTGCTGCATAAGCGTCTGCTCCATTTCCAATCTTCACTCGAACCTCTGCACCACCAGTCTCAACGTTTAGAGAGCCAGACTCTGGGATAGAGACATCTGAGGCCCACTCCGTTGCTGACATTACTGTAAGCTTGGAAACGTCTTCTGAAAGAGCTAGACTTGCATTAACGTATGTTTGAATTTTTCCTAGGGTGTCGAAGGGTGCGGTTGCACCGTCCAAAAGGTTAGTAAATTCTGTAGCTACAGAATTTTGAACTTCCAAAAGTGTTTGATAACCTTGATCAACAGCGCCGCCCTCGATGGCATCTTTTACTGTATTTAGGAATGTTAAAGGAATCTGACCCACTTCATCTAGTCTTACGCCATTAACATTTTCAAAGAAGCCAGTTGCAGAATTGTACATAAGAACTTGATCGTCCAAAGGTGTATCAACTGCTACGTCAGTGTTATCGCTGACTGTTGTCGTCTTTTCAATAATGTTCCAGGCTGTCCTAGATGAGTCATAAACGTATCCTTTGTGAACGTCGCCATTTGTTGGTGTAGCTGGGAAGTCGTTGTTGTTAATTCCATAAGAATCGTCTGCATAATCTGCAGATCCACCCTGCTCTACCCATGCAAACACTGCATTAACAGTGTTTATATAAATATATACGTGCCCATTTGATCTGTCGTACCAGACGTCTCCCTCTTGCAGAATCTCGCCTGAGTCATTTCCGTCTACGGTTGGGGTAGTGTCAGAAACAAAGACATGCTTAAAGTTAGCGATACCTGACTCAATGCTGGAGACCTGGCTGTTAAGAGTTGTAATTGCAATGTTGCTATCTACGTGAGAGTTATCTACGTAATTCTTAGTTGCTGCATGTGACGGATTTGTTGGGTCCTGAGCCAAGATAACGTCGCCAGAAACAAGAGATATAGCTCCAGAGCTCATAACCAGATTGCCAGACATGGATCCACCCGTTAGGGATAGCTTTGAGTTAAGCCCCGATGTGATGGTTGTAATAAAGTCTTCATCGTCACCAATTGCTGCTGCTAGTTCATTAAGGGTGTCTAGGAGCTCTGGGGCACCGTCAATAAGTTGATCTGCACTAGCAAAGTATGGGATTGCTGCCCAAGCTGTTGTTCCGTCTCCGAATTTAAACTTTGTTGTGTCTGTTTCAAATCCGATTTCACCAGCAGCAAGAATTGGGTTAGCCGCTGTCCACTCAGCAGATGTTCCTCTGCGTTGTATCATTCTTGTTGCCATATTGTAATCTCCTATGTCTAGTATAGCATTTGTTTTTAACGGTTAGGCCGCGCCGCCGTCTAGGATTGTATCCCAAGTTACTGATGATGGTCCTCCACCCTCGATTGTTAGAATCTGAGGATCATCGTATTGAGAGCTGTCATAAAAGACAGTCTCGATTCTTCCATCTCCATCTAGAGATGTGTCATGGATGTGGTCTGGTACGGCTAGGGCTTCTACGTCTGTAGCCAGTGTCAGCCATGCACTTCCATAAAAAACTTTAAGTCTTTGGATAGATGTGTCAAACCACATTCTACCATCGTTTGGAGTAGCAGGAGCGGTAGACGAAATGACTGGAGCAATGTTTTCTTCAACGTATCCCCTCGTCACTGCGTGAGTTGAGTGAGTTGGAGCTGGGACTGTTACTGGGTTACCGAAGGTTGCCCCTCCAGTTACTGCTAGTCCATGCTTAACTTTGAAGTCTTTGCTTACTGTAGCCATTTCGTCTACCTTTCCTGTTTACTATTTATTTACGCGATTAGTGTACCAGTAGCGCGTACTGTTGTGTTGTCGTTTACGACGGTAGCCTGTAGTTCTACATCCGTACCGTTCATAACTGCGGTAACATCCATCAAAGCTCCACCAGTGTTTACTAGTGCATACTCTGTGATTGCTACGTTGAGTGAGCTATCCAAGGTTACCAAAACTTCGGTTACCTCGGTGTGTGAGCCAGTATCTGCCTTAACAACGAACTTAGCTGATGTGTAAGTTCCGCTATCGAAGGAGTAGACTGTTCCAGTTGTGTTCTGGGTAGCTACGTCAACAGTTGAAGCTACGTTAAGAGCAATACTGTTGATGTCTACCTCAGTAAATACTGGGGTAACTGCCTCAAGAGCATCTACTGCACGCTGGTCGGTGAAGTAAAGGTTTGATCCTTCAGCTAGGTCGTCAGTTGTTGAGTCGTCTACACCGTTCTCAGCGGTAATGGTTAGACCATTCTCATCTCCAGTAATAGAGATGTTTGTCTGAGTAGCATTTGTTAGCAGGTCAGCAGCTGATACCTTTGCACGAGTGTCGGTGAAGTACTGGTTTGTACCCTCGGCAATGTCGTCTGTATCTAGTGCACCAACTGTGGTGTCGGTGTAGCTGTTAGCGTTGCTCTCTGCCGTGTTAGCCTTGGTTGTAGCGTCTGTGGCTGCTGTGGCAATTGCGTCTGCTTCAGCTGTGTCTGCGTAGGACTGAGCACTAGCTAGGGCACTGTCTGCCTTGCTAGTAGCATCTGCAGCAGCTGTAGCGATAGCGTCAGCTTCTGCAGTGTCAGCATATGCTTGTGCACTTGACAGAGCAGAGTTAGCCTTAGACGTAGCATCTGCCGCTGCGGTAGCAATTGCATCAGCTTCTGCTGTGTCAGCATAGGTTTGGGCACTTGCCAAAGCCGCATTAGCCTTTGTGGTTGCATCTGTAGCAGCTGCAGAGATAGCATCAGCTTCTGCTGTATCAGCGTATGTCTGGTAAGCAGTTGTGATAGCTGTCTCGCGAGCATCGGTGTAAGATGCGGCGGTAGCCTCTGCGGCAGCCTGAGCGGATGAAGCTGAACCAGCTGCATCATACCAGGTGTCAACTATTGTACGGTTGACCTCTACCTGAAGACCATCTACTGTAATGCCAGTACCAGCAGTTACGGTACCCTGTCCAGAGAACTGGGTCCATGACTGACCAGTAAAGTCTGTCATGTAGTGGTTTCCCTGTACCCATGAGGTTGATCCGTACTGAGTACCTTCCTTAACGTATACAGCTGCAGCGTCTAGCTCAGCAAACTCATCAGAGTCCGCTGGGCGGGATAGAGTATAAGCAGCACCATTGTCGTTGTATACGTAGATACCGTTTTCAGAGTCGTTGGTCTGACCAACAAGCAAGATGCGGTATACACCATCGTCTGTGCTGTCAAGAGCAGCGTGACCATCGATAACTAGTGTGTTAGTGTTACCAGTTAGTGCAATGTTGGCATCTGCCTTAAGGTTAACAGCTGACTTCCAAGCAAGACCAGATACGGCATTGTCGGTGTAGGTGTTAGCACTTGCCAAAGCAGCGTCTGCCTTAACAGTAGCGTCTGCGGAAGCAGTTGCCTCTGCTGCGGTCTGAGCTGCATTTGCCTTTGAGGTTGCATCGCTTGCAGCTGTGGCAATAGCGTCCGCCTCAGCTGTGTCTGCATAGGACTGGTAAGCAGTTGTGATTGCTGTCTCGCGTCCGTCAGTGTATGAGTTAGCTGATGAGATAGCATCTGTTTCAGCTGTGTCTGCGTAGGACTGAGCACTAGCTAGAGCGGCATTTGCCTTTGAGGTTGCGTCTGCTGCTGCAGTAGAAATTGCATCTGCTTCAGCTGTGTCTGCATAGCTCTGAGCAGAAGCTAGAGCGGCATTAGCCTTTGAGGTTGCGTCTGCGGCTGCAGTCGCAACTGCATCGAGTTCTGCCTGGTCAGCGTAAGACTGAGCTGCTGTCAAAGCATTGTCTGCCTTTGTGGTGGCATCAGCTGCTGCGGTAGCAACTGCACCAGTTTCTGCTGCGTTGGCCTTTGAGGTTGCATCTGCTGAAGCTGTCGCTTCTGCGGCAGACTGAGCAGCATCTGCCTTTGTGGTGGCATCTGTAGCTGCAGCGGAAATAGCTGCTGCTTCTGCTGCATCTGCGTAACCTTGGGCTGCGGTGTCATTTGTTGACAAAGTTGTTTCAAGGTCTGATCCGTTAAGAACAACTGAACCAGCTGTAACCTCATTAGCGGCGAAGTCACCGTTTGCGTCCCTGAGTACCAGGGTATCTGGTGTAGCGTCTGAAGTTCCAGATCCACCTACCAAAGCGGTAATATACGCTTGGTCAGCGGCATCCTTGGTTAGAATATCATTACCGTTTACTGTAGCTGTAGTACCTTCAACGACTAGACCGTTTTTTACTCTAAAGTTCTTAGCAATTGTAGCCATTTACTTTATTCACTTCCTTCTATAATTTGTCTAGGCCTTTAGACCAACACGTGCAAACCTTGCAGTGATTGGAATAACGGCGGGGTTAGGGCTAACTAGCAATTGTAGTTTGCCTGCGGCAGCTGTAACAGTAATGGTTCCAATATCCCCATCATTGCCTATGCTTCCATACTCAGCGACGTTTATGTTTTCTGCGTCGATGAGAATACTAAATTCTGTGGCGTAGTACTTATTAGCTCCGCCAGTGTTTTTCATAATTGATACGATGTACTTAACCATTCTCCAGTCAGCGGTATTAACCTCGTCAATTACAGTTGGATTTTCTAGGCCTGGGACTTCGGACTCGTTATTCCCGCCAGAACCGAGATCGGTAGATTTAGCGGAAAGAGTTTCAATTAAATCGATGTAATCTTGACTGCTGGGGCGGTCTCCAGATTCGAACCTAGTTTTGATGTAGTCAATGTCTTGTATGGCCATAATTCTCCTATTATAAGCGTTGTTTTAAAAGATTTCTATTTAAATAGAAACCCAAGCAACGTTTCCATTGCCGTCTGTAGATAGGACCTGCCCTGGCAGACCGTCTTCGACTGGAAGAGAATAGTTCGTTCCTTGGAAAACTAGGATCCATGAAGACCCACTATATACAGAAAGGTTTGAATCAAAATCATTAAACCAAATTGGGGTTGATTCTGGATTCACTGGGCCAGTCGGGCCCACGTGTAGAGCAGCACGGTCGTCAGCGAGGGTGTCAACAAGATTCTGAAAATATTCAGAAGAGAGCTTCTTCCCTGGGTCAAATTGTGCTTTTAATTCATCGATAGATACTACTGGCATAGATATATTTTAACATACATTTTTAAAGAATATAATTATTATAGCCAATAACTTGGATTCCAATTCCTGGAAATCCTGAAGGACCGTATCCTGGAACACCAATAGATGTAAAGCGAATTCTAAATGGAAGATTCTGAGTAACTTTTGATTTGAAGGTGTTTTTTTCTCGAACCATTGCTACAGGATAGTTGGACTCTTTAAACCTTGCATTAAATGGTGCGGGATTAATAAAAGTGATGGTAGCCATATTATGGCCTATCCGTTATGTCCTCGACCACAATAAAAGAGCCCTGAGCCACAGTCCATACAATTTGGTCTTGGGGAAGCGAGAGCTGAATGTCAAACACGTCTCCCGTTTCTAAAATTCTAGTTTCGGATGCGGCTAGAGTAACAGTAAACTCTCCTTCGAGATCATCTGCGTCTGCCGCTGGCGTAATTGGAAGGATAACCACGCCGTTTCTCTTAATTTCCATCTGAATTGTCCAGTCTGGAATATTTAATGGCTGCCTGGCATCGTCTGTAACATATGACTTAAATGAAGCAGTGTCACCGCGCATTAAGGTCCAAGTGACCTGTGGTGGTCTGCTTCCAATATCGTAACTTCTGCTAGCCATAGTAGTTTTATTATACCATATCTATTCGTATCTTATGAAGCGTTCTGTGCCATCCTGCAAAATCTCAATTCTAGAGTATGTTGCTAATAGTGGCATTGGGTCCTGGGGAATACCGTCAATAATAATTTCAAAATGTAAATGATCTCCAGTTGAGACTCCAGTATTTCCGACTAGTCCAATTAGCTGACCTTTAGTTACTATTGACCCTATTCCGACATTTTTAGGGATTGATCCATCTTCAAGGTGTGCGTAAAGACTCTTCCACCTCTCAAACTCTCCGTCTACCTCAACGCTTGGAACCAGATGCTCAATAACCACCCAATTTCCAAATCCACCATTGATTCCCGCCTGAACTACCATTCCATCAAGAATTGCAACTACATCTGCCCCAGCACCTGGAATAAAATCAACTCCGTGGTGATCTGAGCTGCAGACATCGCATGGTGGCTCTCTCCAGCCAAAGTCACTGCTAACATCTGCTGGAGATACTGGAAATCTGGCATTGCTGTAATTTAACTTATTAAGCCTAGTAATCTCTACTGGGTCTGGCTCGGGCTCGAACTTTTGATCTAAAGAAGTATCTTCTGTGCCCCAGATCAAAGCATCAATTGGTCCGCCCTTGCCAAAACTTTCGGTCTTGATGAGCGGAGAGGTCGTCTCTTCCTCGAAATCTGGAATTGCATAAGTAATATCATTTTGCATGTTTGCTGGAACTTGTGAAAAAATCATTGGCACAAACATATAACCAAAAATTAACATCGCTGGCAAGGTCAGGTTACGGTCGTGAATAGTCTTTATGAATTTCATAATAATATCCTTACGTTTTGCGTAAGATTCTATCTTATATGATCTTTATGGTTTTGTCAACTATTAGTAGACAGGACCAGATGCTACCCACTCATTAGTCCCGCGCTTACGCAGGGAAGCTTCCTGGTATGGCTCAATAGTACCTGGGTTGCGTACGGTGACTCCAGGGGCTCCAGCAATCTCCAGGAACTCAGTTTCTGATCTATTATAAACGTTAACGATAGATCCGATTGGAAATGCCGCGGTAGTGTTTAGGGGAATCGTCAGGACTCCTCCTCCGACAACATTCATTGAAACAATTTCGTTGATGTCTTCAATAACTAGCGTGTGATCTACGGTGTATTCGTTTTCATAAAAATACTTTGGAGCAAACGCATTGTTAGCTGCTGTTTTTGTATATACATCTGACTTAAGGGGATATCTGGCGTCTGTAATTGCGACGATATCTGTTTGAGAATAAGACCTGATCCAAGAAGACCAAACATCTAGGTATTTCATTCTCCAGAATACTCTATTAACTGGGTAGCCAGTATCTCCTAGCATGTGGTACTCGTGCAAAACAATAGCCCCACTATTTACAACTTTCAGCAAGCCAGAATAAATCTGCTGCACGCCTAATGAGTCTGGAAATGTTGGATAGTTCAAGCCAGTTCTTGCATTTGTAACAGAGGGCTGAATAAAATATCCACTTGTAGTATAGCTATTTAAATTTGCTGCAGACGGGATTGTGGCTGGAACCTTATCAATTTTTGTGTCTTCTAGATTTGTTAAGTGTCCAGCTATTGAGTTTGACACCAATGGGTCTGGGGCATCGGTATCTTCTCCATAGTGATATAACCTAAGTGCCGTTTGAATATCAGCATTTTCATTGTATGCTGGAATCTGTGTATTGTATGGTGCGTCTGGGCCGCCGATATCATTTGGCATTATTAAATAACTCCTAAGCTTTCAATGTAATCACGGATCTCGGCTGGGCTCTGTAGCGTTACCAAAAGCTGTGCAAATAGAGTCTTGTCATTTACGGGCACAGTGTAAGTGTCGGTGACCTCAACTGCAGTAAAAGTTATTGGAAGCTTTAGCTGGTTATCGTTCTCGTCTAGGTAGACATCTGAGATAACATAAGTGGATATCGTCGGGAACAGGTCCAGGGTCTCTCCTCCGCCTGGATTTAAAGTGTACAGCGGGTTAAAGTTGCTAATGCTAGACTGAACGTTAAAATATGCAGCCGATCCTGGCTGAGTAAAAAAGTTTACGTCAATCGCCTGAGGGCTACCTGAGTCAGTCACTCCAGCAATTCCTAGATCTGAGATATTAATCTCAGTTGTGCCGACTCCAGCAGTAAACGTAATCGGCCTCGTAGTGCTATAAATATTAATAGCAAGCTTAATCGCTGGCCTCCATAGTAGCTGACCATCTTGGTTTACGTACTGGTACATCTGCAAATAATTTTCAGACGAAGGGTCTACCACAACATAAAAGTCAAAAACTTGTGGTGGTGAAATAAAAGTATCTTGCGCGGCTGGACTATTAGGGTCTGGAAAACCATACATGATAAAGGTACCGCGCTGCCCCTGGGCACCGCTGTCTAGGCTAAGACTAATACTTGATGGTCCACCAAGCACACTAATATCGTTGGAGGACACAACGACATCTGCCATTATGAACCTCCACTAGTAAATACTTCATTGATAGTTCCTGCAACCAGATCGAAGTTTCCAACGGGATCTGAGAATCCAGCAGTGTTATATGAAGCAACAACATAGATATATGCTGTTCCAGACTCGAGTGCTGCAGACTCAATTCCAAAGGCTGGTATTGCGGTAGTGTCTGTAACAGAGTAAGAGGTGTCTGTAGTTGTAAACGGAGTAGCTGCTGGAAGAGTGTTGAGTAGCTGCTGAAGAACTAGGGCACTTTCGTAAGATGGACTATATGGAATTGCATAAATGCGATATCCATCTGGAGCACCGCCAATTTCTGGAGCTGTCCAGGATAGATTAATCGAATTATCGGTCACGGAGTATACCGTTACAAGAGTTGGAATAGACGGGGCGGTTGGAAGCGCATCTGGAAGTGGGTCTACCCTATTGCTAATAGTTAGACTTCCAGTTAAGAGCGTGTGGACCGAGTCATAAGGACTGCCAGTCTTACTAATTTTTACGTCGTAAACATAAGACTTGGCTGGATCTAGGTCTGCTGAGTTCAATGGGGTGATAGCGCACTCTACATTTGTTCTATCTACAGAAAATTCTGCATAGGCGGCAATTGATTCTGAGCCAGCGACAACGGGGCCCCTGTTTTCAGCAATAATAAACTCTACATCCGTGTAGGTGGCCAATGGAAAAGCAGCACCAGAAGAGTCTTTGGGGTATACCTTAAACTCATGGGTGTCGCCCAAATAGTAATTGATGTTATACGTTGCTGGAAATGTCATATACGCTCCTCGCTATATTATATCACGAGCTAGTCTTTTATGTGATAGCTTTTTGATTCAACTTTCACAACCGCAGGAATCTTTGGGGCCTCTAGGGATATTTTTACCACAATGTTCTCTATCATAGCCTTCCCCCAGTTACATCACCGATTACTGTAATTGTTCCAACAATCGGGGTCCATACAGTAAATCTGTCGATTACAACCTGTAGGTCAAAAGATAGCTCTGCGACTGTTGACCTGACCCCTCTGCCCCAGAACTCTGTAAGGTCTGAGGTAGCGGTTATTACAATATCATTTCCATCGACGCGAACATCCAGATCATCGAAGATCTTAGACCTGTTGTCAAATGCAGTTGCCTCAAAGACCCATGTAGATGTGTCTACTGAGGTTTCCTCGTCTGACTCCAAAAACTGTACCCTAATAGAGGAGGTGTCGCCACGTGTAATATTCCATCGAATATTTACTGGCTCGATTCCCAAAACTTGACGTGAATTACTCATGATATTATTATACACCCAATTATAGGACTAGTGCCCAGGTCAGCGGGTATGAGAGAGACAGAAACCTGGACACTAGCCGTAACTATTTTAGCATATGTTTTTATAATCGTTATCAAAACTTTATAATTCAAAAAATATCTGTAAACGTATGGGAAGTAGGAGCGCGGCAAGAGATCTTTTTTCAAAAATTATATTTTTTTGTCTCTTCATGTTGCAAACTCAGTCAGTTTGTGTGTATAATAATTGTCATGGGGGTAGGGGGCAAGGGAGACTGGGAGATAAGAGATTAAGAGATATAAGATATAAGAATATATATAGTATATACTAATTAACTCTTATTGCCAAGTACACGAATAATTGTTGTGTACATGTGATCAATTTTTTCTGCCAAGACATTCATACTCTCTTTGTTGTCTTCTTCTACTTTTTCAATTTTTTCGTACAACTTCTTCTGATCGCGCTCGAGTCTGTTGACTGCGTCTTTCATACTTCCGCCACCATTAGGTTTGAACTCGGCCTTCATTTCATCTAGATAGTGCTTGACCAGCCATCTGATCATTCCAGCAACAACTCCCAAAACGCTTAAGAAAGCAAGAACTGGCGGGGCCCACGTAAGGTCGATATTGAAAGTTTCTAACATAACAATAACAATTATACAGGAGTTTATGAAGGTAACACCATATATAGTGCTTAAAGCTTCGCGGACTACTAGTTTTAAATTTTTTTTTAGGTTCTAAGATTCGCGATAAAGTTCGTCGCGAAATAGAGGTCCTAGCCACAAACATATGCTACAAAAGACTATAGCAATATGTGGAAATATCCAGGGGTATTCTTATACCAGGATCATTGAAAGGCTCAATACGGTAATAGCGTTAATAAGCATAATACCGAGAATGAGCGTGATGTCTGTTTTGTTCATACATCCATTATACCACAATATCCGAGCAAATGCAACTTGCAACAATAGCCCCGACATGCTATAATCAGGATATGAGCAAAAGAGAGAAAGATTCATTGATCATAGCGTCAATATGTGCAACCTGTCTTCTGATTGTGTTAGGTGTTATATCAATAGGCATTGTGTGACTTTATTTGATCAGGAATGGCTTCGCCATTGAATCCCCGAAATTTTTTGAGATATAATAGTCACATGGATTGTAATCATAACTGGCTAGTCAAAGAAGTACCTACTCCAAATGGAGGATACATGCGTTTACGCTTTTGTCATAACTGTAAAGAAACAGAAGGTTATGGCTTTGTTAGTAGAGAGCATGAGATTCAGTATTTGAATACGTTGCTTCAAGATGATCCCCCCGAAGATTTGTGATAGAATAGCATTATGAACTATGATCTTGACATATCAAACGATTTACCCACAGAAATCCTGGATATGTCTCTGATTATAGGAGAGAAGGAGAGACAAGATGGTTACGAGACCGATAAATAAAGAAAATTTTGTAGAGCAGCTACATAATTTCATTAAACAGCATAATATTGACCTAGGAATCAGACTAGGAGTGCCTGAAGAGCAAGTTTTGGCTATTATGGAAGATCAAGAGAGAGCCAATAAGCTTCTCTGTGGACATATTTATGACTTTATGGTCCTTGAAGGCTACGTAGAACGTTAAATACCCCCAAAAGTAACGCTATTATAACGTTTTCATAACGTTACCAAAATGTTATAATATAAATTTGCTTTTTTGGGACCAATATGCTACCAGATCTAAAATGAACAAAATTTCAATATTTTTTTAATGTGTATGATGCACGTCTGAAGAAAACAAAACAAAAACGGTTAGTCCGCACACAAACACCCCTACACCCCGCATAAACATTGGGCACTGGTGGGCCTAAAAAACTTTTGTACTACACGGCGTGTCGTTTTGACTTTGTCGGTGGTTGGGTATAGACTATAGGTATAAATAAATAAATAAAGATTCATTGTAACAAATAGAAAGTAGGTTCATAAATGAACATCACAGTAACAAAAGAAAACTTCCAGTCAATCCGTGAGAACGGCATTGGTAACGGTTTCACCGTAATCAACCCTGCCGACGGTTTCCGTAAGGATAACCGACTATGGTTTGGTAAGTGTTCAGAATGTAACGAGCAGGTTTCTAACTCTGCTCTAACAGGTGAGGGTTGGACTCACTCCATCACTACCGTTATTTCTTACCACGCCGATGGCGTAACACCTTGTCAAATGTCTATCAAACACCTTGACTACTGCCCAAAGGGTTAGTAGTTTCTTCGGTGTGTCGACTTGACATCCCGCCCAGGATCAGCGCCGAATGTAACAGAATGGTAACAAACGGCGTGTCGGCTTGACTTTTTGGGGATAGTGTGTAGACTAATAGTATAAAGAAAGTAGGAAATATGTACAGAGTAACATTCGCAGATAACGTTCTCAAGCAGGCTCTATACCCTGCCACTGAGTCAATCGAAACTCTAACCGAAAGACTAGAGTCTAAAGGATTCACTGTTGTAATGGTAGAGAGGTCGGCTAACCTTGACTAATCTCTACCCTGATACTCAGTTAGATAACTGTGCTGTATGCGGTCAGCTTGGAACTACCGCTCCAGATTTGTATGGCAAGACTCAGTTCTTCCACAAGGTACCCTCGCCTAGACTAAGCGGGTACTTCACATTCACCGCGACACACCTAGTCTAGGTGTTGACAATGTCGGTGGTTGCCTGTATAGTAATAGTATAAATAGAAAGTAGGAAATGATGATTGGTATTCCAGAAAACGCACAGTATCTGCTAGGCGGTATCCCTGACAGCGTGTTGCTCTTGACCTTGTCAGTGGTCTATGGTATCGTATGGTATAAGTTGGTAATCAAGAAAGCAGGTAAGTAATGGACTTCCAGAAACTAATGGACTTGGGTATGGACTCGGCTACCGCCCGCTACTCAGATGACGGCTCTGCTATTGAGCGTGACCGCAAGCGGTTCGTTGATGCGGTTGCCTCTCAAGATGTCTACACGCTTGAGCAGATTGAGAAAGCGGTATCTGATGAGATGAACCGTATCATCACCAAGATGAATGATGACTACAAGGCTAGGCAGGCAAACAATGCTTGAGCTATTAGTCTTGTTTAGTATCTTGTGCTTTGGTGGCTCTATTGCCTTAGGTGTTGCCGCCTACCGCCTTATCCGCCCCCGCCGTCGTCGGGCTACCTGGATAGGGTAGGCGTGTCGGCTTGACAGATCCACAAAAATGAGCGCCGATTGTAGGAATCACACAAAAAACACACCTAAACTTTGTAGGTAAATGTGCTTGACTTTTGGGATTTCTTCCTATAGAGTAATAGTATAAAGAAATAAAAGATACAAATAGAAAGTAGGAAAAAATGATTGCAGAAGTAATCAAGTATAAAGAAGATTTCGGACTATGCGAAATCTGTGATAACCACACCCCTAGGGTTGAGGTCGTAGAAGATGACTACACAGAAGTAGGTTGCCTCTACTGCTGGGAAGCGTATGGTGAAATAAATTGAGCCACTACTTTAGCCTCCTAATGGATGATGACTGTATCCGCTGCGAGTCTTGCGGGGTAAACCCATTCTCGCCTAAGGCAAAACAGCCCTGCCCTGACAGCCTATAATGTCAGTGGTTCGTGTTAGTATTTAGATAAATAGAAAGTAGGAAAAAATGTATCAAGCACAAACATTCAACCGCAGGAATAATGAACTGCTAATGGAATCAGACACCTTTGAAACTCTGGATGAGGCAACTGCCTTTATTCAGAACATTGGTAGAGGTGAAGGATTCTACACCACTATCTTCAAGCTTGATGCCGTCTGGTCTGACTTAGACTAGGCGTGTCGACTTGACAGGTCCCTCGGGATCTGGCGCCCACCGAACACTTGTTCGAATGTAACAGAATGATAACATCTTTAAGAAACCTTTAAGAACATCGGCGTGTCGCACCTAAAATGTCGGTGGTGTGTGTTACTGTATTAGTAATTAGAAAGTAGGAATAAATGAGCAAAGTAACAACAGTAAAAGACGTAATCGACCGTTTCGAGGCTACTCAGGTGGCTTTTGTTGAAAAGCGTGACGGTGTAACAGGTTTGAACACCATGGACCCCCGAGTTGTCGGAAGAGTAACTGCCCTAATGGCAATTACCCTATCTGAAGGAACAAAGTCTTGGGAGAGGTTTCTGAAACTAGTTGAAGAATTTGAAAACGACCTGACCTAAAATGTCAGTGGTTCATGCTAGGATTTTAGAAAGTAGAAAGTAGGAAAAATGACAACATTCAAATACAACCCAACCACAACTGAATTACGACAGGCTTATGAAGTTGCCTATGGAGAAATGGGTGTCTATCACCTTCTAGGGGCATTGTCAGCAAATGTTGCCCCCGAGGTTATTGAAAGACTTTATAATGATGCTATTAAGAGGGTCAGAGATGAAATGCTGGAGAGTAAGTTAGTTTGTGTTTATTGTGAAAAACTATACCCTGGAGATACAGCCGTATGTCCAGAATGTAATGACTACGACGGATTTATCCGCGTAACTGAAGGAGGAGAGTAGTATGGTAAAGTACCCTGAAATCGAAGTTGAGTTGAGTGGCATTGACGGAAACGCAATGTCTATTATGGGGGCTACAACAAAAGCCCTGCGTCGTGGTGGTGTTCCCAAAGAAGAGCAGGAACTCTACTTCAAGGAAGCCACTAGTGGCGACTATGACAATGTTATCTCCACTACAATGAAGTGGGTTAGCATTTACTAACAAAGAACTCCCCCTGGGTCTTGCGTCCTTCCTACTTTCCGCTTGACCTGGGGGGATCTTTGTGAGCGCCGACCTGTTATCCAACTGTTATAAAAAACCTTAAGAAGGCTATTGAAAATGTCGGTGGTGCGTGCTAGTGTTTAGGTATGAAGAAAAAGACTAATAAACTAGGTAAGGCAAATGAGGCTAGGCGGAAGCTGGAGTCAGCAGACTTGTTCCGTAAAATTCTCCTAAACCCGCACCTAGTTCAGCAGTCTGAAAAATACAAAGGAAGCCGTAAAGCAAAGACTGATAAGGCTATTAGAGAAAGTAGAGATAACTAATGGGTTCGTTACACTCAGTAGAACTAGTAGAGTCAGACCTTGACTTGGAAACTCAGATTACAATTCAATTAAGAAGCAACCATTACCCTCCCGTGCCAGTTTCAATGGTGCCAGTCTGTATTGAGGCTATTGACAAAGTCAATGAGGGAGAAGGCAACTGGCTAGTAGAGTTGCCAGAGGGAGTTTCTTATCGGGGAGAAACTTGTGCCCCTGCCTCCGCTATCGTTGAGCAACACCACCTGGAATACTGGATAGCAGAGTCTGAGTTAGACTAATGACTACTTATCTTATTGACACTTGGTATGTCGAGTATAAAGACGGATCAATCGCTCCCGTCCAAAATAGGGCAACTGCGAACTATCTTATAATGTCGGGGGATGCTGTTAGAATGGTAGACATACACCGAGAGAAACTAGGACTATGAAAAACGGCACTTACCTTATGGGGACTAATGGCAAACTGAAGCCACTAAATGTAAAGACTGGCTACTGGGTTGCCGAAAGAGAAATAAACTTATCAGATGTCAAGGCTGGACAAATTGTCGGAGTCTGGACAGATGAGAGCGGTAAGGAATGGATAGACGAGTCACACCTAGTGGCAGACCTATCCGACGCACTAACCCTTGCCGACGCGTGGGAGCAAATTGCTATCTATGACAACAACAATTCCGTTACCATTTCGTTATAGAATCATCGGCGTGTCGTTTTGACAAAGATAGCATTACCTGCCATAATAGATACATCAAGGAAAAGAAAAAGAAAAAGTCTATACAAAGTTGTTACCAAACTGTTACATAAATGGTATTGACAAATCTAATTCTTTCTGCGATAATAAATACATCAGCAAATCGTTGGTGTAAAACAAAATAGTCCCTCTGGGGCGGAACGGAAGCAAAATGTCAGAAATTACTGTTGGCTCACAGTTCACCACTCAGTCGAGTGGAGTGACTGGCGTAGTTCAGGAAGTCATCAAGAACGCAACGGGTTCATACCGAGTTCGCCTTGATGTCAATGGTCAAGACCGCTGGACTACTGTAAAGTAGTTTAGTTTTGAGGGGGGCAGGGTATTCCTACTTTCCCCTGTCCCTCTCACCAAATAATCTATAAGTAGATAAACACTCACAACACCTACCCCTACTAATGAGAGATAAACAATAATGGCTAGAAGCATTTCTGTAAAAATCCCAACTGTATCACTAATCGCAACTCTTGAGAACAAGATTGCCGAAATTGACGAGGCGATTGCTAATTACCCCGCAGAGCGTGAGCAGTTTGACAAAGACATAGAAACATACAAGGACAAAATGGCTCAAGCAGTTGCCAAGTTTCTAAAGAGCAACTCTGCTAAAGTTGGCTACAACTATGACGACCTTGTTCGTATCAACCACGCATACAACGGCAGGTTGGAACTCACATTCGATACTGAGGCTCTAAACTTTCCTGAGCGACCAACTGAGCCAAAGCGACCTAACCAGAACGAATGGTTTGGGCGTGAACACTCTACCCGCAAGCAGATGCTTGAGAAGAACCTCAAGATTTTGCGAATGACCAACCAAGAGGAAGTATCCGCATCAACCTACGGGGCGGTGATGGAACTCCTCTAGGGGATAGTGCTGGGCATCACTAA
>Ga0209771_1000231_pt1 | contig 36454 bp, 41 predicted proteins | sample SaaInl59LU_5_DNA_FD_184639 | JGI IMG/M metagenome (GOLD analysis project Ga0209771, IMG submission 184639) | Marine microbial communities from expanding oxygen minimum zones in the Saanich Inlet - ESP_59LU_5_DNA (SPAdes) (version 2) | ecosystem: Environmental > Aquatic > Marine > Intertidal zone... | reverse complement strand
CAATTTATCTAAAATGTCTGTATAGTTTGTGTCTGCCTGAGCACCCGTTAATCTACCGACTTCAATGTCCCCATCAAAGATAATTACCGTAGGTACACTTCTTATGCCCAATCCTTGAGCATATGATCTATCTTCATCCACATTAACTTTTACGAATTCTACATTTTCGTATTTTTCGTCCATATTTTCTAATCTAGGGATCAGTGACTTACATGGTCCACACCATGGTGCCCATAAATCCACTAAAACTTTCTTACCTTCTTTTTGTAGTGACAAAATTTCTTGTCCTGTTGTGTTTTTCATAATTAAAAACCTATTTTACCTTTTTGTTTAATTGTTTTATAGATATCAACATCTATATTGTATATATCGGATAATGCCATTTCTTCTTCTGTTATAACGTCTTTAGAAAGTGATTCCAATAATTTATTACTCTCCTCTATTGATAATTTAGTAAACTTATGTTCGGCAATTAACCTTCCTTTTCTCATAAATGCATCATCAATGTTATCTCTTTTCGTGTTGAAGGTCGCCACAATTTGTATATTTAGACAATCCCCCAAGATACCATCCGTTAAGTTAAGTAGGTTAGATGTACTCTGTGACATATTGTTTGAATTCTCTCGAGTACCTAAAACTTTCTCAGCATCTTCAATTATTAGAATACTATTTTTATATTCCATTAAGAATGGTATAATCGTTGGGTCTGTTAGTGATTCCGCCATCATAGGTGGAACAAATATGATTTGTTTTTCTTTTATTAATGAGGATAAATATTTTATATAGGTCGTTTTACCCGTACCAGGTTCACCATGTAAAAGAACAATACCCTTATCATTATCCCTATTTAACCTCTTAACTATGGTATCGTGGATTTTCTTAAAATCTTTACCATAATTAAGTTTTAAATCCGTTTTAGGTATTTTCAATTCATACTCTTCCAAATCTAAGAATCCGCCGCTATGAGACTTTATTAAAGATATATTACCTTTCTTTTTTTTCGTAATATGTCTTTTTAATTTATCTAAATTGTACTGAGACTCAATACTACCGTTGTCGTGAGAATAATAAAAAGTTATAGTAATATTTTTATTCCCTTTACCTCTTTTAGTTTTAATTAGTAATTCCCTATCATCACAATAATATAAAGTCTCCTCGGATGTTCTTCCAATTAGGGTCCTTATACTTGTATGGTACTCACTACTTAATTTACTTAGTATTGAAAATCCGTCCTTAATTATGAGTTCCAAAACTCTTTCACTGAAGGATACCCTATATGACTTTACTGAAGGTAATTTTTCGTATTTTAGTATGAAGATTTGTTCACTGGCAATCTCCTCACTATATGTTGATTCAAATATTGGATAATATTTAGGTATATTCATTTAGTTTTAATTGTTTCAAGACCTCTTTCATCTATAAAGATTGTAGGTTCATAATAACTATCGTCTCTATTAGAAATTTCATTTATTTCTTCCATAACACCCTCGTTTAACTCCGACGACCTCATGGACTTTCTTATTTGTTCAAATTGATCCATTGATAATGTAGGGTCGTTCTTTTTTTCGAAGTTCCCCATTGCAATCATAGCGACATTATCTAAGAAAATTTCCACGTTCAAATCACCAACAAAATGTTCTCTCGCATTTTTATTGGTATCCAAATACTTTGTTAGTTTCGCAATATATAATAACACCTCAGCGTCTATCATAATTTATCTATCTGTTCTTTTGATAACGTAACTTTGGTAGGTCTACCAAAAACCTTAACATCTACATCAACTTTATCACCATTTATAGATCTGATTTCACCATCAAAGGTGTTAAACGGTCCATCAATTACCTTAATTGTTTCACCTATGTTGTATTGTATGCTACTTACGATTTCCTGACCTTCTTGACCATTTTTTAGAACCCTTTGAATTTCCCTATCTCTGACTCTTATCGGTCTTTTGTCCCCCAAAACTTTCATGGTGTCGGGTAAGTAGGACAAGTTAATTAGATCGTCTTCTGTTAGAAGTTCATCCGTATTAAAATATAAGTAACCTGTGTATATTACTTTTTCTCTTACGACTTTCTTTGTTTTGACCATTTTAAGTTCTTTCTCTAATGGACAAACAAATTCTTTTATTCCTCTGATGTTACCCAACCCAATATCCGAATTGAATTTATCTTTAAGTTGTCTCTCTTTACCTGGCAGTACTTTTACTAAATACCAATAACTACCCATACTTTACATAATAAACTATAAACTACAGTTTGGGGACTAATATTTTTTTTGTTTTGTCCTTTTCATCATCCACAAGTTCAAACATACTTAGTTGTTCACCCCCCTTGTATGATGGTTGTCCGTAGTTCATTATCAGAATTTCAATACCCGTATTTTGTGTACCGTCTTTCTTCGCTGCTGCGGATTTTTTAAAACCCTTCTTTTCCCATTTATAATCCGTGTAAGGAAACCACTTCTGTAATAATGGAAAGTCATAATACGATAAACTGTATCTCCCTTCCGAATTTTTTAAACAGTCCGCTAATCTCTCATGGTCTGACCTATCAAAATCGTGATTCGAATAATAGTTTTCAGTTTTCCAATAAGGTGGGTCGGTATAGAAGTAAGAGGTTGGAGAATCATATTTCTCTATTACATCTTGAAAATCCATATTTTCCACGAACGTTATTTTGTCGAAGTGTTCTCTAAACTTACCATTCTTCAACTTATCCATAAATATCAAGACTTTACAACGATACTTACCTTTATAGTCTGTGTAGTTTGAGGTTTCAGGTTTGGATCCCGAAAATATTTGTGTTAGTACGTAAACGTATTTTGCTGCGGCCTCGTAATTTGGATACTCCCCTATTTCGTAGTCAGGATGAAAGACCTCTTCTTGACATTTATTGAAGAATTCTCTACATTCGGGAGGTGTGTTTTCTTCACCAACTACCTGTACATATTCGATATACTTATTTAATTCTTCATGCATTCTATCGTAGTCTAAAGAACACTTCATTAGGTTTGCATTCAACCCATTGAAGTCATTATACACTACTGTCTTAAGATTAGGGTATTTTTTAAGGTCCATATTGAAGAATACCCAAAACATCCCTGAAAAAGGTTCAACGTATGTCTCGATGTCATTGGGAATGAACGGAACTATCCATTTCCCTATTCTGGCTTTACCTCCAATATAACTTATCATGTAATTTCGATGTTTCGTTTACTTATATAAAATATACAGAAAAAGAATGAGTAAGTCAACCTCGTTATCTCTTATTTTTTAGGAATTCAAATAAATCTTCACCCAACTTCTCACCTAACTTAGAATCGCTAGGAAAATGTACTCTACCCACATTTCTACTTATGGATATTTTTTCGGCAATATTACGATACTCCACGTCTTTAGTGACTTCAACTAATATTTCTCCAACTATTTTAGATTGAGTTGAATGACCAGATGGGTATGATGGTGATTTTGCACTTTCTAAACCCATACCACCTATCTTCATATCATTCTGTTCCGCCATTTGTTGTGGTCTTGGTCTGTTAAAATGATACTTTAATTCATAAATTATACCTGCAGCACTTTTAATAACCTCTTTAATTTGGGTTTTAGGTATTTTATGGTCCCGTTGTTCCGCATATTTTTTAAATGATTTAAATATTCGATCATATTTTTCAACGAAGTCCTTTTGTTCGGGTAGTGATGATAATGTTTTCAATTCTTCTTTTGTGATCTTAGAGTCATTACTCGGAGGATACATTTTCTTATATTTAGAAATGTCAAAGTCCTTAAACAAACCACTTTCCCTATTATAATCTATTTCTTTTTGATGTTTATCACTTATTGATTCACTGAACTTAAGGTCTTTTAGTGATTCATTTATGGTATCGGCATTCGTATCGTTACCACATTTATGACAAATGTATAAGTCGTCACCACCTTCGGATATTTTCCAACTCCATCCGCAGCTCTCACACTTTATTTTATCGCCCTCGACTATTTCCAAAAGTTTCATATTGATAAATAGTTATAAATTACATATATTATTATTATGAAGAAAAAAAAGGAATCTTGCTCAAAGTGTAAGAAAAAACAAGAAAGGGAAGAACTACTTCAAGAAGTGATTAAAGTAGAAAAAGGTATTAAAATATTCCTATTAATAGTTTTAGGTTTATCCGTGTACGGACTTTACAAAATCCTATCTCTATTATTTTGAGTATGAAAAAGAAGAAGAAATATAAAATAATACTCTTCTGTAATAAAAAAAGAAAAAAACTCTTTTACCAAACCATTAGTCTTCCCGCAATACGTGATATATGGTATGAGTTAAAAACCGAAAAGAAACCGAGGTATACAAAAGAGTACGGTGGTAAACGCAACCAAAGGTTGGATTACGAACTTGCACTAATATATCCCGATAATAGATGGGCAAAGAAAAAAACAGTTGTTAAAAGAGATGAGTTTGGTAGATTGTATGAAGCGGGTGTTGATATGAAGGGTTTCAGAATGAAGGAAATAGTTCCTTATTGGCAGGAAGAGAAAATATACGATCATGATAATAAGGGACACATTAGATATCACCAACTATTAGATTTATTGGTTGAGGTTGAAGAGATTGCTCAAATATTCACTCTTAATACTAAATTATTTCTTCAAATAGAAGATAACATTAGGATGTTCGGTAATAAGAACTTATACGACTCCGACAGATTATTTGATTTACTTAGAGAAGATTTGTTAAAACATAAAAAAAAGGGTAATTTCATTTTTGTGAAAGACATTACTACCACACAAAGAAAAACCCTATACAACTTACTAGAAAAGAAAGGTTACAAACGTACCGATCTATTTAGACACTATTCTTACTAAACATAAAGGAAATATCCCCTATTAAAATGGAGAATGTATTAGAATCAGTTTCCTCAACCTCATTACCATCAAATTTAATTTTAATGTATTCTAATATTTTATCGTATTCTTCCTCAGTTAATTCATAAAATACCGTACCACCATTAAAATCAAATGCAACTTTTTCTATTAGATCTGAAATAATAGCCAATTGATTTAATATGTCACCTTTTTTTTCTTTTGACATTATATACCTAATATTTTACCCACTTTGGTTAGTAGGTCTTTAAATTTATTTGTTTTTTTACTTTCAGGGACTTTGAATAGATCCTCCTTCTTCGTCTTCATCAATTGTTGGATCATTTTTTTCTTGTGTGTCTCCACTTCCAACTGATCCTTTTGAATCTCCTTCTCCAACCAATCTAATTCTTTGCGTGTCGTATTCTTGGACATTACTTTCAAATTTTAAATTTTCGAGATCATCTAACTTACTTTCCTCAAACAATGCTCTCATTTCTCTAACTTTCTTATCGAACAACTCTCTTTTCTTTTCATCTTCAATGTTTTTTTCGACCACTTCATTTGCACATTGTAGTGTCGTGTTGTATCCGTCTTGTGATGATTCGCATATAAAAGAGACTAAAACATCTTTATCGTTTTTGTCTTGGACCTTTATTTTTAAGGTCTTATAAACAGAAACAATTTCGTCGTATTTCCATTTTGATGGAAGTTTTAAATCTAAACTAACATTTCCCTTAATCTCTCTTAGAGAAAAGAAATAAGGTCTTAAAGGTTTTATTATTTCGTACACTTATTTTATGTTATTATATATGTTATTATATATGAGATTGCGAAGTATAGAACTACTTTCTCATATTTATTTGTTGATAATGGTTCTGCAGATGTTATAAATAATTTTACTATAAACTCTACTATAAATCTTAGAACGAAAACTATCGATAAGACCAAAATGTATAATTCTATATTATTTATCATGTCTCTTTATTTCGTCTAATATTTCTTTTCTGAATGATGCAATAAGACTCTTTACTTCTTGAGCGTATTTTCGTGCTCTGATTGATGCAGATCTGTTACCTTTGTCGTATACCTTGTGAGTGTCAACCGACATTTTTTCTACAAGGTCCTTAATTTTTCCTAACGTTTCCATACTTTATTACCGTTTCTGATAGTAATATACGGAATTTATTTTACTAGTTCAAGTTATTTTCTAGTAATTTATAAATTTCTGTTAGAACCGCTAGTTCAGATCTTGTCTTTTTGTGGTTGTAATTGAAGAGTCTATAGAGATATTCCTTAATTTTAATTTCTTTCTCATCCATTTTTAAATAATAAAATGATTCTAAAAAGAAATCCCAAAAATATTCATAATGTATTCCCCTACTATTAAAATTTATCTTTTCTTTAGATAGATTATTAATGACTTTATCCCAACACCATGTAAAATGTTTTCTTTGTTCATCTTCTGTAATGATAGCGTCAGGACCTAAGTAGGTTTGATCCACTATTCTATAGAGTGAATCCACTAAGTCGTAGAATAGTTCTATTTTTTCTGTTGTGATGCTGTAGGCACGATACCACACTTCCGTCTGGTATCCGTAGTCTTGATCCTTGAGTATTGATTTAAGATATGTGTCTTTATTTTCCATATTTTCATTAAAAATATACGAATAAAAGAAAACAAAGACAACAATATTATTGAGTCTTTTCGTTATAGTTTGAAAGATCCTTCAATCTTTGAATTTCTTCCTCTAAAACGTTTGTTTTTTCTTTTGATTCGGTTAATTCTTCTTTAACAACTTTAACAGGTTGTATATCTTTCTTATACATAGGTTGATTTTCATTCCTGTCTTTTCTTTTCTCAGCCGTCTTAGCCAAATTTTTACCTGTTTCAGTAGGAATTGTGTTTCCACCGTCTGCATTACCCATAGTAGAGTCACCTTCTAACGCCTTTTTAACTCTGTCTTTAAACTCGTCACTAGGTTCGTGATCATAATCTAAATCTAACACATGTTCCCCTCTTTCCATATCTACCTCTTCATTCTCTTCTTCGGTATTATGTACTACTTTTTTAGGGTCTATTTCACCTTTCCCTGATGCATTTGGAAATTCAGGATTGTCATTACCTTCAATCGATAATGCCTTCTTTAATTTCTTGTCTACGTTAGCCATATGTTCTTTTGTTTCTTTATTACTTAATTTATGGGAATCTTTAACCGCCTTTAAACCCGGTGTTACTGCTTCATTAACTAATTTACTGATCATATCTATTAATTGTGATTCCGATAATCTAAGTACTTTAGGTTCTTTATCTTCTGATTCTTCCATACTCCCACACTCACATAAAGGTTTCCCGCATTCCTCACACTGACCTTCATAAAGTGGTTCGACAATCCCTTCCTCATCTTCGTACATTTTATCTCCACACTCTTGACATTCTTCTTTCTCGTCAATATCTGTTTTAATTGTTACGGGATGCATCTTTCCACTTCCTTCAGGGAATTCAAATTCATCCTTACCAGCATCTTTGGCAGCATCTGCAGCCAAAACAAATGCCGATTCATTTTGGTCTTGTTCTAATTCTTCTATTGAATGGTCTTTTTTCATGTCTTTTGAGTCTAATTCTTCACCTAACTGATCTAATTTATCTAATAAATCTTGTTTTGATTCGTAGGTTTCTATTTCCACAACAAAATCTTTGTCGAGGTTATTTTTATTATATTCTTCACATTTTTGGTCCGCCTCTTCTTTTGTGTCACAAACCTCAACGTATTCGCCCTCACACTTAATACAGTATGCGGTCTTATCACCACTTCCTTCTTTCAGAATGGTGTCCTTTATCTCTTGTGAGATCGTTTCTTCAATAATTTTATTTAGTTCTGAAACTTTCATATTCTATAAATATATCCTTTATCTCATTTATTACTAATTTCTCCACCTCTTTATAAGGTAATCCGTATTTTTTTGAAACGTTCTTCACTGCCTCATTTAATTCATCATTTTCATAGAATTCTAAAGCATTAATGTCTCCCTCCTCACAGTATGGAAATTTTTTACATTTTTCCTTCACTTTAACATATGAACCACCCTTTCCACCATACATTGGGAAATTAGTTTTTCTCATATGTTTCATACGTTGTACAATCGTCTTAGGTCCACCTATTTTAAGTGGATCTTTACCCCCACTACCAAACGGTGCGTCGTATTGTCCCGCCGATGACGTAGCTGAAGTCATTGCTTCAGTAAATTCCTCTTCTTTAGGTTCTTCCTCGTTGTACTTCTTACTATTATGGATTTTATATATTTCTCTCTTACTAATAAAATTCATAGGTGCCTCAAATGATCCTGAAGAACCACCCGCCATTGTTGCTTCCTTGGTATCTTTTTTCATTACTTAGTGTTAATGTTTTTCAAAGGTCCTTCCCAAAAAGACTTACGTTGCCATAATTGTTTAAACAACTCAACAACAACTTTAGTAGATAATTCCACCACCTTTTTATTAATGTCTCTTGCCCCCATCTCTTTTTTAACCATATCAACCACGATTTTATGTGCTTGAGTACCATTAAGAAAATCCTTTATCTCTTTCTTAGCAATAGTCTGTATTTGATTTTTATCTGTGGTTGTAAGAGCCATATTAATCTATTCTTCTTTGAGATATTAGGTCATTCATTGCATCTGCGAATACATCTTCAAACTTTAAAAGTTTTTGAATTGACTCTAATAGGTCATAATTCACTTTTAACATAGCGGTATTAAGGTATGTACCTTTACTTTCACCTGCAATTATTACAAAATCTAAACCAACGTCAGGTAAATTACCGTCTAATCTTACTTGATTAGATTGTATTGTAACACCTGGTCGAAGATCACCTAAATCCGATACCTGTGTACCGAAATTACTAATCACGTCTCCTATGGTCTTCTTTTGTACCTCGTTAACATCCAAATCCTCATCAGTTGAAGAAATGAGTCTCACTTCAACACCATTGACGACGATTACGTTATCTTTTAATTCTTTTTTCTCCTCTTGCTCTGAAATTGTTCCTTTTTCAAGTGTTGACTCTGTCAGATTCCTTAGAGTATTCAACATTTTTTTAGTATTATCGTAGTTCATATGTGTTTTATGTTTCATCGTCTAAGAATTTTTTAAAATTAAACGAAGGGTTTATATCTGTATAAATATTTGAAAAATTGGATTTACATACAATTCCTTTAAATTTATCTATCTTTTCTATGTAACCGTGACTCGGAACCACTCTTTTATGTATTTGTTTCTCTTCACAGATATATTCACATAAATTAACAATACTTTCCATTTGTTGGTCAGTATACCGATCCCAATAAAATTTATCTCTCCAACTTCTAATAAATGGGTCACTTCTATGGGGGTCACCTATCCAATTACTATAATAACCCGTTATAGTATTCTTTTGTAACCACCCCAAATTTTCAACCGCAATTTTAACTTGTTTTTTGTCTAATTCATGATTACCAAACGTAACTGAAGAATAATCCATGTCCAAAACTTGGTATATGTCCCCCATCTTAGAAACAATAAAATGAGGAATATCCTCATAATTACCATCTTGTCTATATTTTAATTTACCGACAAAGTCATCAATCCTACGTTTAGTATCATATAAAAGAATTTGTTTCTTTTTATATTTTCTACCAATGTGGTTTAATTTTTTTTTATCTATTGTTTCTACGTCTCGAATTTCCAACATTTCTAGTGATTACTTTTGACCCTACCTTTATATATGGTTCTTGTGGTATAACTTTAGGTTCCATATAAAGGTCGTCCACAAATACTGTGGGTGATGGTGTAGGTGTATTGGTTGGAGTTGGTGTGAGTGTACCACTTACCGTAGGTGTGGGAGTTGGACTATTAGTGGGGTTTGGTGTAGGACTACTTGTGGGGTAAGGTGTAGGTTGTGGTGTACTAGTTGGAATTACCGTACTTGTGGGGTAAGGTGTTGGTTGTGGTGTACTAGTTGGAATTACCGTACTTGTAGGGTAAGGTGTGGGGGTATTAAAAGGTACCGAAGTCAATGTTGGAATTTGGGTTCCTGTAGGTAGTACTTCTTCTAATTTTTTTTTTCAGGTTCTGTTTGATCCTGAAATTCGTCTTGTATTTTTCCAACAACGAAGTTTGGAAATGGTGAAGGGGTGGGGGTTGATGTGGGTGAGGGACTTATCTCCACATCGACATCAAAATCATTCTTTGGGGTAAATTGATTTGCATCTATTTCAACACTAACCTCTTTCTTTGGTGTGGGTGTGGAAATTTCTCCTGTCTGTAAATCTAACTCCGCAGTTTCTATTGTATCTGGTAATATACCTTCCTTTTCTTTTGAATCCCAATTAGTACTTTTAGTTAAATAATCACTTCTTTGTTCATCATCCATAGTAGGTTTGTCAGTTTCAACCTTACTATCTTGATATGAAACATCATCTTCACCAAATAAATCTTCGTTGAGTTCTTCCATATCCTCATCAGATACCATATCGTTAAGAACTTCATCTAACGCATGGTCCTCATCCCATTCTTCATCGTCTAAACCATCTTGTAAAGTATTGTCCCACAAATCGGATTCTTTCCGATTTACCTCCTCCGATTTTACATCACTTATTGGAGGTTGTTCAGTAAACCACTCAGGTGGTTTTTCATCAAAGACATCTTCTACTTTTGAAGGTGGTTCAAAACCTCTCTCTTCATCAGGTAAGTCGGGTGTTGATGGTTCGACCCTTTCCTCTGGTTTGAATTTGTTTAATAGGTGTTCTAACTTATCTAATTCTTCGTTAGTAGGTTTTATTTTTGTTTCTTCTTCAATTACTTTTTTAGTGTCTTCTCCGTTCTCCTCTTTAGTTGTATCAACATTATTCTCCTCATTAAATTTTACTAACATGTGTAGGAATGATAATGAAATTAGTGGTAACATACCACCCGCAAATATCGCTAAGAATCTTCTATGTGATTGTAAGTCCCCTTGTTCTATACCAATGTATTCCAATATTGGTCCTGTTAACTCTACCCAAGAAAGAAACTGTTCATTATCTATTTTAATGAATTCAAATGCGAAGAAAATATTACCAATAAACTGTATTAAGGTAACAATACCAAAGGGTACATAAACTTTAGATCCCATTTGGGCCGAGATGGCAGCCAATGCGGATAATGCGGCAATCTCTATCCCTATTGATAGATATAATGCCCATGACATTGGATTAGATATACCATACCATACAGTAACGTGAGATATAGAAACTATCGCTACCGTTATGATCGGAACTAAAAACGAAATATAAATTAATAACCTAAAGTTATTCTTCAACCATTTACCCATCTACTTTAAAAGTTCACTTTGTAATAGCTCTAACTCTTTTTCAATTTGAGTTTGTCTGTTTAAGTCAAACATTTTTCTGTCAGTTGCCTGTATCATTCTATGTTCACTCTTTAATCCTTCGATTTTTAATCTTAGATCTAATTGTTCTTTAGTATAAGTTCTTTCTTTGGTGAACTCCTTTAATTCTACCATTTCTTTTTTCAATGCAGACATTTCTCTACTATCACCACAACCTCTAAAAAAGGTAAAAAGTAATATGGCGAAAACTACAGTGATAAAATGTTTTTCTAAAAATTTTTTCATAATTATATTTTTTCCTATTATAAATATTTTAATAATGTAAAACTCTCGTTTCTAAGTTTTTTCATTGCCTTTTCTTTTACCTGTCTGATCCTTTCTTTGGTACATCCAAACTCTTCACCCAAGTCTTCTAAATTACATTGTACCCCATTTAATCCAAAGTATTTTTCAATTATCGTTCTTTCTTTATCGTTTAGAATTGATAGAGCGTTCTTCACTTGTTTTTTTCTTTCTTGTTCATTTTCCAAATAACTCTCAGGATTCAGAGAGTCTTTATTAACGACAATATCAATCAATTGATCACCTTCTTCATTAATAGGGTTACTTAAACTTACGGTTTTTGGAACATATTGTGAAGCCTGTTTGTTATATTTTTCCACAAAATCGGGATCATCTTCAGAAACTACCATTTTTTTTGCTTTCTGGTGTTCTTGAATAATATTATATGGTAATCTTATTGTTCTTGCATTTTCATTCAAAGAAGACATTATTGCCTGTCTAATCCACCACACAGCATAAGAAATAAATCTGACTTTTTTAAGGGGGTCAAATTCTTCAGATGCCCTAATCATACCAATATTTCCTTCTGAAATTAAATCAGGTAAATCTAACCCCTGATTTTGATATTGTTTAGCAACACTAATAACAAACCTAAGATTACCTTTTACCAACTCGTGTTGTAACGCCGATTTTTCTTTTTCGGTTATGTTTTCTTGTTTAAGACTATGAATAATTTCTTTAAGTCTTTTGTTGTTGGTTGTTGGTATTTTTTTTACGTCTTTAAGGTAGGAACTTATCTCTTCGGTGTTTAGAAAACTGTTGCTTTTGTTCATGGTTGTGGTAAATTTTTAAATGTGAATACTGAACTACTAAAATATGTAAACAAAGTCAATAATCAAAATTATCTAAGAACTTTTTTTCGTCTTTTGTTAAACTATCTATTCCTTTGTTTTTAATTTTTTCAAGAACCTCGTCTAAGTCAAGTGAATCGACCTTACTTATCTTAGAATACTGCACCATAATATATTTCTCCTCTTCCTTTACTTCCCCATAAATAAATTTCTTTACTTGTTCAGGTATGTGTGCAGACACGATCTCATCTCTCCTAAATATAAAATAGAATTTTACGTTCTGATCAAGTAAATCTTTATGTAGTGATTTACTCAATTCTTTTTGTGTTTTATCTGACTCTATTAATACTATTAAGTTCTTAGAATTTTCCACTATAAATCTTAATGATTTAACCGCAGGATTTTCTAATAGTATTTCATTACAATAGAACTCAATATCCTCAGTGTCCTCAAACATACCGAAAATAAAGAGTATAAAAGTATTTGTCATTTATTTTTTGTTAAGATTTAACTTCCAATACATACCACCACCAATGTAAGGTGTAAGACTTGATGTGGGGGTTGGTTGATTTATTAAACCAATATTAAGTTGGTATAATTTATCCTTCTTAGTCTTCAATATAAGTCCTCCTCCGACACTTGAGAAGATATCTGTTCTATTTAAACCTAAATTAAAACCATAATACAATTGTGTTTTAGGTAAATCCTTAACAATTTTAGTATTATATACAGTAGGTATTTTAAAGACCCAATTTACATTTCTTGATTGTATGGAGTTCTGACTAATCACGTCGGTCAAAATACCGTAACCTAAATTAGATGGTGGTTTATTACCTAACGAATCCTTAACCTCTTCGGGAAAATCGTAATCAAGTTGTAATGTATCTCTTACAGTTATTTTGGTGTAGTAATCTTTAACTACCGCCAATGAATCTATATCTGCAGGAATTATAACTTCTTTTATTACCTCTTTAGTAATGTACTTCGGTACATAGGTTGGAACTTTAACAGTCTTTTCAATAATTACGGTATCAACCTTCTGTTCTAATAATTCGTACTTTTTACCGTCAACCTTAACTATGTCTCGAGTATCGGAATCACCATTCGAACAATTTCTTAATAAAAGGAATACACATAACACGATGATCGCAACTGTTTTGATATCCATGTTTAATAAACGTTTCATGTTGTGTATGTTATATTCCTATAAATATTGATTTTTATTTATTTTTTCTTTTTTACCACTTTGTCGATGATTCCATACTTAAGTGCCTCGTCTGCGGATAACCACATATCACGAGTTGCGTCCTCCATGACTACCGACGCTGGTTTATCACAGTACTCCCCTAAAAGATCGAATAATTGGTGATTAAGTTTTTTCCACTCAACCATGTCAATTTCTGCGTCTTGTATGTTTCCTCTAAAACCTCCACTTGATTGATGTAACATTGTTCTTGAAAATCTAAGTGACCCTCTTTTCCCTTTGGTTCCTGCACCTAAAAGAATAGAACCCATAGACGCCGCCATTCCCGTATTAATGGTTTGTATGTCGGAATCTATATAATCCATTACATCCACCATAGACAGACCCGATTTAACAGAACCACCTGGTGTGTCGATATGCATTGTAATGTCATTATTATCGATACTATCTAAGAACATAAGTTGTGCCTGAACGATTGTTGACATGTTATCATTCACAGGACCCGCAACCCATATGATTCTCTCCATCATTAATCTTGAGAACACATCCATTACGGTAACGTTCATTTGTCTCTCTTCTAATATATAAGGAGTTAGACTATTCTCTATTTGTTTATTGTAATAATCTAATTGAGAACCACTCACTTTTTGGTCTCTTGCGTAAAGGTTGAAATCTTTATATTCTTTTGGTATCATAATGTGTTTTATTGATTTTTCAAAGTTAAACAAATTTATTGAATGTACAAGTATTTTTATTATATTTTTGTATTAATTGATTGTATTGATGATATGTTTTCATTTTTCTCAATCATAAGTAGGTTATCCGACCATGTCCTAATTAATGGGTTATGTGAAATTACTAGTATGTGTTCGAAATATTCTTTGATTTTGATGAAGAATTCACCCACCATTTCTAAATTTTCGTCCGCAATCTTCCCAAATACCTCATCCATAACTACAATGTTTGGTTTTGGTAATGATGAAACCTTTGTTAGTACACTTCTAAGTGCTAAGGATGCGATTGTTCTTTCATACCCCGAACCAGCGTAAAGGGGTTTCACAACTCTGGTATCTGTATCTATCATTATGAAATCAAGTTCATTACTACTATTAATTTTAATCTCTAATTTAAACATACAACTATCATCCAATAAATGACTTAGTTCATTGTTTAAAAATGGGATCATGTCTCTCAGAATAGTTTTAGAAATACCATTTTTACCAAACACGGTTAAATATACTTTATATGTTTCTAAAACTTTCTCCTCCACCAATATTTCTTTTATTAATTTCTTATTAATGTCGATTTTTTCGTTAAAGTTCTTTATATCATTCTTATACCTTTCAACCAAAATATTTGACTGTTTAATGTCAGAAGACGCAGTGTCTATTTGAGTTCTGAGTACTATTAGATCTTTATCTATTTGTATATTTCTTTCGTGTTTCTTTTTGTTAGCTTCAAAAAATTCTAGTTTGTTTTTTTTATCCTTCTTATCCATCTCGATTTGTCTAATCTCAAGTTCGTATCGAGTATTGATAAGTTTATTTTTTTCATAGGTCTCGTATTCTTTTTTCAGTGCTGCGAATTTGAGTTCCTCTTCAGTCGTTATTTCAATAGTCTTATTAGTTTTATCAATGGTTTTCTCAAAATCCTTGATTTCTAATTTCTTAGAGTTTATTTCTTTGGTATGGTCTACACCCTCTAAAGGTCGTTTACATGTAGGACATGTGCTCCCCTCAGTTAATTGGTGTATTTGGTCCTCACATTTTTTTATGTTGTGAGTATCCTCCTTTACTTTAAATGATAGATCCCTCAATAGGTCCTTTATTGAATCATGTTTTTCTTCTAAATAATAATCTTTAGGTTCCTTTACAACTGTTTCTTTTAAAGTCTTATTAAGTCTTTTTATTTTTTCATCGCAATCTTTAATTTCACTCTTAATTGTGGTTGGATTGGTCTTCACTAAGGTCTGATCAACATCAGTGTGTTTCTCACTTAATATTTTCTCTTTCTTTTCTTCTAAATCTTTTAATTTTTTAGTTGCATCTGTTAAATCCTTTTTTTTCTTAGAAATTTCTCCATCCTTTATTTTAATCTGATCGTAATATGTCTCTATCTGATTCTCTAAGGTAAACTTATCTTTAGTGTTAGATATCATCTTTCTTTCATAGGTATTTTTCATTTCCCTACAAACCCTTTCCTTCTCTTTTAACGCCTCAAGACCTATAAATTTGGTAAGTATTTGACCTCTTTCGGTTGGTTTGGTGTCTATCAACTCCTCTAAGTTATATCCTGTGGTTAATATTGTTGAGAGGAAGTCTTTTTTCGTTCCTATTGCTTTGACAATGAACTTTTCCGTTTCTTTACGTTGTTCTCCCGATAAGTTCTTATATGTACCATCTTCAAGAATTTTATGAAACTGTAAATCATTTTTTACTGTGTATTTCTCAGATCTACCTAATTTTCTAGTTACTTCTCTTTCGATCACATAGTCCTCACCATCTATAGTTATCACACCTTTTACATGTACACGGTCTTTATCGGTAAACCTATTAAAAATCTCTTCGGATTTGTTTGTTTTGGTGGTGCTGTTAAAGAATAAAAACATTAATAAATCTACTGTAGAGGTAGATTTCCCACCAAAATTCCTTGGATTAGATTCCACAACAGTAATACCATCTAAATTCTCAAAATCTATTTTATTGTTTTCCCCAAAAGATAGAAAGTTTGAAAACTCAACATTTTTAATATACCACCTATTATACTTGATAATTGTCTCATCTTGCGCAAAAATAGTTTCATTAACCTTATTATCTAATCTATCAATCATGTCACCATGAGTAACAATGTTATTTTGTTTAATGAAGTCATTCATTAATAACTTCTGATAATTAGGATCTAAAATACTTTCACTTATTTCTAGTGATTTTAGTTTATTATTATTGTTTGTGGTTTGAATTTTGGTAATTACCTTAATGAATCTAGTGTTGTATTTTTCTTTAAAGTAGTTTTTAACCCTCTTCATTTTTTCAGGTGTGAATGCTTCAGGGGTATCATGCCATGTTACTTTTATATATGGATTTTCGTGTTTCATTTATTTTACTTTATAGTATTTTCCATTTTTTACATTGTAAGTTTCTACATCACTTTCTCTGAAGGATAACCATTTCTCAACTTCATTACTGTTTGAAGGTTTAAATTTGGTTCTAACTAACTTTTTAGAATTCCTAACCGTCTCGGGACGAATGATCAAGAACTGAGTGAAATCAACATTAGACCTTACAAATATATTCTTATGACTACTTGGATTAACCCTTACTTTATTGTAGTACGTATATTCATCTAACCAATACTTCTCTTTCCTAATTGGGATATTTGCAGTCCTAAAAGACTGTTCAGATATAAGTGAGTAATTGTCGTTTTCCCAAAAATTACCGCTCCATTTACCATGTTCAACCTCCACACCTAACGTGGGATCGTTTATACCTACAAGATCTATCTTATTGTGTACGTCATTATGTTTTAAATTAATCCTAAACCGTTGTTTAAAAAATTTAATCACTTCATTCCTAATAAGAGTATCATTGAATTTACCCGGTATAAACATTCATGGTCTTATTTTATTCTACTTTCTTCGAAAAATTCTACAAAAGAGTTTATTGCCCAAACGACACCCGCGGTGAATAATCCGTCAAAGAATATCCCAAAATAACCTACCGAGAAAATTTTTGAACTTATACCTCCTAAGGTTAACGATAAAAAGAAACCCACCCATGTTGATGTACATAGAGGACAATTAACTAATTCACCGAAAAACTTTGAGTGTTTGTTGATCCAATTACGGAGACCTTCGAATATTGATCCGTATACTATTATGGTCGTCATTCCATACGCCATAAAACTCCAAAATATTAATAAACCTATCATATTAAAAGATACGTAAATTAATATTAAGAGTCAACCCCGTTTACTCGTCGTATAATGAGTTTAGGTTGGAATTTTTAATATATTTTGCTTTGTTTAGGTTGGATAGAGATGAGGTTATTTTTTCTAACTCCTCTTTAAGTTTTTTATTCTCTTCTTTCAATTTCACAATCTCATCGTTATTAATAACCTCCTTTACAACTTTCTTAGGTTTCTTTTTAAGTTTTGTCTCAAGTGAGGTGACTTTTTTTGATAGTCCTTTTTTATCTTTTTCTAATTCAGAGATTTTATCACCGAGTTGTTTGACCTGCTCATCATCAGTTATGTATATTTCCTTTTCTACTATTACCTCGATAGGTTTTTCTACTTCAACTATCTTTTCAACCTCTTTGATTACTTCAACAGGTTTTTCTACCTCTTTGATTACTTCAATTTCTTTTACGACTTCTTTCTCAATCTCCTTAATGACTTCCTTACCTTTTAAAAAGGAAGGAGTTTCACCGTATTTTAAGATAGTGAATCCTCTGTCAAATGTTTCCTTTGCTAACTTGTTTACCTTAACTATTTTATTTAGTTCACAGTATTCAAGGAATTCATCACCCAATGTTAAGGAGGATTTCTTTTTCATCATCAATATCTTTAATGTCGTTTATTGAGAAGTGAAGAAATGGTTGTTTGTTTTCCAAATCAAAGAACTCATAGTCATCGGTCTCTACATCATAAATACCATATCCGTGGTGTTTTACCGTTTCGCCAAAGTTTTGTTGTACTAATGAACCAACCATAACCGCTCTCCCACCATCAGGTAATTCAAAAACTTGTCTCTTATGAATGTCTCCACATAATAATATGTCGAGGTCCTTAAAATTTAAAGGAGAATATCCGTCTTCAAACTCATAACCAGTGTCGGTGGATAATCCCGCAATTGGACTATGGAAAAGGCCAACATATAACCCGTCTTCTTTTTCAAATACGGGTCTTTGATTGTGTTGGTATAGTGAGTAGACAACCCAATTAATATTCTCGTCTTTATAAACCTCACTATCTTTATAGTAGACAATGTTGTCGTTTTTCATCATTTCAACAACAGGTGTTATACTATCAACCCTTTCGTGATTATTTTCTAAGAAATCATGATTACCCGGTATGATAACTACCTTACCTATTTCACGAGTAATATCATTTAAGAATTTAGATAATATTACTAATTGTTCGTTAGATATGTTTATCTTTTCATGGACCAAATCACCCGCAATAACGACCCTTATTTCGTGGTATTCATAACCCTTCACTTGTTCCTTAGCGCTCTCAATAAACTTTTCAAATTGTTCAATATACATATCGTGGTACTTAGTCCTACGTATATGTATGTCGGCAGTATGTATAATTTTTTTAATCATCTCTCTTTGGTGTTAAAGGTTTTTATTTGATTTAGCTCGTTTTCTTTCTCTTCTAAGTTTTTTATCCGATAAACCTCTGTTTTCAATATCTTTAGTTTCGGTTTTGTTGTTAGTTTTTACCTTAACAGATTTTCTATTTTTCTTATATTCTTCTTTACTACAATAGAACCAAGAACCACTACTAACCAACATTTCTGCAGTAGAGTCGTCAACTCTTCTTACGTCTTCACTATTATTTTTAACTGTTTTCATATTACTCTCTTTTATAATCGTCTTCTATTCTAATGATATCGTCTTCACCAAAGTAAGTTCCTGTTTGGACTTCTACAAATTCAACAACCTCATCTGTCTCATTCCATGCTCTGTGTTTTCTCCCTTTAGGTATTCTAACTGATTGTCCCTCACCTCTAAAAATTTTTTCATCATCTAATACGATGGTCAAAGTTCCTTTGGTGACTGTCCATACCTCCTGTCTTTCAGTATGGTATTGGTAAGACATTCTTTGTTCTGGATTTAATATAATATTCTTTACTTTACATTTATCTGTTTCGTAAACTACTTTATATTCACCCCAAGGTTTAACCTCACTTTGATAGGTTGACTCACTTATCAGTTTTTTAAATTTTGTGGTGGACCATCCATGATCCCTATTAATCCATGATATTGGAATATCTAACTCATCGCCAGTGAATTTTCGGTCTTTATAGTCAACACCTTGGAACCTTACGTCGGGTTTTATCTCTTTAAGAAGTTCAACCAAATCCTTTTCATATGTATATGTATATATATTTGAAATGAATCTTATAGAGAAAAGGATCTGCATTCTTTCCTGTATATCTAATATTGGTTTTAATTTTTCTTTAGGTCTTTCAATTGATGGATCGGTATGTAATAAAATTATAAACTCTTCACATTGATCGAAACACTCTTTAAACATGTGAACATAACCTGGATGAATAATATCAAAATTACCTGCAATAACTCCTTTCTTAAATTTCTTCTCCATCATTTAATATGTTTGGGTTTTGTTGTATGGTCTGTCTTGTAATAAGATCTTTTATTTTAGTAGTTGACCAATTATGGGATCTAGTTGTATATATTACCTCTATTGGTAGTTCTTTCCCTGTGAAATCTTTACCTAAATAATCTTCACCCAATATTCTGATATCAGGTTTAATTATATTTATCAATTCTAATAATTCTTCTTCTGTTTGGTATACGAATACTTCATCTATGTATTGTATAGACATTAGAGTTTTATATCTTTCGTAAAGAGGGATAACAGGTTTATATTTACTTTTTCTATGTAAAGATGGATCTCTTTGTAGGAAGACAATAAACCAATCACAATGTTGTTTTGCGGTCTCGAAAGTATATATATAACCAGGATGTAATAAATCAAAATTACCCGCAGTAAAACCTATCTTTCCTTTTCCCATTATCTTAAAACTTTATCCATATCCATTAAAAGGATTTTATGTGTAACATCTTTAGGTACCCTATATTCCTCATAACTCATATCTTCCTTTACCAAGACGATTATACAACCTAACAATTTCTTGTGTTCAAAATCCGAACCCTCTAACATCTTCATAAGAAGTCTACCGTAAAAAGGTAGTTGTAAATAATAGTGACCTAATGCAGTACTATCTACATTATCGAAAGGTGGATACATTTTTTTTGTGTAATGTTTCTTTTTAAAGTTTTCAGGTTTATTTGTTTTCCAATCAGTAATAACAATACCATAATCGGTACCTTCTTTATTCTCAACTAACCACACCTTATCAGGTTGACCCACATAACCTAAATCAGGATCACCTAAGACAATTTCCGTATCGAGTAATACCGCATTTCTTTCGTGCATTAACTTTATAAAGTCTTTTCCCGCACCTATCATATTATTACTTCGTTCTATTTGTTCCTCATCACATTGATATATTGGTTCTCTTACATCTTTATAATCTCCGTACTCTGCGATCAACTCTTTTTCTAAAATGTAATGTACCCTACTCCCTTGGTTAGTTGCGTAAGTTCCTTTATCGGCCCACTCCTTTAATAATTCTTTCTGTTTTTGTTTGTCTCCCTTAGACATTCTCCATGAGATACCTTCAGAATCAAACTCTTCATAGAATTTTTTTATAACCTTGGATACCGATGGATAATTAGACCTAATCATACCATTATTATCCCTCATGAAATATAAATGGTCTTCCTCAATAAAAGTTAAACTTATATCTTCTCTTCTTTTATTTAGTATTTTTCTTATTTTCTCTGCCTCTTTATTTAAATCCATTAATCTAATTGTGTTTCGTTGTGATTTGATAGGTCACCACCCATATCGGCAATGTCCTTATCTGAGTCTAATTTTATTACCCATATTTTACCCATGAGTCTCCCCACATTCATTCTGTGGTATAGTTTTACAGTATCTGGCCACGCATCCCCATCCAAAACAATGGTTACTTTATTTGCGTTATCATATATTTTTTCCAATAAATTATCGGTAATGAACTTACCTAACATTGGTATAGAGTTTTCTAAAAATAAACTATCAAATGCCCCCTCAACAATATAAACGGGTTTGTCCCAATCTATCAAATGTTCGTTCCATATTAGATTATCTTTATCCGCTTGGGGATTCATATACTTTCTCCTACTATACCTTGTAAAAGATCTAGCAACAAAATAATTTATGTCATCGTATTCATCGTACGACGGTATAATTACCCTATTTTCATATAAACCATTGTCACAATAACCAATTCGGTATTTTTTAATCATTTCATCAGTTATATTTCTACCCCTCAAATAATTGTATGCTCGTTTATATTGGTGTGTCAATTTTCTACCCGTACTTGCCTCTGAAAATTCTATAAATTCTTTAGGTAGTCTTAATTTTTTAAATTTTTTATCCGCCCGATACACAAATTCATCAGGACTATATAATTTGAAATCTCTAATTTGTATTTTACTACCATACTTGTAAACTAACCTATTTAAATGTCCGTGTGTGTGGTGGGTTTCAGAACAAACCCAACATTTATATACAAACATCTTATAGTTTATCTCTAAATTACCTTTACCATCACCCTCATCTAAACCCTTTACATCATGTGAACATACGGGACAATCGAACGTAATTTGACCCCTCGCGTCATTGTGTGATCTACTGTCACCAAATATATCGTGGAGAACATCAACTAACGGTATAAAATCTACTTCTTGGGTCATCATAGTTATAATATACGAAAAATAAATGACAAAAAAAAGTCCCCAGGAACACCACTCCCTGGGGACAACCAACCAACGTATAAGGAATAAACCCTATACGCCCCGTTTTCTCTTTTCATTAATAAATATAAGTAATTTTATTAAGAAAGTAAAGTCCCTTTCTTATTTCCCTTCACTTTTTATTTTATTTATGTATCCTATGACCGCAGTGGCCGCATCACTCATGTCATAGTTTTCTTTTTTAAGGTTACCCGTCCTTGCAAGTGGCCATTCGACTTCAGGAAATAAATCATTTACGTGCTCCCATACCACATGTTTTTTATCTATGGTTTTAGGATAACCCCCAAACAATACGTTTCTCCCCTTTGTGTTTTTACCCACTAGATCGGGGAATGCAAATTTTCTTGCATTATATGTTGATATGAAAGTTGGTACAATACCTAAGATATCAAAACATGATAAAAGAATCATACTATTATATCTAAGTAGAGTACCTACCGTGTAAACATTGTTTGAATTTAATAGTGGTTCTTCGATAATAACCTTAGTAATACCAATATCTTTATAGTTTTCTAAGTGTTTTCTAAAACCGTCCGCCTTTTTAAGTAGTTCTTCTATCTTATCTTCGGGTTTTGGTTTTATCTTAGGTGAAAAGTGAGTTAACTCAAGTAAATGAGAACCAGTTATGTCAAATAATGCCCACCCAATTGTTTTTGTGGAAATATCTAACCCTAATATTTTTGGTTTATTTTTAAATTTCTTGTCCATATAAATGTATATAGACAATTAATAAGTAAATTTAAGGAGATTGTAAAGATTAAAAATCTATTTTTACTGAAATGACTTGAGACCCCTTCCTCTTAATTGGAGTTGATGTCTTAGCCGTAACTAAAGTTTCTTTATTCTGATTAAGTAAGGCCACTTCAGTAATTCTTTCTTCATTGGATCTCATACCATTATTATATGTTGGGTTTTGAGTTATATTCCATTGAGTATGTGGTAAATTAACCAAAAATCTCATTTCTTCAATGTCAGTACATCTAACTAATTTGACACTCCCCGGAAAAGGTTGCTCATCTCCAAATTGTGGGTCAGAAGATGGGTCTTGACTACCCATATAATCGGTACCTGTTGGTAATTCTTTTAAATAATTTTCTAAATCAAATAGGTTACCTCCGTCTATATCATTTTGTGTTATTACAAAGGTATGGTCCCTAAGATTAGTGGGGTCTATTAACCCCGATACGTGATTAGGTATCTTATCCGTGATATCTATTTTAGTCCATTGTGTGGGGTCGGGTATCAAACCAACCTCATTTGTCGTTTCTTGTACTAAAACCCATAATTTATTTGCGATATAACCCTTAGTTGAGCCACTGAAGGTTGTGTTCATGTGTTGGAATGATCCTACATTATTTGGGTGATCTGTCCCTCCCCATTTAAATCCTATGTTTGCGGGATAATTAATCTCACATTCATTATTAACTACATTTATTTGTACTTTGGAGAAATTATTACACGGTAAACTGTTTAATTGGAATTCATTACCTGATTCATAACTCAACATATATGTTAAATAATATGTTTGTGCAGTTGTTCCCGAAAAACACGACTCCGATACTACCCCATCACTTGGGATATGGTAAACTTTTGGTATTGGTAAGGTATATCTTCTATTAGATCTATAATCTAGTAAAGCAACCATTTCTTGATCATCAAATACTATGATTTTCTTATCTACAAATATTTTACCAACTCTTTTACCTATCTCATCTAAAACGTATCTAAACTTAACATATTTGGTTCTTATATCTCCGGGTGTTCCGGCAACTGTTGAGTCCATAAAATAATCCGTCACATCCATTTTAAATTCAGCACCCACTGTAGTTCCCGTACTATTTTCATAATATATAAATGGTATGTATATATTAAAAAATTCTACATCTGAAATAACTTCTTCATCAACCAATACGCCTTTTGTGGTTCCCGTGGAACTACCGACGTAATCATCATACTTAAAGAATCTTTCAGGATCCTCAAATACATGACCTAATTCAGAATAGTGGATTACCGCTATACATTTTTGTTCTTCTGGTGAAACAACAATCTCCTCATTAAATGAATTAAAATATGTTGTACCTGTGTTTGTAACTTGACCGTCTGAAGTACCATAACCTAAATACTCCATTGTGGATATGTGTTTTGCACTAGTGTATCCACTTATACTTTCATCGTCAATCTGACCACCTATTGGTAATTCCTTCCAAACAGTATTTAATGTCCATGGGTCATGTTGTTCACTTGGATCAACTTGGTTTGACACACAGACTTCAGAAGTAGTTCCTGATAAAGGATGTTCTATTTTACATTTATTACAAACGACTTCAGCATAACCATTAATTGAACTAAAATCGGGGGTATACCTATCAACAGTTATTGTTGTTTGTCCTGTTATTACTTCATCACAATTAGGTGTTGTTGTAACTCCCGTAACTGTTGTTATATTTAAAATTTTATAAACTAAACTAGTTGAATTTCCTGTAACAACTTGTTCTTCACTTACAAATTCATTATTGAAAACTATGGTGATGTATTCACATTGATTAAATCTTGATAAGTAATCTGTATCTATAGAAGAAACCGATCCATTATCACAATCTAAATATGCCTGTGTTTCCGTAAATGTAATCGTATTAGTTGCACTAACCCCACTTAGAGGTATTCTAACTGTTGCACATTCTATAGTAGTGCCACTACAATTAACCTCATCATACTCTTTATATTCTGTTATAAACCCTGCAGGTCCCATTCCATTTCTTAGAGTTTCAGTAATTGAATCCTTTATTGGTACACCATATGTTGTAGTTTGGTTATTATCCATTAAATAAGGATACTTTACTTGACTATCTTTATCAAAAGGTGCAAAAACACTTTGTTGTGGTGTGTTTATCTCACCTGTTAATTGGTGGAAGGGTTGAGTATAATCGAACTCGGAATCTCCAACTTGAAAAAACTTTATTTGGAAATCACCTTCAGCAATAGATTTTCTCCCTTTTTGGGTTAGTCTCGCCGATAGGAACTCCGCATTATTTTGATTTAAGAAACTCATAGTTAAAGTATACGTTTTTTAATGTTAATTATAAATATCATATAATAATTTTATTATCGGGGATCCTCTTCTAGTCCATCATTATCGGGACAACTACCTTCAAAACAATTACTTGTTATTTGATATTGTACTTTAGCATCCGATACTGTTATGTTGTTACCATCTCCACACACCCTTTCCGTCGCATATGACCCAACAACCACTATTTGTGATATTCCATTACAATCATCGTAATATCCCGCCCTATCACCAGTTGAAATGTTTGTAAACTCTATACACACACAAGTCGGCAATTCTGTCTCCGTACTTGTTGGAGTGGGTGTAGGAGTTGGTGTACTTGTTGGAGTTACCAAATCAACATCTATGTCAAAATCACAGTTAGGTGTGGGTGTGGGTGTTGGACTACTTGTTGGAGTGGGAGTAGGGGTAGGTGTTACCACATCAACATCTATATCAAAATCACAGTTAGGTGTTGGTGTAGGTGTTGGACTATTAGTAGGTGTAGGTGTTGGTGTCTCCGTACTTATTGGAGTACCTGTACTTGTAGGAGTTGGAGTTGGTGTTGGTGTCTCCGTGCTTGTTGGTGTTGGAGTACTTGTTGGGGTTGGTGTAGGTAAATTATCACAAACGCCATCAGTACATGTTCCGTAAACACCGTAAGTTACTTTTTCAGCAACTGATATTATACTTTGTGCACATACGTAAAATGTTATTTCCTCCATTGGTGGAGTATCAGACGTTGCATTTACTGTCACACCATCACAATCAACATATGAGTAATTGAAATAACCTTGACGGTTACTATTAATTTCGAAACATTGACACTCCACCTCAGGTGTTGGTGTTGGTGTACTTGTGGGTGTACTTGTTGGTCCTGGTGTAATCTCTTGAAAATCCACATCAAAATCACAGTTAGGTGTTGGGGTGGGTGTTGGAGTACCCGTAGGTGTGGGGTATGAACCTTCCACAAAACTAACACTGAAATTACAATCCGTTGACGCCTCCTCTACAAAACTAACAACCATTGTACAATTAATTGCATCTGAGTTTGGTGGACATACTTCACAATCAATATCAATTAATTCTACTTGAAATCCACCTTGTTTTTTTGGATTTTCGTTTGGTGGTGGTGAAATATGGTTATCACAATGTTCTAAAAAAATATATAGTGGTCCTGTATAATTACCTACGTCAAAAGTATATGGTAACGTATGAAAACCAATACTGTTTGCAGATGGTGGTATTGTAAATGGGTGTCCATTGTAGGTTGTACCTGTATATATGGTAAACCCACTACATACTCCATTATCATAATTATTTTTAACTGTTACAAGATTACCCATTATATCTATTTAGTCTATGTATATAAATACAATAGAAAGAGAATAATAAACCGATAAAAACAATTTAACGATATGTTTTATTCAGTTGGGGTTGATGTAGGATTGATTGACTCACTATTAGGATAAATTCCATCCCCTGAACCACACATTTGACCTGTGTTTGTTACAACCCCCAGTTCACTAATGTTTATGTATTGTGGGTATCCAATTGTCTCAGTTGAGTTCTCACCTTCGTATTCAGACACAAAATAAAATAGTAATGGGTTACCCACAATTGGATTTCCATCGTCATATACTGTAGTATTCAACAACATTTCAACAGACGGAGCGGAAGATGTTATTTCTAAAGTAGCGGTGTAACCTGGTGCTGAACAGAAATCATTTGAAACTGATCTACCCGAACTAAGGTAGTACACATTCGCCCCTATTGGTCCACCTTTATTACTTGTGGCTGTTGGTGTTGGTGTTGGTCCTATTTGGAATCCTCCACAATCTCCTGGTAGTAATGTTGAGGGTTCGAAGTTATTTGGATTGTCGAACGTCCACGAATTATTTCTAACACATCTAGGCGCTGCTACACTATCTCCACCAGGTACCGTTAGATAATATGTGTTACCATCACATCCTTCATATGTAACAGTACCACCTGTGGTTTCACTTTTTCCATTAAATTGTACATCAACACATGGTTCTTCTACTACAGCTCTTGGTGTAGGTGTAGGTGTAGGTGTTGGTGTTGCCGAAACAAAATTCGATGGGTCCTCTAACTTAATTTTAATATTATAAGATCCTGGTTCATTATACCAAAATGAAGTGGTATAACCAATTGACAATGATGTTGTGCAAGGGTCTGGACCTGAAGTCTTAAATCCGGCGCTATTTTCATAAATTATAGTACCCAAAGCATCTCTAAGTTGGTAATATAATTTTTCCCCAACATTTAAATCAACATACCCAAAATAAACATCGTCATTACATTGTGGTAAAGTTTGTACCGTCCCTAATTGGGTCCAAGTAAATCCTGTGGGATATGGTTGAGCTGTATTCGTTTCAGTTGAAATTGAATACCATATGGTGGCGTCTACTGGTGAAAATGAGTTATTAATTGCTCCATATATTCCGTTTCTAGCAATATCTGGTGGTAATGTTGCCGTTGGTATTGGTGTTTCTGTACTTGTTGGCGTAGGTGTTGGTGTTGGCATATTATCACAAACCCCTTCAGTACATGAACCATAAAGACTATATGTTAATTTATTACTCGTAACACCGACTATACTTTGAGCACATACGTAGAATGTCCATGGTTCTGTGTTGGAAGTTGCCTCTACGATTGTACCACTACAATCAGTATATGTGTATGAAACAGCACTATTAGTTGTGTTAATAAACTCATAACATTGACATGGAATCTCTTCTGTTGTTGGGCTTGGTGTTGGTGTGGGTGTCTCCGTACTTGTTGGTGTTGGAGTCTCCGTACTTATTGGAGTACCTGTACTTGTTGGAGTTGGTGTTGGTGTTTGTGTTGGTACCGGAGTATATGTTGGTATTGGTGTTTGTGTTGGTATTGGTGTTTGTGTTGGTGCGTTCGTTAATTCATGAACTTCTTGATTAGTTTCACAGTCTTTTGCAATGTCAGGGTTGGTATTATAAAATATAATACGGTCCGCATCATTTGGGACCTCAACACATACTCCCGATTGTACTTGAGATAATGTTAGGTTCTCCGCTAAATTAGGTGTCCCACATAAAGTGGCTAACGTACCTGATGATACCGAGTCATAATATATGTTGTAAGGTCCTGAATCGGTACCTGATGTCAGTGTTACTGTAAACTGTCTTGCCATTCTACTATTTTTTTATTCTTATTATATAAATACTTTATTTTAAATTAAAATTCCTATTGTGCACAATGTATTATATCACCACAACTATCAATCGTTGCTGCCCTACTAACTACGTAGTCATATGGTTGGTTTGAGTCCGTGGCGGTGATAGTACCGCAGAAGGATTCACCAGAACAGGTGCCTGAAGCAACTGAATATTGTTTAAATTGTATAATATCCCCAATACTATATGTTGGTGGTGTACCTGTTGAACAGGTCAAATTTTTGGCAACAGTGACTTGTAATCCATCATTACATCTAGTTACTGTATAATTATTACAATTCCCATTAAGAGTTCTGAAACCGTCACCATAATTTAATACTGGTATCGTTTCTGAACATACAACCCTAAAGTTAGCCCCCACATTTGTCCATGTTGTAACCGAACCTCCACATTCCGTCCATTCCCACTGTGATTGTGTCTCACCTTGTCCTGTCATCCATAATTGCCATTCTTGACATACTGTCGGATCTGTTGCTGTTGGTGTTGGTGTAGGGGTACTTGTCGGAGTACTTGTCGGTGTACTTGTCGGTGTACTTGTTGGTGTACTTGTTGGTGTACTAGTTGGGCTAGGTGTTGGTGTTGATTCGGTGACGGGTGTAAAATCTTCGGTTATTTTTGAAGGGATTTGAGATGATCCAAATACCGTGAATAGTACATCGTCTACCAATGTCAAAGTATAAGGTGAAGTTCCCATTATTTGGTAAATCTCTCCACCAGAATCGACTATATATATACCTGACCCATATTCGAATACCCCGTAAGCGTTTGGTATGGTTTCGCTTATGTCTATATCCACCTCAACAGTTCCAGTGGCATAATCATACTGAGTAATATAACCGTTATTGGTAACAATTAATTTATTTGTTGTGGTGTACATATAATCCCCCTGAACCACTCTTCCTGTAATCATCGACCATTTAAGTGTTGCGGAAGGAACATTAGTTGTTATATCTAACTCATAAACATCACTTCCATCAATGTTTATTAACGTGGTGTCATTAATTGCACATAAACCAGAATTTGAAGATACTGATGTTATAGTTCTATTGAAGGTTTGGGAGAAAGGATTTAACGTTATGTCGTATTCTAACAATGAAGTACTACCACCACCGTCATATACCCATAATTTATTGCTTGTGTTTGCAATATCATATGAACCGTTAGTCGAATCAAATAAATACGTTAATACCGTAGTATTAGGGTTATACGAGTAAATCGAACTCGGTGAACTACCATTATTTAAAAATACGTCAATGTCCGACACAACGATTGGTGTTGGGGTTGGGGTTGGGTTTGAAACATTTGTTGGTGTTGGTTCTGGTATTATTTCTTGAAAATCCACACATATTTCACAATCTACCCTTGGTACCTCCAATTTTATTATTTCATCGTAACATCCGTCAGACGATATTCTCATATAACAGTGCGGTACGAAAGGATTATTAGGGTCATTACTAATATTTAAATCACTGTCTTCAAACATTAAATCAAGTGGTATATCCTCACTAACTATATTCGCATACACTAAATTAGTTGTATCCCCACTTGTTAAACCCGAATATAAATCAACGGGAAAGTCATCTAATGAATGACTGTTATCTAACGAAATATTTAGTCTTACTAATCTTCCCATATTATTTTATTTTTTATTCATCCTCACAAAGATCATCTAATGCATCATTAATTGCTGTAGATACCGAACCATCAGGAGATTCTGCGTATTGACCGAAAGTGGTAGATGCGTAATTTTGCATCACTGATATTACGTTTGGATTAGTAGGACCATTACCGGTATTTATCGCAAATATTCTAACATTTTGATTTAATGCTTGTGTCGCCAATGCCGCCGCTCGGACATCATCTACACCTAATATGTATTGATCGTCCCCACCTGAAGGTGTTGCGTCCGTAATCATAACAATTATTTTATTTGTATTATTAAGGAACGGTCCATAGGATATTGTATTATCTAATACCGCTTCTAATGCGTTATCCGTTGGTTCTGGAAATCCATTACCACCTTGTGCACCGAAAGTATTTAGTGCTGTTACCAACGCATCTTCATTTGAAGGCGCTAACGCTAAACGAAGATTATACTGAGGAGTATTAAAGTCACCATGAACACTTACTAAACCAAAACGGTAATTGTCTTCCGAAACTTCAATAACTTTTTGTGCGTAACTGTTAATACTATTTTTAAGATTGTTTATAGGGGTTGCCATACTACCTGTTCTATCTAAAATAAATACCATATCAATACCTTCACCACAGTTTGCAGTATCACCAGTAACTACGATATCTGTTGGTGTTGGTGTAATTTCACCCGCTGTTGGGCTTGGTGATGGGGTTGGTGTAGGTAGTGGTGTTGATGTTGGTTGAGGTGTGGGGGTAGGAGTCGGTGTAGCACACACATAAGAAACGCTAAAGTTTATTTTATCGTAACACTCAAAAGTTTTACTATCATGTATGTATATGTTCTCAACAATGTATCTTGGTGTTTGATTATTTTCGCACGTATCGATTACATTTACCTTATCTTCAATTTTTAACCAAAATTCGGTATCAAACTCTAAATCATAGAATACCACATCTGATGACGGTGGGACCCCACTTACCACCTCAGGATCATTATCTCCAATATATATGGGATCTGTTCTGTAATTTCTTTCTGTAGATGTTGTCGATCCTGTTGTTGATCCTGGCCAAGAATTATCGGGGTTTGGACCATTTAATTGAGTGAATGGACCATAAGGTGATTCACCAATACTTAAATCAAAGTCATTGGGTGATACTATGTCATATACTCTTACGATTAATCCCATACCTATAAATACAACATATTACAGATTAGTTTAAATAAAAAAAACCCGCGTAAACGGGTTTTTTTATAATTTATGATTATTATTTTAGTCTCTAATTATTTCATCATTAGGACAAGTGTCCCCTTCGGTAAGTGGTGTGTGTGTCGCAGGATCACTTGTTGCTGAATCAAATCTGAAAACAACAGTGTTGACAAAGTTTCCATTACCATCTACTGTGATTGTATCACTTGCAGTTGGTAGTGAGGAACCACCTTGTAAGGTGTCCCAATTCGCCTTAGTAATTATTACAGAGTTTGGTGCTTCACCATCATTACTACATTTTAAGAATACGAAGTTGTTTATTGCAGGGTCAGGGTCATCTTTGCCACCACCACTTAATCCTGTCCAAGGAACCGAATTAGTACATATACCTGTAGATGTTATGGTTCCACCCGTTATTGTATCAACAACGGTGTAAGTCACTCCTGCGGTTAAATCTGCCTTACTTACGCCCGTATCGATTATTGTGTCTGCGGGAGAACCGTTTGCATGTTTACCTACAATTGTGAAACTATCCGCCTCTGTTGTTCCAGTAAATGCGGAGTTTAATGTAAAAGTTACTTGATAATCTGCCATTTGTTGTTTTTTTTTATCTGTTTATTATAAATATATCGTTTTTTTAAAATATCACGATACTCGTATTTATTTCTGTGTTACTAAAATCTCATACAATCGAAATCATTATTACATGGCGAACCGTTAGATGAAATATCTGCAAACTCTGAAACGAATGAATCACCACTTGGACCATATCTAAACATATTACTTAGTGTTGGTTTACTACAGAAATAAAAAGTATTCACACCTCCATTCTCCATGGATAGTTGTGAATTTAAGTTTACTGAGGTCTCACCTGCCTCACAATCGTTGTTTATATAGTATAAGTCTTGGTTAGAACCGTTGGTTAAAAAACTACTCGGAACCGAAACTTCAATACAATTACAATCACTTACTTCCTCATCACCAAACGTACTTTGTATTGTTGTGCTTGAAACACACCCATTTGCGTCTGTAACCACAACATAGTAATAACCTTCAGGTAAACTACTAAATGTTTGTGAATGATTTGCCGCTGTCACACCTGTGATAGTCGCGACTAAAGTACCCCCACTATTAGTATAGGGGGACGTTGTGTCCTCATATAATCTATATGTTTTATTCCACGTTCCACCCGCAGATGTAACAGTAATGTCACCGTTAGCGCCTGTGGTAAATGATGTTATTGTTGCTGTATCATCTAAAGGTCCAATTACGGTTATATTATAAGATTGTTCACAACCGTCTTTGTCTTTAATTGTAATTATACTTTTTCCTGCCGATAGACCTGTATACGTTTTAGGGAAAGTTGTTGTATAACTTCCTAACCCTATTTTAGAACTATATGTTCCTCCGTTACCTCCTGTTGGATTCGACACTGTTATTTCACCGTCACTACCTCCGTGACAACTTACAGATCCCACAGCAAATGTTGCACTTGGGTCTGTCTTATTAAGTTGTGCACTTCCTGATCGAACACAGTTAGCACTATCTTTGACTCTAATCAAATAGATAGCGGAACTTAAAGTGGAAAAAGTATTACTCAATTGGTAACTAAGTCCATTATTTAAAGAATATGTGTATGATCCACTACCCCCACTTGCATTAATTACTATTTCACCATCATTATCTCCACTACATGAAGGGTGTGTTAATGTGGTAGTAAAACTAACCTGTGTTGGTACCGTTATTGTTTTTGTGTATGTTCTTGTACATCCATCTCCGTCTTTTATAGTAATTGTATATGTTCCTGAAGATAGAGGTGAGTAAATTGTTGGACTACCTATTGTTGTATATGGACCATTCCCAATTTTTGATTCATAAGTTGGTCCATTTCCTCCCGCAGGACTCTGCACCGTAATCGCACCACTACCCGAACTACAACTTGGGTTAGACGCGGTTACTGTGGCTGATGGTGAAGACTTAGTTAAGTTGACTGAACGTGTATCACTACACCCATTATCATCTTCCGCGTATAAAACATAAGAACCTGTGGTTAAACCTGTAACCGATATATTAGTTATTAATGCACCATTTAGTCTGTATGTATATGAACCTGAACCACCACTGACCGTAAAGTTTATACTACCATCACTACTGTAACTACATGATGGGTGAGATAAACTTTTATATCCAACAACGACCGACGTTGGCTCCGTAACACTTCTACTGTACCCTCTTTCACAACCATCACCATCTTTTATGGTAATAGTATGACTACCAACAGATACTGAAGTAAATGTATATGAATTAGATGAAAAATTCTGATACGATCCTGTGTCTAATTTAACTTGGTATGTACCTCCATTTCCACCTGATGGATTAGAAACGGTTATTGATCCTCTGTCTCCGTTACACAATGCGTTTGTTACTGAAATAGTTGCTGTTGGGTGGGTTTTTGTTAAAGTGTATGAAACTGTACTTATACATCCACCAGTATCTTTAACATATGCAGTACCACTTCCTACGGACAAGTCATTAAATGTATTACCTAAGTAATAATTAGACCCGTCAATAGAGTATACGTACGTTCCTGATCCACCACCCCCTGTTATTGTTACTGACCCGTCTTTACTATTTGCACAAGATGGGTGGGTTACAGAAACAGATGACGTTACTGCTGTTGGTTGACCTAAAGTGTAAGAATAACTTCTACTACACTGTTGACTATCCCTAACTTGTATTGTGTATGTTCCGGCTGATTTTCTTGTAAAGGTTACTGCGGAACTAAAATTAGTCCAATTACCACTTTCAAATTTAAACTGATATGTACCACTGTTTCCACCCGTAATAGACGCCAATGTGATATCACCATCATTACCTCCATTACATGAAGGTTGATTACTGTAAATTGATGCACTTACTTGTGTTCTATTTAATGTAGTTGATGAGGTATCCACACAACCATTACTATCTTTAACATATAACGTATATGTTCCATTACCAAGACTTGTGAATGAATTTGATGTTTGATAAGATCCACTACCTATTTTATAAGTGTACGATCCCGTACCACCACTACCTGTAACAGTTATAGAACCATCCGTATCACCAAAACATGATGGTGCACTTCCTGTTGATGATGCAACCACAGTTGTGTTTTGTGATATTAGCTTACTATAAGATTTTTCACATCCATCACCGTCTTTGATAAATACATAGTAAATATCAGGTGCTAAATTTGTATATTGTTGAGTACCCGTTAGGTTGACATAAGTTCCGTCCGAAGATGAATTAGTAGTGTTTATCTTAACTTGATATGTACCTCCCGATCCACCTGTTGGATTAGAAACCGATATTGTCCCATCGTCGTCACCGTTACATATCACATTTGTAACTGTAATAGTTGCGTTTGGAAATGTGGTAGATAAAGTAACAGACCCAATACTTGAAGTACATCCATTACCGTCTCTTACTCTTACAGTATGATTACCTGTAGATAAACCTGTTTTTATATTTGATGAATACCAAAAACCATCAATCTGATATTCGTAAGATCCGTTACCTCCTGAAGCGGAAACAGTAATACTACCATCTTTACCATTCCAACATGTTGGGTCAACATGTGTTTCTGTAAATGTTACGGCCGCGGGTTCCGTAATTGTTATACTATATGTTCTTTCACAACCATTACCATCTTTAAGATATATGGTATATGTTCCGGCCGATAAAGTTCTATATTCTTTATAGTCAGTTAAAGTTTCGTAGGTCCCATTACTATTTAATTTGACTTCATATCCACTACCAGATCCTCCTGTAGCTGAAGTTACATTAATCCAACCATCACTACCGCCGTTACATGTGACATTGGATTGTGTTACTGTTGCGGATACTTGTGTTACATGTAAAACTACTGTTCTACTATCAGTACATCCATTTTCGTCTGTTGCGACAAGAACGTAATTAGCCGCACTTAAATTTTCATGGAGTAAATCTGTCGTTTCAACACCATTCAAAGTGTAAGTTATTTCTCCTGTACCACCAGCAACAGAAAATTGTATTTGTCCATCACTCCCCCCATAACATGTTGGGTCTGTGTGTGAATCAGTTATGTTTAATACTGGTGGTTGTATTATTGTTTTACTTACTGTACCTATTTCACCATTGTTATCTTTTATAGAAACAATGTACGTACCCGCCGAAAGGTTTGAGAATGTCGTAGATGTTTGATAATTTATACCGTTTATACTATACGTGTATGGTGAGTCTCCCCCCGTTTGTGATGTAACTTCAATCTCACCTGACGAATCATTATAACAAGTTAAGTTTGTTCCACTAAGAGTACCTGATACAGATATATTTGTTATTGATATGATTATTTTTTTCTCATACCATAACCCTCCTTGATCTGTTGATCTTACTCTTATTGTGTATGAATTCTTGGTTTCATAATCAAAAACTTCTTTACTTTTTAAGGTTGTTCCGTCTATATAGAATGAACCATTGTTGGTATCTCCAGCGCCACTTACTAATGTATATGTGAATGTGTTTCCTGCGTCAGGGTCTGTTGTGGATAATGTTCCTACAGTGGACCCTGTTGCCACATTCTCATCAATAGATGAATTAGATAATGATATGTTTGTTGGAGTTTCATTAACATTAGTTACGTTAATAGTAAACGATTCTTCTCTGTATAAACCACCTTGGTCTGTCGATCTTACTCTAACTGAATAAGTGTTCTTAACTTCATAGTTGAATATTTCACTACTTTGAATCTTATCACCACTTATGTTAAATGAACTGTTATTAGTGTCACCCACTCCACTTACTAATGTATATGTGAATGTGTTTCCTGCGTCAGGGTCTGTTGTGGATAATTGACCAACCGTAGTACCCGTAGAACTATTTTCAGGAATATTATTATCTAATAAAATTATATCTGTAGGTGCTTCGTTTGCGTTGGTGATATTAATTGTTACTGATCTTTCGTGTGTTAAACCACCCGAATCTGTTGCTTTGACTCTTATTGTATACGAGTTTTTAACTTCGTAGTTGAACACCTCGTTAGATGTCAGAGTACCATTACTATTCAAACTAAACGAATCGTTGTTGGTATCTCCAAGACCACTTACCAATTCAAAAGTATGTGTATCG
>Ga0209771_1000225_pt1 | contig 36918 bp, 33 predicted proteins | sample SaaInl59LU_5_DNA_FD_184639 | JGI IMG/M metagenome (GOLD analysis project Ga0209771, IMG submission 184639) | Marine microbial communities from expanding oxygen minimum zones in the Saanich Inlet - ESP_59LU_5_DNA (SPAdes) (version 2) | ecosystem: Environmental > Aquatic > Marine > Intertidal zone... | reverse complement strand
CTAAAACCTTGCAATCGCTTGCTGTACGAGGCTTTTGCCTGGTGGCTTAACCTGATGTCCTGCAAGTGAGGAGCGCATTCTACAGACTTATTTTAATTGTTCAATACTTAAAGTGATCTTTTTTCGTTTTATACATATTTTGTGATGTTTTACTTGTTTAATTATGTTCACATTCATCTTTTTCGTATTTGCTACCGGTGGCAAATATGTTAATGTGTTATTAAATTATTATATTGGTCTACTTATATGCTCACTTATAGTTTACTTCTTTTAACATCATTATCGTATTCAACACCTAGCTATGATGCGCTGGTCGATCCTACTAATGATGCTGCATACTCCACTATCAAAAATGCAGTAAGCGATGCTCCCACAAATAGCGAACAGCCCTATATTATTAAAGTCGCTGCTGGTGATTATTATGAAAAAATAATCATAAACAAAGATAATATTCAGCTTCATGGAGAGGGTGCTGAAAAAACGCGTTTATACTTTGATGCTTATTCTGGCCAACCAGTACCAGACAAATATTTATCAGAATATCCAGAGATAGCTTTACAATCTCGTGAAACATGGGGCACTAGTTTAAGTGCCACACTCATCGTAAGAGAATTAAATTTTCACGCACAAGACATTACTATTGAGAACACGTTTGATTTTCCTAATAACGATAAATTAGCTAAAGACGATCCAAATAAGAAAAAGCATAGCCAAGCCGTGGCCTTAATGCTTGACGATGGCAGTGACAAAGCATTATTTAAACGCGTATCTTTAAAAGGCTATCAAGACACATTGTTCGCAGACGCTGGACGTTCAGCATTTATTGATAGTTCTATTGCTGGGCATGTTGATTTTATTTTTGGTGCAGGTATGAGTCTTTTTTTTCAATCGGCAATTCACACTAAAGATCGGCCTAACAAATCCGGGACAATCGGCTATATAACTGCGCCCAGCACTAATATTAATCAAGACGTTGGTTTTGTGTTTCTAGATTCGCGCTTAACAAAAGATAAGGGAGTCCCTCCCAATAGTGTCGGACTTGGCAGACCCTGGCATCCTACGACTACTTTTAGCGATGGACGGTATGGCGATCCTGACGCAATAGGTCATGCTCTGTTTATTAATACATGGATGGATGACCACATTCAAAAGCATCCATGGCACAACATGGGAGCATGGGCAAAGGATGGTACTAGAATGACTTATATGGGAAGTGATGCCCGATTTTTTGAATTCCAAAGTAGCGGTCCAGGTGCACATCAATCGACATCGAGAAGACAATTAAATGAGGTTCAAATGGCTAGATTTAATTCTATAGAAAAAATTTTAGGCGACTGGGATCCTGTCAATGATAACTAATATGTTTAAGATAATCACAAAGCAACATTTATATTACGGATGCCTTAGTGTCAGAAAAGTAACGTTACTATGCTTCTTATTTTTAATTACATCTTGCATGCATCACAGAAACATAACGCCTTTAGGCCCAGATGAACTTGATGCATTCACTATACAAAGCCAATATGAAAAGCTGAAAAAAAAATACCCCTTTATTCAACCAGTGGTTTCTAGACCTAACTATAACGGTGTAAACGCTTATTACGATATCTTGTATAAAAGAAGCCCAAGCTCTGAACTTTATTTAGATATATTCACTCCTCAAAAAGAACCCCGCTTACGGCCAGCTGTCGTCTTTGTCCACGGGGGCGCTTGGCGCACAGGTCATCGAACACATCACAATGAAACAGCATCTTACCTTGCCACACAGAATTTTGTTGGAGTGACAATCGATTACCGACTTTCAAGAGAAGCTTTATATCCAGCTGCATTACATGATATATCCGATGCAATTGAGTGGCTGAGAAAACACCATACTAAATATGGCATAGATCCTAATAAAATTGTCATCAGCGGTAGTTCTTCTGGGGCACATCTAGCCTCGGTAATTGCCACTCACAACGACCAGTATGCACCGGTGCAAGGACTGATCAATATAGATGGCGTGCCTGATTTAACTTCTAAAGAATCAAGAGCATTCGAAGACAACCCCAATAAAGCATCATATGCCGCTTTATGGCTTGGTGGACGTTACCATCAACTACCAAAATTATGGGAGCAGGTCTCCCCAATATTACATGTAGATAAAGCAACTCCCCCCACTCTATTTATTAACTCGTCAAATGAGCGTTTTCATACAGGTAGAGAAGTATTCATAAAGCAACTTAATGAATTCAACACGTTTAACAATATACATACGATCGAAGACACACCTCACCCTTTTTGGTTATTTTATCCTTGGGTAGATAGTATGCGACAGTATATGGTTGAGTTTCTAAATAATGTGTTTGAAGAAAATATTGAAATCAACTCGCAGTTTTTAAATCTTGAACACTCTGTAAATGAAGCAACTACTCAACACTATAAACTTTCACAGTGGCGACAATATTTAGCGAATAATCAGTTAGCCAAAGAGAAAGACGAAGCATATATGCAAAGGGAACTGAAACAAGCTTCACTAGAAGAACCTATTGCTGCAACTAAAATAAAAAAAGTTGATAGTAAACGATATTGGGAAATGATTAAGGATAAAAAAGTGATCTCTTTATCTGAAATTAATAATATGATTTCGTGGCAAGCCCCTAATGGGGGTTGGTCTAAAAATACTGACTTTTATTCATCTAAAAGAAAGCTTGGACAGCACTTTGGGCGTGAGCCTAGATACATTTCAACAATAGATAATGGCGCGACAATACTTCAAATATTCCAATTAAAATTGGCGCTTAAAACTTATAAAGAAATACATATTGCAAACGCCTTACATCGCGCTATTAATTTTCTAATTAATGCACAATACCCAAACGGTGGCTTACCACAAGTTTACCCGCTAGTTGGTGGTTACCATGACTTGGTGACATACAACGATGATGCGCTCAGCCTAATTTTTAAAGTATTCGACGACTTAGTGCATCACCCTCAAGAATATAAGCTTTCCTCAGAGTTACTTACAAAAGTCACCCTCTCTTTTCATCAATTAATTAATCGATTTGAACAAGACCAAGTGAAACTTGCTGACGGCACAGGAGCATGGGGACAACAGCATCATCCCCTTGACTTTTCATTGCAGGCTGCAAGAGCTTATGAAATGCCAAGCCTGGCCACTATGGAAACTGCGAAGATGATAGATGCAATGATGGATTTAAAAACATCAATGCCAAGCATAGATACAATGATATCTCAAGGCTGCAAATGGTTAGATAAAACTAAAATGTCGGCCAAAATATGGCGTAGATACCCTAACAAAGCGAGTGAAATTGTAGCAGGTGAGATAGACGATATAATATGGCCTAGATTCATATCGGCAACAACCGGCGCAGCACTTTTTGGCGATAGAGATGGTAAAATATATGACAGTGTTGATAAGATTTCTTTGGAACGTCAATTGGGCTACGCGTGGTACCATGCGAGCCCAAATAAAGTATTAAAACGTTGTCGCGAGAAAGAATAAAGCAGTGCGAGTTATATTCTCACTGCTTTACCATTAACCATTACAGCGGTTTGTTTAAAGCCATCAATATTATCGATGATACTTTCATTCTTAGCTGAGTCTATTGTGATATTTTTCAAGTTAACCCCGGTGATGGGCGTATGATCAAACCCTCTGAGCACAAATGCTCTTTCGGCTTTCTCTACATGTAAGCTAGTAATATTAATGTTCTCTAACTTAGGTGGAAAATCACCCGCATCACCTTCTTCGTAATAGAAATTGATCACCACTGCATTTTTTACTTGCCCAATATCAATATCTCGGTAGTTCAGGTTATAAAGATGACCACCACGTACTGAATTGGTTTTTATTCGAATACCGCGTTCTAAATCGGGGCTACTCATAGTACAGTCTCGTGCATACAAATTGTTAACACCGCCTGAAATCTCACTGCCAATTACGACGCCTCCGTGACCATCTTTCATCTGACAATTCGCGATAACAATATTTGAACAAGGTACTGCAACTCTTCTCCCGTCTGCATTTCGTCCTGATTTAATGGCAATACAATCATCTCCAGTATCGAATATACAATCTTCAATTAGTACATCTGTACATGACTCTGGGTTACACCCGTCTGAGTTAGGCCCATAACTTTCACAATGTACGTCTTTTACCGTCACGTTTTTACATAAGACAGGATTAATTAACCAAAATGGGGAGTTTTTGATTTCGACACCTTCGATTAAGACATTTGAGCAGCGATAAGGCTGTATCAATGGTGGACGCAAATAGTTGTCATCAAAAACACGTTCGCTCACCGGCACACCCTCTTCCACCATTTGCATAAGTGTATTTCGTGTATGTTTTTGGTTCGCAACTTCACTAATAGGCCAATCCGTTTTTTTCCATTTACCTTTCCATGGCCACCAATTGTCATTACTACCACCGCCTTCAATAATACCCTTACCGGTAATAGCGATGTTCGATTCTTCAAACGCATAGATCAGCGGCGAGTATCCCATCAGTTCCATCCCTTCCCAGCGTGTAAAAACATATGGTTTGTAAAGTTCTGGTTCTGATATAAAATGCAATACGCCACCACTTTCAATATGTAAATTGATATTTGATTTTAAATGTATTGGCCCAGTGTAAAAATGTCCTTTCGGCACCACTAATTTCCCACCACCTTGCTGGCTAAGGGTTTTTATTGCCGTTTTAAACACTTCAGTATTGTTATTGAGCGCACCTTCTTTAGCTCCTAGCTCTTTAATACTAATACGATTATTTGGGAAAGTAGGTGACTTGATTCTGGAGCGAATGGCAGATTCTTCTTTATCCCAATTAGAAATAGCAGGCATTACCTTATTTTCGCTAAAACAACCACTGATGGGCATTATTGCCGCACTAGCCGCCGTTATACCCATGGCTTTTAATAATGTTCTTCGTGACATATTGTGCATATTATTTAGCTCCTTTCATCATGTTAGCCACCGCAATACTTGCTAAAATAAATGGACCATTACCTTTAGGGTCATTCCTGTAGACGGGCTCTGTCATGTAATAGTGATAACTACCATCTCGACCAAACCCTAATCCAGCCACATAACATTGATGAGTCATACTGACCAAGCCATCCGCGTGCGGTAGAATAAACGTATTTAGAATGTTCTCAAATGCTGAAACTACTTGCCCAGAGATATCTTCAGATAAATACCCTTGGCTTTGCGCCCTCGCCATAAAATAAATAAACATAGACGATGATGATGACTCAAGGTAATTACCCGTTGCGTTCGGTTTATCCATGATTTGCCACCAAAGTCCAGAGGCTTGATCTTGATAAGACAAAAGTGTCTTTACTAAATCATTTGCGATATGAATTAAGGGAGCTCGTAACTCTTTCTCTTGTTCAGGGATAATATCCAGCACATCCACTAAGGCCATAGCAAACCAACCGAGCCCTCTAGCCCAAATTTCTTCAGACAATCCGGTTTCTTGATTGGCCCAACCTTGCTGTCGTGACTCATCCCATCCATGGTAATACAAACCTGTTTTTTTATTTTTAAGATACTTTTCCGTCAATTCAAATTCTTTAACGACTGTTTTTAAAGATTCAGGTTCGTTAAAAAGTACCGCATATTCAGCTAAAAAAGGCAGGCCCATATATACACCATCTAACCAAAGTTGATGTGGGTATTTACGTTTATGCCAAAATGCTCCCTCAGATGTGGTCGGTTGCTCAGCAAGTTGTTTACGCAATAAATCGGCTGCCAATTTGTATTTCTGCTCGCCAGTTTCTTTGTATAACGCAAGTACCGCTCGACCAGGAGCAACACTATCAATATTAAAATTGTCGAAGGTATAACGCTCGATACCACCTTCAGGCGTAATAAACGTAGAGGTAATGTCAAAAATGGCACGGCCATAGTCTGCTTCACCCGTCGCTAACCATAATTCGTAAAGTGAATAAGGGTACAGGCCGACTATGTCATATTCAAATTTTGGGAGACGCTTACGATTCACGTCCCACTTGTCATGTGCATAGGTATCGCCTTTTCTAACTAATTCACTGTCTGCCAACTTTTTACCCCAAAAAAGCGCATCATCAGCTGATTCAATCTGTTTCTTTGTATTAATTGCTAGCTTATTTTGAATAGACACTCTAGGTGGAATCGTCTGGTTTTCCGCGTGTTTTTTAAGCAATATCTCAAAGTCTTGTTTTGTATTAATACCGCTTTTCGGTGCCCAAAAAGCTGCAAACGAATAGCTCAGCTCATAAGGGCTATTTTCACTAGGTGAGTTGGTGCCAGACGGCTCTAACACGGCAATATAATTACTTTTGTCGGTTGTCGTTTTGACGAGGTCTTCTTTACGAAACATAACCGCCATACCAAGTTGACTGCCATCCAATGCTTGCGGTCCCCAACTAGCAATATAAGTAAATGCTTTACCTGTGATATCGATATCACCTTGTATCAATTCAGACTCTGGGTGCTTAACTACGCCTACCGCTATAGCTTGCGGGTTTTGTTCAAAACGCAGATAGTTTTCGACCCAAGGTGAAAATGCTTGCATACTTAATGTAGAGGTAAACGATTGTGTACCTTGTTCACTTTGCCAATCATCGTAACTAATAGTAAAGGCAGAACTCAGATTACCATTAGCATTGATAGTTGCCTTATGTTGTCCTACTTTATTGATATATTTTACGCTATCGTCTTGCCAAAGTGCGAATCCACCGGCGCCTAATGAGGTACCCACTTTGAGGATATCCATCCCCCAATCTTGCATATCATGATAGCTCTGGTAACCATCCTGCCCCACTTGCTGTAGAGCAGGCTGGTCAGTTAACTTCCCAAAAATATCAAAGCCATTGCGCCAATCTAAATAAACACGATAACCTACCAGATTGGATTCAATCCCAGGGCCTTCGTATCGAATATAGTTGGAATGGTCCGTATATTGAGGAGGTGCGATAAGACTTTCAACATTGACGAATTCACCACCGACATATTCTTGTTTATTTGTATCTGGGTATTTACTATGCGCCACCCACTCGCCATTTACTTTGTGCGATATTTCAGCTTGAGTAAGTTTATCAGAAGGTGTTGCTTCACTCTCCACGAAATCTATAGTGATAGTTTGTGCACTTTGTAAAGGTATGTGCACCAATACACCATCTGCTTTACCATCAAAATCATTATCAGTAATTTCAGACTGCAGTTCTTCTTTTTCAAAATGAACCGATAATTGACCGTCATAATGTTGTGCTAAACCCAAATCATAAAATGAAAAATATTGCATATTATGAGGTCTAGCATCATCTGACGGGTTACTGATTGTTGCAGTTGCAATTGTTTTTGATATTTCTTCAGTGGGTTTAACTAGCCCACTAAGTTCAGGCTGAGTACAAGCTACCAATAACAAAACAGTGCTAACAAACACAACCTTGATTAAACGATAATAAGATTTCATTGGATACCTCTAGACTAAATTATATGCTTTTTTAACTAAACCATATGTCAATTGATAAGCTATGGTTTGCGCTTCTTCAAAGGTAATTTGTTTATTCATGACAAGTTCAGATAAAAATCGACAATCAACTCTTCGAGCCACATCATGCCTAGCAGGTATTGATAAAAATGCTCTAGTGTCGTCGTTAAAGCCTACGGTATTATAAAAACCAGCAGTTTCAGTAGTTTGTTGACGAAAACGTAACATACCTGCAGGACTATCATGAAACCACCAAGCAGGTCCTAATTTTAGACAGGGGTAATGCCCTGCTAATGGTGCAAGCTCTCTGCTATAAGTCGTTTCATCAAGTGTAAATAATATAATGTTGAGCTTTGGGTTGTGGCCGTGCTTATTGAGCATCGGTTTAAGCGCATTAACATATTCGGTTTGACTTGGAATATCTGCACCTTTATCTCGCCCAAAATAATCAAACACATATTTATTATGGTTACGATGCGCACCCGGGTGGATCTGCATTACCAACCCATCTTCAATGCTCATTCCTGCAAGCTCAGTAAGCATTTGTGCTCTAAACAATTCTTGCTCATGCTCATTAGCCTGATTTTCAAGGCATTTGGTCAATAATTTTTGACAATCGTCTGTAGAAAGATCAGCAGTTAACGCAGTAGGGTGACCGTGATCTGTCGCTGTTGCTCTACCATGTTCAATGAAATACTGACGGCGCTTTTTAATGGCAGTTAGGTATCCATACCAATTCGAAGTATCTTCCCCTGTTAGCTTCGCTAGGGCTTGTAAATTTTGAGTAAAGTCCTCACGACTTGCATCGACAACGTCATCAGGTCTAAACGAGGTAATCACACGCTTTTCGAATTCATCACCTTTTAGAGCGTTGTGATGAGGAAGTGAGTCAAGTGCTCCTTCTGTGGTGCAGATCAGTTCGATATTAAAACGGTCCATTAAAGCCTTCGGCTTAAATTCATCTAACGCTAGTTGACGATTAATTTCGTCGTAATAATACTTAGCATTTTCAGAGCAAAGCTTTTCTGTAAAGCCAAAGACCTCACTGAAGGTAGAATCTAACCAATAGCCTGATGGCGTTCCAACAAACAGATAGTAATTATCCGCAAATATTTGCCAAATCGCCTCTGGATCGGTATTTAAATACGCACTAATATCGCCTAGCTCACCATGCTGTGGGATCCCAAGTGTTTCTAATGCATATCCTTGGCTATATAACATCCTAAAAACGTAATGATCTGGCCTAATAAGTAAGTCAGTGGCATTTTTGAAGTTGTCATTTTCATTAAACCAGCTAGGATCGGTATGACCATGAGGGCTAATAATGGGTAAGTTTTTAATATCCTCATACAAGCGCCTAGCAACTTCAATTCCTTTTTCTTCTGTGCCTAATAATCTATCTGGATTCATGGTTAATTCAGTCATAATATACCTTTTCTTTTTGTTGTTCTTTTTATCAATTAATATCAACTGGCACTATCGCGCCTTTTTTTTGGATTACCTGACTAGCAATGAAATTAGCCAAGTTAGCGCAACTTTCTATTGTCTCACTTTGCAACCAACCAGCTATAAATCCGCCGTTAAAAGAATCACCGGCAGCAGTAGTATCCACTACATTGCTAATTTTTTGGGTTGGAAAATGAATCAGGTTTTGACTATCACGTTGCGCAAGATTATTGAGGTAGTAACATCCGTCTGCGCCTGATTTAATCACTAATTCATGTTGATTAAACGTTGAAAGTCGCTGTGCACAGTCTTCTATATCCTTATCACCCCATAAGGCAGCTTCATCATCAAAAGTAAGTAATAATAGATCAGCTAAAGCATAAGCTTGTTTGTAACAAGCTTGTGCTGAGGAATCACTTTCCCACAAACGTGCTCTATAATTTCCATCAAATATTACTTTGATACCGTGTCGTTTAAGTTGAGCTAATTGATCAACTAATTTTTGTCTATCATCTTGAGGTAAAATCGCTAGGCTAATACCGGAGAAATACACTGCATCGAAATCATACAAATGTTCAAAAATGCTATCCACATTTGGATGTTGCATCATGTATTTTGCTGCGCTGTCATTGCGCCAGTAAGTAAAAGTACGTTCACCATCATCATGGTTGTGTATAGCGTATAAACCTACATGATGTCGCTCATCTTTGATTACATGTTCGGTACTTAAACCTTTATCCGCCCAATCTTGAATAATTTGACGACTAAGTTGTTCAGTTCCCATTGCTGTGACAACACTTACTGCAACGCTATTTTGCATTGCGCGTTTACAATAAATGGCCGTGTTGAGAACATCGCCACCCCATTTGAGAGATATCGAGTCAGATTCAAATCCTGATAGCTCGGCCATACACTCACCAATAACAGCTAATTTTGAAATAGCCATTACAGAGTGACTCCTTTTTTCCAAATAGCGACCTCTCTAAACTCATTAATCTCATTTTTAACCTGTTTACCACTACATGCGTCCACTAACAATTGAGTGAATTCATCTAAAATAGTGGGTAAATCTCGATCGACAACGAGTCTTCCGGCATCAAAATCAATCCAATGTTTCTTTTTATTTGCTAATTCAGAGTTGGTTGAAATTTTCAGCGTTGGCACAAACCCTCCATAAGGTGTGCCGCGCCCTGTGGTAAATAACACCATATGACAACCGCAACCAGCTAAGGCACTAGTGGCAATTGCATCGTTTCCAGGTGCATTAAGTAAGTTAAAGCCGGGCTGTGAAATAATTTCACCATAATCTAATACGGCTTGAACAGGACTTCGACCTGCTTTTTGAGTACAACCTAAAGATTTATCCTCTAACGTAGTTATGCCTCCCTTTTTGTTTCCAGGAGATGGGTTTTCATAAATAGGTTGGTTATGCTCTTTATAATATCGTTTAAATCCGTTCACCATTTCAACTAAATCATCGAACGTCTTTTTATCTTTGCAACGACGCATTAGTATCGTTTCCGCACCAAACATTTCGGGCACTTCGGTCAACACAGTTGTCCCTCCACGCGCTATTATGTAATCAGAAAACATACCAAGCATAGGGTTAGCTGTTATGCCGGAAAGTCCATCACTACCACCACATTCAAGTCCAAATTTGACTTCAGAAAGCTTGCCAGACTCTCGTTTATCATGTTTCATGACTTCGTAAATTTCATTCAGCATTTCAATGCCAGTCTCAACTTCATCTTCAACATGCTGAGTAATAAGAAACTTAACGCGATTCTCATCGGTCTCTTTTTTAATACCGAGTCTAAATTCTGAAACTTGATTGTTTTCACAACCTAAACCGACCACTAATACACCACCGGCATTAGGGTGTCGTGCCATATTTTGTAATAGTACTCTAGTAGTTTGAAGGTCGTCGCCTAACTGAGAACACCCAAATTGGTGTGGAAAAACATGCACGCCATCTATACCTAAATCAGGATGTTGTTTTAAAAATCGGTCTGCCATATGCTTAGCCATACCGTTAACGCAGCCAACTGTAGGTATTATCCAAAGCTCATTTCTAATGCCAATATCACCATTTGCACGTCTATAAATTTGCACTTCAGGTGAATCATCTTCATGGGCAGCGACAGATATACTTTCTGGTTCATATTCGTAATCTAATTCATCATTTAAATTAGTTTTTATATTGTCTGTATGTACCCATTTACCCTTTAAAATAGGCATTAATGCATAGCCAATCGGCGACCCATATTTTATTACGTTCTCAGATTCGGAAATGTCACAAACAGCAATTTTATGTCCTTTGCTGATATCTTCTTGGCACTCTATATTGATGCCAGCTAGAGAGATAATTTCGCCTTTTTCAAAGTCCTTAAGTGCGATGACGACATTGTCACTAGGGTGAAGTTGAATGAATGTTTTCACCATTAATTACCTTTTTCTAAACACAACGCAATTCGTTGTTCGATGCCCTGAGTTAAAATTGATTCCAAGTGGTCTGTTACCGTATCAATCAGGTTAGGGATCTCTTGTAAATTTGCTTGCCAATGCTGACTATCCGATAGCACTTCTGAAACTAATTGCTTACTCGTAATATTTCCTGCATCATGCTCTTGCCATAATTTTGTAAATAAAGATAACCATTTGGGGTCATCGTTCAAATCAAAAGTCATGTCATTAAACTGTCCTTTATACAACAATATTTGAGCAGCTAAGGCTAAGCTTAATAGCGTAGGGATTGTTTGATTTTGTTCTACAAATTTAACCAGTTGCGGCATGATGCGCGTGGTAAATTTAGTCATACTATTTAAAGCAATAGAAATGAGTTGGTGTTTGATATAAGGGTTTTTAAAGCGCTTGATCACGTCTTTCGCAAAAGTATGGAGTTCATCTTTAGGCAAATTTAAAGTAGGAATAATTTCACTGAATATACCCTGCTCTACAAATTTGGATAGCAACTCATCATCCATAGCCTCGCCAACAGTGTTAATACCAGATAACAAAGCAACAGGTACCATAGCGGTATGCGCACCATTTAAAATAGCAACTTTACGTTGTTTATATGGATATATATCATCCACAACAATTATGTTTAGATCTGACTCTTCAAGACGTAGCATACTTGATAATTTTTCTGGGCCTTGAATGACAAACAAATGAAAATATTCTGAGGTAACAACGAAGGTATCTTGGTAACCTAATTTTGTTTGTATTTCATTTATTTCGTCACGAGGATATCCAGTCACGATTCGGTCAACTAATGTTGAACAAAAATCATTGGCATTATTTATCCAATCAACAAATGCTTGATCTAATGACCAAAGTGCACAATATTCAAGCACAATCTGTTTTAACTTATCGCCATTATAATCTATCAACTCGCAAGGAATAATTATTACTCCTTTATTATCATCACCGTTAAAATGTGTGTAACGATGTAATAACCATTGTGTCAATTTAGCAGGAAAAGCGGCGGCAGGTTTATCGTCAAGCTTGTCAGTAGCAAGGAATTCAATTCCTGCTTCAGTTGTATTTGAAAAAATAAACTGGATATCAGGGTTTTCTGCCAGGTTTAAATAAGCAGTAAAATCTTTATAGATAGCCACTTCTTCATTAACAGATTCTATAACAGTGATTTCTTCTGTTGCCTCTCCTTGCTCGTTAATACCTCTAATAATACAAGTGTAGAGACCATCTTGAGTATTTAACAAGGGCAGTTGGTCATAATCAATTGGACGAATAATCGCGATACCAGCATTTAAATCTGTTTGTTTATTTAATTGATTAATTTGCCAGTCAACAAAGGCGCGTAAAAAATTTCCTTCACCAAACTGCATGATCTTGGTTGGAAAATTTTGTGTCTCTATTAACGCTCTATTTAACTGTTTCATTTCAATCTCCGATATATTATTTACATAAACTTTACAGTAAAATGCCACCGGTAGCAAACAAAAGATTTGACTTTTTGCTACCGGTAGCAAACAATAGTAACGAATTATTAACAAAGCAGATAAATAATGGATATTAGAAATTTATTCTCTCTCGAGGGAAAAACTGCACTTGTTACGGGTGCAAGCCGAGGATTAGGCCAAAAGATAGCACTTGGCTTAGCACAAGCTGGTGCAAATGTTATTTGTAGCAGTTCATCTAAGGGTGGATGCGCGCAAACACTTGAGCTATTAAATGAACAAGGTCATAACGCCATCGCTTTTGATGCCGATCTAAACGATGAAGGCTCTGTAAAAGCATTAGCTAAGCAAGCGCTCGCTTATAACCAGGGTGTCGATATCTTAGTCAATGTTGGTGGCACTATTTATAGAAGTCCTGCAGTAGATTATGACTATACCCAATGGCAAAAAGTGATGCGAGTTAACCTCGATGCAAGCTTCTTACTCGCACAAGCTATTGCACCTCATATGATTGCCCAACAATCAGGTAAAATAATTAATATTGCGTCAATGCTTTCATATACAGGTGGTATCACAGTACCAGCGTATACCGCTAGTAAGCACGCGGTTTCAGGTTTAACTAAAGCGCTTGCCAATGAATGGGCACAACATAACATTCAAGTGAATGCAATTGCACCAGGTTATTTTAAAACAGACAATACACAAGCTTTACAAGATGACGCGATCAGAAATAAAGAAATAGTCAGTCGGATCCCAGCAGCCAAATGGGGTGAGCCTGAAGATTTAATTGGTGCCGCCGTTTTTTTAAGCACAAAAGCAAGTGACTATGTCAACGGCCATATTTTAGCTGTTGATGGCGGATTCTTAGCAAGATAGGAAAAAAATAATGACAACTACAAATTTTGAAAACCGTTACGCTGTAGGCCCTAACGAAGTGAAAGGAATGGATACCAATGAGTTAAGAAAGACATTCTTAGCAGAACAGCTTATGCAAAGTGATAGCGTTAATTGGATATATACGCATTACGAACGCTTTATGGTGGGTGGTGCAGTGCCCGTTAATGGACCGTTGGCATTAGAAACATTAGATGCGTTGAAAACGGATTCATTTTTAAATAATCGGGAAATGGGCATTATCAATGTAGGAGGGAATGGAAAAGTCATTACCTCTGAAAATGAATATGAGATGACATATAAAGATACTCTGTACCTAGGCAGAGGTACTAAAGATGTTAGATTTGAAAGTATTGATGGACAAAATCCAGCTAAATTTTATCTCAATTCAGCACCGGCGCATCATAGTTATCCCAGTAAAAAAATTAGTGTTGAAAAGGCAAACGTGTTGTCTCTTGGTGCATTGAGTACTTCAAATGAACGAAAGATAAATCAAACGATGATAAATTCGGTTGTCCAAACATGTCAGCTTCAAATGGGAATTACTTGCTTACAAGAGGGAAGTGTCTGGAACACAATGCCGGCTCACCAACATGATCGCAGAAATGAAGTCTATTTTTATTTCGAACTACCGGCTGATCAGGCTGTATGTCACTTCATGGGTGAACCGAAAGAAACTCGTCACTTATGGGTACACAATGAACAGGCAGTCATCTCCCCGCCTTGGTCAATACATTCAGGCTGCGGTACACAAAACTATAGCTTTATATGGGGTATGGCTGGAGAAAATCTTGATTACGACGATATGGATAAATATCCACCCAATGAGCTAAGGTAATATTATGAAGACCCGTCATGTAGTATTAAGCTTAGTGTTAACTTTATTTCTGTTCAGTTGTGCAGATAAAAAAGAAACTATCACCCTTACATTAGGACATACTTTAGATACTCGTCATGTTGTTCATAAAGCCATGGAGTTTATGGGTGAGCGTTTAAGCGAGTATTCTAATGGGAATATGAAAATCGTTATTTATCCTGGCGGTCAGTTAGGCTCTGAACGTGAGATGATCGAACTTTTACAAATTGGTAGTTTATCAATGACTAAAGTTTCGGCTAGTCCACTTGAGGGCTTTGTACCAGAAATGCAAATTTTCAGTATTCCCTATTTAATGAAAGATAGAGAACACTTTTGGCGGGTATTAAATGGTCCTGTAGGTCAGGGATTATTACAAAAAACAGAGTCTGCTCGTTTAAAGGGCATGGCCTATTATGATGCTGGTAGCCGAAGCTTTTATACATCTAAAGCGCCAATTCACAGCCCTGATGATCTCTTAGGGAAGAAAATAAGAGTGCTCAATAGTCCGACAGCTATCGCCACGGTTCAAGCTTTAGGTGCTGCTGCTACACCGATTGCTTGGGGTGAGTTGTATGCCGCATTACAACAAGGAGTGGTAGACGGAGCAGAAAATAATCCACCAAGTTACTATTTATCTCGTCATTACGAGATAGCACCTTATTACACGCTAGATGAACATACTTTTGTACCCGACATCATATTAGCTAGCTTGCCAGTATGGGATAATTTAACAGAACAACAGCAATCGTGGCTAAATCAAGCTATGGCGGATTCTGTAGAATATCAAAAATCTCTTTGGCAAACTGCTTCAGACGAGGCACTACAAGCAGTAATCGATGAAGGGGTGACCGTTATTTATCCCGATAAGAGTCACTTTCAAGAAAAAGTAAAAATATTTCATCAATCGTTTGCAGGCACTCCTGTTGCTGAAACTATCAAAATAATAAAAGAGATGTAAATTCAGATGCTCAATGTACTCGTTCACTTCATCCACCAAACTATTCAAAAATTACTGATTCTAATGATGCTTGCGATCGTGCTTACTGTATCGTGGCAAGTCTTCTCTCGCTTTATATTACAATCACCCAGCTCTTTCACCGAAGAGTTATCAAGGTTCTTACTAATATGGATTGGTGTACTAGGTGCCTCTTACGCCTATTTTACCCGTGCTCATTTGGGTTTAGATCTTTTTGTTAATAAATTATCACCTAACAGAAAACGTAAAATTATGTTTCTCAATGAATGCATCGTGATGTTATTTGCCATTCTTGTTTTGGTGTATGGCGGCTTTTCACTCGTTTCACTTACATTAGAGCTAGAACAGACATCAGCGACATTAGGCATTCAAATAGCATGGGTATATAGTGTTTTACCCTTATCAGGCTGTTTAATAACATTACATTCAATCAACAACGCAATACGCTTAATAAAACCCAATGGAGAAGAATAATGGATATGTCAGCAGTCGTTTTATTAAGTGTTTTTTTTGGTTTGTTGGTACTCAACGTTCCTATTTCTATATGTATTGCTTTAGCAACTTTATCTGCATTTGTATTACACATTGATTTTTCACCAGCAGTCACAACTGTCGCTCAGCAAATGGTGGGTGGCATAGACAGTTTTGCGCTATTGGCCATTCCATTTTTCATTTTATCTGGGCTTATTATGGGACAAGGGGGTATCGCCAAACGCTTGATTGATTGTGCGATGGCGCTTATTGGTTCTTTACCTGGCGGGTTAGCTTTAGTCAATGTTATGTCATGTATGCTATTTGGTGCTATTTCAGGTTCAGCAGTTGCAGCGACCTCTGCTATTGGGAGCTTTATGATCCCCGAAATGAAAAAACATGGATATGACAAGAATTTTGCTGCGGCAGTAACTGCATCAGCAGCAACTACAGGCATGCTTATTCCTCCAAGCAATATTCTTATTATTTATGCTATCGCCAGTGGAGGTGTATCTGTAGCGGCATTATTTGTTGCAGGTTATTTGCCTGGTATTCTTCTTGGAATCGCTCTGATGTTGGTATGTACTGTATTTGCTATCAAGAATAAGTATCCAATACAAGCGAGACTTCCTTTGAGTGTCGCCTTATCCAAAATAGTCGCCGCACTGCCATCTTTGTTTTTAATATTTATTATTATTGGTGGTATTATTGGTGGCGTTTTTACAGCAACTGAAGCCGGTGCCGTTGCCGTACTTTATGCTTTTACCCTAGCGGTGTTTGTATATAAAGAAATCCCTCTAAGTCGAATTCCCGAAATTATGCTTAAAGCATGTGAAACTACGGCTATTGTAATGCTAATTATTGGTGCATCATCTGCCATGTCTTGGTTATTGTCATATGCACATATTCCCCAAACCATCAGCGACTTTTTCCTAACATTAAGTGAAAACCCGATCCTCATTTTATTGATGATTAACTTAATCTTAATTGTTGTAGGCGCATTTGTTGATATGACCCCTGCGGTTTTAATATTCACACCAATCTTTATGCCAGTAGCAATGGAAATGGGCATGTCGCCCATTCAGTTTGGGATCATGTTAGTACTAAATCTTTCAATTGGCTTAGTATCTCCTCCCGTAGGGAGTGTTTTGTTTGTGAGTTGCGCAGTCGCTAAGACGTCAATACACAAAATTATAAAACCCATGCTACCTTTATATTTCGTGATGTTTGTCGTACTGATGCTAGTCACCTATGTACCGGAAATAAGTGAAGTATTACCGCGGTTTTTCAATTTGCTGTAATATAAATAATAATAACAATAATGAAGGCTAACAAAAGTGCAAAAATCTACTATAACGATTAACGATATCGCGCGTTTAGCACAGACATCTAAACGAACGGTATCAAGAGTGTTGAATGGTTCGCCTTTGGTGGGTAAAGCGACTTTAGAGCGCGTTCAAAGCGTCATAAAAGAGCACAATTATCAACCAGATAAGCAAGCTCGAGGTTTAGCATCAAAACGTTCTTATCTTATTGGAATCATTTATGATAACCCTGATGCTTTATATATAGATCAAGTACAACGGGGTGTTTTAAGCGTATGTACGGCCATTGGATATGAATTAATCATACACCCTTGCCAATGGGAACAGCCCGATTTCATTGAAGACTGCGAGACGTTTATTCAACGCTCAGGAGTAGAAGGTGTCATCATTCTCCCACCTGTTTCCGAAAGTAGCGAGCTAGCTCGCCTACTTCATGATAAACAGTTTCCCTATGTTAGGATTGCTTCGTCAGAGTTAGACTCTCAAGAACGCATAGTCGTATCAAAGGACCGTTCAGCAATGACTGAAATTGCAGAGCATTTAATTAGTTTAGGTCATCGTGATATCACCATGATAACTGGACCGGAAAAGTTCACATCATCGATTGAGCGTAAAGAAGGTTTTATTGCCGCATTAGCGGATCATGGTTTAGTCATTAACGATAACAATATTGTTCAGGGTTTAAATACTTATGAGAGTGGTATTGAGTTAGCTAAACAATTATTAACTAATAAAAATCGCCCTACTGCAATTTTCGCAAACAATGATGAAATGGCTGCTGGTGTTATTAGAGCTGCAAGTGACTTAAATATAACGATCCCAAATGAGTTATCTGTAGCTGGCTTCGATGATAACTTATTTGCCAGTCGAATTATTCCTTCGTTAACTACCGTAAAGCGACCTGTAGAAGAAATGGCAATATCTGCAGCTAACAAGTTATTAACGAGCATCAATCCTAACTTTTCTCATTCAGAGCTAACAACACAAGTTAAACCATACTTAATCAAAAGAGAGTCAACAGGGAAATGCATATTAAAATAGTGGTTTTTTTATTTAGTCTATTGTTTGGCACAACAAATGTGAGTGCTGAGGACAAAATAACCGTTTATATGGCGGGTGATTCGACCATGTCAATAAAAGACCCAAAGGACTATCCCGAGACAGGTTGGGGAGAGCCTTTTGCCACATTTTTTGACCATAATAAAATAAAGGTAGTGAACTTAGCAAAAAATGGCCGCAGTACAAAAACATTTAAAAGTGAAGGGCTTTGGCGATCTATCATTGATAATATCAAAGCTAATGACGTTGTTTTCATTCAATTTGGTCATAATGATCAATCAGTTAATAAAAAAGAACGCTATACCACGCCTGCGCAGTACACTAATAATATACAACAAATGATCAATCAAGCACGGGCAAAACAAGCTAACGTAATTTTATTATCACCAGTGAGTCGACGTCACTTTGACACTAATGGATTATTAAAAAGAACCCATCCATATGCAGACCATGTTAGAAAAATTGCAAAGGATAACCCTGATGTAGTGTTTATTGACATGGAACAAATAAGCTACGATTGGATAACTCAATTAGGTGATGACCTATCTTCATTACGGTTTATGCATATCAAACCAAATACGCATCCAAATTATCCTAATGGTTTGAAAGACAATACCCACTTTAACGAACTAGGGGCTCGCGAAGTCGCTCAGTTTGTCTTAAAAGAGTTAATGCTTAAAAAGCATGAGCTTACTAAACACTTAAGACCTGTCGATCCTAAGCATTTGAATTATAGTTACTAATACTCACTACGCTTAATCAATAGTATGTTACTAAATTCACTTATAAACATATCAAACCGAACATAATCAATCGTATTATGATTTAAATAACATAATACGATTTAAATAACCCCCATAAAATACTGTTTTAAAAGGGATTAATAAAATATTTGTGAATAATTGTAAAAAATATGTAATTTTTATTGCCACCGGTAGACAATTTTGTTACATTTATTGCCACCGGTAGCATATGAGCTACATTAATTAGGTAAAAAAGGATATAACATGAAACTCACACAAAAAAAATATCGATTTAATAAGGTCAGTCAGGCACTTATTATTGCCAACCTTGCTGTCATGGGAAGCTCATATGCGTTTGCACAAGAAACCCAAAGCAACGATGAAAATGTTGAAGTAATTCAAGTAAAGGGAAGCTACCGAGGTAGTCTAGCAGAAGCACTAGATAACAAACGTAATAATACAAGCATGGTTGATACAATATTAGCCGAAGATGTTGCTGATTTCCCAGATACTAACCTAGCTGAATCAATGCAGCGTATTCCTGGTGTTGCGATTACTAAAGAAGCTGGCGAAGGTCGTGAGATTACAGTTAGAGGTTTATCTAGTACCTATACACGAGTAATGATTAATAATGCAATGGGTCAAAGTCTAGCTGCCGGGTCTGGTGGTGTACGAACTTCAAGAGCATTCGATTTCAACGTGTTTGCTTCTGAACTGTTTAACCGATTAGATGTTTACAAAAGCCAATCAGCTGAATTGGAAGAAGGCTCTCTAGGTGCAACGGTAAACTTACATACAGGTCGCCCTTTTGACTATGCTGATAATACAGTTGTGTTGAATGGTCAACTTAACTATAACGACCAAGCCGGTGAAATTAAACCGAGAACTTCTGGCTTATTCAGTTACCAAAATGATGAAGGGACATTTGGAGCCTTATTATCTTTTTCTGCTGCACAACGATTAGTAGAAAATGGCGGTGCTGACACAGGCCGTTGGGAAGACGATAACTTTGGTAGTTGTACTGCTTGTGCGACCGAAGCAGATTTTGACCAAGTACGTTCAGCTTGGCACCCAAGATTCCCACGTGTAGCTCAAAAAACTCACGACCAAGACCGTACTGGTCTAACCGCGTCTTTCCAATTCAGACCAACAGATCAAACATTAATTACTGTTGATGCTTTATCTGCTGTTCTAGAGTCACATCGTGAAGAACCTTTCATGCAAGCAATCTCTCTTGCAAGAACAGGTTCAACAGGTGTGCAACAAACTGATGTGGCAGCTTATAATATTGATGCAAATAATACGCTGATCGCTGCAACTATGGATGGAGTTGATGTTCGTTCAGAAGCTTTTATTGCTGATTGGGAATCTGACTTTAAACAATACAGCCTAGAAGTAGAACACGAGTTTTCAGATAATTTACGCGTAAAAGCGATGGCATCTACATCATCGTCTGATTTAGATAATCGCGAATCTACAATGATTTATGAGCACTACAGTGCAAATGATGAACGTAAACTTGTTGATTATGCTGATAATTCATCTGCAGTTTCTTATGACTTTTCATCAATGACTGCACCGGTGATCAATTATAGCTTTGATACTGCTAATCCAGAAAACTGGGAAGTATCAGAATTTAGAGACCGTGTGTATGTAGCATCATCAGGTTCGGATACATTAAAACTCGATTTAGCTTACGATCTTAATGATAACTTGACCTTAAAGGCAGGTATTTCTTCAAGAGATTATACTTACGAAATTCAGGGTACTCGTGCTGATAGGTCTTTTGTTTCAGCTGATGCAAATGATGGTGTAGAAGATAATGTAGCCTGTGGTGTTACACCAGAAGTGACTGCTTCAATGGGCTCTGTACAAACTTATGGCGGTCAGACCTTCTTCATTGGTGACATTAATTCTATTAGCGATTTCAGAAACAATGCATGCTGGCCTGCAGCGGTTAGAGCTGGTGATACAAGAGATGTTGAAGAAAACGTTACCGGTCTTTATGTACAAGCTGACTTCCTATTAGATATTGGTGACCATGAATTAAAAGGTAATGCGGGTGTCAGAAAAGTAGATACCGATTTAGATTCAACAGGTATCAATAGTGGACAAACAGTTAATGTGACTCACTCTTATAGCGACACTCTTCCTTCATTTAATTTAGCATATGATGTGACTGAAGATCTTGTGTTAAGAGCTAGTTGGGCAAAAGTAATGTCACGTCCAAATCTAACTGACTTAAACCCAGGTGGTAGTGTTGGTATCTTTGGTGACCCAACTGTTAGTTACGGTAACCCGTTCATTGAACCTTTCCGTGCAACCAATATGGATTTAGCTGCTGAATGGTATTTTGATTCTGGTGCGTTATTGTCAGTTGCTTACTTTGATAAAGATATTAAATCGTTTCCTACTAGTGAAACGACAACATTATCATGGGCAGAAACAGGTCTTCCAAACAGCCTTCTAGGTGCACAGATCGACGATTTGATTGATGCTGAATTTGAAGTAAAACGACGCACTAATGGCGGCGGTGGTAATTTAGATGGTTTTGAAATTCAATATCAACAGAACCTTACTTTCTTACCAGAAGAATGGATGAAAAACCTAGGTGTCATTTCTAACTTAACGCTTGTAGATTCAAAAGTTGATGCCAGTGGTTTACCGCTTACTGGACAGTCTGATAAGACATATAACTTTACCGTATATTATGAAGACGATGTGTTTAGCACTAGACTTGCCTACACTTATCGTGGCGAATACACCACGACAAATAGTTCTGACTCAAATAAAATACGTTACAGAGAGCCAACAAAATCTTTAGATTTTGCTGCAAGCTATCAAGTCAGTGACCAACTAAAAGTGACTTTAGACGGCATTAACCTTACTGATGAAACAGTAGGTGATTACATGGCGCCTGGCGTTGGACGCTTAATCTCTGAGCAAGTTACAGGTACTCAGTGGATGGTAGGTGTTTCTTACAAAATGTAGTTATAGAGTTTTGTAGTGTGTGAAACAAGGCATGTTACTTAGGTACATGCCTTTTTTTATATTTAAAATAACGGACAAAGAACATGACCCGTCAAATATATAAACAGTTATTGCTGACATTACTACTCCTGTGTTCATTTAAGAGTATTTGCACACCGAATCCAATATTTTCTATAGATGAATCCTTATTTGATAAGAATGATAAGGTTACATTAGGGTTACCTTATATCGATGATATGACCCATAGTACGGTATTTAGCGCCAAAGATTCAGTAGCACAATATAACCACGGCGCAGTAGCGTTTGCTTTTAAAAACAGACTTTATGTTCAATGGCAATCATCAAGTCAAGACGAAGATAGCCCTGACACTCAGGTATTATATAGTCACACTTCAAATACGACTAAATGGACACCGGCAACAATACTCGCGAGTCACCGTGCAAATTCATTTGTGACGAGTGGTGGATGGTGGAGCGATGGGAATACATTAGTCGCTTTCATTAATGTATGGCCTAATGATATGAAGCCTAAATCAGGACATGTTGAATATTCAACGAGTCAGGATGGAGAGATTTGGACTGAATTTTTACCTTTAGTCGATCATAAAGGAAATCATATAAAAGGCATCATTGAACAAGATCTAAAAGCACTTCCCAATGGTCGGATTTTAACTGCAATACATAGAGCACCTGGATTAATTGCTACGCCATTTTTCACTGATGATCCATTGGGCATATCAGGATGGCGACAAGGGGAGCTAGAGAATTTACCTTTCAATGGCAATATCAGCCGTGAATTAGAACCGAGTTGGTTTATCAACGCCCAGGGGCACATCGTGATGGTGTTTAGAGACCAATCTAGCAGTTTTAAAATGCTCGCAGCTGTCAGCAAAGATAATGGTGAAACATGGTCTCCTGTAGAAAGGACGAATATGCCCGACTCTAGAGCCAAACAAAGTGCAGGCAATATCAATAACGGTACAGCTTACCTTATCAACAATCCAACTGGGAACAAAACACGCCACCCATTAGTTTTGACACTCAGCCAAGATGGAAACAGATTTACTTCAGCATTCTTAATACGCGATAGTTCGAATTTACCACCTATGCATTATAAGGGTAAGTACAAACGTGCCGGGTATAGCTACCCAAAAAGCATCGTATGGAATAATAAAATTATTGTAAGTTATGCTATCAATAAAGAAGACATAGCTATAACACAAATCGATATAAGCCAATTCAAGCACTTATTTAATTAACCTAACTATTACTAATAAAGAGATATGTATAATGTTAAATATAGTCATCAAAATCATTTTTACAGTTTTCATCGTATTAATGGTTATAAGCTGTTCACACAGTGACAAAGATAATCATGGTTTACCAAAATTGATTAATCCCCTGCAATTTGGTCACAAACTGAGAACTGCAGACCCTTCAGCGCACGTATGGAATGATGGAAAAATATACGTATACACATCTCATGATCAAGAATGTCAGGAAGATTTTTGGATGAAAGACTGGTATGCCTTTTCGTCGACAGATCTAACCAATTGGGAAAATCATGGACCAATATTATCAGTCAGCGAATTAACATGGGCCGACAATTACGCATGGGCTCCAGATGCTGCCTATAAAAATGGGAAATACTATTTCGTCTTTCCAGCCGGTACTGGCCATAAAGACAGGCTAGTCCCTAAAAATAGTACTAAGTGGATGGGCATCGGAATAGCCGAAAGTGATTCTCCCACAGGTCCATTTAAAGACATGATCGGTGGTCCATTATGGGAAACACCCTATGCCAATGATCCAGCGATATTAGTTGATGGTGATGAAGCATATTTATACGTGCATGCTAAAGGATATGACTACCATATAGCTAAAATGTCAGAGGATATGCGTAGCATAGATGGTGAGCTCACCAAAATGGACATGGGAGGTTATGAACCCAAAATGGAAGGCCCTTGGGTGTTTAAGCGTGGCGACTACTATTACTATACAATGCCAGAAAATAACAGAGTGTTAACTTACTATATGGCGACTTCACCAAAAGGACCGTGGGAGTATAAAGGTCTATTTATGGAACAAGAGAATGAGAGTAATAATCACCATTCCATAGTCGAATATAATGGACAATGGCTACTATTTTATCATCGATGGTTAGACATTGATTCAGACTGCGGACGGCAAAGACATAGTGCAGTTGAATATTTACATTTTAATCCAGACGGAACCATAAAACCTGTAAAAAGGTCAGAATAATAGGTAAACCACATCAACTATGAGCCTATTCTCTTCGAATGTCACAATTCGTTTTTGAAGAATGTAATGATGATTGACTTTTGTAGAGTCTAAAACAAAAAAGCCCCGAACATTTCTGTTCAGGGCTCTTGGAAAAATGGTGCCTCGACCCGGGATCGAACCAGGGACACGCGGATTTTCAATTAATGACGCACCGATAACTCTTTTATAATCAATAACTTATAACTTAATTTAATAATGTGTCATTGATTGTGACATGGGTCCGTGTATTATGAACGCATGTAGTTAATCATTTGTGTGTTTTTATGTCGTCACAAACAATACCTATTATCCCCAAAGAACTCAATATATATAAGCGTTCTTCAGACGCACCCTATCAAGCAAGAATTCGTCTATCTGGCGGCAACTGGCATCGTGTCACAACGGGTGAGCGAGTGCTTGAAGATGCTAAAGAAAAAGCAATGGAGATTTATTACGAGATACGAGTGAATAAGAAAAACAACTTACCGCCCGTCTCTCGCAAATGCTCAAGTGTTGCTAAAGCAGCAATCGCACAGATGGAGCGTGAGTTAGAAATGGGTGTCGGTAAGAAAGTGTATAAAGACTACATCAACTTCTTACTACGCTTCTTCATCCCTTTCTTTGGCAGACGCTCTGTTTCATCGATTACACAACACTTACTGCTTGAGTTTGATGAATATCGTGCTGAGATACTCGGTAAGTTTCCATCAGCAAGTACACTCAATACTCATAACTCAGCAATGAATAAAGTCTTTCAATTAGCATTAGACAAACACTTCGTTGTGAAGTCTCAGTTACCCGTACTGAAGAATAATGGTAAGAAATCAACAGTGCGTGCATCGTTCTCACTTGCTGAATATCGTTTACTTGTGCGTAGACTCCGAGAATGGTGTCACACAGGTCACACTGGCAAGACACGTATGATTAGAGAGTTGTTACGTGACTATGTTGTGATACTTGCGAATACGGGTATGCGACATGGCACTGAAAGTCTCAACATTAAGTGGAAGCACATAGACTGGTATCAAAATGACAAAGGCGTGAAGTTCTTGCAGTTCACAGTCGATGGTAAGACAGGTAATCGTCAATTGATTGCTCGCACATCTGCAATCAAACCACTGATGCGTATTCAGTCTCGTTTTGAAGAGTATGCTGATTTAGACTTTGATGAACTACTCAAGTTAAAAGCAGATGAATATGTCTTTAGAACTGCAGATGGTCAGAGAACAGATCAACTTAGTCGTGCATTCACTCAATTCTTAAAGCAAAACGACTTACTCTTTGGTTCAACGTCAGAGCAAGGGCGTTCGTTATATTCACTGCGTCACTTCTACGCCACAATGCAACTACAACGTGGACGTAATATTCATCATCTTGCACGTCAGATGGGCACAAGTGTGAAGATGCTTGAGAAACACTACTCTAAGTTGACACCAATGCTCGTAGCAGAAGAGTTTGCTTCTATATATTAAGACATGCAGTAATACGGAGATTTTATCGTAGTGACAACGCAAGACAAGATTAATGAAGCACTTGATAAGTTAGAGACTATGTTGACTAGTCAACAGCATTTGACGTCACCAGAAACGGTTGGTGCACAATTAGAAGTGCTTACGATGTACTTTCATCTAATGAGTGATGAAGATAGAGACTATGTAAATTGTGCGCGTATTGCGTTAGAAGATAAGATTGAGTGGAGAGTTTAATATAAGAATAATGCTTAGACCAAAGTTCTTTACATTGAGCGACCACTTAAGTAGGTTTACGACTATGTGTAATGAAAGGATTTACAATGAAAATTTTAATAAAACTCTTATTTTTATTTATCCTCATCGGGTGTGATGCAGAATTTTTAGAAAAAGATAGTGAAACCATTGAACAGCAAAATAATAGAGTCGATAACATAGCGCAAATAACTTGTTCAAAATTAAATCATACTGGTACTGATGATAGTTTTTTAAGAATAGATGAAATAAATAAAGCACGTTTTGATATGGGAATTGAACCATATTTAGGTAGTGATGAATTGATAAAAAAGTCTATTTCTTTTAATTTATGTACTAAATTAGTAAAAAATAACCCCAATATTGAAAAGTTAATACAGGATAAAGAAAGTGATTTCTTATCACAAACTTGCAACGATTTAGATATTATTTATCTCGACCCCTCAGAATATAAACATGATGATTATCATAAACTTACAGAATACACACAAAGAGGTTATAATCACGTGCTGAAAGAACATTTTGATATCCAAAGATTTGATATCAAACTCCAGAAAAAATGTGGAGATACACATCGCAGATACTTTGATCAAATTTGTCTTCCTATTGAATTAATTAATAATAAAAAAATTGAAATTTTAAATAAGGCAAGAAAAAAACTTCTTAAAGACCCTTTTAAAGGTAGTGCCAATGTAATTAACAAACACCAATTTTTTGGTGTTTGTGAAAAACTTGTTAATGATGAACCTTCAAATATAGATGAATTAGAAAATTTACTAGAATATAATAGAGTAAAGTTACTAGACGATGGTTTCGGTCAGAGTTCGTCCATTCTAGTCTCCAATGGCACTAGATACCTAGAATTCCGATCCTCAAACCAATATCTTTTAAATTTAGAAAACTTTAAAATTATATCAAATCTTGATTTTCAAGGTTATGAGATATTTACAGACGAAAACAATTTTACTTTAAAAAAGATACGTGTTGAGTTTTCCTTAAAAGATTCTAAATTTCAAAACACATATAGAACTTATTATTTAAATGGTGATTTACGGAGTGAAGTTTACTATATAGACGGTAAAAAACACGGATTAGCAAGGACTTGGTATATAGGTAATCAACTTAGAACCTCATTAAATTGGATAAATGGTCAACCTGATGGAATACCACAGTGCTTCCAAAACGGGAAAGAAGTTGATCTTGAGGAGTGCAAATAATCACCGACTAACATCTAACCCGTCAGAGAAGTAAATACTGACGGGTTCTTCAATCTCTCGATTCATGTGCTGCACTTTCGGTAGCACTTGTTTCTCAAAGTTTCAAACGACGCTATTTAATACTTCTATAATAGTCGCGATGATATTTTTTCATTTCTCCAGGTGTTAAGTAACCATCAAGATATCCATTATTTCGATGGACTCTCGCAACTTCAGAACAAACATGTTCATCCTTAAACTCATTAAACTTCGAAGGATCATTTTTTATTGTTTTGCTCACATATGAGATCAACATATATTTGAAGTTAGATATTTCATTAACAAGTTTATTTGCTGAATTTACTGATTCTTCAATATTACCAGTCGTTTTCTCTTTTAATTTGTAATACTCATGTTCTTCATTGACCGTTATAGTATTTTCTGAAATATCAGAATCTAATACGCCTGTATGATTCATTAATACATCATATGATAAGTCTAATTTTTTCTTATCTTGCTGTAGTCGTTGTTGATAAACTGTAGACTCAAATTCAGAATCAAGTTTTGAAATTATTGATGAATAATATTTTTGATACACACCAGTGCCATAATCAATATCAGCAAAACATTTTGCATATGTTTTAGGGTAAGTAAGTTCAAGTACATTTTTTAACGAACTTCTGTAACCATTGATTGAGATAACTGAGTACATTGCATCTGTCATAAAAGAAAGAACCCCTACTAGTCCTTCTCCCAGTGCAAGTATAGTTTCTTCTTTAAAACCCTCAATAACATAATCTTCATCAGAAAAATATTTTTCTATATCTACCTTATGATACTGATTTATCTGATACTTCAACATCTTAAAGCAATAATCAGGGACATATAAATTTGAATTAGCATTTTCTTTATCAAACCAAATTTGATCCTGATAAAGTTTATGAGATCTATTCTTTAACTCTTCTGCTTGTTTCATGTAATGTTTAACACGGTTTTTTGAATATACTTTCTTAAAATTTACTTCAAAATTGTCGATTACCTTATTTAAGTTGTTCTTATTTTTTATCCTATCAAAATTCTTTGTTGCTTTTATCTCATCTAGGTATGGAGATACACACTCATAGTGATGCTTAATCCAGAATTTTTTTTCTGAATTGTTTTTACCATGTGCAAAGTTACTTACCAAGCACAGCGACATTATTAACAGAATTTTATACATCACAATGAAATCACTATTTTAATTAAACATTTTTATCATACTAAATATCACATAACTTTTATCTAAGAAATGTTCTTACATACTCATTATTTTTTAAATGATATGTTTGTATTTTGATATTTGATTGGTGATTTATGAAGAATGTTGTTTTATCCGTATTTGCACTTTCTCTTTTGGGGTGCGGTGGCGCAAGCGATTCTGATGACTCGTTGCTAAATACAGTGACAACAGTTGTACAAGAAAGTGATGAAGATGATTATAAAAAATCAGAGTATCGTTTTTATGGTCTATTCGCTGGTTCTAGTGGAGAGGATCAGAATGAAATTTTTTCAGAGATGATCATTGATAACTCTCAAACGAGATTCACATCAATAACTGTAGCGGATGGTTTCAGAGATTTCAATTTTAAGCAGGGTTCTTTCTCTAAAAACGCAGCAACGTTTTTATCTGATATTGTAGAATATGATATCGATATTGATATCTTAATTACTGGTGTATCTAATGAAAATAATATAGGCAGTCGATTTCATTTCAATTATGACAAACAATCTGAATTTCAATGGTCCATTAACGGTAGTCAAAAAGATTCAACTCTAGAGTTTATGACTTCAAATTCTTCCAATGCATTTATACCCCGAACAATGATATACCCTGCAAAACTTTCCTTTTTTGATTCTGGTTTTATTTCTCAAATTAAATATGGCAATTCAAATCTAACAACATCTCTTACGATTGACTCTGATGGTGATATAACAGGTTCAGATTCAAATGGTTGTTTATTTAATGGTAAAGTTACTCGTGGCAATAAACATGTTAACAGTTACCCTGTTAATATTGAAATCAACAATTGTTCCAATAACCTCAACAATGGAGTTTTCACTGGGTTGATATCTCTTGGAGGTATTGAAGGTACAAGTAGTTCATTAACTGATAGAGTTGATGGTGATGCCACCAATATAAGACTTATGATACATAACCCCTACAGAGCAATTTACTTTAGTTTAGATAGAAATTGATTATTTTAGTTTCTATCTACTTTTATTCTTATCTTTACATTTAATCACCACCGAACATCTAACCCGTCAGAGAAGTAAATACTGACGGGTTCTTCAATCTCTCGATTCATGTGCTGCACTTTCGGTAACACTTGCTTCTCAAAGTATTCATTATACGCAATCAACGCATCTCTAATGTAATCAACTTTTGTCATACCTTGTGCATTTGTCACGCCAACTAAACTCATTCTGTTTCTGTCGATTTCTTGCCACAACTTTTCATCTAACTTCAAACAGTACGGTATCAACATCTTAGTCTCTCTCCAAATCATTGATTAATAACTGCTGTCTAATAGACGCATGTGTGCGTGCTAAGATTGCTTGTTTTGACTGTTCATCAAGTCCTTCAATTGCATTTATCTCTTGTATTATTGCTAACTCATTATCAATTTCTTGTTTTAGTATTTCTTGAATATTCATGTGTAATCTCTCTTAGTGAATAATAACTATAGTAATGTCTTTGTTCGTTCTTAACGCATTATCTATGTCACTCTTGAGTGATTTCACTTGTTTATCTTTTTCTTGTCTTATCTCGTCGCTTGATAATCTTATTGCATCAAATGAACGTGATTGGTTGATGTCTCGCATTAAACGTTGTTTAGTGATTTTCATTAATCGTGTCCTGAATTAATCTGCAGTGTTTTTGAGATACACTAACCCTATCCAGAGTTAGTGTTCTTTAAAGACTTCTGCATTAGTCTCGTCAATACTTCTAGTTCGCAAACCTACTAAGTAGGAAGATGGGGTTACGCTGTCACCTTTACTGCGTCTAACCGATTCGCAACGGGAGTAATGAAGTACTAACTAGACAATATCTTCATTACCTGTGCTTCTTTGCACATCCACAAGATAATATTTTAATACCCAATTCTTGCTTTGGTACTCAATTGCTGAATGCTTACAATGCTTCTTTTCGGTGCCGCAACCATATATTAAAGTGTCATTCAACTAGAGATAAGTTAGTTATCTCGTCATACTAGTATATATACGAACTAGAACAGTAAATTTGAAATTATTTACACTTTTTTCGTATTTTTTAAGAATCTATTCAAATGACCGTAACCCAATGAATACGGCACTTTCACGTCATACATCATTCTTTTAAGTCGCTATTGATTTATGAATATGGTCCATTCATAATAAATTTATAGTTAAATGAATGAGGTCATATGAGCAAGATAGGTTATATTCGTGTCTCAACTGTGGACCAAAACACAGAACGTCAATTATCTAATCTTAAACTTGATAAATTATTTGAAGAGAAAGTCTCAGCAAAAACGACTAATCGCCCAAAACTTCAAGAAATGCTGAACTATATCCGTGAAGGTGACGAAGTCTATGTTCACGATATTTCACGTTTAGCACGTAACATTGAAGACTTACATTCTCTTGTTAATCAGATAACAAACAAGGGGTGTGAAATACATTTTATCAAAGAGAATTTGAGTTTCTCTGCAAATCAGTCTGATCCAATCTCTCAGTTACTTTTATCTATGCTTGGTGCTGTTTATCAATTTGAGCGTTCAATCATGTTAGAGCGTCAAAAAGAAGGTATAGAAGCAGCAAAACGCGCTGGTAAGTACACTGGACGTAAAGCAACGATAGATAATCAACGTATAAAGCAGTTACAGAGTGAGGGATACTCTATTGCACAGACCGCTGAAATGATGAATATCTCGAAGTCTTCTGTGCAACGTGGACGACTAATTAGTGTTGACTAGTCAACGACTACATCACCAGACTTGCGACTTCATTCTCTTGTGTCATTTTTCTAAAGTCAGGCATCAATGCTTTGATTCTTTCAGTACTCAAGTTTGGAAATATTTCCTCTGCTTTTGGTATTAACTGAGCACATTGAATCTTTGGAATATCGAAGTTGAACTCAAAGCACCTTGAGTACATTGCACTTGAAAGTTTGCGCGACAATACTTCTGATGGTTTTCTTGCGTCAGTATTTAATACAAAGATAAACAAAGTTCTTTCATCAAGTCTGTCGTAGACCGTCTTAAAGCGATCTTGTTGATTAGTCGATATGTTATGAAATTCATCAATTACAAATATTCTATCAAACGGTTTTTCATGCTCTGAATCGTCATATGTAATAGGTTTCGTGTGTAATTGTGATTCTATCTTTTTCTCCCAGACTTGATTGAGTTTGACTTCGTTAACTGGGATATAAGTTTCGTGAACTGCATTTGCTTGCGTAAACTTTCTAGCAAATGTTGTTTTACCAGTTCCTGCTTCACCATGAAATACTAAAAAGTTTGGAAACTTATTAGGATGTTCAATCAATGCTGTTAACTGTTTTTCAAGTGACGGCGTTAGTACCATATTTTCTAATAATGTGTTCATTTTTTCTCTCCTTATGCTGCTTCATCTAAATACATACTTATCAACCCTTGACGGTCTTCATTACTAATTGATTCAATCAGATACTCCAGAATATTTAATCTATCCGTTTGTGACAGTAACTGTGTTGCTTCTAGCACGTCTGAATAAGTTGGATAATTTGTTGGAACACTAAATTCAGTATCAATTAATTTTGTTTTATATGCTTTGCGAAGTTTTACGACATCTGATTTTGAAGTGTTTGAGGTCAACTGCTTCGTCTCTATCAACTTTTCAAATTGTGTTCGTTCAACTTCATTGAGTAACTTCAAGCATTCATACAATGTCTGATAAGAAGACGGAAGTTTGTTTTTCTGTTGAATAAGAACTGAATTCGATGCAACTTTTATCATTAAATAGACAGTTGTTCGATGTTTATCAATTATTGCTTTTTTATAAACTTCGAGGAGTTTTTCGTCACCAATAAATTTTTCAACTGACTCTCTTACTGTATCAAATAGTTCTCTTTTAACGTTAAAGACTTTTGATGCGACTTCATTTGTTCTCTTGATAGATTTATCTAATGACTCATATAATTCTTCATACTTTGCAATTGTCTTTTTACTCAGATAAAACTTTGATTCTGGTTTATGAGGCAATGTTTTTTCTGAAATGTCATAGTCATTTTTATTTTTCTTAATCATTACTCTCACTCTTGAAACCTCCGCAGCATTGTTAACATTTTCAATTCGTTTAACATCTGCGTATTTGTATAGTAAAAATATATCTATTCTCTTTGAATCAAAACGATATGCGAAACAATTATGCTCATTGATGTAGATGAATTTTTTTGGAATACGATTATGTTGCTTTGTATATGAAATATATTCGTTGAATGTTCTAAATACAGTTGAAGCAATAAACTTTAAATCAATTGAACTTTGATTGTTAGTTATCAATATCTTAGTCATAATTATCTCCTTTATTGACTAGGCAGCGTTCATATATAACGAATTCATTCGCGCTGGAAGTACCTTGTTTTCGTTGCACTTAGTACAGCATCTTATTGGTGCTTCTTTCCCATTTTCATTTTTTGCGCTGTGAAGTTTTATGTGAATTCCTGCAACAGGATACGGATTGTGAGAGTTTTGTATTTTATTGATTCGTTGACCACACAAAATACAGTCATGTTCGATGAAGTAATTTTCATGAAGACCAACAGTATTCATTATGTGGTCCATAATGTTTGTTGCTTTTCTAGTTACAACTTTCTGCTGTTGATTACGTTCTACATTTGTTTGCTTACGAATATTCTTTGCACGGTTTAACTTTTTACGTTGTGATTTAGTCATAATTTTCACCTTTAATAATTAATGTTTTGATAATTGTTTGGAACAAGAATGCTCTTCTTCTCTTATTGTTCACCTAGCACCTTTAGAAAAAACTCTCTTAAAATTTGGTTATCTAACGTTACCCATGTGCTCTTTTTGATCTTCATAAGGATGCCAGGAACGTTCTTATAAACCTCATAGTTATCATGAAAGAAACCATCAGATGAATAAGATTGATTTGTTCTAATCATGTGGTCAAAAACGTCATCCATATCAAAATTAATTAATGGGATAATACTTGGGTTATAGTCGCCGCTTATTTCAATAATGTCCTGAAAAGAACTGATCAATTCATATTTAATACCAATTGGTTCTTCACTATTGTTTGTTCTGACATAAAGTTCATCTTGTGAGAACCCTGCAAAATATGTCTTCAAATTTTCTCTGAACTCTGCAACATTACTTGGAGTTTTGATTTCTGAAAGTTTAATTGTTTTAACTCGGTTTCGAATTGCTCGCCAGTCATCAAAGTTACCAGTTACTTCAAAACCTAATCGTCTCTGTGCTTCTCTAATTGAACATTTATTTTCTTTTGCGTATTTTTTTATTTCTTGCTTAGTCATAATTTTCACCTTTAATAATTAATGTTTTGATTTTTTTGAAAAGAGAAACACTCTCTCCCCAAACTTCAAATACAATTTTACAGCAATGACAGACAAATAGACCTCGCAATTTATATTAGGTACAATTGTCTGAAATTGTTTTAAAGTTGACTTTTTATGAAAAATTCTTGGAAGAAACGTAAGTTACTAACTGTCAAGTTCAAAGGCAGAGAACCACGTGCATTATTGTGGAGAAAGAAAGTCTATGAAGAATGGTTTACATACGCAAAACTAGCACAAGAGAGAAAATATAAGATCCCAAAAGCATTCGGCAATCTTGCATTGTTTGATAATTTTGAAGATTGGTGGAGAGATGAGAGATATGGTTTTGAGTTGTTCTGTGAGAAACCACAAGAGAATTTAGTCACTGACGTTACTGGTAAGCGAAGTAAAATCACTGAAAATGAGATACTTCTTAAGATAAATCTCAAAGCAGACTTAGATATTATCAAACGAGAAATTGATTCATTACTTAAGACAAAAGATATAAACGATGACTACGAGTCCAATGCTCGTTTTCAACCCAGTCGCTCTATGAAGCATATTTCAATCGGTGCAACTGACAGTGATTTTGGCGACTTTAAGAGGCAAAACAAACTATCTCAATATAGAACAACTTTCTTGTTAGCAGAGAAACTTCCCTTTAAAGAAGTTGCATTACAGTTAGGATGGTTAGAGGGAAATAGAGAGTGGTATCGAACGCAATACAAGCATGCAGACGGTACTATTGGTTTGATAGGGTTTGAGTATCAGAAACATTTAGATAATCGTGTGAAAAAAGTGAAACGACACGTTGAGCAAGTTAAGAAAATTTTTAAAAACATTGAGAATGGAACATTCCCTTAGATGTTGACTAGTTAACAATTAACCCTTACACCCAACCCAGAACTTTCGACTTTGAACGTCTACAGTTAAACTTTTTCTAACTTAAAAGATACTTCGTAACGATAAAAATCGATTGATGGATTAATTCTTAGAGCACGCTTAATTCTCAAGTCATCCTCAAGCGCTATTATGCAACCACGTACAGTCTGATTATCTTCTGCTAGTTCATCGAGTATATACCCCATGTACCTTTGAATTTGTCCTACAACAGCATCAGATGCTCGTCCTTTCTTGAGTTCGATTACCAGTATCTCTCTTCTATCTTTACTTACAGCAAGAATGTCAATGAACCCAGTATCTGTTTTGTATTGTTGACCTATAATCTCTCCATCTTCTTCAAAGAGATCATAGTTCTGACTTAGTTGACATGAATTCCAGTTAGCAATAAGAAACTCTTCAAGATGTTTTTCGAGGGCGAATACAGACGGGTCTTCAATGGTTTCGTCAGAAGACTGAATAACTACTTGCTGACCTGCTAATAAACGTTCTAATTCATCACTATGTTTAGTGAGATTAGAAACAGTACCTATCGAACCTGCAGAATTTCGTAAACCCTCACTCATAGCATCACGATTGATAACACTTGCATGCCAACTGACGTGACGTCGGTGTGGTAATACAGAATTAGGCGCATAGATGTAATCCGATGTCACTTCACCTACATAATATGCCCCTTGTCCATTAGGACATAAAACAATATCCCCTACCCTGATTGCTTTGCAAACCGTATGTAACATTCCACATGCAAGACCTGCAGCAACTTTAGACTTTTCTGGACGTTCATTGAGATAAATGGGAATCATATTTTTGTTGAACTGTTTCCAGTCATCAGTTAACTGAGAAGTTAAGTCATCAGAAACACCATAGTCAGCGCCAATAAAATTGTCAGCAAAACATTGTTCAGCATATTTGCTTTTTTGACCTAACATGATCCGGTAAAATTTTCTGTTAATCATAAATGACATCCTCTGAAATAACTTCTGCTTGTCTTAAAACAGTCTCTACAGCATCATCTTGCTTGTCGGGTGGGTATTTGTATCTCTTTAATAATGTCTTGATTATTATTCTAAGTCTTGCTCTAACACTATCTTTAACTGCCCAATCAACTGTAAGGTTATTTCTCAGTTTTTTAGATACTTCACGCGCCATTTCAACAAGTACTTCTTCACCCATTAATTCAGAAGCAGAATCATTTTGAGCGAGTGCATCATAAAATGCTTCTTCTTCAACACTTAAATTATGACTATCTCTTCTGAGTAAATCTTCTTGAAATTGCTTTGCCATAGCAATCAGTTCTTCTATGACTTGTGCTGCTTCCACTGCTCTATTTGCATATTTCCCAAGAGACTTTTCCAGTAACTCACTAAATTTACGTTGTTTGACCACATTAGTTTTAAACTTAGTTTTTACTTCATCTTTAATCAATCTTTGAAGTAACTCAACTGCCAAATTCTTATGAGGCATTTTCATCACTTCTTTCAAAAATTCGTTTGATAAAATTGAAATATCTGGACTATTTAACCCTGCGAGTTTAAATATATCTGACACGCCTTCACCCACAACCGCCTTAGAAACAAGTTGACGAAGTTCATAGTTAACATCTCTAGGTGGAGCATCTGCACCACCACTCTTTATTAGTGGTGCGCGTACTGCTTGATGAAATGCAATTTCAGGTGTGAGTTCTAATGCTTCATCCAATGTGCCACACAGTGCAAATGCTTTTGTCATCTGCAGCACCGTATCTGCATATCTACGTTTACCATCTTCTTGTTCAAGTACATGATCTAAGCATTCTGGTATCAATTGCAATGCTTTAGTTTTGAATTCACTCCAATTTACGGGGTGAAGTAAATCTCTTGCTACTTGCACCTTCTCTTTTAAAATACGAAGTGCTTCACTTGAATCAAGAGTTGGTTTCCCTCTTCCTTTAGCAGCACTATATGTTGCTAATGCTTCTTTTAATTGTGGTGCAATCCCAATATAGTCAACAACGAGTCCGCCGGGTTTGTCTTTAAAAACACGGTTCACTCTTGCAATTGCTTGAGCAAGGTTGGCACCCTGCATCGGTTTATCA
>Ga0209771_1000223_pt1 | contig 36938 bp, 23 predicted proteins | sample SaaInl59LU_5_DNA_FD_184639 | JGI IMG/M metagenome (GOLD analysis project Ga0209771, IMG submission 184639) | Marine microbial communities from expanding oxygen minimum zones in the Saanich Inlet - ESP_59LU_5_DNA (SPAdes) (version 2) | ecosystem: Environmental > Aquatic > Marine > Intertidal zone... | reverse complement strand
CTCCACTTTATTATGCCTCAATAATTGGTTGAGGTTTTTTCTAGCCAGCTATTAGTCAACAATAGCACTTAAGAAATTATATAAAGTCTAAAGTTTTAAAAGATTTCCCCAATATTCTAGAATGACTGGCATCCAACCATTGATCTAGGAGTGTAGCGTAAACAGATCTAAAGTCAACAGTATATTTCAAATCGCCATTGTCATCTAGGTCGACTAAATCAGGACTTGCATTGTAAAGGCCGGGGTTTTTAAGATTTTTTCCAATGATAAAAAGGTTGCTTGCAGCGCCGTGGTCTGTGCCGCCAGCGGCATTTTGCTGGACACGTCTACCAAATTCTGAAAATGTAACAATCAGTGTGTCTTTAAATGAATCTGAAGCTTCTAGATCTGATATAAAAACATCAATAGCCTGAGCATAGGTCTTGAGTAGCCTGGCTTGTCTGTTTGATTGGCCAGCATGAGTGTCAAAGCCCCCCATAGAAACATAATATACCTTGGTCTGTAAGCCCGAGTTGATAAACTCCGCAGTGGTTTTTAATTGTTTTGCAAAGCCATTATTTGGATACGATTTTACACTTTTTGATGTTTTAGTGGTTTCATAAATATACTTGGCAGAAGATTTGGCACTCACCATTGTTTTGTACAAATAGCCTAAATTATGTTCACTTAGATGTGCAGCTGTTTGCGTCTCTAAAACTTTATCAAAGAATGGGGTTTTGGTATTGTTAAACATTTTTTTTGCGTCTCTGGTCGCAATACCGTTCATTGATTCGCCCTTCATTATTAGTGATAAAGAATCATCAACCTCAATACCACTGTGCGGACTTTTGCCATATTGGTCGATGTATCTACCTATCCATCCAGTGTCCAGATACTCGAAAGAACTGCTCGCAGTTTGCCAAATATCTGTAGATCTAAAATGAGATCTGCTTGGATTGGGATAACCAACATTATTAATGATTGACAAATAGCCTTTATCGTAAAGGGATTTTAGTGGGCCCAGATTTTCATTGAAACCCAACTCACCATTGAGATCAATCAATTTATTTTTAGGAATTGAAATGGTAGGCCTGTGTTTGTAATACAAATCATTTCTGTGTGGAATGATGGTATTTAAACCATCATTCCCACCTGATAACTGGATAATTACCAATTTTTTATAGCCTAGTTTTACAGCATCTAAACTTTCAAAAGCTTTCATAAAATTTGGAACCAGTAGCAAGCTGCTGGCAAGTGAACTTTTAGTTAAAAAATCTCTTCTTTTCATAAACTACGGTTTAACACAATTGATATTCAGGAATGGACATCAATTGAATGCAATATTGATAGGCATTTTGATGTTGGTAAATGTTTAGCATCTCTTTGGTATCATGATCCAACTTTGGCAGCAATAAAATAGCTTTTAACTCACCCTTTGTTATTTTAGCATAATGGGTTTCAAAATAAGCACGCGCTTGATCCGATACTTTGAAATTTTGACTCTTTTGGTTGTAAAAATCACTAAAATCATCTTCAAATTCTCCTTTAGTCATAAAGCTAATGTTAGCATTGTTCAAAAGATCTGAGGGAAGTTTCAACCTAAACATCAACGAATTTGAATCAATCCAATAACGCCCCCCTTTCCACCCTGCAACATTGACAGGATATAAAAGAATTTGTCCCATCATTCTTTGAAGATAGCTGACTTGACGCTGATTATTAAAAACAGAGGGTACGGTCTTTTGAATTCCTACAATCAATTCTACAGGAGATTTAATTTTAACGCCGATGTTATTTTCCTCGTAAAACCAATCAGACATAAAAATATGACGCATCAGTTTTTCAATATTATAGTCTTTATAAAATAAATCCGTGAGTTCATTTAAATGAGAGGCATCAATACTCGGATTAACAAAATAGGTGTATATTTTTCTACAAATAAACTCAGCACATTGGCGCTGCTTGAGAATGATATCTATAACGTCATCGCCACCTAAATTTCCAGAAGTCCCTAAAAATGTTTTGGGGTTTTCATCGTGTTTATTATTTCTTAAAATAAAGTCGCCATTGGCTTTAAAATTCCAACCGGTAAAAGCTCTGGCAGCTTCCTTGATGTCCTGCTCTGAATAATTCCCTAGACCTAAAGTGAAGAGTTCTAATAGCTCCCGTGCAAAGTTCTCGTTGGGTTTGAGCTTTACGTTGCGATTATTGTTGAGATATTTAAGCATAGATGGAGTTCTTGCAACGGCTTTGACAAAGGCTCCAAAATCACCCAAAGCATGGTTGCGAAGGGTATTGTTAAATTGAATTATATGAAGAATATGATTGTCTCTGCAGACAAATACATTGGCCCAAAAAAGTGTCATTTTCTCTCGCATAACACAGTCTGAGCTGGCCATTTTTTTCAACCATTCAAAGTTCAATTCCCGTACCATTCTTTGACTCTTTTGCCTCAACATTGTAGCCACTTCTTCTCCGTGTATATTTTTATAATTTTTATAGGGGGTCTTTAAAAATTGATTAAATTCTGATAAATCGAGTTGAATGGGTTCAATTTTCTTTGAAATATCAAAAATTGAATTGACATTCTTTTTCTTGCTCAAAAGTTTAGCCGACTTTAAGGAAGAAGGCGTAATGCCAAATCCGCTGCGCCAGTGCAGGTGTATGAGATGTCTGTTTTTCATTAGTTAATAATCAAAAGAAAAATGATAAGCATACTACAATGTAAGCTTAAATTATAAAAACTAAAAATATGATTAGATTCAATTTTTGAAAATTATCAAATCTGACACAAAATAGTTCGATTTTACTGATTGAAACCTTGGCAGCTATCTATTATTGGAAAATAAAAACTGGGTTTCAATGGGAACATCGTAAAGCCCCTCCAATTCCTCTACATTCTTTAAATAAAATTTAGTTTCTGGTGGTAAACTAATGTTTTTCCAGAAGTTCTTATCGTAAGAGATTTTATACAAAGTCATGTCTTGTTGAACAGATTCAGCTTGTAATTTGATTTTATCATCAGAGTCTTCTAAGCCTAAAACAAAAACCTCATGGCGGTATGAAATAGGAATGTATTTTCTTTCCTTTTTTCCCGCCTGAAGCATCGCTCGCTTAACATGGTCGGGGGTTTTTACAGCGCCTTCCCACTGACGCTTATGATAACTAAGATATAATTTGCCTTGATTATTATTTTTGTAGATATAAAGTGCGTTCAAACTTTTGCCTATATTCATTGCAATAGTATTCTTTTCAATCTTATATATTTTTGAAGAATCGAAGCCAATATAGAACGTCATACTATTCCCGTTTTTTTGGGTACCTTTCAACACAAGAACATTTTCACCTTCATAAAATGTGTCTTCAATTTTTTTCCAATTGTAAGACTCTATTGAGGGACCATGTCGAAGAGGATTATTGAGTTCCATAAATTGTAAGGCATGGCGATCTTGTTCATTTTTAATAAACCTGTAATCTGAGGAGGTTCGGCTGTGGAGCACATCAAAGGCTTGGATATATGATGAAGGCCCACGATCTAAAACATCTATATATTGCTCTATGAAATAACGACAAATTTTATCTTCTACAGACCAGCGCCTATATAGTATGCCTAATTTGTGTTTGCGACTAATAGTATTATACTTTAGTTTTTTGAAAGCTTTTTTAACAATATCCTTGGGGCTTTCTATAGACACCTCACCCAATGCTGTAATCTTCTCTTCAAGTACGAAGGATTTATCTTCTAATGCTATAAAATTTGAAACAGTAATTTCAAATGGTTCATACCCAATTGATGAAATTTCTAAAATATCGGATAGTTCATCACTTGATACAAAAAACTTAAATGTTCCTTCCTCGGTTGAGCTTGTTCCAATATTTTTTTTATTGATTCCAATGGAAGCATATGGAATGGGATAATTATATTCATCATAAACAGTCCCCTCAATATTGATTCTATTTTGAGTAAATATCAAACTAGATTGAAAAAAAACAAGAACTAAGCCAAGTAACTTTAAGTGGGAAACAACTGTTTTCATTATTAAAAACGTTTTAAAAATTCCCAAATTGGGGTATAAAAATTAGGTGTACTAGGCTGATTTAAATTATGTCCTGCATTTACTACACTATGCGAGCGAACTTCTTTTCCCGAGTCACAATCTGTATATATCATAATTTCATCCTCACCAAGCATTTCCGCAATAGGGTCTGTTATGCAATTAAAAGTAGTTGCCCAACTTAGAGCACTGTCAGATGCACTTAAAAAATTATGACCCACAAAAGAAATACCACCATTGTATGGAATAATATTATCTGCCGTCCCACACATTTGGTAAACTGACACTGGAGAAGTTGAAGGATTGGGGGTGGTCCCAACAATTAATTGACTTGCAAGAGCGGCAATAGCGCTGAAATGAGATGTTTCTATTGCCAATTTATTAATTAAAGCAGAGCCATTAGAATTGCCAATACCATAAACCTTAGACGCATCAAAAAATGAATATGTGTCTAGCTTGAGCATAATTTGATTAAAGAAATAAATCTCATCAGCGGATGAGGCCTCTGAACCTAAATTCCAAGAATTTAAATATCCTTGTGGATATACCCCAACGAATTCACCAGCATCTACAAATTGTGATAACTTGGAAAACCAGTTGTTGTTTTGACCACCATTACCATGAAAAGCAATCACCACAGGATAGGATTCTGTTGAGTCAAAATTTTCCGGTAAATGTAAAAGTACTTCTCTCTGAATCTGAACCCCATCAATAGTCTGTGGAACAAAAAACATATCCTCTTGAACAGGGATGCTTTCATCTTGAGTTGATGAAGAACTACTGTCAGATGCACTGCAACAAATGAATAAAATTATAAAAGGTATTAAGTTTAATAGTTTCATGTTTTTTTTTAATAATTACCCCGTAAAGTAGCATAAAATTCCAATGACTATGAACACTAGAGCAACTGAAAGAATTACATCAATTTTATCATAACTATCCTTTTGAGCTTGTTTTTGTTCTTTAGTTAAAGTTCCGTAAGATAAACCTACTATTGCTTTATAGTCTGGAGCGTTGGTAAGTAAACTTGTTGAAATACATAATACAACCGAAAAAACAAACATAAAAATAGCCATGTGTGCAAAGTTGATTGTTGCAAAACTGTACAACATAGTATCAACAACCTCATCGGATATAATTTGAGGTTGATAATAAATTTCTGAGCCTAATCTTAGAACTAAAAGCACTAAACCAGCCAAAAGAGTCGTAATTGCAGCAGATGAGTTGACACGTTTCCATATAATTCCCAATAAAAATACGGCTGTAACTGGAGGGGCAATATAAGATTGTACATTTTGTAAATACTGGTACATCACACCACCTCCAATTTTTTCCATAATTGGAATCCAAATAATTCCCAGAACAACAATAAACCCTGTTGCTATTTTCCCAATTTTAAGGAGATATTTCTCTGATTTGTTAGGTTTTAATTTCTTGTAAATATCAATAGTAAAAATTGTAGAACAGGAATTAAAAACCGAGGCTAATGAACTCATCAGAGCTGCCATAAGCCCCCCTGCGACCAACCCTTTTAACCCAACCGGAAGTAAGGTTTTGACAAGCATTGGAAAAGCACGATCTGCTTTTTCAACAGAAAATACTTCAGGGTTTTGAATTGATAGTGCAAAGGCAATAATACCCGGTACCAAGAAAATTAAGATTGGTAATAGTTTTAGATAAGCTCCAAAAATAGCCCCTCTCCTACCAATTTTAATGTTATTGGCAGCTAAAGTCCTCTGAACAATATACTGATCGGTACACCAATACCAAATTCCAACAATTGTTCCACCGATTAAAAGCCCTGTCCATGGAAAATCCGGATCGGACATAGGACGCCACATATTAAAGTGGTCGGGACTCACAGCAATTACTGTTTCACGTAATTGTCCCCAACCTCCTACTTCTTGTAACCCTAAATAAGTTATAATTAATGAGCCTAAAATAAGTACAACCGTTTGAAGTGTTTCGGTATAAATAACAGCTTTCATTCCTCCAATAACAGTGTATATTCCTGTAAAAATAACAATACCAATGGCACCATACCAAAATGGAATTCCCAACAGTTCGGATACAACGATTCCACCCGCATAAATAGTCACTGAAACTTTGGTAAGTACATAAGCCACTAAAGAAAATAAGGATAAAAACCAACGCGAGCGACTGTCAAATCGTTTTTCTAAAAACTCAGGCATTGTAAAAGCACCGCTTCTTATATAAAATGGTAAAAATAACCAGCCTAACAATAAAACAATCCAAGCATGTAGTTCGTAGTGTGCCATTGGAGTACCAGATTCGAAACCAGTACCAGCCAGACCAACAACATGTTCTGAACCAATATTAGAGGCAAATATAGAGGCACCAATTACAAACCAACCAACATTTCTTCCTGCCAAGAAATAGTCCTCTGTATTTTTATTTTTTTGAAGCACCACCCAAACAGCTACTGCAATAAGTGCTAAAAAATAAACACTCAAAACAACCCAATCTAGTTTCTCTAAAACAGATGATGATGATACGAGTACGTAGTGCATAATTTTATATTTATCTAATTATATGTATTGATTGATGATATTTTCAAAGAGTTCTTGTTTTCCACTTAGTGGATAAATCTCACCGTTTTCAACTGCAATTTGATACAAGTCTTTAAGGTTTAGTGATCCTGATTCAAATGCAGCACCCTTTCCACTATCAAAAGAAGCGTAGCGTTCTTTTCTTAACTTTTTATATGGTGAGGATGAAATAATATTATCCGCCGTAATTAAAGCACGTGCAAAAGTATCAGCACCACCAATATGCGCTAAGAAAACATCTTCCATATCTGTTGAATTTCTTCTTATTTTTGCATCAAAATTAATTCCACCTCCTTGTAACCCTCCAGCTTCTAAAAATACTAACATGGCTTCTGTTGTTTCTTGAATATTGTTAGGAAATTGATCCGTATCCCAACCATTTTGATAATCCCCTCGATTGGCATCAATACTGCCCAACATATTGGCTTTTGCAGCTACTGCCAGCTCATGCTGCATCGTGTGTTGAGCAAGTGTGGCATGGTTCACTTCAATATTTAATTTGAAATCTTTATCCAATCCGTATTCTTTCAAAAATCCAATCGCTGTTGCCGAATCAAAATCATACTGATGTTTCATAGGTTCCATGGGTTTCGGCTCAATAAAAAAGGTACCTTTAAATCCTTTAGATCTTGCATAATCTCTTGCCATAGTTAAAAATCGTCCCATATGATCCAATTCGCGCCCCATATCAGTATTTAATAGTGACATATAACCTTCTCGTCCTCCCCAAAAAACATAGTTCTCTCCGTTTAGAGCCATGGTAGCATCTAAAGCCATTTTAACCTGAGCACCTGCTCGAGCGACCACATCAAAATTTGGATTGGTTGATGCACCATTCATAAACCTTGGGTTTGAAAAACAATTAGACGTGCCCCAAAGAAGTTTCACTCCCGAATCTTGTTGTTTTTGTTTAATGTAATCTACAATTGTAGAAAGGCGCTTTTCAGATTCAGACAAAGTGTCGGCCTCTGCAATTAAATCATAATCATGAAAACAAAAATAATCGAAGCCCATTTTGGTTATGAATTCAAACGCTGCATCAGCTTTATCTCTAGCCGCTTGGATAGGGTCTGAAGACTGATCCCATGGAAAGTTTTGCGTTCCTGGACCAAACGGATCTGATCCTTGTCCGCAGAATGTGTGCCAATAAGCAATGGCAAATTTAAAGTGCTCGCGCATTGTTTTTCCAGCAACCACACGTTCAGGGTCGTAATATTTAAAAGCTAAAGGATTATCCGATTCTTTGCCTTCATAACGAATGGAATCAATTCCATTGTAGTATTCTTTGTTTCCAGTCAGTATCATTGTTTAATTTTTAATATGTTTTTCTAATTCTTTTTTCCATCTATTATAGGCTTCAAGATAAGGGGTATTATTTTCAATAGGCTTGTAGGTCATCACATGATCATTATTTGTGATGTTATCTCCAAAACGATCAAAATTTTTATCGGTTAACCCTGCAGCACGGGCGGCTCCTACAGCACCAGTAGTATTGTATATTTCAATTTCATAACCAATTAAGGTGGCCAGTGTTTTGGCAAAGATTTCGGAACGAAAAAGATTATCATTTCCTGCTCTTATGACCTTAACTTTGGCATTATCATTTTTTAGAATTTCCATTCCATATACAAATGAAAAAGCAATTCCTTCCAAGCCTGCTCTGAATAAATGTGCTTTATCGTGTTGATTTAAATTAATATTACAAAATTGCGTACCAATATTTAGGTTATTTAACATCCGCTCAGCGCCATTTCCAAAAGGTAAAATGACCAGGCCATCTGATCCAATAGGAACTTTAGATGCTTTTCTATTCATCGTTTCATAAGATTCTGCTGAACTTTGATTGCGTAACCAACGGTACATAATCCCAGCACCATTGATGCATAATAACTTTCCAATTGACTGATTGTCAGCAGAATAGTTTACATGCGCAAAATGGTTAATTCTACTTGGTTCTTTTGAATTTTTATTGTTAGTAACTGCATAAATCACACCCGAAGTCCCTCCGGTAGCTGCAACTTCTCCATCGTTAAAAACGTTCAAAGAAAGTGCGTTATTAGGTTGATCCCCTGCTCTGTATGTTACTGGGATTCCCTCTGGTAAACCGGTTTCTAAAGACGCTTTGTTTGTGATGTATCCTTGAGTACTAAAATTTTCAACTAGTTTAGGTACCAATTCAGAATCAATTCCAAAGTAATCTAAAAGCCAATCCGCAATGTTATCGGATTTATAATCCCAAAAAATTCCTTCTGATAAGCCATTTTTTGTGGTTGAAATTTCATCTGTAAGTTTAAAAGCGATAAAATCACCAGGCAACATGAATTTGTGAATTTTATCAAACAATTCAGGTTCATTGTCTTTGACCCATTTGAGTTTAGATGCTGTAAAATTTGCAGGTGAATTTAAAAGGGTTTTTGTACATCGCTCTGGAGATAAGTCCTGAAATGCCTTATTGCCAATCTCCACTGCTCTACTGTCACACCAAATGATGGCATTTTTAAGAGGTTCTCCATCTGAATCAACTACAACTAACCCATGCATTTGATAGGAAATACCAACAGCCGTAATTTTTGAAGCTTCAATTTTAGATTCGTTTAAAATCCGTTTTGTTGCTTCACATACATACGTCCACCAATCGTTTGGATTTTGCTCTGCCCAGTCACTTTGCACAGATAAAATTGACATTTCGTGTTTTGGTTCGTGCAGACTTAAAATACATTCACCAGTATTAGCATCTACAAGTGCAACTTTTACGGAAGAGCTTCCTAAATCGAATCCTATATGATATTTTTGAGCCATTGGGTTTACTTTGTAAATATATTTTATTTGACTTATATGTTCGAGTAAGGATCTAGGGTAATTATTGAACCATCCTCACGGTATTTAATTTCTGCAACTTTAATGCACCTCAGGTGTGTTATGCCTTTGGAAAGGGATGAATCGTGATAAAACAAATAGGTTTTATCTTCGATTTTACAAACAGAGTGGTGAGAAGTCCATCCCACAACAGGATTTAAAATTCGTCCTTTGTAAGTAAACGGTCCATAGGGGTTATCTCCCACAGCATAACAAATATAATGTGTATCCCCTGTAGAATATGAAAAATAATAAAATCCATTGTGTTTGTGCATCCAAGCAGCCTCAAAAAATCGTCGATCATGATCTCCTGCGAGGAGTAAATCTCCATTTTCATCAAGGATTTGAATCGCTATTGGTTTTTCGTCAAACTCCAATAAATCCTCTGACATTTTTGCTACATACGGCAATAATGCTGGCTCATCATCTGCTGGAATAAAAGCCGTAGGACTTTCGGGGCTTTCTGCCTTAAATTGACCCGTTTGCCAACGCTGAAGTTGTCCTCCCCAAAGTCCACCAAAGTACATATAATAACTACCGTCATCTTCCTTAAATACTGCTGGATCAATTGAAAAGCTATCTTTTATTGCATTAGGTTGGGATTTAAAAGGACCTGTAGGGCTATCGCTTACAGCAACTCCAATCCTGAAAATACCGTTGTAATCTTTGGCAGGAAAGAAAAGGTAAAACGTTCCATCTTTTTCATTGGCATCTGGAGCCCACATTTGTTGCTGAGCCCATGGAACATCATCGACATGCAATGCAACCCCATTGTCAACTGCTTCGCTGTCTATAGAATCCATTGAAATTACATGATAGTCTTCCATGGCAAAATGACTTCCTAAATCGTCAAAAGCATCTCCAGCATCAATATCATGAGAGGGGTAAATATAAATTTTACCATTAAAAAAGTGAGCTGAAGGGTCAGCCGTATAAATATGGCTTACCAAAGGAGTTGATAACGCTTTGTTATTTAATTTTTCAAAATCAATATGGTCTATAGAATCTTCAGGCATCGTATTAATAGTTACGTCTTTGTTTTAAATCTAATTCAATTTGAGTTTCCATGCTTTTATTTATTTCATAGAAAAATAACAGTACTACTCCTAACAAAAATGGTATTGCTGGATAGACACTAACAAGAAGTTTAGTTGCCAATATTGCTTCGGAGGATTGTCCCAATTCGCTGTTTGCAACATAGCCATATGAAGAAAGAATTTGAGTTACTAATGAACTTCCAATAGTGAGGCCTAATTTAAGCCCAACCATCATAGCAGAAAATATAATAGCTGTTGCTCTTCGATTATTTTTCCATTCAGAAAAATCTGCTACATCAGCAATCATAGCCCACAAAAGTGGAATGGTAATCCCATAGAAAAACCCATGTAAAATTTGAGCACTAAAAATAACTGTAATAGATGTAGGTTTAAAAAAATAAAAAACAAGGATAAATAAGGTTGAAATAAATAAAAACCATCCAAAGACATTTCGTTTTCCAAACTTATCCGCTAGTGGTTTTGACAAACCGATACCTATTATCATAAAAATGATGCCTCCTGCATTGAATAAGCCAAACCCAGCAGACACAGGGTCGTTTCCAAAGAAATTAATTCCAATTCTTGATAGAAACTCTAAAATTGGACTGATAAAATTTGTTAGATGAGAGGCGTCAATAAAGTTTTCAAAGTAATAGACATAACTCCCTCCTTTCATGGCTAATGATATAAATGTTAAGGTTGTGAGCACCAACATTATCACCCATGGTTTATTTTTAATCAAATCCAACAAATCTTCTTTGACTGTAGATTGTTGCTCTTTCGTAGGAATGACACGTTCCTTGGTGGTGAAAAAAGTAATTAATAACATAATAGTGCCAATTACAGCGAGCCAAGACATCACAATTTCTATCCCAAGAGCTTTATCGCCTTCGCCAGCATAAATTATAATTGGAAGCATAAACACCTGCACAAAAAATTGAGCAAACATCACCGCCACAAATCGATACGAAGAAATACTATTACGTTCTTTCATATTTCCGGTTATAACTCCGCTCAATGCAGAATATGGAAGGTTACTCGAAGCGTATAATAATAATAACAAGGTGTATGTAATTACAGCATAAATTAACTTTCCTTGATAGCTGAAGTCTGGTGTGCTAAATGCTAAAACTGAGATGATTCCAAGCGGAACAGCAGTCCATAATATCCAAGGTCTGAATTTCCCCCATTTGGATTTGGTACGATCTGCAATGGCACCAACAATTGGATTAAATCCAAATGCTGCCACGGTACCCACAACAAACATCAGTGCCGTTGCATCATTAGCTTCAAGTCCATAGATATCTGTATAGAAGTATGCTAAATAGGTCATCAGGGTTTGAAAGACCAAGTTAGCGGCCAAATCTCCTAAACTGTAACCAATTTTTTCCTTGATTGATAATTTTTCAGAAATAGATGCCATGCTTATAATTTTTAATTTTTAGGATTTGTATTAACCTCTAAGACTCTTTTGTATGCTGGCTTAGGGTTATAGTTTCTATCAAATAATAAGGGATAATTTGTACGTCCATTAATAGGCCAATCGTTTAACCATGAGTGCTTATCCATGACCCCCCAAAACGTCACTCTGTTTATTTTATCACTGTGTTTTACAAAAAGTTTAAAGATGTCTTGATAGCGTTTTGCCAATTGTTTTTGAACTTTCTTTGGAAGTTCATTTGGATATGGACTCATTTTTGAGTCGCCCTCAAACTGTGAGAAATTTTGAGTCACCTCAGCACCGACCATTTCCCAAGGATTTGGTAAAACAGAAATGTCAAGCTCTGTAAAAGATACGGGAACACCAGTAGCATGAACATCCAATATAATTTGTTCAATTTGATCTATACTTGGCGATTTTAAATCCCAATGGGCCTGAACCCCAACCCCATCTATCTTAACTCCTTTAGATTTAAATTTTTTAACCATTTTTAAAATACCAGCTCTTTTTTTAGGTTTATAAAAGTTATAATCATTATAAATTAAGTCAGCCTGAGGATCCGCTTTTTCGGCAAGTTTAAAAATGTTTTCAATGTAATCTTCGCCCAGATTATTGTAAAAAACTGATTTGCGTAAAGATCCATCTTCATCGAAAGCTTCATTCACAACATCCCATGCATCTATTTTCCCTTTGTATCGAGAAACTACAGTATTAATATGATTCGCTATATATCCTTGGATTTGATCAGAATCATTAATGGTTTGCATAAAATCAGCCAATTGATTGTGCCATACCAAAGCATGTCCAACAATATACATGTCATTTTCAAGACCTAACTGAACAAAGCGGTCAGCTACTTTAAATTCGAATTGATTCGCTTTGGGTTGAATATACATCCATTTTAATGAGTTTTCTGGAGTGATGGAATTAAATTCAGATTTTACAATTGATACTGACTTTGAATCCTTCCCTAAAATAGTTTCTTCATTAATTGCAGCACCCAAATGAAATAGTCCTTTAAAATGTGAACTAAGGGTTGAATTATTCTTTTCGGAAACTGACCCCATGTTTGCGCAACCAATCGTACATATGAGGACACTAACAAGGGATATATAAAATATTTTTTTTATTCTTTTCATCTTAATTATCATTATAATAATGGTGTGGTATTAATTTTTTATGAAACGTATGGTTTGCATTTGATTAGTGGTTGGATTGACGATTCTCAAAAGATACAAGCCTGTACTTAGGTTTGACACTTCTATTAAACGTGTTTGTTGTTGTGGTTGACTTTGGGGTAATCTATTTTGTTTTCCCATTAAATCTAACACTGTGACTATGTCATTTCTAGAGATTTTTGAAATATGGATTTTATCCAATGCGGGATTTGGATACACAATATTTTCTGAGAGGGATTGACTCATACTTCCATTGCTAAGTGAGCTCCCTATAGACTCATACGCTCCAATATCTACAATATCATCAATATTTGAAAAATCAATTTGTGGAGCTCCTTGAGTTACTAAAGAAAAATCATCAATATAATAATCACCACCACCGTCTGTCATTGTTGGACCTTTCACATAAACAAATAAATTATGAGCATCCGAATAAATATAATCACCCGAAAGAAGCGTCCATTCTTGGTCAGAAGAAGATATGGGTGAAGTTAAATTTTCATATTGGTTTGAAGTTGCAGTAGTATTCTTAATGATTAATTGTATTGTTCCAGATACACCTGGTGCAAGTTTTACCCACACATAAAATGTATAGGTTTCGCCAACAGTTAGTAAATTATCTAAAACCAATTTTGGACCATGCCAATCTATAGTTCTATTTGATGTCAATAGGCTAGTATTTCCAGTTTTTGCTGCATTTACGCTGGTTTGAATCGTGGCAGGACCAAAAGCAGACCATCCGCCTGTTGAGTTTTCAAAACTTGAGTATGAAAGAGCATTTGTTGTCGAGGGTCTTGGATTCCCTAAAAAATCCTGTGAAGGGGAATAGCTTGGATCTCCTGCGTCAATAGCCGGAGAATTTGTAGCAAGTGAGAAATCAGTGACTGAAATATCAATTGGACCATTTACAACTGCCGGTGCAGAAATAAAAAGAGGATCTTGATCTACTAAATTGTTACTGCTAGTTGCTGGCCAAGCATAGGTTCCATTAAAAAGAAGGTTATTCGTTGCAATTTTTGACCCTGAGACATTGTTGAGTTGCAGTGCCGCAAATCCATTTTGATAAAATGATGGAGCATCTTCTAAAGGCCTTGTCACAACAATATTGTTTACAACAGTCGAATTAAGAACTTTATTGGATTTAATTCCTGCTACATTTTGACCTCTATGAGATGGGTTTCCGTCAGCAACTGAAAGATCTTGAATATATTCATGAACACCATTGTAATAAAGCGTATTATTTCTAAAAATTGCCGATGCTGCTAAGGAATTATCAAAGTTAATCCCATTTTTACCGTTGTTTACACAAACGTTATTTTCAAATAAAAAGGTTCCATTATAACCAGGATCGCTTCGAGTCACATATAAGCCCTGACCATCTACAATATTATTGTAATCTGCAGTTCCGTAATTTGGATTCTCATTACCTGAGTTATCTGGTAATTGAGTCACATAAAATGGAATTCTGTTCCAATTATTATACACCAAATTACCCCGCATGATCATTTTTATATCCATTCCATTATCAGCTTCCGAGGAAGCAATGGTTTCAGCATAAACAACTGCGCTTGAAGCCGATGATGTCCACCAAGTGGTGTTATAAACTGTGTTATTTTCAATGGTAATGTGGTCACTATCATTAAATCGGATACCCGACCCAGGAGTATCATGAACAATATTGTTTCGAATTTTTATATGGTGATGTGCGCCATATCCACCCCAAATACCTTTTCCAGAAAAATAACTATGAGTGTAGTTAGTACTTGTGTCTCCATCTTCAGCAACTGAAACTTTATATGCTCTGTTGTCCATTGCCATTTGGTAGTTAATGGCCTGTGAAGGCCCGATAACCTCAAAACCTTCCACAATAATGTAGTGCATATCGTTAGCGATTTGAATTCCACCTTTTCCATCAAACTCTATAATTGGAGTGTGGTTTGGATAATTTTTCAAAGTGATATACCCAGCTTCTGTACCTGACTTATTAATAGTTACAACATGTGGATTACTCATATTGGTGTAGTTAGTAACATCAACAGTACCATAATTCTGATTTCTATAAATGCCTTCCATAACATAGACTGTTCCACCAGCTTCAACTTCTGAAATCGCTCTGTTTATAGTTTGGAAGGGAGACGTTTCTGAACCATCATTACCATCTGAGCCTAATGCATTTGAAACATAAAAATCTTGTGCATATACAAACGTAGATGCAAACATCAGAATTAAATAGAAGTTTTTAAAAAACTTCTTTTGATTTATATGGATACTGTTTTTTAATAACATATTTTTTTGTTCATCATTAATACTTTAAAAGTACTATGATTGGTTGTAATTGATTAAAACATATGAGTATAACACTATAACTTTTGAGGATAACAATGGTCTATTATAAAAACTCGTTTAGTGAGTTTATTCATATGCAATCACTAACTTTTATTTCTTTGTTAAAGGATTTTGATTTACAAAATTTCTCATGACTTTAAGTTTATCGCTATACTTCTTAACCAATTCAGCATTTTCTGGTTGTTTTGATATATCAATATTTTGCTTCAAATCTCTTTTTAAGTCATATAACATGTTTCCTAAATAAGTCTCACCACGGAAGAATTCAGTGTAAGAATAATTTTTATCAACTACTGCTTCGCCTTCTTTATATCGTGTGTAAATCTCATCTTTCAATTGAATGGATGGGTTTTTCATGACTGGAGTTAAGCTCTCACCATGAATATAACTAGGAGGTTCAATTCCTGTCAATTCACAAAGCGTTGGATAGACATCCACAAGTTCTGTAAATGAAGTTGTAATTTGACCTTTTTTGTACCCAGGAGAAGATATAATGAATGGTATTTTTATAGCTTCATAAAAGGTACTGTGTTTACACCAAAATCCGTGTTCTCCCAAAAAGAACCCGTGGTCACTCCACAAAATTATAGTTGTATTATCTCTAAGTCCTAAATCGTCTAATCCTTGAATTAAATCGCCAATCAAAACATCCATATAACTTACACTTGCATAATACCCATGAACTAAATTTCTTGACATTTCATCACTCAGCAGCCCTTCGCTTGGGATGTCTAGATACATGTTTCGAAGTTCTGCAGAATCGTGCTGGGCATGCATTGCAATAAAAGGAGAATTTTCGGGCTGGTAAGTATTATCCGCAAGTTCTACTGAGTCATGATCATACATATCCCAATATTTTTTAGGTTGAATGAACGGTAAATGAGGAGAGACATAACCAACGGCCATAAAAAAAGGTTTTTCTGCCTCTTTTAGTTCTTCCATTTTTTGAATGGCTCTTTTTGTGACTTTGCCGTCGTTATAGGCATAATCATCAACCTCAGGAGATTCAAATGCAGGACCCTTTGGACCATGTGATCCTTTTTCGCCATTGCGTTTACGCTCTTGTGCAACAGGATCTTGATAATCCGCTTGGTGAGCTCCTCCATCATTTTCAGACCAATATTCTTTAGTGTCATCTGGAAAATGATAAATTTTCCCATAGGAAACAGTCTCATAACCGTTTTCCATGAAAAGTTGGTTTAGTGTAATTGCATTTGGTGTATCTACAGAAGCACGAGAGGTGTAATCATTAAAACGATCATGACTTGGACGAATTCCTGTCATAATACTGGCGCGACTAGCCCCGCAAACAGCAATATTGGTAAACGCATTATTAAATTGAAGCCCCTCAGAGGCCAGTTTATCAATATTTGGAGTAATCATCTTGGACTCTCCGTAAGTGTTAATTTTAGGTCTAAAATCATCAATAGAAATAAATAAAATATTATGCTTCTTATTGCCTGTTTGACTGATCAAACATTGAGGTATCATAGCGATACAAAAAAGAAAAATTGTTAGGTTTTTAATAGAGATCATCATTTTAAATTTTAATTGTTTGATATGTTTGAAGCTTCATAGCCAATTCGAATGGCTCTAGCTCTTATTTTTTCATTGGATTTAATTTGAATAGGGACAGTATAAAGTTGCCAGTATTGAGAACCAATGTCCTCTCCTAACTGGTAACCAATAGAAGCCCCAACGGTTTTGCAGCTGAGTAAAATATTTTTCTCATTAGTTTGAATGAAAACATCATCCGTTTTTGGTTGCTTCATATTTGGCCAAAAGGTCTTGATAATTTCATTTTCTGGAGTAAAGCCTTTATCATCAATAGCCGTTTGCCATTGTTTCAGCTGAACTCTTAGCTCTTTCAATTTTTGACTATATGCTATGTCCGTTGCTAGGTTGTGAACTTCATGAGGATCACTGGCAAGATCATATAACTCTTCTATTGGCTTCGATTTCATAAAAATGTAAGCAGCATCTCCTTTAAGCATGTCCAACGAATCAAGTTCTATCAGGTGCTTGTTCATAGAAATTTGCTCTCGATATTTGTTCCTGTAAATCAATGGAAGTTCTGGCATGAAATTTTTTATATATACATAGCGACCATCCAACACAGAGCGCTGCATATCAGTACATTCATCAAAGCGATCTGCAGACCCATAGATATATTGTCTGGGCGATTCCTCAAAGGTTCCTGCAAATGCCTTTCCATCCATGTAATCTGGTGGTTCAATACCTATCAAAGACATAACTGTTGGGCCTAAATCCATTAAAGAAACCAATCGGTTTTCTGTTTCTCCAGCGCGATACCCATCTGGATACCGTATAATCAAAGGAACATGAAGGCCGCTGTTACCTACAGCTCTTTTTTGACGTAATAGATTTCCACCATGATCACTCCAGAAAAATATAACAGAGTTTCCCATAACACCATCGGCTTCTAATTGCTCAAGCAATTCCCCAACCTCTTGGTCAAGGGCTTCAATGTTTGAATATTTTCTGGCGATATCGTTTCTGACTACTGGAATATCTGGATAATAATCAGGAATTGGAACTTTATCTGGGTGAACTGTCATTGGTTTATCCTTTCGTAACCAAATCCGTGACTCATGTGTGGTGTAATAATTTTTAACGTAGAAAAAAGGTGCGCCATCAGCAGCATTTTTATAAGATCCTCCTCCATAAACATCATCCCATGCAGTGAATGGGGCATTAAACTGATAATCACATTTATTATCATTGACACAATAGTATCCTTCTGCTCTTAAGTATTCTGTAAAAGGTTTAACATAGCTAGGAGGAACCACTTCGTAATCTGGAATATTCTCACCAGATTTATCAATCACCCCTTTGTTTTGTCTAAATTTCACATCCTCCGGCCACTTAAAATTATTATGGTCTCCAGTCCGCATATTATGCGCGCCCAAACGAGCAGGATACATACCTGTGATAATTGAAAAACGACTTGGTGCACAGACCCCTACCGTAGCATAGGCATTCGTGTATTTCACGCCTTCATTTGCTAACCGGTCAATATTGGGCGTATGAATTGTATTGTTTCCATAAGCGCTCAAAACTGGACCCATATCCTCCACACTAATCCATATTACATTTAATGGTTGTTTAGAAGCATCTTGTCCTGCTACTGAACAAAAAATTGAAAGTGCAAAAAATAAATATTTTATATTATTTAAATACTTCATAATCAATATGTTAATAATGCGAAGATGTATAATCACTTTCGTTTAATTTCCCTGCTAAATTTGAATCAACTTTGTTCCATTTGGAGTTTCGATCCAATGGATGAAGTGTTGGTTTTATTAGAGGCATTTTCTCATGAATTAAAAAATCATTTTGTGTTACCATCCAGTTTTCTAATGCCGCTGAAAGACGATTTTTCACATCTATAAGTTCAGGGTTATTTATTAAATTTTGTTCTTGATATGGATCTGCTTCTAAATCATATAGTTCTTCAAAAGGAACGTTAGGATAAAATGCTGCTCCTATTCGAATAAACTCATTGACAATGGGATTTGAACCATAATTAGAGTCCACTACTTCGGTTGAATTATAATTTCTTATAAATTTATATCGTTTACCACGAACTGCTCGAGTAGGAAACACTTTACACTTCTGAATATTTTGTTTTGTTGCTAAAGAAAAAATATAATCGTGAACGGGTTCTTGATTCCCTTTTAATGTAGATTGAAAACTTTTTCCATCGAGGTTTTTTGGAATATCCGTATTTATAATATCTAAAAAAGTAGGGAGAACATCGACAAAATTTAACATGGTTTCTGAAACACTATTGGGTTCTACAACGCCAGGCCATCTTACAATAAATGGCACTTTTAATCCTTGTTCAGCTACACCCCATTTTCCGGAAATTCCGTGATCTGATGCATAAATAAAAATTGAATTTTCGACAAAACCATTGGTTTCAACCATTTTCAAAACACGTTCTAACTGCGTATTGTCATCGTATATATTTTGATAATATCCTGTTTTGAATTTTCTAAAATTACCTTTATCATAGGGCAGTGGGTAAATATCCTCTTTGGAGTATTGAGATGTTTTTGGGTAAGGTCCATGAGGAAAGTCTGAGGCTACAAAAACACAGAATGGTTTATTGGTTTTTTCAAGATAATTTTCGAGTTTAGCGAATGGCAAATAGCGATGATCGACAGAATTAAAGTATTTAGACCATTGAAAAACTGAATTCGGTTTGACATGCCCTTTTCCTGCTAAAATAACATCATAGCCCTCAGCTTCTAAATAATTAATCACTGTTTTTAAGTTTGGTTTAACAGGGAGGTGATTGGCCATACAACCATTTTTGACAGGATGCATACCCGTGAAAATTTGAGATCTACTGGGAGCACAAATGGCTTGAGAAGTGTAAAAATTTGTGAAACGCATCCCCTCTTTGGATAAAGCATCAACAGCGGGAGTGTGTACTTTTGGATTGCCATATACGCCATAGTCCAATAAATCTTGATCATCTGCCAAATAAAAAATGAAATTTGGAGAAGTGGATTGCTCTTGAGCTTTTACATGAAAAAATGTGAGTAAAAACAAAAGCCAATATATATGTTTTCTTAGAGTCAATTTCATTGTTTTATTTTTAGAAATTTTAATGCATACTGTTCATTTCCTATTGATGATTTAAGGATGTAAATGCCATCCGCAAATAATTTGACATCAATAGTTAACTCACTAGATGCTTCGTGTGATTTGTGGTAAACCCTTGCACCACTCATTTTATATATAGAAATTTTTCGTACTTCATCAGTTGGAAAACTTAAGTTTAACTGTGAAACAACCGGGTTTGGAAAAAGATGAATTGAATCTTTATCATAAATGTAAGTGTCATTTGTAGCTAAAGTAGAATCAATATCAAAAACTAAGCTGTGCATGGACATGCTATCTATGTTCACAGATATAAAACCGCTCTGAAGATCGAAATTATCTGTTGTAACTAAGCTGAAATTTTCATTCGTATTGTCCGATGTTACATAATGTTCTATTGATGTAGTGCCTTGCGGAATTTCGATTTCAAAACTATCTAAGTTGTTTTCTGAGAACAACTGAACAACAATTTTTGTTTCATCGGAAGATTTGAATGCGACAGCTTTTGGACCAGAATCAAAATTATTAAGATGAATTCTTTGATAACCAGTCTTAACTAAATTTGCAAAATGTTTAAACACGTGGTAGCGTTTAGGTAAAATGATGTTGTTAGAATTATCCCATAAGACCAAAGCTGAAGAACCATAATTCTCACCAGGATTTACTTCGGATTGATATTTATGACGCTCATAAAACAAATGCAACATATACGCTGTAAGACCCCCGTAATTAAAGCCATCCATAATTCGATCAATATGATAACTTGCATCTTCCATATCCCAGTCTGGACTGTGTAAATTTCCTGCTTCTGTCACCCAAATAGGTTTATCAAGAGCAGCTGTATCAAGAGAAGACCAGTCTGATGGATTAATAGGATTTTGATAGGTATGAGTAGCAACAATATCGGTTGCATCAACTACGTTGGGGTTTCCAAACATACTATTGATGTAATTGGTTGTGGACTTTGTTGCATCGTTTGAGGTGACTCTAAAATTTTCTGGTGAAATGATTTGTACACCACTCAAATTTTCGGAAGTTAATCGTGTGTCTAGATTTGAAATAATTGATGATAATTCCGAAGGTGTTGTATTCATAGACTCATAGGTCACATCATAATCAGGCTCATTGGTTGGTGAAATAGCTGTGACACTAATGCCGTAGCGCGATTGCATTCCATTTATAAAAGCAACCAAAAATTCGCTGTATTCATCCTCTCCGCCAGCAATTAGAGTACCACCATTGTTGTGTGATCCATTGGTTTTTAACCATGCTGGTGCACTATTGCAATTTCCAATGACATGGTCAAATCCGTTTGTACTTAAATTAAAAGCATTATTAAGCGCTTCACCAATATATTTTGTTGCGTTTACACTGGGATTACTATCGTATCGAGTCCAATTCAAAGCAGAAGAATTTAAAACAAAGGCGTTGTTGTTATCGTTTGGGTCTTCTAAATCATGATACACAAAAAATCGAATCATGTTCGCTTCTAAATTCTGAAATGCATGGGCTTCAATTTGTTCACGCATACTATCCTCTAAGGCATATAAATGCTCTGTTCTTCGCTTTATACCTGCACCAAAACCATCAACTGTTTGATAGGTCATAGCAGGGTTTAATGAGATCGTATGACCCGCAACAACATCAACTTCATCTAAATAGTAAGTTATTCCTGATGACATATACCAAAAGCTCAAGCGATTTAAGTTTGCAGAATCCGCTACGGTAAAACTGTGGGTATATTGCTGCCACTGTTGAGTAAGGGTTTGGTTAACTCCTTGATAGCTCCCAGCAACTTCGGATTGAAAGACCACTTTGAGTGTGGCAGAAGCCGAATTTGCTTTAGCCCAAAAACGAACTGTATAAGTCTCATTAGCTTCCACTTGGAATAAATAATCGCTATGTGTTTTTACATGCCATCCATTTGTTCCCAAGGCTATGATTTCACTTTTTTGAGCTTTTGTACTTCCTGTAATTAAATTTTCCGTTTCAATCGAATAGTTTGCTTGACCTCCATTCGTTTGAAGATTAGACCAAGAACTAAAATTATTGGTTTGAGGGTCTATGGATTCCAAAGCAGCATTGGCGATGGGTAATTGATTTTGGGCATTCGTAAAGAATGCCCAAAATATATAAATAACTAAAGAAATTTTATTCAACTGAAAAAAATATTTAATCTAATTAATCAATCAATTCATTGGTATTAATTTCTGTAAGTGGTAGAGGTAAGTACATCACTTGAGCAGGATCGCTACTTAAAGTCAAATCTAAGCTGTTGAAGTTCAAGTTTGAGTTAGTATTGTGTGGAGTAATTATATTGTTTAAAAAATAATCAAATCCTCTACGGCGGTTGTTATGTGCGTCTTCGCCTTCACCAATAAGTTCGTATCGGTATTCTTTCATTATTTGATGACGGAAATCAGTTTGACTTGCACCAGCATAAGCAGTATTATCAACTCCAGCTCTATTTAAGACTTCAGTCACATAACCAAGCTGCTCTCCATTTTGAAGTTCATTTGAGATTTCTGAAAGCATTAATAATAATTCAGCATATCTATAAACAATAAGATTCTTATCATCATACTGATTACTGTGCGTCACGTCTTTAACAGCAAACTTAAAAAGGAATGGATGTGAATTTATAAAATTCCCTCTAGATCTTGAAGGATATACTTTTGAAATACTGCCAAACCAATTATTATTTGGATTATTGTTAGTGTACTCACTAATATAAGTACCTGCTAGTCTAGAATCTCCTGGGTAGGTTGCTGCATGATCATCATAGATGTCTGCATTTACAGTAAACCATCCGAAACTCTGAGCGGCTTTATAATTATTTGGTGTATAATTTCTTCCCATTTGAGAGTTGGAAGCTACCTGACTAACTTGCAATTCAAAGATCGACTCGGAACTATTTTCAGCTTCAACAGTAAATAGTGATGAATAATCTGGCACAAGAGAGTACTGTCCGTAAACCTGTATGGCATGATCGTATGCCATTTGCCAAAAATTTAACTCTGAAGACATGCTATCTGGTACTAACTGTGGATTGGTCGCAAGTGTCATATATACCTTAGCTAGAAGCATATGTGCAGCATAATCTTGAACATAGCCAAAACCGGTAGCACCATTCATGTTATTGGCGGCAAATTCAGCATCCGTTATTATTTGAGCATAAACTTCTTTGGCGGTTGACAGCCCAATCATGAAGTTTTCTGAAGAAGGAAGTTCTGTCCAAAGTGGAACATCACCAAACAAGCGAACTAATGAAAAATAGGACCATGCACGAACAAAATGGGCTTGCCCCGAAACATCATTAAAAAGCAATTCATCACCAGAAGCAGTCGAAGGGTCGAATACAGGAACATTTGAAATTGCAGCATTCGCTCTTGAGATTCCAGTGTACAAACCAGCCCACAGAGCGGCAACATCCGCTTCATTTGGTCTTGGCTTCAAAGAAAATAAATTTTGGTTATTAGGGTTGTTTATATTCCCTCCTTGCTTTCTGGTATTAAAAAAACCAGAATATCCATTGATAACAAAAAGTCTTCTTTCTTGAGCATTATAAGTTGTTAATGCTGCATAAATTCCATCAAGTGTAGAGACAACAATTTCAGGGTCACTATAAACACTATCATCCAAAAATGGAGGGTCTTCATCTAAATCACAAGAGGAAAAAATAGCGAGGGCAAATAAAAATAATATTTTTAAATCTTTCATAATTGTATATTTTAAAAGTTAATATTTACACCAAAAGAAATATTTCTGGCATCTGGTGATCCGTTCCAATCGACTCCATTTCTCAAACCATCGTACGAGAAACTTGAAATTTCTGGGTTATACCCACTATAGTTAGTCCAAACATGTAAATTCTGAGCTGTTATAAAAATGTTGAAGCGTTCAAATAATTTATTGTTTTCAACAGGTAAATCATATCCAATTGTGACATTGTTTAGACGAAGAAAACTTCCGTCTTCAATAATACGATCAGTAATGGCCGTATCTCCAACAGTATTATAACCAATTCGTGGATGCGTGTTTGATGGTGCATCTGGACGCCATGCGTTGTAATAGGCATCCTTTGTTATGTTTTGAAATTGACCAGGAGCATTGCCAATCGTTAGTAAATTTCCATTTGCAATATCATTTCCACTTACACCATTTAGTAGAACGCTAGCGTTGAACCTCTTATATCTAAAGTTCAAATTTATTCCATAGATAAAGTCTGGATTTGGATTCCCTATAAAAGTACGATCTAAATCATTAATTTCACCATCTTCATTTTGATCAACAATTCTTACATCACCGGGGACGGCATCACTAGGGATATCTGTATCATCTGTTTGATAAATTCCATCGGTTTCAAATCCATAAAACAAGCTTGATTCCTCACCTTCTACAAATACATTTGCTGGAGATTGGAAAATTTGTCCACGGCTGATATTATTTCCAAAAAAGAAAGAACGCTGTTCTGCTACACCATTAATGTAAAAGTCATCTGCTGGAACACCAAGAGATTCAATTTTTGTTCGATTGAATGCTATATTACCGCCAATAGATAATTCCATATTATCATTGGAAATAACATCAAAGTTTAGGCCTAATTCTAATCCTTTATTAGAAATATTTCCCTTATTAATCAATATATTACTGTATCCTGAAGATGTTGGGATAGGAATGTTTTGAAGAAGATCTTTAGTTGTTTTATCATATATATCAATAGTTCCTGAAATTCGTTCATCCAAAACTGAAAAGTCTAATCCAAAGTTAAGTTGTTCTGTTGTTTCCCATTTTAAATCAGGATTTGCTATATTATTTAATAACACAGGAATGGATATACCATTTGTTGGAGTCCCATATTGTACGTCAGAACTTATTCCGTAGTTAGAAATTGTTCCATAAGGGCGAATACCGTGATTACCAATTTGACCCCAACCAGCTCTCAACTTTAGGCTGTTAACAAAATCTGAATTTTGAAGGAAAGATTCATTGCTAACATTCCATGCTAGAGCAAATGAGGGGAAGAAACTATAGCGATTATCTCTAGAAAATTTGGAAACCCCATCGCGTCTAAAAGACGCTGTAAGCACATAACGATTCGCATAAGAATAATTTAATCGTCCTAAATAAGAGAATACTTGTTGCTTCGAATCAAGGTATGTAAGAGGAGTCGTTATGACCGATCCAATATAGGGTTGTTCCGTGGTTAATGTTGTTGTAAAAAAGTCTTCAACAGCATAAACGCTATTTTGAATATCTCTTACATCATATGTAACACCCACGGTTGCATTAATTCTATGTTTTCTGTTAAATGTCCGATTGTATGTTAATAAGTTATTGACTTGGAATGTTGTTGCATCCAATCCAGAGAGTTGGAGTGCACCGTTGGCATTATTCCCCTGGAAAGTTGTTTTACCATAAAAACGTCTTCTATCTTTGGTTCTTACATTTCCTCCTGTTCTGAACTGATAGCTCAATCCTTTAACTGGAAGTTTATACGTTAATGCGATTGAACCTATAAAACGTTTTTCCTTAGAAATATCAGAAAAATCATTAATCCAAGAATAAGGATTTGATGTTCCTAAATCCTCGACAAAGTCATCTACACCAGATGAAATTAAGGGTCTAAAAACTATGGCACTACGCACAAAGCTCTGATTAGAACTTCCTATTAAATCTCCTGATTCAGCGAAATCTGTTTCTGTAAAAAATGCAGTTGCTCTCGCTTGTAGTTTTAAATTTTTGTTTAAATCTTGGTTTAAGTTAATTCTTAAATCTCCTGATTTTACACTTGAATTTGTAACAATACCACGTTCATCAGAAATACCACCTGAAATATAATAATTACCGTTATCGCTACCTCCGGATGCCGAAACACCAAATCTATTACTTGTTGACTCCTGGTAAACGATGTCCTGCCAGTCGTATGACTCTAAAGGAGTTTCTCCAACGGTCGTAGTGTTGGTTAATATTGGATCTGTATTATTATTTCCAGATCCTGTTGTAGTATATTGTACTGGAAATACTTGATTTGCGTCAATAACGTAAGGTACTCTGTCCTCAATTTCAGGGTTTGTATTACTGTTTGCATTATTAACTGGCCAAGACTCATTTTGATACTGGGCATAACCAACGCCGTCTAACATGTCATATTTTTTTCGGATGCTACGGATTGATGTATTATAAAAGGTGTTAATTTTTACGTTACCTTTCTCTCCTTTTTTGGTTGTAATCAATACAACACCATTGGCACCACGTGATCCATAAATAGCAGTTGCAGAAGCATCTTTTAAAATTTCAATACTTTCAATATCTCTTGGGTTGATTCCTGTTAATCCATTTTGAGCTTCTTGACCAGAATTTCCAACACCACCTGCTGGTAAAACATCTTCACCCGATGATGCGATGATAATACCATCGACTACATAAAGCGGTTCATTGTTTCCTCTAAGACTATTTGAACCTCTAATTCTAACACTCACTCCAGAGCCCAAAGCGCTAGAGTTTTGCTGTACTTGAACCCCTGCTGCTCGACCTTGTAAGAGTTGGTCTATACCAGTAGTCTGATTTGCAATGTTGTCCTCTACTTTAACCGTACTTATAGATCCTGTTACGTCTTTCTTGAGAACCGATCCATAGCCAATAACAACCACCTCATCCAATTCGTCTGTATCAATTTCCATAGATAAATTTACAGTTGTCGTATCTGTAACATCGAACTCAATCGTTTGAAATCCAACATAAGAAAAAATTAGAATTTGTTTTGGATTGGATTGAATGCTGATGGTAAATTCGCCATCAAAATTGGTGACAGCGCCTAAATTATTGGTTCCTTTAACCTGAACTGTAACACCTGGAAGCGGTAGCCCTTGGTCATCATTAACCACCCCTGTTACTGTTTTTGATTGTGCAATAATTGCCAAAGGAAACAATAAAATTGCAATTAAAATTTTTAGTTTGTTTTTCATTTGTGATAAAAATTGGTTGGTAATTAATTGTTAGTTAAATTTATTAATATATTAACCTTTTCCAAAACTACTTTAAAACATTCGTATGAATGTGGCACATTTGGAGAAAATTATATAATTTTTGAAGCATTAAAAGAAACACTTCTTTTAAAATCTTCAGTATATTATAAATTAGTTGATATTTACTACCCCTAGTCTATCATTAATTTCATACTAAATTATATCCGATGCGCAAAAGTATTTTTATTAACTACGTTGTTTTTTTTATACTAAGTTTAAACTCTGTTTTTTCTCAAAGGGATTATGAAACCCTAAATTTTGAGTCTCTTGAGGGAGATATTGGAACAAGAGCCATTTCTTGTATTATTAAAGATCATAATGGAATCATTTGGATTGGTACCCAAGGCAGTGGATTAAGTTCGTTCAACGGATACGAATTTAAAAACTACAAACACAAATGGAATGATAATAATACAATTAATAACTCTGTTATTAATATCATTTTTTTAGATAACCAACAAAATATGTGGGTAGGTACTGAAGAAGGATTAAATCTCTACAATAGAGATTTGGATGAATTTTTTCATGTGCCTTTGAATGAACTTAACTCAAAAATTCAAGTTAAAGCAATTAATGAAACTGAAGACAACGCTTTATTAATTGGGACCCATGGTTTTGGTGTTTTCAAAGTTGACAAAGAAACTCTTTTGAGTTCAAATATCTCTACAAATGTATCAAACAATATAAATAGCTTTCAAATTAATAGCATCGAAAAAACTGAAAGGGGGAGTATATTGATAGGGTCTAATTCAGGGCTACTGAGATATAATTCATTGAATAACACTATTAATCATGCTAAGTTTTCAACCCTCACAGGTTCAGACATTATTGATACGTCTATTCAAACAATTCTAACAAAAAATGATGGAAGTATTTGGCTTGGAACTGTCTCTGATGGACTCATTGAAATTCTAACCACGCCTACAAATTACTATGAATTTAAATTTCACCCAATAACCAATAAAAGAATTTTGGCATTAGAAACTGATCGTAAAGGTGCTATTTTTTGCGGAACTGAAAACGATGGTCTTTTTATTTTAGGTAATGATAAAAAACTTAATTCATTAAAGTATAATAAATCTAAACCCAAAGGAATTAAATCAAACTCTATTTGGTCTGTGTTTATTGATGAAAACGATCGAATATGGCTTGGGTATTTTAATCAGGGAATAGACATCTATGATAAGGAAAAAGAGCGGTTTAAATCGATCGAGAGTATTCCAAACAAAGACCAATCACTTTACTCCAAATCTGTTACTGCAATTACTCAGGATAATCAAGATCGTTTATGGATTGGAATTGCTGATGGTGGCATAGATGTCTATAATTCAAAGACTCAAGAATTCATACATCTCATCGATGAAAATAACCCTATTGCAACAGGTTTAACGAGTAGCGATGTTATTACTGTTTTTATTGACAAGAAGCAAAATGTGTGGGTAGGAACTTGGAATTCTGGCATTTTCTTATTGGAAAAAGGAAAAAAAAGGTTTAAAAATATACAGGTTAAAAATAGCAACGATGTTTTTAAATCCAACAGAATTATGAGTTTTGCGGAAGATTCTAAGGGAACTATTTGGATTGGAAGTTTTTTGAGTGGCTTATATTCATACAATCCTGATACTAGGAACTTTACCCATCATCAAGAAACAGCACTTAAAGAACAGTATATTGATTCTAAAAACATCCTAAAAGTTTTAGTAGATCACGATGATAACATTTGGCTTGGTACAAGAACAGGCTTATTTAAAGTGTCTGACATTAAAACAAACCCGAAAGTTGAATCTTATAATGCCCTTATCAACAAAGATTTAAATACATCCACTAAATTCAATTTAATAACAACACTATTTGAAGATACAAACAAAAATATTTGGATTGGAACCGACGGCTATGGACTTTGTCAATTAAACATAAAAAACAACACTACAAAATGGTACAATACTTCTGATAACTTTATTCATCAATCTATTACCTCTATTGTTGAAACGAAGCCTGGAATTTTTTGGTTCACTGGAAATAATGGAATGACAAAATTCAATATCACAAAAAATAGTTTTACAAATTACAATACTCAAGATGGAATATTAGCTAATAATTTTAATAAGAATTCAGTCCATCTTTCAAAAGACGGAATGCTTTATTTTGGCTGCCATAAAGGAGTTAATTATTTTGATCCTTCTGAAATTACAACGAATTTCGATATTCCAAAGGTTTATATTTCAGATTTTAAGCTTTCAAACAAAAGTATAAAACCAGGCAAAGAAAATTCTCCTCTAAAAAAAGTTATTGGAGAGACTACCAATCTTGAATTAAAACATAATCAAAGTTTTTTTACTATAGATTATTTTGGACTAAGTTACACACGTTCAAAAAATTTAGAATACGCCTACTATCTTGAAGGCGTGGAGTCTGACTGGAATTATGTTGGAAAAATACGAAATGCCACTTATACAAATATCCCTCCTGGAACGTATAATTTCAGAGTGAAATCTTCAAATTCAGATGGGATTTGGAGCAATAAACCCACTTCATTAGAAATAAAAATTCTACCACCATGGTGGAAAACCAATATTGCTTCTTTTGTGTTTTTGATTGTTTTTTTAATTATTGTTTACAATGTTTACAGATTTATTAATATTCGTGTCAAAGAACGACTTGAAATAAAAAGAGAGCGAGAAGAACGAAAACAACTTGAAGGATTAAATGCCAAAAAGATTCAATTCTTCACCAATATCTCTCATGAATTTAGAACGCCTTTAACGCTCATTTTAAATCCCTTGGAAGATATCATAAGTAATCCTAATTTGAGTCTTCCTGAAAATATCAAAGAGAAACATAACATCATTTACAAAAATTCGAAACGTCTTAAACGATTAATTAACGAATTGATGGATTTTAGGAAGTTACAATTTGATAAAATGGAAGTTAATGTTTCAAAATTTAATTTAATTCCATTTATTGAAGAGGTAGCGAGTCATTTTGAAGAGGAAGCAATACAACGAAACATAGATTTAAGACTAGAAAACAAACTAAATCAACTCAATATTTGGGCAGATCCTTCAATGCTAGAAAAAATTATTTTCAACTTATTATCAAATGCATTTAAAGCCTCTAAGGAACACGGCAAAGTGACTCTAAAAGTACATGAAACAAAAAATGAAATGTATTTTCCACTCATAAAAGACAAAAAACTAATTGAGGGTATTTGCATCAGTATTTCAGACATTGGAATCGGAATAAACTCTAAGGATTTAGATAAAATATTTTCACGTTTTTACCAAGTAAAAGAGCTCGACAAACAATATTATGGAGGCACTGGAATTGGACTTGAAGTTGTAAAAAGTTTTGTTGATTTACACAAAGGAAAAATTGAAGTTAAAAGCCAAAATAATATTGGAACTCAGTTCAAAATTTATTTCCCAAAGGGGAATGATCATTTCAATGGAAAAACACCTCTACAGAGTTTAGAAACCAACCTGACTGAATTCGAACAAATTAATGACAACTTGGACCATACTGGTGCTGTTGAAATTAAAAAATCTGAGGCTAAAAAAACAATTCTAATTGTTGAAGACAATCTAGAACTCAAGAATTATGTAAAAAATGAACTTCAAGAAACTTATAAAATTAAAACCGCAGAAAATGGACAAGAAGGTCTAGAAAAGGCCCTAAAATTTATACCAGATATGATAATCACAGATATCATGATGCCTGTAATGGATGGATTTGAATTTTGTAAAAAGGTTAAAAATGATATAAAAATCAGCCATATCCCACTTCTTATGATGACAGCCAAAGGGATGCAAATTGACAAAATTAAAGGAATCGATTCAGGTGCAGATGCCTATATTACAAAACCATTTAACATGGGTGTTATGAAGTCACACATAAAACAACTCATCACGAGTAGACAAATTCTTTTTGAAAAATATTTTAATGGAATACAAGATGAAGATTTATCAAACACAACCTCTTTAGACAAAGAGTTTATTAATAACCTATTGGAATATATTCATAAAAACATAGGAGATTCCAATTTAGGAGTTGAACACATAGCCGAAGAATTATTTCTTAGTAGAAGTAAGCTTTACAGAAAAATTAAAGCATTAACAGGGAACACTGCAACAGAATTTATTAGAAAAATTAAACTAGAAAAAGCGAAAGAATTGCTTGAGAGAACAGATTTAACAGTAAGTGAAATTGGCTATAAAGTTGGATTTTCTTCACCCTCCTACTTTACGAAGTGTTTCAAAAATTATTTTGGGCAAATTCCGAAGGAAATCAGAGCTAAATCATAAATTATTTTTTAATAATTTTTTTAATGAGAATTTTTCCATCTTCAAATTCAACTTGTAAAAAATATACACCTTTATAAAGCGTACTAACAACAAGGCATGGGGTCGATTTTTGGTCTAATATAACATGTCCCAAAACATCATAAATCTTGACAGATAAAATATTTTTAAACGACTTTAAACACAATTTATCTTTTACAGGGTTAGGATATAAGAGCAATTCTGATTCTAATGAATTTGTATTTATCCCTAGTGTATTTTGTATTGAAACGTCAAAAGCATCTAAAAAATAAATGCCCACATTTTCACCCAACAAAACTTGAACCTGTAAATTAGTAGTGGTTGAAGGTACTACATATTCAAATGAATAATAATCATTATAAAGGCGTTAAAGAAAAAGCTGGAGAAGCTGTATAATAGGTGTTTGTTATGTTATCTGTAGATTTGATTCTTAGTTTGAAAGATGCTCCTGATGATGAGGATTTTGCATAGCATCCTATTGTGATTTTTTTGTTTGTTAAATCTTGTTGATAGTCAATGTTACTCAAAATGACTTTATTATAGGTATCTGAAGCTGTAACCTGAATTCTGGCGGAGGAACTTCCAGAAAAAACTGAGGAAGCGTTTTCTGATATAGTGGCCACAGCACTACCAAGTGTAGTAAAACTCCAATTAGATGTAATTCCACATTCAAAATCGGAATTTAAGATAAGTTGTCCTGCAGTTGGGCCGTAGCATTCAGGCCAAACACCATCAGCTAAAAGTGCGTTTTTAACATCTTCAACCCATACGCCATTATCAGCGTTTGAAGTGTCCGGATTATCGGTTCGTAAATGAATGGTTTTATTGGATTTATTACCACTACACCATGCAGAAAATGAAAACCCTCGATTGATGGCTTGTTCGGCTATAAATCGATGGTACTCTACCCTATCGGAATTAACAGGGCCACCATTGTCCCCGTAAACTCCTGTTTGGTAATTATACCCCCCTTCATTATCAGCTCCAAATTCTCCAAGAGTTATAGGAATGTTATTTGTCTCAGACCATGTTTTAACCGAATTAAAATTAGTATTCACCATTGATTTATCGTTGGGTGTTCCCCAGTTAAAATCATTATTGTTAGATGTAGATGAACTCGTAAAATTGAAAGGTATGTAGTAATGGAAAGAGGCTATTAGGTTTAAATCGCTACTTAAAACTTCTGCTCCTATTGCTGTTGGTGCCTGATACGAATTTAAAGTTCCGCCAGTTATTATTATGGGACGTGTCGAATTGTTATCTCCTGTGGATCGAATGGCCTCAATAATCGCCAAATTTATAATATCCATGTCTTGAGCACTAACTTCAAAATAAGGTTCATTAACAACTTCAAAAATTAAGCTTGAGAGATAAGTTTTTAATCGATTGGCAATTTGAATCCAAATAGACTTAAATTTCATTAAATCTGCTGCCCGTTTAGCAGATGTTGGATGCGTAAAACTTGAACTCTCTGAGTTGAAAGTTTCCAAAAATTCAGCTTTCAACTCAGCACCATGAAAGTCAATAACAGTATACAACCCTCGGTCTAGAGACCAATTTGCAACCGTTTCAACACGATCCAAGTGAGCAACACTGACTAAAAAATCTGTCACATCCCCTTCATAATCGGCAGAAGTATCAGCTTGAGTCGACCATTGTGTTGTGTTACCGCTTGTGCGAGTACCAAAAAAATCTATTGGAATTCTAACATTGGAAAATCCTTCGTTAGCAACATCAGTAAAATACTGTTCATAGACAATAGGCGCCCAATTCCCTTCAGTTGGAGCACTCAAAGAGTTACCAAGGTTTATGCCTCTACCCATTTGTTTTACAATATCCCAAGTAGAACTTTGTGCCTCAATTGAGAAAATACTGATTAGATATAAAAATATTAAGATTCTATTTTTTTTCATGACAAAAACAAAGAGGAGACCATGGTCTCCTCTAAAATTATAGTTTAAAAATAGGTTTTACTTCTTGAAACTTTCGCGTTCCAAATCAATAATTTTTTGAACATCTTCATTAGAAAATTTTGTCATCATTTTTTTACGTGTTTCTTTAGCTGCTGATCGATAAATTGCTCTTTTTTCTTCTTCAGAAAGTCCATTACCTTTAATTTTTTTAGCATTGGAAGCATATTTATTATATAAAGTTTGCTGTAAAAACTCTGCCTCTAAATCAGAAATATCCATTTGAGAAGAAATTAACGCAACTGCATTTTCTGAACGATTGGCCGCAAACTTATTTTCTTGCGCCTGCAGGACAAAGGCAAACAGACATAAAGCTGTGGTTATAATTATTTTTTTCATACTTATTTTTTAACAATTTGAATTGAAGACTCATTTCCATTTTTTTGAATAACTTTTAAAATATATAACCCTGTATTCAAAGACGAGGTGTCAAGTCTTTTGGAAGTGCCTTTTTGTATTACAACAATTTGTCCTAACATATTAATGACACGCATACCAACAATTTCATTTGACGTTTCAAGATTTAAAAAGCTACTCACTGGGTTAGGAAAAACTTTAAGTGCAGAAGAGTTAATTTCTGAGACATCTTCATAACCAAGCGATGTACCAGTAATAGTTGTAACAATATTATCAATATATACTTTAGTTCCTACAGCACCATTTTTTAAAGTAAATCCTAACTCTATATTATCATAAAACTCACCATCGTAGGTTGTAGTTGTTGATAGTTTTTTCGTATTGGTAAAAGTGGACCAATCTGCTGTTGCAATTTTCCAATCACCAAATGTAACTCTTTGTGTTGCAGATGCCACTGCACCTGATGAAATATTCATTCTCCATCTTGGAGATATTTGTGGATTTCCCGTCACACTAGTAGCTTTCATATCCCAAGTTACAGTCAATTCGGAATTATTATCTACTGGATTTGGATCCATAGACCATAAATAATTGTTCCATAGCTGTGGAGGATTCCCCGTCAAAACAGTATTAATTGTAAACTCAGCAGATTGATTTCCATCTGATGACTCTTCAGTTGAAATAGCAATTGATGTGGATGCCAACTGAGTTGCATTTCCATTTGTAGACCAGTTTGCAAAATCCCCAGGGATGTTCTCAAAACTAGAGTTTTGTAATATTCCACTGTAGGTCGCCAGGTTGGACGAATTTAACATTGTAATGTCATCAATAAAAAAACTAGCATTCGCAGGAGTGTCAACAGCAGCATCATTAGCGCTGTTAGCTCGAAATTGAATTGTTATGGCGTTTATAGTTCCTGTCCAAAAACTATTTTGACCAGGATGTATTGTATAAGTCTTAAAATCAGAATCGTTTGCTGTAATATCAGTATCTACATATTTATTTGCATTAGATGCATCTATGAATATTAAACGCATGCGTAGGTTATCACTGTTATTCTTAATTGTAATCGAAACATAGTCCATTAAATCAGCATTAACATTGGCTACTGTTGTTACAATCTGAGGATTACCCGCACCGTTGATTGTCAGGGTAGAATATGTGTCTCCTGCCGTTATATTTGCAGAAGTCCCTGAACTCGCCCAAATTTCATTGTCGTTTGTAAATGTCCAAGGACCTTGGGCAATAGCCTCAAATGATCCTAAAACAAAAGTAAAAAAAGTTAAAAAGTAAAAATTTCTCATTTGTTTGTGTTTTAGTTAATATTAAATTTGTATTGATTTTTTATTGTTGACTGCCCCTTTAAATAGCCCAAGGAAACTAAGAAACGGTCAATTTCGTCTGTAGTTTCTACAAAATATTTTAATGGTGGTTTTGCAAAAAACGCATGACCTTGACCTTCGTACAACACCACATCACAGCGATTATTGAAGGATTCCATTTTTGATTGGTATTTTTTAACGGTTGAGACCGGCACTATTCTATCTTCTGTACCAACAAGAATAATGGTCGGAGGCGCATTTTCTGAAATATTTTGCATTGGTGAGAGTAATTTAAAATCTTTTCCAAAACGCTTGTGAGCGTAATGGCCTGGTCCTAAATCCAACACAGGATTCAATAATACCAATGCATTGGGTTTTGAACTAACGCTTAAATCTTCGTCAGTGTTATCCCATATTTTTAACAATCCACAACTTGCTGCTAAATGTCCCCCCGCAGAGCCACCACCAGCAGTTATTGTTTTTGGATTAATCTTAAATTTATTGGCGTGTTTTCTAACAAATCTTATAGCAGATTTAGCATCCTCAACAGCATCATAAGGGGTTGTACCATTTGTGTTTTTGAGACGGTATTCTGCCGAGATGGCCACCATACCTCTAGATGCTAAATACATCGATTGGCGTTTGAACGCCTTATGACTGCCATTATTCCAACCACCACCGTGAAAAAAAACAATAGCATTATATATTTTCTGTTCATCAAAATTTTTAGGATTATAGACATGAAGCTTTAAGGTAACTCCGTCCAATGTTTTGTAGACTACAGCATTTGATTCTATGATTTCAGGGCTTGCATGTGCATAGCCTGACAAAACTAAAATTGATAAAACTAATATCTTTAGGACTTTCATATTTCAAATTTAAATCTAAGAAAACGTTGTAGATAAAAAATTTGAAGCAAATACTGACATAAATGAAGCAATCAGCATGATTTTTTGCTATAGGATATATGAATTAACGATTATTCAAATTTTCTTCGTTGTATACACGCTCAATGACGATGTCTGTCATTTTTCGCATTTCATCAAGACTCATATCATCTTTGTATTTAATTTGAAGTGCTTTTAATTTTTTCTTTAAGTCTTTGATTAGTTTTTTATACTTGGCATTTTCATATAAATTATTCATTTCATTGGGATCTTTATCCAAGTCGTATAATTCCCACTCATCCATGGAGTAATAAAAATGAATCAACTTAAACCGTTTGGTTCGTATACCATAATGAGGTTGCACCCGATGCCATTTAGGATATTCGTAATAATGATAATACACTGCGTCTCGAATCTCTGGGGAGTTTGAATTCAATTGTGAAACAAAACTTGTTCCTTGCATATCTTCTGGTACTGAGATCCCTGCCAATTCCAACATGGTAGGAGCAAAATCAATATTCAAAAGTAAATTAGAATTAACCGTATTAGATTCGATAAGTTTTGGATAAGAGATCATAAAAGGCATTCGAAAAGACTCTTCATACATCCAGCGCTTGTCAAACCAGCCATGCTCTCCTAAATAGAATCCTTGATCAGAGGTATAAATAACAATGGTGTTTTCGGCTAATCCACTAGATTCTAAATAATCAAGCATTTGCCCTACCGCCTTGTCAACACCTGCTACACATCGTAAATAATCTTTTATGTAGGTTTGATATTTCCAATTCTTTAGTGCTTCTCCTTTGAGCGAATCAGATGGGGTCCAAAACTGTCCTAGGTTGGCACCCTTATTTTAAAAGCTACGACTTAAATCAAAGCCTTATTAAATTCAATAGCACAAAAAAAATCAAATGCGATAAAAATAATATCACCACAGACAAAGAGGAATTTAAGTCAAAAA
>Ga0209771_1000219_pt1 | contig 37345 bp, 42 predicted proteins | sample SaaInl59LU_5_DNA_FD_184639 | JGI IMG/M metagenome (GOLD analysis project Ga0209771, IMG submission 184639) | Marine microbial communities from expanding oxygen minimum zones in the Saanich Inlet - ESP_59LU_5_DNA (SPAdes) (version 2) | ecosystem: Environmental > Aquatic > Marine > Intertidal zone... | reverse complement strand
TTCAGACACAGGCATAGTTGATCATCAATGGGCAATGCCTGTACCAGATGGTATGGGACCAGGCGTGTATAGAGTTACTCTATACAGCGAGTTTGATTGTGTGTACTTACTTTTCAAAAAACGCAAAATCCAGATGTTTGATAACATCTCACTCATTATAAAGTAAATACTTGTATGTATGTATTTGGTAACGGTGAAAGTCGCACCTCCGTAAACATTGATAATCTAAGTGGCATTAAAATTGGATGCAATGCTATCTACCGAGATTACAGTATGGATCATTTAGTATGCGTAGACCGCAGAATGGTACAAGAGGCATTAAGTAATAATACCAATCAACACAGTTACATTTATACAAGACACGATTGGATATCTCAGTTCAATGCTACACGAGTGCGTACAGTGCCGGAGTTGCCTTATGTCGGGGCTGAAAGATGGGATGAATCATTTCAATGGGGGAGCGGCCCATATGCAGCGTTACTAGCTGCAAAGCTATGTAAAGGCACCGTAGTACGACTAATAGGTTTTGATTTATATAGTAATACACAAACAGTTAATAACATTTACAAGGGATCTAGTAATTATAATAGTGCTGACAAACGAGCGGTAGATCCTAGATATTGGATACATCAAATAGGCAAAGTGTTTGAAAGTTTTCCTAACACTCGCTTTATTATATACAACGATGATTTTGAATTACCTAAATCCTGGAAACATCCTAATGTTTCGCTTGACACGATAAGTAGTTTATAGTATACTATACGTAAGGACTTAGCGTCAACCCTTCTAACTCTGCCGCTCATATGTTAACTACAGGAGATTATAATGGCATATTATTCAACTAAACATTACGGACACAACATTGGACTATCAGCGGTATTTAGACAGCCTAACGCAGATCATTCACACTGTCATCTATTACATGGATACAGTCTAGCATTTACGTTTAAGTTTGGATGCAACGAGTTAGATAACAAAAACTGGGCGGTAGACTTTGGTGGGTTAAAGCCACTAAAGAAATGGCTTGAAGACAACTTTGATCACAAGACAGCAATTGACAGAGATGATCCATTCTTGTATAAATTTGCAGAACTTGAAAACATGGGATTGTGCGAAGTTGTAGTAATGGATGGTGTAGGCGCAGAGAAGTTTGCAGAACATGCTTGGCGCTTTGCAGACAAACTAGTACGTGAAGCAACAGATAATCGTTGCTGGTGTGTTAGTGCAGAATGTGCAGAACATGGGTCTAACTCGGCAATCTACGAAGCATAATGGTTAAAAAGCATATTGAAGGTGAATCAAAAGAACAACGCAAAATTCGCAAATCTCTAGAAAAAGCGCAGAAAAGTGTTGAAGTTATTCAAAATGTACCTCAAGAAAGTGTAGGAAATAAAAACTATGTGCTATGCTTAAAGCACGGTACAAAATATTCTAGTGATTATGTTAATCGGTTGTATAACATGGTTAAACGAAACTGTTCATTAGATTTTGAATTTGTTTGTTTAACTGATGACCCGGAAGGTATTAACAAAGATATAAAAATACTTTCTATACCAAGAGGATTATCGGGTTGGTGGTGTAAACCTTATATGTTCAGTAACGATCTTCCAATAAAAGGTATAATACTTTATATTGATTTAGATGTTGTAATTGCACGTAATATAGATAAACTGTTTACATACCAACCAAACCATTGGTGTACAATACGCGACTTTACTAGGGCAATGCGAAAAAATTGGCACAAGTATAACAGCAGTGTAGTAAGATTTAAAACCGGACAATTGGCACATGTCTGGGAAGAATTTGATAAAAATAAAGTTGCAATTCAACGGCGACTATTTGGAGACCAAGATTGGTTATTTGAAGCAACTAGGAAACAGCAAGCAATGCTTTATCCTGACAGTTGGATTTTAAGTTGGAAATGGGAAGTGCGTGAAACAAAAGAATTTAAGCCTGGCGGAACAAAGGGCAACCGCATACTAAAGCAGATTGAAGATGTTACTCCGAGAATAGAATGTTGCATTACAGTATTTCATGGAGATCCACAACCGCATAACTGTGAAGATCCTTGGGTTAAGGAGAATTGGAAATGAATACAACTACTAACATATATATAGTGCATACCTTTAATAAACTGCAATCTGTTGGGAATCGTTTTCACGGTGTATACAGTATTAAATGTTGACAAAAATATGCAAACGTGTTATAATATTTAAACAATGGTATAAGAAGCTTAGAGCAGAAGGCTACATGTGGCATAACTGCGTTGAGTGGGCAATATATAATTCAGGCACACACGAACTCGACGGGAGTTATAGGAAGTTTTAAATGGCAGAAATTAATTTATGGTTTCCTACAACTATATATACTGAAGGAAATATTCTAACTACAGAAGAACATAAAGAACTATCGGAGCATGTAGAAAATATTAAAGAAACAATACCTTCGGGAGGAACTGAATGGTTTGGTAGTATATATACATCTTTCGGAACGTACGATATAGTAGACGATCCAAAATTTAGTACGTTAATCGATAAAATAAATTTTCATGTTCATGAATATACAAAACAACATAACAGTAATGCAACCTATACATGTGCCGAGTCTTGGTTTAACGAAAGTGTCGAACATCAGTTTCAAGAATTTCATACTCATGCTAATAGTATTGTAAGTGCAGTGTATTATTTACAAGCACCGAAAGGATCAGGAGATATTGTTTTTAGAGATCCTAAAGCACCTGACATGTATCCTTTAAAAGATGTAACACAACAAACTGATTTAACATTTGGAGTAACTAGCTATCCACCAACTGAGAACAGTTTAATTATATTTAGATCATATTTAGAACACATGGTAAAAGCAGGAAGAAACAAACAAGGAAGAATAAGTATTGCGCTTAATTATCGTTGACAACAACCAAAAAAGGTACTATAATAAGATATGGACTTGAAATTTACAACATGCGGAGATTATATGAATCAACCAATAGAGCGCATAGGCTTTGCATGCAAATACATGCATCTAGATCAAACACAGAAGAAAAAAGTACTAGAAGAAATTCAACGACCGCTAAATACTCGTAGCACAACAGTACAGTGGCTTAACAGGCAAACTGTTGATGTAGCCGAGCAACGCTTGTGGGACATTATGGTCCATAACATTGCTGCATACCAGAGGTTGATTGAATATGTTGGAAGCCTTCCTCCACAACTTAGAATGGTACGATTGGGTAGCGATGTATTACCTGTTTATACTCAGCGTGATTGGGCTTATTATTGGCAGCAACCGGATGTGGTCGACTACTGCGAACGAGAGTTTGCCAAAGTTGGAGACACAGCAAGATTACTTGATGTTAGGTTATCCATGCACCCGGGGCAATTCACTGTGTTGGCCAGTGATAATCCGGAAATTGTAGATAGGAGCATAGAAGAATTTGAATATCACACCGATGTCATCCGCTATATGGGTTACGGGAAATCCTTCCAAGACTTTAAGTGCAACGTTCATATCTCAGGCAGAAACGGTCCAGCCGGTATCAAAGCCGCGCTTAAACGTCTCTCACCGGAGGCAAGAAACACTATTACAATCGAAAACGACGAAAACAAGTGGGGAATCGCAGACAGCCTTGAACTTGCAGACGATCTCGCTTTGGTGCTAGATGTACATCACCACTGGTGTCGTGAAGGTGAATACATAGAACCTACTGATGATAGATTTAAGCGCATAGTTGATAGTTGGCGTGGTGTGCGTCCTGCAATGCATTACAGCTACAGCAGAGACACAGCATTGCCAGAAGGCTTTGCACACGACAGTATGCTACACTTTCCAGACTTGCTAGAAGCAGGACACAAGAAAGGCAAACTACGAGCGCACAGTGACTACTATCCTAATCAGCTTGTAAATGACTGGGCACTTAGCTTTTTACCTTACACAGATATCATGTGCGAAAGCAAATGCAAGAACTTAGCAAGCATAGAACTGTATAAATATTACAAAGGAGACGGATATGAATTACCTAGCGAAAATGTACGGGCGAAAGAAGCCAACAGCAGAGAGCTCGAGTTCGGATAAGAATCCAAATCGTGTTAGTGGCGGATTAAAAGCACAAGGCAGCGATCACTTTACTATGATTGCTGAGAACGGCTTAGAGCAGCAGATTCCTACACAGCGTTATGTGCAAAGTTTGGAAGAGCAGTCAAGAAAACAGCGAGCAGCTATAACCGTCCTAGAACGTAAACTAACTCGTGTTGAAGCTTCTCTTGAACAATTAAAGGGTGCTATACATAATATCTAATAAATACATTGTACAGGAGAAATAAAAATGGCAAGAGATAAAAATAGATCAGGATATTCAGGAAAATTAGTACTTGATAAAATAGTAGGTATTAGACACGATAAAGGTCAATTTGCAACTCCTATCCAGTCTTTAGTAAAACCAGATACAACATTGCCAGTTCCAAAAAGAGCAATGAAGAATGTTGCTAATATAACATCAGATGGGATGAAAAGATCATGATTAGAAAATGGATTAATAGTAGAATTGAAGAACGTACAAGTTGGGACGGTGCAGTACTTGTTGGCGTAGGATTAGTAATACTAATAGCAGGCCCATTCGCTAAACTGGCAGCATACGCAGCTATTGCATACGGCGCCTGGACAATTTGGAAATCAGAATAACTATAACTTACCAATAGGCGTAGAACTACTAGCAGTCATATTCCATTTTTGCTTCTGTTCTACGCCTTTCTTTTGAGCAAAAATCTTACTATCACAGTTCCTACATACGTGAAAGTAGGAATTACTTAGACGCTTTGGATCCATACTACCCCTAGCACGTTCAAACTCTGTATCACAGTTATCACACCTAAATACACAATGTGTCTGTTCACGCTTATAAGCATGTTCTTTGCCTGTTTTGCTAGTACGCACATGCCGGGTCTGCTTTTTAAATTCTCTTATAAACATAAGTATATTTAACATTAAGATTATAAAACGCAACGATAAATACTATCGTAAGAAGGATTATTCATGAATATAGTTACACTAACCGACACAGCAAAAGCACAAATTGATAATATATGTCAAGAAACTGACAGTTATGCAGTCAGTCTTAACTTAAAAGGCGGTGGCTGTGCAGGATTTGAATACGATTGGGCTACTATAGCAACAGAAGCAGATCTAGAAGCAAACGATGTAGTTATTGATTCAGATACAGGTAAGTTTGTAGTTGGAGCAACAGCGGTGATGTTCATGATAGGTACAGAGATAAATTACAAAAAAGATATAATGGGTGCAACTTTTGAAGTTAACAACCCTAACGCACAATCAGCGTGTGGTTGCGGCATAAGTGTAAACTTTGACGTAGACAAATTAGCAATCCCAGCAATATAAACGGAGCAAGATAGATGGCAAAGCAAGATGTAAACATTGGTGTAGAAGGCAACGACGGCACTGGCGATAGTATTAGAGAATCGTTTCGCAAAGTAAATGAAAACTTCCAAGAGCTATATGCAGTATTTGGACAAGGTGGCCAAATAGGATTTACTACGCTAGGCGATACTCCGGATACTATCGAAGCGGGCAAAATTATTACAACAAATAGTGCAGGGACAGCAATAAATTATAGCACAATTGGTAGTGATAGTGATCTTGATGCAAATAATACAGATAGCATTAATGTTGATGTAATTAGTGTGCCAGGAAAAATTATACTAACAACATCATTTAGTGCTCTTGTTGACGATAATGTTAATCCAACACTTGGCGCACACTTATCAGCTGCTAACTTTGGTATTGCCGGCGTTGCAATTAGTGACAGTGCAGCAACAGATATTAATTCACAGCTAGGCAGAACTACTAATTACACTATTGACGATTTAGTTATTACTAAAGGCTATGCTGATAGACGTTATATTACTAGCGGACTTCCAGTACGAGTTGCTGCTGAGCCAGCTACAAACACACAGTACACATTAAACATAACAAATTACATCGACGGCAACTTGTTTATTTCTGGACATGGATACGAGAGTGGAGCAAACGGAACTGCATTTGTATTTAACGCTGAAAATACTGACCCAACAGGAGCAACAAGTGGAACAACGTATTATATACGCTTTGTAAATACTGATCAAATTGCACTTTACGCTACAATATCTCAAGCACAAACTGAAAATGCATTAGAAGCTGCTAATAATAAAATTAGCATCTCAGGTGTAATTGCATCAGGTGATGTGCATACAATAGTAGATGCTGGATATAATTCTACACTATTGGGCAATTTCTTAAAGGATGTTGCTGTACCTAGAGAGAGTGTTGTAAGACGCCAAGGCGATGTAATGACAGGCAACCTTTTCTTAAGCGATCATCCAGGTGACTTAGCTGGTGATGGTATACCTAATGGCGATGATGACTTACAAGCAGCAACAAAATATTATGTAGATAATACAGCATATTCAAGCCCAGAAGTATTAAATGTAAGTACAATTGGTGACGACACAATGCAAGGTGTGCCAAACGGCAAAGAAGGAACGTCTAATACATATGCGTTCCGTACTATTAATGCTGCGGCACGTAGAGCAGCAGAATTAATTAAAACTGCTCCAGAAGAGCCAGGACCGTATTTTCAAACTCTTACACATTCAAATTTTGTTACTCCGGCAACTACAATTAGTCAAGGGGTTGAAAACGGTGTAAATGTAATTACAAGTGCAACATTAAGATTAAACAAACAATATTTAATTTCAGAAGTATCTGGATACATTGCATTCACTTATCCAAATTTTAGTTACACAGTTGCTACATGCGAAAGAGATTTAGGTTTAATTATTGATAGTCTTAGAATCGATGCCGAACGTGGTAACAATGCTAATTATCTTTCTCGTACAGCAGCAGAGCGTTACTATTCAAGTGTAAGTGGTAGAATTGCTGTTTCTACTCAATTAGAACAAACTAGTGATAGTTTTGCGTTTTTAGGCACGTTAATTACTAGTGCTGTTTTGCAAAATAAGATATATAATGAAAAAGCTGTACAAAGTATAGTTAGAAAAGTCGGTGATGTTCCATCATTAGTTACAACTACTACCGCACACGGATTAAAGAATGCAAATATTGTAGAATTTGATACTATTACAGGTATGACTGAAATAGAAGGTCAATTTGCTTACGTGAAGATTGTTGATGTTAGTAGTTTTGAATTATTTACAGATGCTGATTTAAAAATACCATTTGATAATAGTGCATATACTCCATTTGTAAGTGGCAACATTGGTTTAAGATACCAGACTAAATTCCAACAAGATATATCGCAAGCAACAGTCTGGGATGGCGCTTCAGGCGGTGCTGAACCAACTGGTGCAAGCTCAATTAATACAAATGTAGGCTTAATTAGAGATATTATCACTAATGGTATTGACTCTGAAACTGCAGCAGATATTGCATTTGGTAATAGGTACACTTTAGAACTTACAAATAGTACAGCAGGACAGTTGGATCAAACAGATCCAGATAACACTGATGCTATTCCGGGAAAAGTTCTTAGAGGTAAACGTAGTGGTGCATTGGGTCGAATAATTATATTTTCACAAGATACTAATTCGACTACATTTTTTATGCAACCTCTTAATCCAGTGCAGTTTGATGTGGGCGAAGAAATCGAATTAGGAAATTTTGTTAAAGCAAAACAAGTTCTTATTAGGGTCGAGACTGGGTTATATGAAGAAGATTATCCTATCAAACTTGCTAAAAACGTATCGCTAAAAGGTGATGAATTTAGACGAGTAATTGTTCGACCTAAACGCAGACAATCACAAAGTGTATATGCTAATACTTATTTCTACAGAGATGCTGAATTTGATGGATTAACTTTAGAAACAACCGGAACTCCATTTACTAACCAAGTTGGAGAAACTCAAGGGTTTTTTGGTAGACATTATCTTAAAGATAACACTAAGCCAGTTAATGTCGGTGCTACGTTTGTTAATTTAGGAAAATATATTAAAGCTAGTAGTATTGTAAAATCTAATAAAGAATTTATACAAGACGAAGTAATTTATTTTATTAATACAACATACCCGTCACTGGTTTACAACGAAACTAAATGCCGAAGAGATACTGGATTGATTATAGACGGTATTGTGAAGGACTTAATAAATGGCGGAAAAGAATTTGCTTTAGAAAATCAAGGCGCATATTATTCAGGGTCAGTAGCTGGTCAAGAGACAGAAACAGCTGCAGCTATTAGTCATATTTCAACCCTAGCTGCACAACTTCTAACAGGTGTCGCTCCAACAAAGAACGTAGGTACCAATTATACTCCTAATATTAGTTTAGGCAATGCAGAACCAGACTGGGCATCAGGCGTAACATACAAACAAGGCGACTTTGTTAAAAAAGGAGTGCTATACTACAGGGCATTACGTACACATGTCTCAGTAGCGTCAGACGAAGATACAAATCCTTTATCTGCTACTTACCAGCAACTTACAAATACTTCACTATGGTTGCAAGTTAATAACAGTGGAGGTATAACTGGCGAACTTGTAGATGTTGTAGTGTTTGCGTTTAACGTAAATTATAATCCTCCTAAAGCTAATGACGCTGCCGGCATGGATGTGTTCTTAATGGATGATGCTACTATTATTCGTAACATAACAGTACAAGGGCACGGCGGATTTATGTGTGTGCTTGATCCAGAAGGCCAAGTATTAACTAAGTCTCCTTATATCCAAACAGCGTCTAGTTTTTCAAGAAGTGAAAACAAAAAAGTATTTCGTGGTGGGATGTATGTTGATGCGTTTGCAGGGAACATTCCAATGCGAGTACAAGGCAACAGTGGTAACTATACTGATGCTAACGGAAGTGTTGCTCTAAATGCATTTACACTTTATGTAGAATCACAAGACGTTGGCGGGCAGGGTCAAGGACTAAAATTAAGATTGCCTGAACTACCAGCACCTTTCTATTACAAAGGACAGCGTTACCAAGTTAACGCTATATCAAACTATGACAGCGGATTAGGAAGAGCTATTATATATCTTGATCCAGGTTCTAACAATAGCAACGGGTGGAATTTTGCAGGTACGGATTTAATAGGTGCAGCCGGGCATGATCAAGATGATTACAATCAAGACATCTTCTTACAAAGTGCTGGTAACAGAAGTATACTAGGCAACGACTTTACACAAATTAACGACTTAGCATACGGCCTTGTAACTAACAACGGTGCGTTCTCAGAGATGGTTAGTATGTTTACATATTACTGTCATGCAGCGTACTATGCAAGTAACGGTTCAGAAATTAGATCGCTTAACGGTTCTAACGGTTATGGTAACTTTGGCTTAGTTGCTGAAGGTGCTAATCCAAACGAGATTCCAGATCAAGTTACAGTTGCAAGAAGTATGGTCCAGCCTATTAAGGCATTTACAAACGGAGCATTTACTAATACTACAGACGATACATCAATTTATGTGTATGACTTTAAAGAAGAACCTATGCGAAATGCATTTGTATATATTGATCATGGTGGCGCAATCGGCGGCCTAAACTATAAAGTTACACAAATACAAAATATGTCGGATCCGGATGCAGATGGCATCGACGGTGATGCAGGAGCAGTTGTATCTACAGGGATTGAGACTGTTGATAATGCTAGCGTAACTGGAACTGCAGGAGCAACTGGTATATATACAAATGTTGCTCAAAAGTCAACAACAGGAACAGGAACAGGTGCTGTATTTTCAATTACAGTTAACGCAGGCGTTCCTACATTTGCTGTATCTAATGTAGGAGTAGGTTATACTGTTGCTGATACAATAACAATATCCGGAGCCGACATAGGTGGGGTAGATATAACTAATGATTTGACTATTGCAGTAAATGCTGTTTACACTACTACTGCAGGAACATTTAGTAATAGAGTATATAGACTTAGCATTCAAGAAGCAGGATCAAACACAGACTTTTATCCGGGCTTACAAGCGCCTTTAAGTCATAACGATGTATTTGAGTACAGACATGGTGAGAATTTTATTCTAGGAAACATTGATACTCAAAACATTACTGAACGCCCAAGTACTGCTGTTAACTTTGATGAAAGTGATACAACTACATATAGAAGTACAGCATTTACACAAAAAGATGATCAAAACCAAACTTTAGTAAGTTCAGAAATTAAGGTTACATTTGATACTGACTTTGATTATATTACTCCTACAATTGATTATATAAACATTGGAACAGCTGCTCCTGGAGGAGCAGCCGGAACTCTTGGTAATAGTGTAACAGATACATTCCTTGCAATTAATAGGTTGACTACTAAAGAAGGATTACGAATTGTTCAAGATTCAACAGATTTAACTAATCAGACAATATTAAATCCTGGTGATGCAGGTTATGTTGGCGGTATGACTTTCTCATACGCAGGTAGAACGCATCAAATTATTAATTATGGTCCAATTACAACTGATAGTGTTGACGGTATAACTACTACAAATCCAGTTGTGGTTACAAGTGCAAGTCATGGATTAAGTAATGGAGCAAGAATTGAGTTTGAATCAGTAGGTGGAACTACAGAATTAAACGGCAAACTTTATTATGTAGGCAATGTAACTGGTAGTACATTTGAGTTATTTTCAGACATAGCGTTGTCGGCTGCAATAGACGGATCAGCATTCACGACATATACTAGTGGCGGACGTTGGTTTACAACTGATTCAGTATGGTATATCGAAACAGCATTTATTACAGGCACAGATATTAATGGGGTTGCATCACCTGGCATTAGATTAGTACCTGTAGCAGATAGAACTATTGAGTGTGGATTACCAACTGGAACAACAGGAGAAGTTACAGTTGCTATATCATTGCTACGTGCAACAGGACATGACTTTACAGAGATTGGCACAGGTGGATTTAACACAAGTAACTATCCAAATGTATTATTAGGTGAGCCTGTTGGCGGCCCTGCAGCAAAGGCAGGGGCATATGCAGACGCCGACGATGCAAGTAAAGCACAAGTATGGGAAAGACGTAAAGGTAGAGTATTCTTTATCAGTAGTGACAACGACGGATTCTTTAGAGTTGGTAAATATTTTGTAGTTGATCAGTCAACTGGGAGTATTACATTTGCAGGTGATGTTGGTATTTCTAGAGCTGCTAACTTAGGGTTCAAAGAAGGTGTTACAATTAACGAATTCTCCAATGATGAACTATTTTCAGACGTATCAGATACTGCTGTGCCAACAGAAAAAGCAGTTGCTAATTATATAGACAGACGATTAGGGCATAATGGCACCATTCAATTAACTGGTACTAGTAGATTTGCGCCAGGGTTCTTGGCACTAGACGGATCAACACCACTAGAAGCTAACTTAAATGCTAATAGTAAACAAATTAAAAACTTACTTGATCCTACTGATGACAATGATGCAACTACTAAAGATTTTGTTGCACAAGCAGTTAGTAACTATGACGAACTTGATGATCTAAGAAACGTAACTATACATACAGTATTGCCAGCTAACGCCAATAAACAAATTCTTACGCCGACAGGCAAGCGCAGACTACTAACTGGTCCTGAAACTCCAGGATTATTTACTGTAGGTGGAACTATTACTGATGGTACTGCACAAGGTACAGTAGTAGCACTTGAATCGAGATTTGATAAAGTACTAAACCAAAACGTAAGGTATGTTACTTACACACTAACAACAGCAGGGGAATTTAGCACAACAGCAAGTCCAATTAACAACGGAGTTGTTGGTTCACCTGGGGCTACAACAGCAATAGTATTAGAAAACCCAATAGATGAATTTACTAACGCACATGAAGCTACAAATAGTGATATTAATATCACAGTAAACAGACTAGAATCGAGTACAGAAATTGATTTACAAATTGAGGCGCAGGCTATTATTAACAGTGACGTTAATGATGCAGCAGCAATTGCACAAAGTAAATTAGCACTTAGTGACGCAACAGCTAATATCGACGCTGGGTCTTCTGTAAAAGGTATTGCAAGTTTTGATAGTGCAAATTTTGAAATTACAGGTGGATGGGTAGGTATTAAAGATCAAGGCATTTCGTATGCCGAACTACCAGAAATTGCATCTGCTTCTGTAATTGGAAGAAGTGCTGTAGGTGTGGGAGATCCAAGTGCAATTGCATTTAGTACTGTAGTCTCTGAAGGTGGAGGATTAGCAGATACCGATTTTGCAACTGAACTAACATATTTTTCAGCTGGAGTAACAGTTAGAGATCCAGGAGAAGTATTAGTTAAAACAGGTGCTGGAACTTACGGTATTAGTGATATTGCATATGATAATACAAATAATAGTATTGCTAAACGTAGAAACGATGGTAGTTTACAAGCCAGTTCGTTAATTATTGGCGGTACAGACACGTATAAAATATTAAGTGAAACAACAGGAACACTGTCATTTAATACGCCTGCACAAGGCACAATCTTAACAGCAAGCGGAGCAAGTAAGCCACAACTAAATACAGGCGGCAATATTAAAGTTGGCGAGATGTCAATTGACCCTACTGAAAGTACTTTCCACTCTAATAGCACATTTGGTAGTGTAGGTGGCGCCGGATCAACAGAAGAAACTAGTGCAATTGCATCACGTTGGTTATACACATCATTCATAGAAGCACCAGGTGAGAAGGATGCAACAGGCACAGGCATTGGGCTTGGAGCCGGAACTGGATTTGGGGCAGGTGGTGCTGATACTATTACATTTATTACCGGAGGAAGTGTTAACGGTAAAATATCTAGTGCTGGATTAACTACAACAGGAATTACAACAGGTGCTGCTGCTACAGCAGGTAGTATTACAGGTAATTGGAGCCTAACAGTTGGTTCACGTATGCAAGCAACTTATGCGGATTTAGCAGAGTATTATGAAGGCGATCGCGAATACGATGTAGGCACTGTATTAGTATTTGGTGGTGAAAAAGAAGTAACTGAAAGCACAGAACATAAAACTACAAGAGTTGCAGGTGTAGTAAGTGATCAAAGTGCATATATCATGAACGCAGGGTGTCCAGGTATTAAAACTTGTGTGGCATTGCAGGGACGGGTTCCGGTAAATGTTATCGGCACTGTGGCTAAAGGCGATATGTTAATATCAAGTTCAATACCAGGTTACGCTGTTGTCGACAACAATCCAAAAGTTGGATCAGTTATTGGCAAAGCTGTTGGCAGTAAAACTGATACTGAACGTGGAATAGTTGAAGCAGTTGTGGGCAGAGTATAATGATAACGCAAATAAATACATTAAGCAAGGAAAATACACATGGCAAATAGATATCCGCTAATAGTTGATAGCACTGATGGAAACAAACTAAAAGAAATTCCGAGCGGAGATAATCTGCAACTTACAGGTAATAGTATCATTGGAGTAACTGATGTTACAGCCAGCGGCACTATTGCAGCAAGTATATTAAGTGCTGCAAGTATTAAGAAGGGCGGTACTGAAATTGCATCTGTTGCTGTATCAGGTAGCTATACTGATTTAGCAAATCGACCTACACAACTAAGTGATTTTACTAATGATTTAAACTTAATTGCAATTGGAAGTAACGTTGGGCAATTAGTTAATAATGTTGGATATATAACAGCGTCTGATTTAACTAACATGACAATTGATGTTAATAATACTGGTGATTTAATTGGTAGTGTATTTGCAGACGACTCAACAGTGATGATTGACAGTATATTAGCAGCAGTAAATTTAGACGGAACAATTAGAGGTCATGTTACTCCCAATGCTAATCAACACAATCTTTGGGACATAGGCTTTAACGCAATAAGATTTAAAAATGCATACTTTCAAGGTACTGTTGATGCAACAGCATTTGTTGGAGACGGAAGTGGCCTTACTGGAATAAGTGGAGGCGGCAGTGTAGGTAACTTTACACTTGCATCTAGTGTAATTGACACAGATGATTCAAGTGGAATTACTATTACTCCGGCAGTTACTATTAGTAGTGATTTAAATGTTGAAAACGATTTGCGTGTGACTAATATAGTTTATGCAGAGACTTTTGAATCTACAGCTACAGGTGCGCCAACATTAACTAGCGAGTCTGTAATTAATCTAAGTGCAACAGATAGAGTTACAATAAACAGAAGTCCTTTAAATTTTGCATCATTTACTGATACTGAAAGAGATGCACTTACAGCAGTAAACGGCGATATTATATACAACACAACAGATAACAAATTTCAAGGTTATGCTACTAGTGCTTGGGAAGACTTACACGGTTCTGTAAACAGTGTACAACAAATTAGTGGACCAGGAGCAATTAGTTTAGCTACACCTATAACTGAAATTACAACAACAGGCGCAGATTCATATACACTAGCTGATGGTGTTATAGGTCAAACTAAAATAATTATTATGATAGTGGATGGCGGTGATGCAACAATTACTCCAACTACATTTGCTACTGGAACAACAATCACAATGGCTGATGTAAACGATAATATAACATTACTATATGGTGCCAATGGTTGGGTTAATACCGCAAACCAAGGCTCAATTATAGCATAAAGGAACACTTATGAGTGAAAGAGAGTATATCGTTACCCTTAACAAAGGTGTCGACTACGATGCATTTAATCAAGAGATGATAGCAAACACCGGCTCGGGTGATATTCCTAGTCGAAGTGTAGATATAGCAGACGCAAGACTAGGGTCACAACGTAATACACATTACTCCCTTACAGACGCCGAAGCAAGTGATTTAAAAAACGACAGTAGAGTATTAGATGTTGCAATTCCGCCAGATCAAGATGATAACTTAGAAATTGGCCTTAACACAACCTTTAGCGGAACTTTCTATAAAGGATCTTCTGAAAGTGGTGAATATATAGACTGGGGCAAAAGACGTCATAGTGTAACTACTGAAGATACATCTTGGACAACATCGTTGGCAGGATCCTATGATTTTAATCTAGATGGCAGTGGAGTAGATGTTGTAATACAAGATAGTGGATTACAAGTAGACCACCCAGAGTTTATAGATGCCAACGGCGTAAGTCGAGTACAGCAAATTGATTGGTACGCTGCTAGTGGAATAAGCGGAACACAAAATGCTAACCATTACAGAGATTTAGATGGACATGGTACTCATTGTGCAGGAACAGCAGCAGGTAAATCGTTTGGATGGGCAAAGAACGCAAGAGTATATAGCGTAAAAGTTAACGGTCTTGAAGGTGCAGGCGATAGCGGAACAGGTATTAGTATTAGTAATTGTTTTGATGTTATTAAATTATGGCATAGAAATAAGCCAATTGATCCTGTAACAGGACAAAAGCGACCAACTATTGTAAATATGAGTTGGGGCTATTCAACATCAGCAACTTCAATAACTGCTGTAGAGTATAGAGGTGTTTCTTATACTAGTGGCAACGATGCTAGTTTTAGTTCTTCCCCTAATACTCATATGCGTGATACATATGGAATTTATCCATATAATACTGTATCAGGATTAAGAGCGCCTGTAAGAATAGCGTCAGTGGATACAGACGTGGAAGAATTAATAGACGAAGGTGTATGTGTTTGTATTGCCGCAGGTAATAATAGTTTTAAAGTAGATGTTAGTGGCGGGGATGATTATAATAATAAATTTACTAGAGGCGGGGATGTATTTTATCACCGAGGTAGTTCGCCTTATAGTGTAAATGCATTTATGGTCGGTAGTTTACTAGCTCAATCTAGTGTTGCAGATAATAAAGTAGGATTTAGCACAACAGGGCCGGGAGTAGATATTTACGCAGCAGGCAATAATATTGTTAGCTGTACAAGTAATACAAATAAATTTAGTGATGCTGCATACTATGGTTCTGGTAGTTTTAGGCAATGCAATATTAGTGGCACTAGTATGGCTAGTCCGCAAGTATGTGGATTAGGCGCATTATATTTACAAGCAAACCCAATGCTTACACAATCACAGTTACAAGATATGATACATAAAGATTCGAGCGAAACACTAGAAGCAGGATCGCTTACAGGGTACGGCGATACAAATGATGCCATGGGCGGACCACGGAGAGTAATGGTATCAAGATATACAAAAAACATACCTTTTTCAATTAGATTATCAGGTAAATATAGTATTAGGAGTTAAGAAATGGCAATAACTAGAATAAATGTAGGGAACATAGCAAATGATGGGTCAGGTGATGATCTTCGTCAAGCATTTGTAAAGGTTAATAATAATTTTGATGACCTTGAAGCTCGAGTTGTTCCGCAAAATGATGCAATAAACTTAGGTGGCGGCACAGGTATTTTTTATACTAAAGAAGGCAGCACATTAAATTTTCGAAGTTTAGTTGCAGGTGATAATATAGCACTTACTTCAGACGGCACAAGTATTACAGTTTCTAGTCCTGGTGCTATTAATATTAGTACTGACGGCGATACACTAAATCTTACAGGAGCAAATAGACAGTTTGGTATTAGAGGCGGCCAAAATATTACTACTTCAACAACAGGAAGTAATATTAGTGTTGCAATCGATCCAGTTAATCTAGTATCACAAGATACATCTCCGTGGCTAAGTGCTTCACTAAATGCTAATTCATTTAATATTAATAATGTTGCTACAATAAGTACACAGACACTAGATGCTGTTGCAATAAATGGTCCGTTAAACGGCACTGTTAATGGCATTAATGTAGAAGAGTTAAATGATATCACTACTGGGACAGATTACGGAAGAGTGGCAGACTCTAATAATTTAACATCAAGTCTACAATTGTTATTCAACGCAGTCGTTATTGATTACGGATCAGCAATAGCCCCAGCTTCATTAAAATCAGATTACGGTAGTATTTAATTTTTCGATAAATATGCTATATAGGGAATAGATATATGGCAAATTTTTGGACAAGTAATAACGGTGATAATCTTACTACTCTGCAAGAGCAAGTAACAATTGCACCGATACAATTACCACTTTCAGAAGTAAATGCAACTGTTACATTAATAAGTGGGAGTTTGCCTGCAGGCTTACGGTTAACTAATAATACAATTGTAGGTACTCCGTTAGAGGTAGCAAGAGAAACTGTTAGTACATTTGTACTTAGGGCAACTTATAATTCTCAAATAAGTGATAATACTGTTAAAATAACAATCCAGGGCGCAGATGCACCGCAATGGCAAACACCTGCAGATTTATTAGCAGCTGGTAACAACGGAACTTATTATATATTAGACAGTGCGCCAGTTGATTTTCAACTAGAAGTAATAGACACTGATACGGCTGCTGGACAAAAACTTGAATATTTTATTCCAGCAAAAGGAGGAACACTGCCTCCTGGAATACAACTAACTCAAGATGGTAGATTAGTCGGAGTTGTTGATCCTATACTTGCAATTGAAAAATCAACAGGAAGAGGATTCTATGACGATGCAGGATATGATACTGGATCTACTAGTGCATACGATTGGAGTGTTCCAAGTGCAAACGGGTTTGATAGTTTTTATTATGATACAACTATTTTTGATACAAGCACACCAACACAGTCACCTAAAAAACTTAACCGATTCTACGAATTTATAGTTAGTGTAAGTGACGGAGACACCATTTCAAGCCGTACTTTTAAATTATATGTTGTAGGAGATGACTTTTTTAGATCAGACACCACTGTTATGAAAATTGGTACTGGAGTCTTTAGTGCAGACAATACACATATACGTGTGCCTATTTGGTTAACACCAAGGGACTTTGGTTATAGAAGAGCTAATAACTATGTTACATTACTACTAGATATTATTGATGCTAACACTCTTGCAGGTCAAGTTAGTTATTATCAAAAATCACTTAATGACGATAACACTCTTAGTATACTTCCTCCAGGGTTAACATTAGATGCTATTACTGGTGAGATTGCTGGAAAAATACCTTATCAACCAGCTGTTACAAAAGAATATAAATTTACTATTGCTGCCCAGCGTATTGGCTTTGATGTTGATAGTATACAACTTATTGAATATATGTATGAAGGTGCCGACATTGGAGCAGCACAAATTAAAACTAGTAAATTTGATAACTACGCACTTAATGTAATTAATAAAGAATTTACAGTTACAGGACATACATACATTGTTACTAACATTGATACAAGTAATACTAATTTTGATACGTTAACATTAAACAGAGCTACAGCTACATCATTTGCTAAAGGTGTGAGTATTAATTTTGGGACTATCAAACTTACTGATACTGAAGATGCTGTTAGTGTAAAAACTTTTGTAGTAAAATTATTAGGTGAAGTTGAATCAACTATAAAATGGATTACTCCTAGTGATCTTGGATCATTTAGTGCTAACTATATTAGTACACTTAATGTTAAGGCAACTACAACTGTACCTAATGCTAATTTACTTTATACAGTAAAATCTGGCACATTGCCTCCAGGGATAACATTATCATTAGACGGTGAATTGATCGGCAAAGTAAATAGTTTTGGCACAGAAGATCAACTTGGCTTAACAGTGTTTGATAGTCAACAAGTTCAAATAGATGGAAATACTACTACTTTTGATCGGAATTTTAAATTTATAATTAATGCACAAGATCAATTTAAATTTAGTGAAATTGAACGAGAGTTTAGTATTAAACTCACCGATCCAGATAATAAACAATACAGTAATGTTTTCTTACAGCCGTTATTACCAACATTACAGAGATCAGAGTTCCTTAATTTTGTAAACAATGCAGAAATTTTTCTACCTGAATATCTTTATAGACCAAGCGATGCAAATTTTGGCATTCAAACTAAAATTAAAATACTTGCATATGCAGGTATAGAAGCAAAAACTATAGATCGATTTGTTGCGGCTGCTGCAAAAAACCATAAAAGACGAAATCTTAAAATAGGTAATGTAAAAACTGCAGTAGCTAAGGCACCTGGCACCCAAAATGTGTTATACGAAATTGTGTATTTAGAAGTAATTGATCCGCAACAATCTAATAAGAAAAATCAAAAAACTGTTAGTCAAATTAAGATTAAAAATAATAAAAAGATTTTAATAAATAGTGCAAAATACCATGATATTAATGATACATATGCAAGTGATTTTTCTCAACTAGTAATAAGTAGTCGACAAAACGGTGACTTATTTTTAAAGTTAGTTGATGATAAATTAAGTATTGTCGGTCGGACTCAAACATATAACATAACAATAACAAATACATTAGAAGTTTTGAATAGAGACGGATTGCCGTTAACAATACCTTATACAGGTGGAGTAATTGAAAGTAATAAATATAGACCGCACCCTACTAATGTAATAACAACAGACAGTGATGCAATACTTGTTAGTGATAGCAATGATACTACTCGCTATATCTCTAATATGACACATATGCGAGATGCTATTAAAGGCATTGGCGAAACTGAAAAGAATTTCCTACCGTTATGGATGAGGTCTTCACAAGAAGATTCAATTACTGAGTTAGGATTTGTTAATGCTATTCCGTTGTGTTATTGTAAACCTGGCACATCAAAAATAATTGCAAATACTATTAATTTTTATAATATTAATTTTAAACAATATGAATTAGATATTGATAGATACGTTATAGATAATTCACAAGGCACTTCACAAGAACAATACGTACTATTCGCAAATTATAGATTCAACACTTAACAAAGATAAATACGATACAGGAGATATAAAATATGGCAAGTTTAATTAGTACAACAGGATTTGATGCAGCTTTCCCAATAGCAGGGCAAGATAATGATAGTCAAGGATTTCGTACAAATTTTAATGTAACTAAAGTTGCATTAGATCAAGCAAAAAGTGAAATTACAAGCCTGCAAAGTAATACAGCAAAGTTAAATGCAGATAACGACTTTAATGGTAGTGTACTTAGTGAAGCCGAACTTAAAAAGAACACCGAAACAGTTTATTCCTTAGGTAATGTTGTTTCAAGCCAAAATGTTAGTTGGGCATCTGGACATTATCAAACAGTAGAAGCAGGTAACAATGTTACGTTAACTCTTGCTGATTGGCCTGCTAGTGGTGTGATGGGAAGATTGCGTTTACAAATTACAGGTGACGGTAGTGCAAGAACTATTACATGGGCAAGTCAGGGCGGTGGCACATTTAAAGGATCAGGTAGCTTTGGCGGAACAACTGCTGTATCGTCTACTTCTAATCCAACTATCATTGATTTTTGGACTATTAACGGCGGAGTTACAGTATTTGTACACGATTACGGAACGTTTGATTAATGTTTAATCCATTAGTTGACAGTTTTGCAAAGCTAAGTGACGCTGAAGTAGAAAATAAATCTATTGAGCTTCAGCGTAAATACTTCATGACACATAATCCTCAAGTACAAGAACAAATTGCTGCAATATTAGACATGTATCAACAAGAAAATAGCTCAAGACGGGCAAAACAATATCAAAAACAGCAAGAACAAAATGGCGAAAAAGGACTTGACAGTTTAATAAATATAAGTTAAACTGTATACATGCTTATAAAAACAGACGAACTTGGTATCCCGCAATTTACAAACAAAGACCTAGTTGATATGATCTACAGTGGTCACGTCGACAAGTGTCACGTTGTACTATGCGATCCTTCAGATGATATAGACAAGTTTAATGAAGCAATGCGTGAACAATATCTTCCTGAACTTAAACAATATATTCCACTAGATGTAGACCAAAAGACCTTTGACGGTGTTTGTCAAAGTGAATGGTTTATGCCTGAAGAATATAAAAAATTAAATGTTTACGATTATGTAATGAACAAAGCAGAAACACCTTGTCCGCAACACACACAACATCGTATATGGGAAGAACTAGACGCATTTGAGGAGCGTGACATGGAAGACTTGTTACGCTACATGATCTATCTTGTAGACTTTATGCGTGAAAATAACATTGTATGGGGTGTAGGTAGAGGTAGTAGTGTAGCAAGTTATGTGCTATACTTAATAGGTGTACACAGAATAGATTCAATCCAGTATGACCTAGACTGGACCGAGTTCCTGAGATAAGTACTAATATAATAAAGGAGATTAATAATGGCTATGAAACAACCAGGACGTAAAGTCCATAGAAGTGCTAACGGAAAGATTGTTGACATGGATCTACTTCGTCAACGAAACGAACTAACTCCAGCAGTAGGCAATGCACGAGTAAATGCACGAGGTGATCAACTCGGTGAAGGTGGAAAAATTATCCGCAAAAAAGAAGAATTGCTTAAAGATTATTACCAATCTAATCCGGGAGTAAGAGAAGAACAACCTGTAGCAAAAAATCAACCTACCGCAGTAGAAGCAGCGGAGTGGGAAGAAGATGATGACGGCAACTTTGTACCAAAGGGAAAGTAATGGCAATTCAAATATCTAAAATTAAGGGTACACCAGTAGCAGTAGGCAACCGTGTGCTTGTAACAGACATGTATTTTGGTGAACAAAAGACTGCAAGCGGTCTTATTATTAAGGATGACGACGGTACAACACGAGGTATCTATCCTCGTTGGGCTAAAGTTTATAGCAAGGGACCTCGAAACACTGATGTATATGAGGTTGGAGACTGGATTCTTGTTGAGCACGGTCGCTGGACTCGTAGTTTTGATGTAGGAACTCCTGACGGTAAAAAAGTAATTCGTATGGTAGAATCAGAAAGTGTATTAGGTTACGCAAAAGAAAAACCAAACGATATTTATATCGGTGCTGAATACACCGACGGTGAACATGCTACCGTAGACCCAAGTGCATTTGTAAATCCTAATTATTAAGAGGCAAAAATTGACTAATCCATTTAAGGACGTAAACAACTTTCAAGAAGCATGTGATCAAACTCCTAGCATTGACAACTATGTTATGTATCTTGATCTAATCACAGAAGAAACAGGCGAACTAAAAGACGCTATTATTGCAGGCGATCAAGTAGAACAGTTAGATGCACTTGTAGATATCCTAGTTGTTACAATTGGTGCTATCCGTGCAGCAGGCTGGGACGGTGAAGCAGCCTGGAAAGAAGTAATGGACACAAACTTTGCAAAGATTGATCCAAATACAGGCAAAGTACGCAAACGTGAAGATGGTAAGGTACTTAAACCAGAAGGCTGGCAGGCTCCTGCACTAGCACAGTTTATAAAATAATTTAAAAAACTACTTGACTCCTTAGTTAGTATATGCTATAATGTATATAATAATTAAGGAGTTTTCTTTTGGCAACACACGGCACAATCGATCTAGAGACTATTGATACTAGTCCGACTGCAACTGTACTATCATTAGGCGCAGTTAAATTTAATCCACTCGATGCAAGTGAACCTCATTCAGAACTGTATCTTAAAATCAATATTGATGAACAAGATGTCCTAGGGCGAACAGCAAGTGATGACACTATTGCATGGTGGGCTACACAAGATCCTACAATTATGGAAGAAGCCTTTGACCAAACTGGTGCTGTTAGCGTAGAAGAAGCTCTACGTCAAATTAGTAAATGGGTAGTTGGTGTTGATACATTATGGGGGCAAGGTTACGGTTTTGACTATACCATAATGGAAGACATGTTCCGCCGCAGCGGAAAGCCGATTCCGTGGAACTTTTGGATTATACGGGATTCTAGAACACTATTTGGCTGTTGTCAGCAGGATCCACGCAAAACAATGCAAACTAACTTGCACAACGCATTAGCAGATGCATACTATCAATCAAAAGCAATTCAAATTGCTTACAAAGAATTAGGAATACAAAGATGAAATACGTAATTGACATTGATGGCACTATCTGCAAGGAAGTAATCATTCCTGACAGTGGTGGCAAGAAAGACTACGCTAATCATATTCCGATGCCTGAGCGCATTGCAAAAGTAAATGCATTGTATGATGCAGGACATACGATTAAATATATGACAGCACGAGGTTGTGTAAGCAAAATTGATTATTATGATTTAACTAAAGATCAATTAATAAACTGGGGCGCAAAGCATCACGAACTAAGTGTAGGCGAAAAAGAAAACTACGATATTTGGATCGATGACAAAGCGTTTTGGAGTGAAAACTTCTTCCGTAGAACAGGAGAGACATATGAGTGATCATAGATTTATTGCAGCAATGGATCACAGTGGCGGTTCAACCGGAGGCGTATTAGAACGCTACGGACAAGCGTACACAGAAGACGACAAGATGGACAAAGTACACGCAATGCGTATGCGAATGGTAAACTCACCCGACTTCAACGATAAAAACATTTGGGCTGCAATCCTCTACAAAGATACAGTTGAACGCGGTATGGTTAACATCTTGGATAAAATGGGCATTGACACATTTCTAAAGATTGATAGTGGCTGTGAAGAAAACGGTATGCTTAAACAGTTTCCTGTCAAACAAATGCTAGAGTTTGCTACATCTGCCGATGAAAATGGTGCAAGTATTGGTCCTAAAATTTACGGTACAAAGATGCGTAGTATTGTTAAAAGTGTAGACATGGTAGATGCAGTTCTTAAACAACAGTTTACAATTGCACAAACTATTAGTGAGTACGGACTTGTCCCAATCATTGAACCTGAAGTACCTATCGATCATCCAGATAAAGAATTGATTGAACTACAGCTATACGCACTATTAGAAGTTTATCTGCAAGGGAAAGACTTTCCTGTTATTCTCAAACTAACACCACCTGAAACACCTAACTTGTATCACAACTTAACAGTCAAACCTAATGTAGAAAAGGTTGTCTTCCTAAGTGGCGGATACAGCACAAACGAAGCGTGTAATAGACTTGGACTTAACGAAAATGTAAGTGCTAGTTTCTCAAGAGCATTATCACAAGATTTACAGTATGACTTGACAGACGCAGAGTTTAATGCTACAATAAGCAATAACATTAAACAAATAACAAAGGCAAGTGAATGAAAGAATTATGGGTTGAGAAGTATCGTCCTAAGACAGTCGACGGCTATGTATTTCGTGACGAGGCACAACGTAAACAAGTAAAGACTTGGATTGCAGACAAAAGCATTCCGCATCTATTGTTTAGTGGTGCTGCTGGTATAGGCAAGACAACACTTGCTAAATTGTTGTTTAACGAACTTGATCTTAATCCGTTAGATATTTTAGAAATTAACGCATCGCGTACAAATAGTGTAGAAGACGTTCGTAATAAAATTGTTAATTTTGTACAAATGATTCCGTTTGGCGACTTTAAGGTTGTACTACTTGACGAAGCTGATTATTTGTCGCCTAACGCACAGGCAGCACTCCGCGGAGTGATGGAAGAGTATCACACAACTGCACGATTTGTTATGACATGCAATTATGAAAACAGAATTATTCCTGCTATTCACAGTCGTTGTCAAGGATTTCATATTGCTAAAGTTGACCAAACAGAGTTTACAGCGCGAGTTGCAACTATTCTTATTACAGAAGGTATAACTCCGGACCTAGATATCTTAGATACTTATGTAAAAGCTACATACCCAGATTTGCGTAAATGTATTAATATGTGTCAAATGAATGTGCAAGAAGGGAGTTTACTTCGTCCTAATGAAGGTGATTCAGGAACTACTGACTGGAAACTTGATATGGTTGAATTGTTTAAGGCTGGTAAAATTAACGATGCACGTAAATTGCTATGCGGCGCAGTTCGTCCTGAAGAAATGGAAGAGATCTATCGTTGGCTGTACGACAACATTGAATTATTCGGAAGTGAAGACCAACAAGATACAGCAGTTCTAACTATTAAACAAGGGCTGGTAGATCATGCGTTGGTTGCTGATCCAGAAATTAACTTAGCAGCAACATTAATTAGACTTGCGAGAATTTAAATGACTTACTTAGTAGTAGACAATTGTGTAAAATGTAAGCATATGTCCTGTGTAGAAGTGTGCCCTGTGGACTGTTTCTACGAAGGTGAAAATATGTTGGTTATTAATCCTGATGAATGTATTGATTGCGGAGTATGTGAGCCAGAGTGCCCAGTAGATGCAATTGTTCCAGACAACGCATTTACCGATCCAGTAGAAGCAATTCGATGGGAAGAAATTAATAGAGAATATAGTTTAATATGGCCTGTAATTACGCAATTTCGCCCTGATGATGTTCCTGCAGATCACGAAGAATGGAATGGAGTTCTAAATAAGTTTGAACAATACTTTGATCCAGCACCAGGAAAGGGCGACTAATGATTAAAGCAATATTAGCATGTGACGATTACGGCGGCGTAAGTAAAAAGGGTACACTACCTTGGCCTAATAATCCAACAGACCTTAAATGGTTTAAAAGTAATACAGCAGGACATATTGTTGTAATGGGATCTACTACTTGGGATGATCCGCATATGCCGCGTCCGTTGCCCAAGCGTACTAATGTATTAGTAACTACACGCAAGGACGACTATCCAGGTGCAGATGTATATATTACAGGTGATTTGAATAACGAATTAAAACATCTAGAATATATTAATGAAGGTATTATTACTTGGGTTATTGGTGGTCCTAACATTATAGAACAAACACTGGGTGTTATTGACGAGTTTTACCTAAGTCGTATTCCTGGTGCATATGCTTGTGATACATTTTTACCATTAAAGAAGATTGAAAGTTTATTTGAACGCACTTATATCGATGATACAAACGAAGAAGTTACTTTTGAAATTTGGACTAAAAGAGGAACTAAATGAAGCAATATTTAAACGCATTACAATATATTTTAGACTATGGCGAGGATGTGAGTGATCGAACAGGTGTTGGTACTCGTACAGTGTTTGGACACCAAATACGTTTTCCTTTAACATATAGCAACTTTCCAGCAGTAACAACTAAGCGACTTGCCTGGAAGAGCGTTGTAAGCGAACTACTGTGGTTCTTAGAAGGTAGCACAGACGAGCGCAGGCTTGCTGAAATATTATTTGAAAAAGATCGTAGTGAACTTACAGACAAGAATACTATTTGGACTGCTAATGCTGATGCACAAGGAGTAGCATTAGGTTATCGAAATGATGACGAGCATAAATTCTTAGGACCAGTATACGGATCGCAGTGGCGTAGTTGGAGCGGATTTGATCAGATTGAAACTATTATTGATCAGCTTAAAAATGATCCAGACAGCAGACGTATTATATTAAGTGCGTGGAATGTTGCTGAAGTTCCGGACATGGCACTACCGCCGTGTCATACTATGAGTCAATTTAGAGTTATAAATGGTAAACTAAGTTGTCAGTTATACCAACGTAGTGCAGATATGTTCTTAGGTGTGCCGTTTAATATTGCAAGCTACAGTTTGCTTACACGGATGCTAGCACAAATTTGTAACTTAGGAGTAGGTGAATTTATATGGACAGGAGGCGACTGTCATATCTACTCTAATCATATGAATCAAGTTAAAGAGCAACTAGAACGCACACCTATGAATGGGCCTATATTAGAAATGCCCGAGTTTAACACACTAGAAGAATTATTAGCTACTAAGACTAGTGACTACAGACTTGTAGGATATGATCCTATGCCAAGCATTACTGCACCAATGGCAGTATGATGGGACACGGTTACTACGGTAACAAGTTGCCAGATCAAGAACGCCACGAACAACGATTTGCTTGGTGGCCTACTCGTAGTAGCTTTAATAAAAAACATATATGGTTGACAACTTATCATATTGTGTATATATTATATGATGATACTGGACGGCCGCCTATCAAAGGATTTAGTTGGCCTTTAATCTACACAAAGAATGAATATCTCTTATTGTTACTAAAGAGCGAACAGAGACACTAAGCCCCCGTTCTAATCTCTAGTTATTCGTCTCCATAAACTTGTAGTACTGCTTTAACGGCAGCATGCCTTTCAATATCACCTTGTTCAAAGTGGACTATGTCCAAACAGGATTGATTACTTGTTTCTAGTCTATTAGTAAAATCAATAAGACCGTTATCTTTTAGTCTATCAGCCTGATTAAGATCGCCTGTTACAGCCATCATTGATTCTTCACCTAGTCTGGTGAGCAACATTTTCATTTGATTTTGTGTCGCGTTTTGCATTTCGTCTGCTAATATAAACGAACGCTTGAATGTTCTACCACGCATATATGCTAATGGTGAAATTTCAATAATACCTTCTGCAATCATACCAGTGATCTCAGCAGCATTAAAATATTCTTTTAACACATCAAATATAGGTCTCGTCCATGGCGCCATCTTTTCTTCTAGCGTACCTGGTAAAAATCCTAGATCTTCATCTACTGAAACAGCCGGGCGTGTAACAATAATCTTGTCAACAGCACCTTCTTTAAACAATTTAACAGCAACCTGTACAGCCAACAGAGTTTTACCTGTACCTGCTGGTCCGATACCAAAAACAATGTTTTTAGTTTCATCTAGCAACGATATTACGTATGACTCTTGATTTCTATTTCTTGGAAGTATGTTAACCTGTTTATTAGGCTTTTGGAATGGTTTAATATTAACTACGTTATCGTAGCCTCGTTTTGAATTGCGCTTTTCAGCAGCTTTTCTTTTAGCACCCATTAAGTGTCCTCCTTGGTGGGATATAATGCAAGGACATATTTTCCGGTACGGAAAATATCTTCCCTACAAAGATATTTAGCATCGAAGAAGGTGAATAAAAATAGTTGTTAACTCATAAATTGCGATAAATAAGTATGTAAAGAAACTTAGGATAACCCATGCAAGATATCTATGACATTGTAAAAAACATTGAAGGCATTTACGACAGTAATACTTCTTTTCAAGTACTAAAAGACTTTGAAAGAGTCTTAGACGAATTGGACATCTACGTCTATGCTAATTGGCAAGATGGAGAGTTAGCTGAAGGGCCAATTATTGATCGGCACTGGGTTACATGTAGTTTTATGTGGGATCGCAATAAGATGCCAGATCCAATGGGTGGAAAGCGTTTGTTAGATTACGACTGTAAAGTGTTTATGGGAAAAGACTATGTAATTACACCACGTAAAATTCGTAAACCAGATGATATTCGACCTGGGTCTAAAAAAGGAAAACTTGATCGAAATCCAGTATGGATAGTTAAAATTCAAATGCCTAAGAAATTAATTGCTGATATATATGGCGGGTATAATAAAGTAGAAGAATTAGATAACATTACTGCGCAAGAGACACCACAAGCAGCTGATCAAACAGCAATGGCTGATCCAGCAGGGGTAGTTGTATAATGGGACTTAAACAAGGCGATTTAAAAGATTTAGTTTATCATATATTTGAAATAGATACATATGCATCTAAGATGGGCGAAGACAAAAATATTATTACACTTAGCTTTACTGTTAAAAGTAAGGAGCCGGCTGATGATTTAGTAAGATTTTTAGAAGGTGGCTACAGCTTTATTCTCGATGCAGATGCAACGGCAGGCGAACAAAGTGACGGAAATTATCGAGTATTTGTCGAACTTGAAAGAAATAAATTATCAAATGAAGATATTATAGAAATTGTCGATGGTGTTAAAAAATTATCCGAAATTAAAGAATTTAAATTTCGTTACTATAAAGGATTTAGAAGTTACAAAGTTACGATAGAAAACTTAGATCAAGAAGTGCCGTTAGATCCTGACAATTATGGAATTACAGTATCAGAAAGTAATCTTAATAACTATAAAAACTTTTTTAGTAATAGTTATGTAGAAGAAATTGTTATGGAAGATAACATTCTAACTATTAAGAAAGCTTATGCTGACAAATTAGTATTTGAATTTATAGATTTTGGCAAAACTGCTAAAACTATTAAAAATATTACCGAGTCAATGGATATATTAAATTCTTATCCAGAAATACTCTTTCTTACTAAGTATATTGGAGATTACAATATATGCAAATACGGAGATAAACTTGTATTTGAAAATGAAGAGACCACTTTAGTACTAAAACGAATCATATTATAAAGGATAGAAAATGTCAGCAGAAGATTTTGAATTCGACTTTACCGAAGAAATGGTAATTGAAATGCTTCGAGGAAACGAAGAAGCAGAAGACTGGTACGATGCAATGTGTGAAATACTTCCACTATGGGAAATGAATACCCCAGAACGTGTTGCAATGTTTATTGCACAGTGTGGTCATGAATCAAACAACTTTAAAGTACTATCAGAAAATCTAAACTACAGTGCAAAAGCACTTGATGCCTTGTTTGGCAAATATTTTAAGAGAGCAGGTAGAGATGCGCAAGAATATCATAGACAACCTCGTAAAATTGCGAACGTTATTTACGCAAGCAGAATGGACAATGGCGATACCGATTCCGGAGATGGTTGGAGATTCAGGGGCGGTGGCATTCTACAACTTACAGGCAGATACAATTATACAGAATTCGCAAAAGAAATGGAAATGTCCCCAGAAGAAGCAGTAGACTATGTACGCACTAAAAAAGGCGCACTAGACTCAGCATGTTGGTTCTGGGATACAAACAACTTAAACAAGTATTGCGATGCACGAGATGTTAAAGGTGCTACAAAGCGTATTAACGGTGGATACATTGGATTAGAAGATCGAAAGAAACATTACGAACATGCAATGGAAGTAATGGGCGGACATTGGGAGCCTGGCAAGATAGTATATGAAACTATTCGTGTAGGTTCAAGAGGACCGACTGTTAAAGCAGTACAAGAAGAATTAGAAATTGGCGCTGATGGAGTATTTGGTAAAGGAACTGAAGCACATATTAAGGCATGGCAAGAAGAAAACGATCTAACACCAGATGGTATTATGGGTCCAAAAAGTCTTGCACTAATGTTTGGAGAATAACATGGGATTAAAACTAGCATTTGTTTCAGCAGCGATGATGTTAGTCCTGTGTGGCGTTTTTTATTGGTATTATAATGATACACAAGAACGAATTGCAATCTTAAATGCAAATAATGCAAAGTTAGAAACAGCAGTAGCTATAAGTGAAGAGTCTATTTCGACTATGCGCAGAGATGCAGCACGTAACGCCGAACTAAATGTTCAACTACAACAAGAACTACAAAAGGCAGAGAGCTACGGAGATCAACTTCGTGCTACTCTGCAAAAACACAACTTAACAGCCTTAGCACAAAAGAAGCCAGGGTTGATTGAAAATAGGATGCAAAATGCGACTGATAGCTTATGGAATGATCTCCGCGGCATTACTGACCCTAATGGGGTGCAGCAGCCTGAGGCAGGAACCACAGATAGTAACAGTAACTAATACTGTAAAAACAACTGTACCGATTGTAGCTCGCCCTAAGGGTGCGCAAATCAATGACGTAAAGATTTATGTTGTTACAGCAGAAAACTATGACGAGTTTGTTGAAAAGTTTACAGCAAAGAACGGCGAACTTGCATACATTGCTATATCAGTTAAAGACTACGAAAACCTTAGTTTAAACTTTGCAGAACTAAAACGGTTTATTGAACAGCAAAAACAAATTATTGTTTACTACGAAGAAGCTGTCAAACCAGAAACCCCTCCACTAGATTAATAAATACACATAGTAAAAGAAGAGGGTTACTATGTGGGATTTAATTGAACGACTAACGGGCGATACTTTGTGGATATACACAAGTATACTTGGCGCACTAGCTGGCGCTGCATTTCTAGCTTATTTTAAAGATACAAGAGCAGGGCTTTGGTGCTATGCTAAACTAGATCAATTCTTAGACTTCTTAGTTGTAAGATGGGGATTGACATGGTTCGAGCAGCCAACAGACGCTTGGCGTAAAAAATACCCACATGTAACTAAAAAGATAGATGAGTTAGAATCTCGTCTTGCAAAACTAGAGGGAAATAAAAATGCCAAGAAAAAAGCCAACTGAATTAAAGAGTGCAGGACCGGCGGAAGCTCCAGTAATTGAAACATCAGCTCCGGCACCTGTAAGTACACCAGTAGTAGCAGCGGCACCTGCACCTGCGGCACAAAATACAGGATATCATCCTGCAGATATAAACGGTGATGGGCACGTCGATTCTGAAGAAAAACAAATGGAACTTGAGTTTAGACGCAAATCTTTAGAAGATCAAGATGCAATGCGTGATGCACAAAGAAGTATGACATGGTTTGCACTATTTGGTTTACTACTATATCCGTTTGCTGTAGTTGTTACATCGCTACTAGGATTAGGTGAAGCAACAAAGACACTAGGATCAATGGCACCAACATACTTTGTTGCTGTTGCTGGTATCGTTGCTGCGTTCTTTGGCGCACAGGCATATAGTAAAAAGAAATAATCACTACTACTAAAACATAATAGTCCATGCGGTAAATACTTGCATGGACTATTATTCTATTCTAGGCATTCCTAGAAACGCTTCTTCTCAAGATATTAAACACGCATATCGTAAACTTGCGATGGCAAATCATCCTGACCGTACAGGCGGTGATGATACAAAGTTTAAACAAATTAATGAAGCGTATAGTATACTAAAAAATCCTAGTTCTAGGCAACAATACGACAATCCTCAGCCACAATATAATCAACAACATAGACAACAGAGGCACCCGTTTGAAGATATATTTGGTCAATTTAATTTTCATCAACAAACTAATAGACAACCGCGTAATAGAGATGTTAATATAGATTGTAGGATAACATTTGAAGAATTATTTACAGGGAAAGCTATTAATATACAATATAGATTACCAAGTGGAGAGATAGAAACATTAGATGCAACAGTGCCACCTGGGATTAAAAATGGTGATAATGTTCGATTTGGAGGACTCGGAGATAATAGTTTTCCGCAGGTACCAAGAGGAAATTTAATTCTTAATATTCGAGTTAGTTCTCATCCAAAATGGACTAGAGAAAATGATAATATTATTACCAAACATAATGTGTCAGTATTTGATTTAATATTAGGTACTTCAATTAAGGTGTTAACACCAACAGGAAAGAATTTTAGTCTAACCGTGCCAAAAGGATCAAAGTCAGGTACTGTGTTTAGTATAACAGGGCAAGGTATTCCTAATGTAAATACAAGACGGGCAGGTAATGCACATATTAAAGTTGAAGCAGTAGTACCGAATATACAAAACGAAGAAATATTAGAAAAAATAAAGGTTATAAAAGATGAAATTGATAAGCTCACCTAATGAATTTTTAAATAAAGTTGTAAAACCATTTGATTTTAATTCAATGGATGCTAAACAAGTGTCGGGAGAGATGTGTCAAGTAATGATGGCAAAGAATGGCATTGGGCTTGCAGCTAATCAAGTAGGTATAGATGCAGAAATTTTTGTAATGCGTCCTACACAACATGCAGAAGTAACTAAGCCGTTTGCTGTCATTAATCCTGTTATTCTTGAAGTAAGCGATGATAGCAATTTAAGTAAGGAAGGGTGTTTAAGTCATATAGGATTGATATTACCAATCAAACGACCTAATAAAATAGTTGTAAAATTTCTTGACATTGAGAACAAAGAGTGTATACTAGAGTTAAGTGGAATAGATGCTAGATGCTTCTTACATGAATATGATCATCTTCAAGGAATTGAATTTACCGAAAGAGTTAGTAAATTAAAATTGTCAATGGCAAAGAAAAAACAAAAGAAGTTAATAAAGGAATACACAAATGGTTGAACCGAGTAAAGATTTACAACTAGTCTTTGACAAAGCTGTAAGGGATGCACAAAAATTACAGCATGAATATGTCACGCTAGAGCATTTATTGTTTGCAATGCTGTGTAGTGATAATTTTTATAATCTAGTTAAAGGATTTGGAGCAGATACAGATTATTTAAAATCTAACCTTGAGCACTATCTAAAAAATAGCTGCGAAGATATTAAAATTGAAACAAGTAAACATAAGCCAAAGAAAACACAAACTGTCGAACGTTGTTTAAATCGAGCATTTACACAGACATTATTTAATGGTCGCAGTCATATTGAGCTAAGTGATGTAATGCTTAGTATTATTAGTGAGAAAAAATCTCACGCAGCATACTATTGCGATCAAGCAGGCATTGAAAAAGATAAGTTTGCAAATTATTTAAGTAGTGAAATTGATCACGAAACTGAAGATGAGGAAATGAGTGGCGCGGCAGCAAAAGCACTACGTGCATTTACTTCTAATCTTAATGACGAAGTTAAAAAGAAAACTATTGATCCTGTTATTGGCAGAGCTGAAGAATTAGATTCAATTGCGCTCGCACTTGGTCGTCGCAACAAAAACAACGTATTACTTGTAGGCGATCCAGGTGTTGGTAAAACTGCAATTGCAGAAGGCCTGGCATTTAATATCGAACAAGGCACAGTGCCTGAGTTCTTAAAAGAATATAATGTTTATAACTTAGATATTGGTAGTATGCTTGCTGGTAGTAAGTATCGTGGAGACTTTGAAGAGCGGTTTAAACTTGTATTATCTGCCTTAAAGAAAAAAGGCAAAACTATTATGTTTATTGACGAAGCACACATGATTAGTGGCGCAGGCGCAGGTGGTGGAAATAGTGCAAACGATCTTGCTAATATGCTCAAGCCAGCACTAAGCAAAGGTAACATTAAAGTTGTTGCATCAACTACGTGGGAAGAGTATCGCAAGTACTTTGAAAAGGATCGTGCATTGATGCGTCGGTTCCAGCGTGTGACCGTTGACGAACCTAGTACATCTGTAACTAAAGATATTTTATTAGGTCTTAAAAAATATTACGAAGATTATCATAAAACTACAATTACTGAATCAGCAATTGATGAAGCTATTAAACTTTCAGTAAAATATCAATCAGATAAAAAACTACCCGATAAAGCAATTGACTTAATTGATCAGGCGTGTTCACGGTTTAATCTAAAAGAAGTTATCGGTGATAAAATTGTTGATGCAGCAGAAATTCAATTTGAACTTGCTAAAGCAGTTAACTTACCAGAAGAACAAGTAAGCGAAAAAGAAACTGAAAATCTTGCTAATCTTGAACACAATATTAAAAAGCAAGTTTACGGTCAAGATAAAGCAGTTGAAAGCGTTGTTGATAAAATACTTGTAGCACAGGCAGGTCTTAAGGCAGCAGATAAGCCTATTGGTAGCTTTGTGTTTATGGGACCAACTGGTACTGGTAAAACTGAAACTGCCAAAGCACTTGCAACTAATTTAGGTGTTAAGTTGGTGCGGTTTGATATGAGCGAATATCAAGAAAAACACAGTGTAAGTAAGCTAATTGGTAGCCCTCCAGGTTATGTAGGTCACGAAGATAGTGCAGGACAGTTAATTGTTAAGTTACAAGAATCGCCAAACTGTGTGCTTCTACTTGACGAAATTGAAAAGGCACACCCAGATGTAAGTCAAATCTTACTACAAATTATGGACAATGGTAAGATTACAGGATCTAATGGTAAAGAAGCAGATGCACGTAATTGTGTGCTAATTCTTACAACTAACTTAGGAGCAGCAGACTCTGAAAAGAATACAATCGGATTTGGTGGAGAATCTCAAGATAATGCGTACGAAGATAAAGCTCTTAAGAAATTTTTTAGTCCTGAATTCCGTAACCGACTCGACGGAGTAGTTACATTTGCAAAACTTGGCAAGCCTGTTATGCTTAAAATTGTTGGCAAATTCTTAGTTGAACTTAAAGATCAAGTTAAAGACAAGAATGTTAAAATTTCTATTACTGACGAAACTCTTGACTACTTAGTTGATAAAGGATTTGATCCTAAAATGGGAGCAAGGCCTCTCCAACGTGTTATTGACAGAGAAATTAAAATGCCCCTAGCTAGAGAGTTGTTGTTTGGAAAACTTAAAAATGGTGGTATTTTAACAATTGATATGAATGACGATAATACTATTGCACTTAAGGTAAATGTTAATGCTGTCGTCAAAGAAACGTGAAACTACTAAGTTATTCTATGACGAATACCCGTATAAACTAGTTATAGTAAATGGTCTTTCCCATATATTTAGAGATAAAAATTTATCAAACGCAAAAATAGAATTAGATATTTTACAACAAATGCATGAGAAAGGCCAGCCACTAGTTAGAGTTTCGTATCTTAAAGAAACCTGTATTGAATTAGCAACATTTGTCGAAGCAAAAAAACTTTATATACAGTTTTACAAACAGCAAGACTTTAAAATACGCATACAAAATCCAAAAATGCAAATATATTCTCATAACTATGCTTGGTTAGAAATGCTAAGTAACACAATTAAGTCAACAGTTGAGCTTTGGGAACCTATTTCAAACATTAATCTTTTAGAAAAAAATGTCATCTTAGTCAAAACGCCTCCGGAATATGAATATAAAATTACGTTGAACAACGGAGTTGATCCTGCATTAGCTAACTGGATTAGAAATAATAATGGAAAAGCTAAAGCTGGCGAACTATGTTTAGAAACTATTGAACGCAAAGGTTATACTAAAGGATTCTATTTCTACGTTCGTGATAATAAGGTATTGCAATTATTAAATTTATTTATTGGTAGGGTGCAAAGAATTGATAAACTGTTATACAATAGGAAGATAGATAAATAGTTGTATGAACAGTAAAACCATCTTATCAGCAAATACACACCCAGGAGGCGGTACTACTGAGACTGTCACAGGTGATAAATTCAAAGGAGACGGCTACTACGGACGTAGTGACGGCCTTCATACAGTACAAGTAGACCTAGCAGGGTTTATTGGGAAAGTAGCTATGCAAGGAACACTTGCAACTAACCCAGTAGAAGCTGACTGGTTTACTTTAGTTTTAGACTCCGGTAAACAAAGTGTTGACACTACTGGTTTAGTTGCAACTCAAAGCATTACTTCTGTAGAATATACTAGTGCTACTACTAATACTAAAAACTATAATTTTACTGGAAACTATGTTTGGGTAAGAACATACGTTAGTAATTGGACTGGCGGCACAGTTAACAGCATAAGATTAAATCATTAAGGGCGTAATAGATGGCAAAGCAAACGATAAATTTAGGAACAGGCGAATTAACCGGAGACGGTGAAAGTATTCGTTCTGCGTTTGATAAAGTTAATGATAACTTTGACGAAGTATACGCAAGAGATTTAAACACAGACGCACAAACACTTTCGATAGATGGAAATACTATATCCATAACTGGCGGCAATAGTGTTACTATTGCTCCAGCTGTTTCGCTAGACGGTGATCTTACAGGTAGTGTGTTTGGTGATGATAGTACATTACTAGTAGATGGAGTTAGCAATAAGATTGTTGGACCAGTAGATACAGCAAGTGTAGATGCAGTAAGTTTAAGAACAAGTGCGACAAGTATAGCACTTGGTAGAGATGCAGGTAAAACTAATCAAGCAAACCTCGCAGTAGCAATTGGTACAAATGCAGGTGAAACAGGACAGGCTGTCTTTACTGTAGCAGTTGGCTATGGCGCAGGAAGTATCTACCAAGGAATGCAATCAGTAGGAGTTGGTTATAGTGCAGGTGGAAATGAGCAAGGCAGCGGCGCAACAGCAATTGGTGCAGGTGCGGGTGCAGAATATCAAGGCAATGACACTGTTGCAGTTGGTGCAGCCGCAGGCACACACGGGCAAGAAGATGGCGCTGTTGCAGTTGGCTATGGCGCAGCAACGGGTGGCCTTATTGTTTCTAGTTATGTAAGTGGCGGAACTGGCGGCGCAGCACTTGTTGTAAATGATACAACAGGAATATATCCAGGGTTCCGAGTTCGTGGCACTGGATTTACAACACAAACTGTTGTTTCTGTAGATAGCGGCACAACACTTACACTAAGTTCAGATGCAAGTCAAACACCTACGAACGATATGTTTTTCCTCGGAGGACAAGGTATAGACGCTATAGCAATTGGTAAAGACGCAGCCGCGATTGAACAAAGTACCTCTGCTATAGCAATTGGTAAAGACGCAGGTAAAACTACTCAAGGCCAACTGGCAATAGCAATTGGCCATAGTGCAGGTCTAACTGCACAAAATGGATTTGCAGTAGCAATTGGTACATCAGCGGGTCTTACAAATCAAAGTACAAAAGCAGTAGCAGTTGGTGATAGTGCAGGGTCAGCAACACAAGGCGAATACTCAGTAGCAGTTGGTAATCTTGCAGGTCAAACTACTCAAGGCGCTAACGCAGTAGCAGTTGGTAGAAGTGCCGGTGTTCAAGTCCAAGGCGCAAGCGCAGTAGCAGTTGGATATCTTGCAGGGTCAGCAACTCAAGGCGCACAATCAATAGCAATTGGTGAAAAGGCAGGTGAAACTACACAAGGTGCCGTTGCTGTAGCAATTGGTACTCAAGCAGGTATGACAACTCAAGGACTTCGTGCAATAGCAATAGGCCTACAGGCTGCTGAAATAACACAAGCCCAAGATGCAATAGCAATTGGCCCATTGGCAGGGTATAATAATCAAGGTCAAAGTGCTATAGCAATCGGTGCAAATGCTGGTAACGTAAATCAAGCC
>Ga0209771_1000217_pt1 | contig 37556 bp, 36 predicted proteins | sample SaaInl59LU_5_DNA_FD_184639 | JGI IMG/M metagenome (GOLD analysis project Ga0209771, IMG submission 184639) | Marine microbial communities from expanding oxygen minimum zones in the Saanich Inlet - ESP_59LU_5_DNA (SPAdes) (version 2) | ecosystem: Environmental > Aquatic > Marine > Intertidal zone... | reverse complement strand
AAACTGCAAACACCATATTATCAATAAAAATTGATTTGAAAAATAATTCGATGTGTTCTATCATTGTCTTTTATTTAAATTCTTACTAAAGAAATTAATCTTCAATTAATGTTGTGTTTCTACTACGTTGTACCCAAATAATGAGTCCTACAATGATCAGAGCCATTGGAGGCATGAGCATAAATCCATTGTTTTCATACCCTGTAGAATAAAGTCCTGTTTTTTCGATAGGGTCACCCAGCACAGGGATTCCAAAAAGCGTTCCAGATCCTAAAAGTTCTCTGAAAAACCCTACAACAAGAAGGATTACTGCATATCCTAATGCATTTCCAATCCCGTCCAAAAAGGCTTTCCAAGGACCGTTTCCAAGCGCAAAAGCTTCAAAACGACCCATGATAATACAGTTGGTAATAATCAATCCAACAAATACAGAAAGTGTTTTACTTAGTTCATAAGCATAGGCTTTAAGCACTTGATCGACAATAATTACTAAGGACGCTACAACGATGAGTTGAACAATAATTCTAATTTTAGAAGGAATGATATTACGCATCAACGAAATAACAACGTTTCCAATTCCTAAAACGAACAGTACTGCAATTCCCATTACTAAGGACGCTTTGAGTTCGGCTGTAATAGCTAAAGCAGAACATATCCCTAAGACTTGAATCGTAATTGGGTTGTTATCTGCTAACGGATCCGTTATTAATTTGGCATCTTTTTTTGAAAGTAGTCCCATATTAGTTCAATTGATTTTTTAAGTTTTTAAAGTATGGTAAATACAATTTAAGATCGCTTTTAATCATTGCAGAAACGCCGTCTCCTGTGATTGTAGCCCCTGCTAATGCATCTACTTCATAATCATCTTTTGTAAGATTCTTTGGGTCGTTATTTCCTTTCGCTACAGTGATTCCTTTGAAATCCCCATTTTCTGATAGTAGTTTTTCCCCAACAAAATCGTCCATAAAGTAACGTTGTTTAATGTTAGCTCCTAAACCTGGAGTTTCAGCAGCATGATCAAAAAAGGCGCCTTGAACAACCATGTCTTTATCTAATGCAACATAGCCCCAAATAGCATCCCACAGTCCTTTTCCTCTGATTGGAACGATGTAAAATGTTTGGTCTTCTTTTTCCCCTACAAATAAAGGCAGTTCTCTTGTACCTCCATTTTTAGCTTTCGCTTGTTCTTTTTTGACATCAATTAGATAGGCTTCCTGGTTTTCATCAGAAGTTCCATCGGCATTAATAGTCAACTGTTTTGAGATGTATTTTGAAAACTCACCTGCTACTTTATCTGTTCCAATAAATTTAATATCAGTAGCTCCATTTTCATTGATTCCCATTGCATACAGAATATTTTGTTGTTTTTCCATACGCTCATTCTCTTGAATGTTGGGTTTCAAAGAAGAGGCTGTAAATGCTAACAAGGATCCTACGATTACCACCATTGCTATGGCAAATAAAATCGTGTATTTGTTTGTGTCTGTATTAGTACTCATAATTATGCAGTTTTAACATTAAGACGTTTCATTCGTTTTTTGACATTTCCTTGAACCACATAATGATCAATGGTTGGAGCAAATACATTCATCAGGAGAATGGCTAAAAAGACACCTTCTGGATAGGCAGGGTTAAATACACGGATCATTATAGAAATGAATCCAATCAAAAATCCATAAATCCATTTTCCTTTATTCGTTTGGGCAGCAGTTACAGGGTCTGTGGCCATAAATACAGCTCCAAACAAGATGCTTCCTATGATTAAATGTTGCCAGAATGGTACGCTCATCAACCCAAAGAATTTGCTTGAGCTTGAAATCCAACCGGCATCTACAACACCATTAAATATGAGTCCCATAGAAAGGGCACCAATGAGTGTACTAACAATGATTCTCCAGCTTCCTATTTTTGTAAATATCAAAAAGAGTGCTCCAAGTATAATCAATAATTTTGAAGTTTCTCCAACAGAACCAGGGATGATTCCCCAAAACATATCCCAATAATCGTAGATCACAGAGTTGTTTTGAGCATAGCTTCCTAAAATAGTTTCTCCAGAAATAGCATCTGCTGTACCAGCGCGTTCAACTGCTCCGTGTACCCATACTTTATCGCCACTCATCCATGTTGGATAAGCAAAAAACAGAAACGCTCTAACGGTTAGTGCAGGGTTTAGAATATTCATTCCTGTTCCTCCAAAAACTTCTTTTCCAATCACCACTCCAAAAGCAACGGCAACGGCAAGCATCCAAAGGGGTAAATCAATAGGTACAATAAGTGGTACTAACATTCCAGTTACCAAATACCCTTCTTCCACTTCATGTCCTTTGATAACAGCAAAAAGGAATTCAATTGCCAAGCCAACACCATAAGATACGACTACTAATGGCAAGACTTTCCACATTCCAATGACTAAATTATCCCAAGTCCAAAAGGAAGCTCCTAAGAATCCTTGAGCAGACTCAATAGTTCCTAAGGCCAAATGGTGTTGGTAGCCTGCATTAAACATTCCGAAAATCAAACAAGGAACCATGGCCATAATGACTGTATTCATGGTACGCTTTAAATCGTCGGCAGCTTTGATGTGTGTACCGTTGTGCGTGATTTCGTTTGGTAAGTACAAAAATGTATGCAAGGCATTAAAAGCCGGAGCCATTTTAGTGCCTTTATACTTTTCTTTAAGGTTGTGTAAATTACTTTTTAAACTCATTTTTATCCTATTTCTTTTAGCATTAAGTCTAGTCCTTCTCTAATTATTTTTTGATGTGGTTGCTTAGAAACACACACAAATTCAGTCAATGCAAAATCTTCGGGAGCAACTTCATACATTCCTAAAGCTTCCATTTCGTCAAGATCTTGATACATACAAGCTTTTAAAATCTGCATTGGATAGATATCTAACGGAAAAACTTCTTCATAAGATCCTGTAATTACAAAAGCTCTGTGTTCTCCATTAGTATTTGTATTTAAATCGAATTTTTTATTTGGGGTTAACCATGAAAATGTCAAAGCTCTGGATGTCGATACTTTATCAAACACAGGTTTATTCCATCCAAAGAATTCGTAATCATCTCCTTCGGGAATTACAGTCACTACATTTGAATAGTAGCTTAAATAACCATCTGGTTTGATTTCTATACCGCTTAAAACATTTCCTGAAATGATTCGAACATGTGCGTCCTTTTCAATCCCGCGATCGTAAACCATCGTCGCAATTTCACTACCAATTTTAGTAACTAAGTAACGAGGCTCTTTAACACCAGATCCGGCAAGTGCTACAATACGTTCGGCATTGAATTTACCTGTTAAAAGTAATTCTCCAATGATAACCAAATCTTGAGGCGTCACTGTCCAAACAACTTCCCCTTTATTAATGGGGTCAATTTTGTTGATAAGCGTTCCAACATTTCCTGAAGGATGTGGTCCTGAAACTTTATGAGTCACTACATCTTCTAAATTTGTAAAAGGAGAATGTGAATCTTTAGAAACACTTACGTTTACATTTCCACTAGTCAATTTTGAAAGTGCTGATACAGCAGCTTGCAATTCCGCTTTTTTTCCAGTTAATACAAAATCATAATCTGCTGCTAAGGGTGCAGAGGCATATGCAGAAACAAAAATACCTTTCGGAGTATTCTCTGGATTTGCGATGACATCATAAGGACGTTGCATGATAAAAGGCCAACAGCCAGAAGCCAGTAATTTAGCTTTAATTTCATCGGATTTTGCGCTTTCAACTTCAAGTTTTTGGTGATCCAAAAACGTTTGAGTTTTGTCTGCTTGTATTTTAACTTCTAAGATACGACGTTTATCTCCTCTTAATATTTCAACAATCTCTCCTGATACAGGCGAAACAAATTGAATAGATTCGTTGGATTTGTCATAAAAAATAGGCTCACCAGCTTGGACTTTAGCGCCCGCTTTTACTAATAATTTAGGTGTGAGTCCGTGAAAATCTTCAGGTTTAATGCTGTAAAAGTTACTTTTGATGGCATCACTTTTGGTTAAGATTGCCTCCCCTACTAACTTAATATCTAACCCTTTTTTAATTCGGATGTCGTTTGACATAGGTATTTTTTGTTGAATTATTATCTAAAAAACGCTGCAAAATTACAAATTTAATGTACAGTTTCCATAATAATTACTAACATTTTTTTAATAAAAGTCTGCAATTTACTTTAGGCATAAAATTTGTTTATATTTACCTAGTATTTCATAAAATTACTATGCTTAAACATCTATACATTCCATTATTTTTAATAGTGTCTATCTTAAGTTTTTCACAAGTTGAAGAAGTAGAACCAAATGATTTTATTAAAACAATCACTTTTAAAAGCAATACCAATCAATCTGAATTGCCAATTTTAAGCCTTAATGAACGCCTATACCTAGAGTTTGATGCACTTAGTTCTAACGAAGACGATTTTTATTATGTCATCGAACATTATAATTTTGATTGGACCAAATCAAAATTAATGAAATCTGAATACCTACAAGGACTTGATAATTTACGAATAGTCAATTATGAAAATTCTTTCAATACTTACGAAATTTATTCAAATTACCGACTGCAAATTCCCAACAAACAAACACGATTAAAAGTAACTGGTAATTATTTGATTAAAATTTTTGATGAAGACGACGAAATAGTCTTTAGTCGCAAGTTTATGATCTACGAAAACCTAGCAAATGTTGGGGTACAAATAAAACGCTCTCGAGATGTAAAAGATGTAAATACAAAACAATCTGTTGATTTTGTGATCAATACGACCAACTTTAGTTTTAACAACCCCAAACAAACCGTCAACACCGTTATCCTTCAAAACAATAATTTAAAAACAGCTATTTCAGGGCTGAAACCCCAATATATTCTAGGAAATGAATTGATTTACCGCTATACTACTGAGACCTCTTTTTGGGGTGGAAATGAATATTTATACTTTGAAACTAAAGACGTTAGAGGTACAAATTTAGGGGTGCAATTTACCGATCTGGAAGATATATACCATAGTTATTTATATTTGGACAGCAATCGGTACAACAGAGGCTACACTTACAACCCAGATATCAACGGAAATTTTCAAATTACCATTTTAGATCGAGACAACCCATCCATTGAAGCCGATTATACAGTCGTACATTTTTCACTTTTGAATCCTGAATTGGCTAATGAATCTATCTATGTCTATGGCAGCTTTAATAACTTTGCTTTAAATACTTCAAACGAGATGATTTTTAATCCTGATAGCGGTACTTATGAAAAAGAAATCAAACTCAAACAAGGGTTTTACAACTACAAATATGTACTTGTGAATACTCAAGGAGAATTAGAAGAAGGCGTAATTTGTGGAGATTTTTATGAAACAGAAAATAATTACAAAGTATTGGTATACTATAGAGATTTGGGGGCACGCTATGACCGAATTGTAGGGTTTGGAGAAGGAACTTCTACACAAATTGGAAATTAGATCACTTTACAGTACAGTCACCGACAAAGGTCTAAACAACTGTCTAGTGACAGCTTTCTATAAAATAATTTTTTAGTTTGACTTAATTTACTATTTTTATAGGCTATGATAGAACAAATTACAAAAGGTATAAAAATTTCGATTGAAACTGAATTTGAAGGCACTTTCTACAAGGATGATTGTATTCATTATGCGTTTAGTTATGAAGTCGTTATCGAAAACCAGAGTAATGAAGTGGCACAACTGATTGCAAGAAAATGGGATATCATGGAAGCTCTCAATGAAAATGAAACCATCATTGGAGAAGGAGTTGTTGGCGAAAAACCCATTCTAATTCCTGGTAATCGGCACACCTACTCTTCTGGATGTGTTTTAAAATCTCCCTTTGGCGCAATGAAAGGCAGCTACTTGATGGTAAACCCTACCAACTCAAAACAATTCAAGGTGACCATTCCAACTTTTAAATTAAGTGCTTCATTTGCACAAAATTAAACTACATATAAACTTAAACTACAACTTTAAAGTGTAATTTTACGCTTTAAACACACACTAGAAAATATATTAAAAAATAAACATCATGGGGAAAGGATTTTTTAAAGTTCCAGTAGCAATAAATGAACCTGTCAAATCATACAAGCCAGGTTCTACGGAACGTGAAGAAGTATTAACAACTTATAAAGCAATGCTAAGGGAGACTTTAGAGGTGCCTATGTATATCAATGGTAAAGATGTCAAATCTGGAAACACCCAGACTATGAGTCCTCCACACGATCATCAATATATTTTAGGATCCTACCATACCGCTGAAAAGGCACATGTAGAAACAGCAATTGCTACCGCTTTGGAAGCTCGAAAATCTTGGTCACAACTCCCTTGGGAACAACGTGCAGGAATTTTTCTTCGTGCAGCCGAATTGATTGCAGGTCCTTACCGTACAAAAATAAATGCCTCCACAATGATTGGACAATCAAAAACAGTTTTTCAAGCTGAAATTGATGCTGCTTGTGAATTTGTGGATTTTTTACGATTTAATGTTCAGTTTATGATTGACATCTATAAAGACCAACCTCAAAGCACCAGTGCTGCTTGGAACCGTGTCGAGTACCGTCCATTAGAAGGATTTACATATGCGGTATCTCCTTTTAATTTCACATCCATCGCAGGAAACCTACCTGCTTGTATGGCATTAATGGGTAATGTAGTTGTTTGGAAACCAAGTGATAGTCAAGTTTATTCTGCTAAAATTATTATGGATATTTTTGAAGAAGCTGGCGTACCTCCAGGAGTTATCAATGTAGTTTTTGGAGACCCTATCATGATTACAAATACCATTTTAGCGAATCCTGAATTTTCTGGACTGCACTTTACCGGATCGACGTATATATTTAAAGAGCTTTGGAAACAAATCGGAAACAACATCCACAATTATAAAACCTATCCGCGTATTGTGGGTGAAACAGGAGGTAAAGATTTTATTGTTGCCCATCCTTCAGCAAATGCCAAGCAAGTAGCGACAGCAATGCTGCGCGGTGCTTTTGAATTTCAAGGTCAAAAATGTAGTGCAGCTTCAAGATCTTATATTCCACAAAGTTTATGGCCAGAAATCAAAGCCTTTATGGTTGCTGAAATGAACACCTTTAAAATGGGCTCGCCAGAAGACTTCAGTAATTTTATTACGGCTGTGATTCATGAAGGTTCTTTTGATAAACTTGCTGGATTTATTGACCGGGCAAAAGAAGATACGGATGCGACTATTATTGCTGGCGGGAATTATGACAAGAGCAAAGGGTACTTTATTGAACCAACCCTTATTGAAACCACCAACCCTAAGTATGCAACCATGAGTACCGAATTGTTCGGCCCTGTAATGACGGTTTATGTATATAAAGACGACGCTTTTGAAGCAACTCTAAAATTAGTGGATGAAACTAGCGAATATGCGCTGACAGGTGCTATATTTTCAACAGATAGATATGCAGCTACTGTAGCAACAAAAATGCTAGAAAATGCTGCTGGAAATTTTTATATCAATGACAAACCTTCAGGTGCTGTTGTTGGACAACAACCTTTTGGAGGGGCTCGTGCTTCGGGAACCAATGATAAGGCGGGATCTGCACAAAATTTATTACGTTGGGTGTCTCCACGAATGGTTAAAGAAACATTTGTAACGCCAACAGACTACCGTTATCCTTTTTTAGGATAGTAACTAGTTGATTTTAATTGAAAAAAGCCACTCATTGAGGGGCTTTTTTATTCAATCACTTTTAAGCATCAATCAAACTATTCAATCAAAGTCTTGGGATTGCCCTAAATGTATTTGTTGCACGTTGTAAATATCGTAGTGCGGAGAATATGTATGAGTTGTGTTAAAATAATCATCGCAAAGTAAACTGAATTTCACTATTAACTAAATATTATTTTATATATTTAATTTAAAGAATATTGATGAGATATAAACAAAACTTAATACGTTTATCATGAACATAAAAAATAATATGAAAAAAATTATCTGCTTATTAGTTTTCAGCTTGAATTTCATTCTTTTTGCACAACGACAATTACCAAATACAAGCCTCAAAACACTTTCAGGCGCAAATACAACTCTTTCTGAAATTGCAGCAGAAAACGAACTCATCGTTGTATCTCTTTGGGCTACCTGGTGCGTTCCTTGTAAAAACGAATTGGATGCCGTAGCAGATGTTTATGACGATTGGGTTTCAGAAACAGGTGTAAAGTATTTTGCCGTATCAATTGACGATTCCAGAACTGCCAAACGCGTAAAACCAATGATCAATGGTAAGGGTTGGGAGTTTGAAATTTTATTAGATGAAAACAGTGATTTAAAACGTGCTTTTGGTGTCAGCACAGTTCCCTACACCGTTATAATTAAATCTGGAGAAATTGTTTATAAACACACAGGATACACATCAGGGTTTGAAGATGAACTTTACGATCGAATTGTAGCGTTGAAAAATTAATTTATTAAACCACCTATTTACATTCTCGCTGAAACACGTTGTTTGCACTCTCAATAAACTAGTTGTACTTAATTAAGTTTTTAAACAAATTAAAATGAACAAATACATAGTAACAGTCGTTATTTTTTTTATTTCAATAGCAAGTCATTCACAAGAAACAGAAAAAACAAGTACCTTTAATGAAATCAAAGACCGTATCAATGTTAGTTTAGAATCAAACTCACAATGGTACTTAAATGATTCCGAAACTGGAGACTTTGAAGAAGAAGAAAAACTAAGAGCCAGTAGTTATTTAAGAATTGATTATCAAATTTCCAATCGTTTTTCTAGTGGTTTTCAAATAGAAAGCTATGTGCCAGAACCCTTATTTAATTATAGTAAACTATTTGATAAAGAAATAGGCATTGGAACCTTCTACCTAAACTATAAAACTAAAAAGTTAGACATCACACTCGGGCATTTTTATGTTCAGTTTGGAAGTGGTCTTATTTTACGATCTTGGGAAGATAGAGCTCTAGGCGTTAATAACGCACTTAAAGGGGCTAAAATTATTTATGACCCAACAAATTATTTACGACTAACAACACTTTATGGCAAGCAACGCAAAGGGTTTGACGTTTCGAACTCAAATATTTTCGGATTTGAAACTCAATTTGACATTGCAAATGCCCTCCAATTAGAAACGCTCAATAGCTTCCAACTAGGAATGAGTTATGTAGGTAAGCAAGAGGAATTTAAAAAAGAAGTAGCAACTGGAGTCAGTCAACCCGCATTAGAAATCCCCGAACTTGTAAACTCATTTGGAGCTTACCTTAATTTAGAATACAAAAACCTATACTCCAACTTTGAGTATATTTACAAAGGAGAAGATGCCCGACTAAATAATATCACGCCTAATCAAGTGTCGTTTTCTGAAGCAGCTTTATTTGACGGAAATGCCATCACCTGGAATATTGGTTATTCACGAAAAGGATTTGGAATTGGCTCTACATTTAGAAGACTTGAAAACATGCGTTTCTATTCGGAAAGAAATTTTTCAAATGTGATTAACAATCCTACAAGTGATTTAAGTATGAACTACTTACCTGCACTTACCAAACAACATGACTACACTCTCGCAAACATCTATTTGTATCAAGCCCAACCAGGGTTAACCGTAGTAAGCTATGAATCTCCTTTAATTAAATCTGGTGAAATAGGTGAATCTTTGGATGTGTTTTATAACATAAAAAAAGGAACCCTGTTTGGAGGGAAATATGGAACAAAACTAAGTTTAAACTGGAGCTATTGGGCAAATTTAAAATCGACTTATACCGACCCGTCTGGAATACCTTATTTTGTTGGGGACGACTTAACTTATGAAACAGAGTTGTTGAATTTTGAAAACAAACTATATTCAGAAATTAATGTAGAAATACGCAAGAAATGGACTCCAAAATTAAAATCGATTTTTACTTATATAAACCTAAATTATAACAAAGGTTTTTTAGAATCTAAAGGAGCTGATAGTTTTGTAAAAGCTTGGATTGGAATAGCAGAAAGTACTTATAAATTCAAACGAGGTAAATCTGTTCGACTTGAGCTACAACACTTGTCAACAAATGATGATGCTAAAAACTGGGTAGGTGGTACTTTAGAATATTTTTTTAATTCAAAGTTTGGACTGTATTTAAACGATTCCTACAACTACGAAGAAAGTAAAATTACTGAAAATACTAAAATTCATTTCTTTAATCTGGGAGGGAGTTTCACAAAGGGATCAACAAGAGTTGGAATTAATTACGGACGTCAACGTGGAGGGTTACTTTGTGTTGGTGGCGTGTGTAGGCCTGTCAGTAAAAATACAGGAGTAACACTTAATTTTGTTACTACTTTTTAACGCCTCAACCTTTATATTTTAGCGGAAGGTGAACGATTTTTTTAGTTTCAAAAAAATCTTCTTCAAAAAAAGCATTCAAATCATAAAGAGTCGCTTTGGAATAGATTTTAAGTTCTTCTGTTAAATCTCCTCCTTTTAAATATAGAATTCCGTTTTTGATGGGGTGAACACTTTTTTTAGCAACTTTATTTTTGACCCACCCAACAAAATCGGGCATCGTGGTCACAGCTCTGCTAACAATAAAATCATATTGACCTTTAATCGATTCGGCCCTAGAATGAGTGGTGTAAATATTTTCCAAACCTAAACTTTCCGCAACACCATTTACTACCTTTAACTTTTTATTGATACTGTCTACCAAATGAAATGTAACATCTGGAAATAAAATTGCTAAAGGAAGTCCAGGAAACCCACCTCCTGTACCAATATCTAAAATTTTGGAGCCTGCTTGAAACTGAATTAACTTAGCAATCGATAAAGAATGAAGAACATGACGCAAGTACAGTGCCTCTATGTCTTTTCGTGAAATAACATTTATTTTAGAATTCCAATCTTCGTAAAGTCCTTGCAATGCTTCAAATTGTTTGAGCTGAATAGCTGTCAGGTTAGGGAAATATTTCTGAATTAAAAGCATGACTTGGTATGTTTTCTGCAAAAATAGCCATTAATATGTTAAATATTGTAAATTCTCTCGTTCTAAACTTTTTTATTATTTACATTTGATTAATATTTTTCATAAGAGATAACAAATACAACTCATGACAAAATCAACAATCACATTTTCGAGAAAAGATTCAGCTAAGTTTTTTAAAACTTTGAACAGCAGAGTTAATAATTACTTTAAAGAAAATAAAATTAAACGCTCAGGGAATTGGAAACTTTGGATGAAAACGATCGTTATGTTTTCAATTTTCTTAGTACCTTATTTTTTGATACTTACTATTGACATGCCTGGTTGGTTACAAATTTTATTTACAGTTGTGATGGGTATTGGTATGGCTGGAGTTGGGATGAATGTGATGCATGATGGAAACCATGGTTCGTTTTCAAACAAATCCTGGGTCAACAATATTATGGGAGGTAGTATTTACATTCTTGCTGGAAACGTTTACAATTGGAAAGTACAACACAACGTATTGCACCATACCTACACCAATATTCATGGGCATGACGAAGATTTAGATGCGGGTCGTGTATTGCGTTTCTCAAAACATACCGAATGGAAACGTCACCACAAATTTCAACATATTTACTCTGTATTATTGTACGGCTTACTAACTATTAACTGGGCAATTACCACTGATTTTCTACAAATGAAACGGTATATGAAACGTAAACTTTCTTACGGGAAATTTCCAAATCCATTTTTAAACTGGAGTACCCTTGTCATTTCTAAAGTAATTTATCTAAGCTTGTGGATTGTACTTCCTATGTTGATTTTAGATGTGGCATGGTACAAAATTTTGTTCGGGTTTTTTATCATGCACTATACAGCTGGACTGATACTTAGCATCGTTTTTCAGTTAGCACATGTTATGGACGAAGCAGAAATGCCCATGCCAGAAACGGATGGCACAATGAAAAACACATGGGCAATTCATCAACTTAAAACAACAGTAAACTTTTCTCCAAAAAACAGATTGATAAACTGGTTTACAGGAGGCTTAAACCACCAAGTTGAGCACCATATTTTTCCAAACATATCACATATCCATTATGGTAAGATTGCTGAAATTGTAAAGAAAACTGCAAAAGAATTTAACTTACCCTACAACGAATTTGAAACAACAAGAAAAGCAATTATAGCCCATTTTAAATATTTAAAAGAAATGGGTGTAAAACCTGTATTACAAGCACAATAGAATCACAATGAGTCAATTACTTTCTGAAAGAATTTTAAATATGGCCACGTCAGCGACCTTAGCGATGGCGGCCAAAGCAAGAGAATTAAAAGCCGAAGGCAAAGATATTATAGGGTTAAGTTTGGGAGAACCAGACTTTAATACCCCTGATTTCATTAAAGACGCTGCCAAAACAGCGATTGATGAAAATTACAATTCTTACACTCCAGTAGATGGATATGCTGAACTGAAACAAGCTATCATCACGAAATTCAAACGCGATAACAACATTACTTATCAACCCTCGCAAATTGTGGTCTCTACAGGCGCAAAACAATGCCTAGCAAATGTGGCTTTGGTCTTGCTCAATGAAGGTGACGAGGTAATTTTACCATGTCCTTACTGGGTTAGCTATGCTGATATTGTAAAATTATCTGATGGTGTACCAGTTGAAGTTGTGACTTCTATTGAGACAGATTTTAAAATGACACCTCAACAATTAGAAGCTGCCATAACACCAAAAACTAAAATGATTTGGTTTAGCTCCCCGTGTAATCCGAGTGGATCTGTTTACAGTAAATCTGAGTTGAGAGCCTTAGCAGATGTATTAAAAAACTATCCTGATATTTACATCGTTTCTGATGAAATATATGAACATATTAATTTTGTAGGAGCTCATGCAAGCATGGCTGAATTTGACGATATGTACGACAGAACCATTACAATTAATGGGGTGTCAAAAGCTTTTGCTATGACGGGATGGCGTATAGGATTCCTTGGAGCTCCACAGGCGATTGCTCGTGCGTGTAACAAAATGCAAGGACAAATTACAAGTGGTGCAAATTGTATCGCTCAGCGCGCCGTAATTACCGCTTTAGAAGCATCGCCCACTAAAGTTCAATACATGATTGACGAGTTTAAAGTGCGTCGTGATTTGATTCTTGGTTTATTAAAGGATATCGATGGATTCACATGCAATACCCCTGAAGGGGCATTTTATGTGTTTCCAGATGTGACTGCCTTTTTTGGCAAAACACTGAACGGTACTCTAATTAAGAACGCTACTGATTTTTCGTTGTATTTATTAGAAGCTGCATTGGTTGCGACTGTAACAGGAGATGCTTTTGGAAACCCAAACTGCATTCGTATTTCGTATGCAGCCTCACAAGATCAAATTATTGAAGCGATAAGTCGTATCAAAAAAGCGGTAGATTAACAAAGTAGCTTAGATTATCGGTTTCTCCAGAAAAAAGGTGTAAACAAAATAAGAACTGTAAATAATTCTAATCGACCAATTAGCATTAAAAAAGCAGCCCACCATTTTCCGGATGTTGGCATTTCATAAAAGTTATGAGCAGGTCCAAACTCACCAAGAGCAGGTCCAACATTTCCTAAACTTGAAGCAGCAACTCCAATGGCCGATTCAAAGTCTAGACCTAAAAGTGCAAATCCTAAAGATCCCACTATAAAGGATAGCATATATAGAATAAAAAAACCAAGTACGTTAAATACAATTTCTCCTGAAACAGATTTTTCGTTATAGCGTACTGGTAAGATAGCACTTGGATGCAGAGTTCGTTTAAATTCTAAAAAACCGTTTTTGATAAGTACTAAATGACGAACTACTTTTACGCCTCCAGAAGTACTTCCAGCAGAGCCACCTAAAAACATCAAACCAAAGAAAAATACAAGTAAAAATGGTGACCATAATGTATAATCTGCAGAAACAAAACCTGTAGTCGTTACAATGGCCACTACTTGAAAAAGTGCGTGCCTAAAAGACCCCTCTCCAACCCCGAAAGTTAGAGGATGACTGAATGTGGACACTCCATTTAAATAGGTATTGAAATAAATAATTCCACCAACAATTAAACTAAAAATTAGTATGAATTTGAAATATAACTTAAACTCCTCATCCTTTACAACTCTTCTTATATTTCCCTTAAACACAAAATAACTCAATACAAAATTAGTACCTGCTAAAAACATAAACAGGACAATAATATACTGTATCAGAGGGGTGTCATTCCAATGAGCTACACTTGCATTTTTAGTTGAAAATCCGCCAGTAGACAAAGTACTCATAGAATGATTAAGCGCGTCAAAAAATGACATCCCAGCTAGTGATAAAAACAATGTTTCAGCTGCTGTATAGCCAAAATAAATGAGCCATAATCGCTTGGCAGTATCTGTTATTCTAGGATGAAGCTTATCGGCACTAGGTCCCGGCGCTTCGGCTGCAAAAAGTTGCATTCCTCCAATTCCTAAAAGTGGTAAAATAGCAATTGCTAACACAATAATTCCCATCCCCCCAATCCAATGGGTAAGACTTCTCCAAAATAGCACTCCTTCTGGAAGTGACTCTATATCATTTAATATGGTAGAACCAGTGGTGGTATAGCCCGAAATCGTTTCAAAAATAGCGTTTGTAAAGTCTGGGATTGCTCCTGTAAACAAATATGGAAGTGATCCCGACAAGGTCATCACAATCCATCCAAAAGCAACTACCAAGTACCCCTCGCGCTTGTTCATTTCTTTGGTATGGTTTTTAGTACATAACATCGATATTAAACCAAACACCAAGACCGAAATACCTGCTAGAAACAAATTTAAAGTTGCGCCATCTTTATAGAAAAAACTTAAGAGCGCCGCTAATAACATAAAACCTCCGTTGAACAGCAATAAAAGTCCAAAAAAGTGAAATATAATTTTATAATTGAGTTTCATCAGAAAAAGGATTAATAAAAATAGCTTTCAATTTTTTTGATAGACTGCGGTAGGCAACATACCACAACGCGATCTCCAGAAACAATTTTGAAATCTCCTAAAGCAATAAAACCTTCTTCATTTCTAATCACTCCTCCAATAATAGCAGATAAAGGAAATTCAATTTCTTTGATATATTGATCACATATTTTGGATGTTGGCTTCACAACAAATTCAAGGAGTTCTGCTTCCATATTACTCAACTTGGTCATAGCAACAACATCTCCTTTACGGATGTATCTAAAAATACTATTGGCAGCAAGAAGCTTTTTGTTAATCAAAGTATCGACACCAATGGAATGTGACAGTTCATAATAATCCATATTTTCAACTAGAGCAATGGTTTTTTTGATGCCTTTAGACTTGGCTACCAAACACGACATGATATTAGTTTCCGAATTTCCAGTTACAGAAATAAAAGCATCCATGTCTTTAATATTTTCTTCATCTAAAAGCTCTACATTTCGTCCATCACCATTGATCACTAAAGTGTTGGGAAGTTGTTCTGCTAAATCAAAAGCTCTGTCTTTTAGTTTTTCGACAAGTTTAATATTAAAATTTTCAGAGAGATCACATGCTGTCTTAAAGCCTATCTTACCCCCTCCTAAAATCATTACATCCTTAATTTCCATTTTTTTCTTACCTGTCAGCTTACATAATTCTTCATCTCCACCTTTAGACGTAATAAAAACAACACGATCTCCTTCTTTAAAAATGGTGTCTCCACGAGGAATTATAGTTAAATGAGAACCAAATCGTTGGATGGCAATAGGAATAAAGTGAATGTCTGAAAGCAATTGTGCCGCAACTCTAACCGATTTATTTATAATCTTAGCATCTTTAGAAAGCGACAATCCAAGCATGGTTAGTGCTCCCTGTTCAAACTCATACGTATCATTAAATACCGACTGACTGAGTAACAACTCAATTTCAGCGGCGGCTAAAGATTCTGGAGATATAAGTTCATCGATACCAAAATTAGTAAAACCAACCTCATCCTTATGATTTATAAATTCAGGATTCGATATTCTTGCAATGGTTCGTTTGGCACCCAACTGTTTGGCCAATACACAGGCTGTTATGTTTGAAGTTTCTGATGACGTTACAGAGATGAATAAATCAGAATTTAAAATACGTGCATCTTTTAATACAGAAATCGAAGTCGCATCTCCTTTAATTACTTTTATATCTAAATGCGTATCTGCATATACGAGACTGTCTTTATTCAGATCTATAAGCGTAATTTCTTGTGACTCGTAAGATAAAAGCTTCGCTAAGTGAAATCCAACTTCACCAGCACCGGCTATAATAATTTTCATTAATTATCAGTTAATAAGATGCGCAAATGTACATTATTTTTAGGGATTTGTTTATGAATTGTATTTCTTTGCACTGAAAATATTAAGAAAGGTATTACCACATATGTCTGAAAAAATTACTCCCTATAAAGATAGCGAACTCGGTAAAAAACAACAAATCGCTAAAATGTTTGATACAATCTCTAATGAATATGATGGTTTAAACAGAGTCATTTCATTTGGAATTGATATCAAATGGAGAAATAAAGTGGTTCAACTCGTCGCTGAAACACATCCAAAAAACATTCTTGATATTGCAACAGGAACAGGCGATTTAGCAATTAACTTAACCCGAACAAAGGCAGATCAAATTATCGGATTGGATATTAGCGAAGGTATGCTGGAAGTAGGTCGAAAAAAAATAAAAAATAAAGAGCTTCACAAAACTATTGATATGGTCGTTGGTGATTCTGAAAACCTTCCTTTTGACGATAGTTCATTTGATGCAATTACCGTTGCCTTTGGCGTTCGTAATTTTGAAAACTTAGAAGTAGGTTTAGCTGAAATATTAAGAGTTTTAAAACCTGGTGGCATATTTGTGGTTCTAGAAACATCCGTTCCTACAAAATTTCCTTTTAAACAAGGCTATTATTTGCATTCAAATGTAGTATTACCACTGGTTGGTAAACTTTTTTCAAAAGACAAATCAGCTTATACTTACTTGAGTAAATCGGCTTCTAAATTTCCTTATGGAATTGCTTTCAACAATATTTTGAAAAAAATAGGGTTTATAGACTCGAAAGCACTCCCACAAACATTTGGAGTTGCCACCATCTATACTGCTACTAAAAAATAAGCATGAAGCACGTTTTATCAATCTTCTTTATTTTATGTTCGATTCAATTTTCAAGCGCCCAGCTTTTCAGCAAAGAACGCGTTCTAAATAATGAGAATTTTGATAAAGCACGATTGTCTTACGGCTACTATTTAGGATTTAATGTGTACGATTATAATTTTGATTACCCCACTGACGTAAAAGACATCCAAGTACTTAAATCTACAGGGTTTAATGTAGGACTTCTCGGAAACGTTAGAATTAATGATTATATTGATATCCGTATTGAGCCAGGTTTGGTAATTTCGAGACGAGAATTAAACTACAGCCAAACCTTTTTTACAGGGATTGATTTTGAGGATAAAGATTTAAGTCGTGAAATTCAATCTACTTTTATTCACATACCTCTATTGGTCAAATTCTCTGCCAAAAGAATCAACAACATAAAACCATTTGTAGTTGCTGGAATTTCAACGGCTTTGAATTTATCAAGTCAACAGGATAATCCAGATGATAATAGTAAAAATGTATTTAGAGTTACCAAAAACAATTTGTATTATGAACTTGGTATTGGAATCGACCTTTACCTCACCTGGTTCAAATTTACGCCCTCAATTCGAGGTGTTTTTTCCATGCAAGATGAACTCATAAAAGACATCGATCCCAACAGTCGTTGGACGCGTAACATCTCTCAAATGCAAACAAGAGGGTTGTTTATCAACTTTACGTTTCAGTAAGATTTCTTTTAAATTCACTCAATACAATCGCTGCCGCGTTTGCAACATTGAGACTTTCCGTTTGCTTCAATTTTCCAAATCTGGGAATAGAAAGACGTAAATCTATCAAAGATTCTATATTTTCAGAAATACCATTGGCTTCATTTCCAAGAACGATGACGCCTGTTTTAGGAAGGGTTTGGTTATAAATTGAAATACCATCCATAAACGTTCCCATACAATTTGAAACAGTTGACAAGGTCTTTTTTAAATCAACATAAGTAATATTCACCCTTGTATGAGACCCCATACTAGCTTGCACAACCTTAGGATTGTAACAATCTACGGTATCTTCACTACATACCAAATCTTCAATTCCAAACCAATCACATAGACGAATAATAGTTCCTAAATTACCAGGGTCATTAATCCCATCAAGCGCCACAGTTAAGGATGACCAATTGACATTAATAAGGCTTGGAATTTTGAAAGTGGCCAATACTTTGTTTGGAGTACTAAATCCGCTAATTTTTGCAAGTTCTTTAAAATCGACTAAAGTGAACTTCTGATTGTATTGAGAATAGCGATCTTCTACAGCAAAAATAGCCTCAAGTTCATAATTTGAGTTTAAAAACTCTTGAACAACTTTGACACCTTCAACAACAAACAACTGATGTTGGATTCGAAACTTTTTTTGCTTCAAACTAGTGATTAACTTTATTTGGCTTTTCGTTAACATCTAAAAAACGTACTTTTGATTATTATTAATTTAGACAGTAAAGCTAAATTTTATTTATTGATTGTTGAAGAAAACACTGATAAAAATATCCGTTGTATTTATAATAACTTGGTTTTTTACGGCTTGTAATGTCGTAAAACGAGTTGAGGCTAGCGATTACTTATTGACTGAAAATAGTTTTTTTATCAATGGTCAGAAGAAAAAATCAGAAGAACTCACCAATTTATCCTTTCAGAAAAAAAATGCAGCACTGCTTGGAATTCCCTTGCGGTTACATATTTATAACTTAGCGCGCTCAAATAAAGATTCTATTTTTGAGTCTTGGTTGCAAAAAAAACCCAAGCGAAAACAGCGCTTAATTTCTAAACTTTCAGAAAAACAACTCAATCAGTTAAAAACATCGGCGATTGGATTTAATCGTTGGTTAAAAAATACGGGGGAAGCACCCGTAATTTTAGATTCTCTAAAAATAAATAAAACAAAACTAAATTTAGAACGCTATTATTTTGCAAATGGTTGGTTTGACCGAACTGTCGAATTTAGAGTTGATACTGTTGGAACAAAAAGAGCATCCCTGACGTTTGAAATTGAAACGGGAACCCCCTACACAATTGGAGCGCTTTCGAAACGAATTGACTCCCCTGTGATCGACACATTGTATACTACTTTAAAATCAGATACTTTCCTAAAAACAGGAGAACAGTTTAAAATATCAAATTTTGACAGCGAACGCAGTCGTTTGACAACTGCATTTAGAAATTCAGGAGTTTATCATTTTGCTGAAGAATATATCAGGTATGAAAATGATACAATTGGAACCCAAAACAAGGTTAATGTTCAAATGCAAATTCAAGATCGAATTATTCGAAATGACGATTCGATTGTAAAAGTACCTTTTCAATCCTACCGAATTAAAGATGTAAATATTTATACAGATGCTAATTCTGAAAACCATTCAAAAACTATTTCAGACTCTGTAAACTATAAAAACTATAATGTCTATGCTTATGGGAAATTAAAATACAATCCAGAAGCATTAACCGATGCAATTTTAATTACAAAAGGAGGCTTGTATAAAGATTTAGATCGCGCAAGAACTTTTCGATATCTAAATGAGCTAAGAACCTTTAAATACCCAAATATTGAGTATCTAGAAAACTCAAAGGATACCACACTCACCGCTAATATCTACTTAACACCCAAAAAAAAATATGGTTTAGGGTTTGATGTAAGTGTTTCACAAAGTAACATACAAAAGGTTGGGGTCTCATTTACAACTGGAATTGTCATTCGTAATATTTTTAAAGGGGCAGAAACGCTTCAGGTTTCGGCATTGGGAGCTATTGGAGCTTCAAAAGACGTAGCGAATACAGAGGACGATTTTTTTGATATTAATGAACTTGGAGCCGATATAAAACTAAATATTCCTCGTTTGTTTTTCCCATTTAATACCGATAAAATTATTCCAAAATACATGTCCCCTAGCACACAAATTAGTACGGGGTTTACGGGGCAAACAAACATTGGTTTAGACAAACAAACCTTTAATAGTGTTTTTAGTTACAAGTGGTTTCCATCAGAAAAAGCGACAAACACCTTAGATTTGATCAACTTACAGTATGTAAGAAACTTGAACCCAACCAATTATTTTAGTGTCTATCAAAACTCCTTCAATCGTCTTGAATCAATAGCTCTTAACTCCTACACTACTCCAACCGATTTTTTGAACACAAACACAAATGGACAACAGTCACTTCTTGAATCACGTGCAGATGAATTCATCGATCTAGTAAATTCTGATATTGATTACAAAAATTCCAATCCTGATGAATATCAAACGGTACGGAATATTCAAGAACGAAAAACTCGATTGGTTCAAGATAACTTTATTCTGGCAAGTAATTTTAATTATGTTCGAAATAGCAGAGAAAATGCTTTTGATACCAATTTTTCAATTTTTAGATTAAAATTTGAGTTCGCTGGAAATTTACTATACACGGCCTCAAAATTATTGGACCTTGAAAACAATTCAGAAGGTGCTTACAAAATAAGTGGTGTTCCCTTTTCTCAATATATCAAATCCGAAGTTGACCATATTAAGCTTTGGAGTTTAGGCCGTAGTAATGTTTTGGCTCTACGTAGCTTTTTCGGAATTGCGATTCCATTAGGAAATGCAACAAGTATACCGTTTTCTAAAAGTTTTTTCGCAGGTGGCTCCAACGACAACAGAGCTTGGACTGCTTACAATTTAGGTCCTGGAAGTTCTGACAACAACAATGAATTTAACGAAGCAAACATGAAACTTGCTTTTAGTTTGGAGTACCGTTACAACTTATTCGGAAATCTGAATGGAGCCTTTTTTGTAGATGCTGGAAATATTTGGAATGTACTTGATGATGTCACAGACACCAAGGCCACATTTGATAATTTTAAATCTTTAAAAGATATTGCTGTAGGCGCAGGAATCGGATTGCGTTATGATTTTAGTTTTTTCATTCTTAGACTTGATACAGGTTTCAAAACCTATGAACCTACTTTTGGAGACCAAAACCGCTGGTTAAATAACTTCAATTTTAGCAATGCAGTTTACAATATTGGAATCAATTATCCATTTTAAAGATTTCAGATTAGCTATATCGTTTTCGTATATTAATCTACTAATCACATCCAATAAATAGTCCTAAATTATTTAAAATTACTACTTTTAACCCTTAAATTAAAACAAATAAAATGAGTCACAACATCAAACCAGGCGTTGCTACAGGACGCGAAGTTCAAGAGATTTTTAAACTTGCTAAAGAAAAAGGATTTGCCCTTCCAGCGGTCAATGTTATTGGCTCAAACACGATAAATGGTGTTCTTGAAACAGCAAAAGAATTAAATGCTCCCGTAATTATTCAGTTTTCAAATGGAGGTGGACAATTTAATGCAGGAAAAGGGCTTTCAAACGAAGGTCAAAAGGCAGCTATAGCAGGTTCAATTGCGGGTGCTAAACACATCCATGAAATGGCGTTAGCTTATGGCGTTCCTGTTATCTTACATACCGATCACTGTTCTAAAAAATTATTGCCTTGGATTGATGGTTTATTAGATGCGAGTGAAGTTCATTTCGCCCAAACTGGCAAATCATTATACAGCTCTCACATGATTGATTTATCTGAAGAGCCAATTGAAGAAAATATCGAAATCTGTAAAACCTATTTAGAGCGCATGTCCAAAATGGGGATGACACTTGAAATCGAATTAGGAATTACAGGAGGTGAAGAAGATGGCGTTGATAACAGTGATGTTGATGTTTCAAAATTATATACGCAACCTGAAGAAGTTGCTTATGCCTACGAAGAGCTCAGTAAAGTAAGTGACCAGTTTACCATCGCTGCTGCTTTTGGAAACGTTCACGGCGTTTACAAGCCTGGTAATGTAAAACTAACTCCAAAAATTCTCTTAAATTCACAAGAATATATTACTGAAAAATATGGAGTTTCTAAAAACCATATTGACTTTGTATTTCATGGGGGCTCTGGATCTACAGTAGAAGAGATTCGAGAAGGAATCTCATACGGAGTTATCAAAATGAATATCGATACAGATATGCAGTACGCATTTATGACAGGTATTCGTGACGATTTCAAAGCGAACGGCGCTTATTTAGCTGCACAAATTGGAAATCCAGACGGTAGTGATGTACCTAATAAAAAATATTACGATCCGAGACGTTGGTTACGTGAAGGTGAAAAAGCATTCATCGCTAGACTTAAAAAAGCATTTGAAGATTTAAATAATGTCGATACATTATAAAATTTGTGTAGTTTTGTACTTTAATTTTACCGTTTAGACACTAATTATATGGCTTGGTTCAAAAGAAAAGACAAAGGAATTCAAACACCTACTGAAGCAAAACGTGACACTCCAAAAGGGCTTTGGTACAAATCTCCAACTGGTAAAGTCATTGAAACTGATGAGTTAGAAAGAAATTTCTATATCAGTCCAGAAGATGGGTACCACGTTCGTATTGGAAGTAATGAATATTTTGAGATGCTTTTTGATGATAACAAATTCAAAGAATTAGATTCAAATATTACATCCAAAGACCCTCTAAAATTTGTAGACAATAAAGCTTATACAGACCGTTTGAAAGCTGCGCAATCAAAAACAAATTTGAATGATGCTGTACGAACTGCTGTAGGGAAATCCAAAGGTAAAGATTTGGTAATCGCTTGTATGGACTTTAGTTTTATTGGGGGTTCAATGGGGTCTGTTGTTGGAGAAAAAATTGCACGTGCTGCTGATCATGCACTACATAACAACCTACCTTTCATGATTATTTCAAAATCTGGAGGTGCTCGTATGATGGAAGCTGCTTTATCGCTTATGCAACTTGCAAAAACATCAGCAAAACTTGCCCAACTCGCAGACGCCAATATTCCATATATTTCACTTTGTACCGACCCTACAACTGGCGGAACAACAGCTTCATTTGCCATGTTAGGAGATATTAACATCAGTGAACCTGGAGCACTTATTGGATTTGCCGGTCCTCGAGTCGTAAGAGATACTACTGGCAAAGAATTGCCAGATGGATTTCAAACCGCCGAGTTTGTGAAAGAACATGGGTTTTTAGATTTTATTACCCCGCGAAGTGAACTAAAAAATAAAGTGAATCAGTACATTGATTTAATATCAAACCAACCTTTAAGAGCTTAGTTGATAAATAAATTATTGAAAACCAACCATTTTAATGAAACTAATCAAAAAAATTAATGTCTTACTACTTGCAACGATTACATTTTTTTCTTGCGATAAATTAGATGAATTAACCGAGTTTGACATTACTGAAGACTTCTCTACTACTTTAAATGTGACTGTTATTGAAGATTCAAATGGAACAGCTCAAACTTGGACTGAAACTTCAACAATAAACCTGGAAACGAATGAAGAAATTCAAACAAATTTAGATGTGATTCAAGGAGTTAAAATCAACTCATTAACTTTTAATGTCATTAATTTCACAGGCGCAGAAGGTGCCACTGCTACAGAAGTTTCTTTAAGCTTTGGCGATACGGTAATTGCAGTTGCTGATATCAACCTAGAAGATAGCAGTACTGTTTATTCTGTTGGTAGCTCTTCAGAACTGAATACGATTGCAAACGATTTAAAAAACACTAGTGAAATTACAGCAACCTCAATTGGGACAGTTTCAAGTACACCGGTGAGATTTGATCTTGTAATAACATTGGATGTTACCACAACTATTGATGTATTGTGATTAAACTCCTTAAAACAACTATTAAAACGAACTTATAGTTCGTTTTTTTTTGAGTTATAGTTAATAAATAAAACCCATTAATTGACTTAAAATAAAATAGATAACCACAAGGGTTAACCAACAGAAAATCACTATATTTGCCAACTAATTACGATAGACGTAGTTAACAGCATAAAAATTATTTAAATAATATTGGAATGTATTTAACAAAAGAAGCTAAAGAGAAACTCTTTAAAAAACATGGGAAAGATGCCAAAGATACGGGGTCTTCAGAAGGACAAATTGCCTTATTCACAGAAAGAATCAATCACTTAACGGAGCATTTAAAACAAAATCGTAAAGATTACAATACAGAACGCTCATTAGTAAAACTAGTTGGAAAACGTCGTTCATTATTAGACTATTTAATGAAATCAGATATTTTAAGATATCGTGCGATCGTAAAAGAATTAGGATTAAGAAAATAATATTACAAACCACGCTTTATGCGTGGTTTTTTAAGTTTTAACACTTTTAAAGTTCATAAATAATAGAAGAAGCTAATTAGAGTTTTTCATTGGTCACACCACACAACGACAACAACACAACACCAATGTTTAATTAGAATAAAAAAATTATGATACCAAAAGTATTTAAAGAGGTCATAGACCTTGGTGATGGAAGAGAAATCTCCATCGAAACGGGCAAGCTAGCAAAGCAAGCCCATGGATCTGTAGTTGTACAAATGGGAAAAGCCATGTTGTTATGTACAGTAGTCTCAAATTACAAAGCTAGTGATGTAAACTTTTTACCTTTAACGGTAGATTATCGCGAAAAATTTGCGGCAGCAGGTCGTTATCCAGGTGGATTCTTCAAAAGAGAAGCACGCCCAAGCGATGGTGAAGTTTTAACAATGCGTTTAGTGGATCGTGTCTTACGCCCATTATTTCCTAAAGATTATCACGCAGAAACACAAGTAATGATTCAGTTGATGTCTCATGACGAAGATGTAATGCCTGATGCACTTGCAGGGTTAGCTGCATCTGCAGCCATTCAATTAAGTGATTTTCCATTCGAATGCCCAATTTCTGAAGTACGTGTTGCTCGTGTTAACGGTGAATTCGTCATCAACCCAAGCCGTGCACAATTAGTAGATTCTGATCTTGAAATGATGATTGGTGCTTCTGCAGATTCTGTAATGATGGTAGAAGGTGAAATGGATGAAGTTTCTGAAGAAGAAATGGCAGACGCGATTAAATTTGCACATGAAGCGATTAAAGTTCAGGTTGCAGCTCAAATACGTCTTGCAGAAGCATTTGGAAAAAAAGAAGTGCGTGAATATGAAACAGCTGAAGTAAACGAAGATTTAGAGAAGCGTATTCATGACTTGGCGTATGACAAATGTTATGCAATTGCTAAGAAAGGAACTTCTAAAGCTGAACGTGGTGCAGCATTTGCTGAAGTAAAAGAAGAAGTAAAAGCCTCTTTTACTGAAGAAGAAAATGAAGAATTTGGTCACTTGGTGAGTGGCTACTACAGTAAAGCTGAAAAAGAAGCTGTACGTGAATTAACATTGAGTGAAGGTGTACGTTTAGATGGACGTAAGACAGATGAAATCAGACCAATTTGGTGTGAGGTTGACTACTTACCTTCTACTCACGGATCTTCAATTTTTACACGTGGAGAAACACAAGCACTAGCGACAGTAACTCTTGGAACTTCAAGAGATTCAAATAAAATAGACATGCCTTCTTATGAAGGTGAAGAGAACTTTTACTTACACTACAACTTCCCTCCTTTCTGTACGGGTGAGGCACGTCCTTTAAGAGGAACGTCTCGTCGTGAAGTAGGACATGGAAATCTTGCACAACGAGGCCTAAAAGGTATGATACCTGCGGATTGTCCTTACACTGTAAGAGTAGTTTCTGAAGTTTTAGAATCTAATGGATCGTCTTCAATGGCGACCGTTTGTGCTGGTACTATGGCATTGATGGATGCAGGGGTTCAAATTGAACGACCTGTCTCTGGAATTGCGATGGGATTAATTTCTGATGGAGACCGTTATGCTGTATTATCTGATATTTTAGGAGATGAAGATCACTTAGGAGATATGGATTTTAAAGTGACTGGTACTGACGAAGGAATTACAGCGTGTCAAATGGATATTAAAATCAAAGGGTTGTCTTACGAAATTCTTGTCAATGCTTTGAAACAAGCACGTGCAGGTCGTTTACATATTCTTGACAAATTAACAGAAACAATTGCTGCTCCAGCATCAGATGTGAAGCCACACTCTCCAAAAATGGTAACTCGAGTGATTCCAAATGAATTTATTGGAGCACTTATTGGACCTGGAGGAAAAGTAATTCAAGAACTTCAAAAAACTACTGGAACTACAATTGTTATCAATGAAGATCCAGTAACTGAAGAAGGAATTGTTGAAATCTTAGGGACAGATCAAGATGGCATTGATGCTGTTTTGTCTAAAATTGACTCTTTAATGTTTAAACCATCACTTGGAAACACCTACCAGGTTAAAGTAATTAAAATGCTTGACTTTGGAGCGGTTGTAGAATATATGGATGCACCAGGAAACGAAGTGTTACTTCACGTAAGTGAATTGGCATGGGAACGTACTGAAAATGTATCTGATGTTGTGAACATGGGTGATATTTTTGATGTGAAGTATTTTGGGCAAGATCCAAGAACACGAAAAGAAAAAGTATCGCGTAAAGCATTGTTAGAAAAACCTGAAGGGTATGTTGCAAGACCACCAAGAGACGATAAACGTTCTGGTGGACGTGACAATCGCAAACGTGATAATAGACGTTAATACACATTAGGTCTTAACTTAATACATTCAAAAAAAACCGTTTTTAAATTAAAAACGGTTTTTTTTGTAACATTTAGTTGGATATGCACGTATAACCTAATGACGCTACAAATAACCAATTTAAAAAATACATTTAAATGAGACAGCTGAAAATTACAAAGCAAGTTACCAACAGAGAAACTGCTTCGTTAGACAAATACCTTCAAGAAATTGGAAAAGTTGATTTAATTACTGCCGACGAAGAAGTCGAATTGGCGCAACGAATCAAAGCCGGAGATCAAATTGCTTTGGAAAAATTAACCAAAGCCAACTTGCGTTTTGTGGTATCTGTAGCGAAGCAATATCAAAATCAAGGGTTGACACTTCCCGATTTAATTAATGAAGGTAATTTAGGGTTGATTAAAGCTGCTCAGCGTTTTGATGAAACCAGAGGGTTTAAATTTATCTCTTATGCGGTTTGGTGGATTCGTCAATCTATACTTCAAGCCTTAGCAGAACAATCTCGTATTGTTCGTTTGCCTTTAAATAAAATTGGTTCGATCAATAAAATAAATAAGACGTACGCCTTTCTAGAGCAATCTCATGAACGCCCTCCTAGTGCGGAAGAAATTGCCAAGGAATTAGACATGACTATTAATGACGTTAAAGAGTCAATGAAAAATTCTGGACGTCACGTATCCATGGACGCACCTTTAGTTGAAGGAGAAGATTCCAATCTATACGATGTATTACGAAGTGGAGAGTCTCCAAATCCGGATAGGGATTTATTACATGAATCCTTACGTACAGAAATCGAACGTGCCTTAGAAACACTCACACCAAGGGAAGCGGATGTGATTCGATTGTATTTTGGACTCGGAAATCAACACCCGATGACCTTAGAAGAAATAGGCGAAACGTTTGATCTTACCAGAGAAAGAGTTCGTCAAATAAAAGAAAAAGCAATTCGACGTTTAAAGCACACGTCGAGAAGTAAAATTTTAAAAACCTATTTAGGTTAATAACAAAACCCCTGCCAATTGGTAGGGGTTTATTTTTTATATTATTTTTGTAATTCAAAATAGAAACACATGAGCACAACCAAAATTGCACCCTCTATATTAGCAGCTGATTTTGCTAACCTTCAAAGAGATATTGAAATGGTAAATTCTAGTGAAGCTGACTGGTTTCATATTGATATAATGGATGGGGTATTTGTGCCTAACATTTCTTTTGGAATGCCTGTTTTAAAGGCGATTGGTCAACATGCTAAAAAAACTATTGATGTACATTTGATGATTGTCGATCCCGATCGTTATATCAAAACTTTTGCAGACTTAGGGAGTGATATTCTTACCGTGCATTATGAAGCGTGTACACACCTTCACAGAACCCTACAAGCTATTAAAGCAGAAGGTATGAAAGCTGGCGTAGCCTTAAACCCACACACAAACATTAATGTTTTAGAAGATACAATTAATGACATTGACTTGGTATGTATCATGAGTGTTAACCCTGGTTTTGGTGGTCAAAGTTTTATTGAGAACACGTACGACAAAGTGAAACAACTGAAAGCACTCATTGAATCTAAAGGCGCATCTACACTCATAGAAATTGATGGCGGTGTTACCTCATCAAATGCCAAAGCACTTAAAGAAGCTGGGGCTGATGTGTTGGTGGCTGGCAGTTTTGTATTTAAAAGCGCCGAACCTACAAATACCATTAAGACCTTAAAAAAGCTGACCGCATCTTAATTTTTAGTTAACTTTCTATATCTCCGTAACCGTAGTTGTAACCGTAATTGTAATTATATCCGTAAGATCTGTTCTCTTTTACACCTTTGATGACGTAACTCATGTTTACAAGACGTTTCGTCTTGCTTAAATCTAATGAAAAAGGAATTAGCTTTTTATCCGTATGATTCGCACGCACGGCACAAATAGTAGCATCAGCAAGATGGGCTACCAATAAAGTATCATAAAACCCCAAAATGTTTGCTGAATAGTATTTACCTATCAACACACTATAAATATCATTAAAAAAGGCATTCAGCATGTATGTTATCATAAGTTTATATCCAAAGAGATAATGATATTTTAGCTTGTCTACATCAAAAATCAAGATTGGTCTCCAATCACTGTAAACCCAATATAGAATAGATGCAAAAAATGGATATAAAACCTTCATAAAAACGATTGCCCAAACTCCCTGACCTTTGTATGCTAAGGCCAATCCAATTAAACTACTTATTAATAATGAAGGTATTTGAATAAGCATTTGCTTTCTGAAGTTCATGTTGATTGTTAGAATAGCTTTCTGAACAACAGAGAATGAGCCAAAAATAATCGCAAAAGAAAAAACTCTTAAAATATTTATTAATTCAGTTCTATTATAAAAATCTGCTAAATGAGGAGCTGTAACATAAAACATCAAATAAATAACAAATGCAGAGGTAATATTTAAATAAAAAACTGTAGAAAAATCGGCTTGCTGAGGTTCTCTTGTTCTAATTAATGATTGTCCTAAACCAGAATCAACTAATAAATCTCCTACCCCTATAAATACTGCGATCATGGCTATTAATCCAAAATCATCAGGAACAAGTAATCTGGCAATTAAAATTTGTACTACAAGTCCTAGTCCCTTAACCCCTAACTGCTCTGTAAAAGCCCAAAACATTCCTTTTGATGCGTGTTTCTTAAAAGCCATTGTTAGTAGTAGGGTTCAATACCTTCATCAAATACATATCATATCTCCTTTAAAAGTGAATATACGTTGAGATACATTGGATTTCGAAATCCAGTCGTTATTAAAAAATCGGTTTGTGTTACTTAAAAGACCTTTAGCCTCTAACTGTAATAAGACTCATACCAGTTCACGAAGGCTTCTACACCAACTTCTAAAGCTGTAGAAGGTTGGTAGTCATAATCTGTTTTTAAATGCTCGACATTTGCCCAGGTTTGATTCACATCCCCAGCTTGCATCGGCATCATAATACGTTCTGAAGTTTTGCCTGTACTTTTTTCAATTGCTTCTATAAAATCTAATAGCTGAACAGGTTGGCTGTTTCCTATATTATATAATTTATACAACTCTTTTTCCTTGAAAGTCTTCAAAAGTGTATTCTCAACCCCTTCAATGATATCATCGATATAAGTAAAATCTCTAGAGAGTTTTCCTTCATTAAAAACCTTAATAGGTTGGTTGTTTAAAATCGCTTCAGTAAATAGAAATAAAGCCATGTCTGGACGTCCCCAAGGGCCATAAACAGTAAAAAATCGCAATCCAATTGTTTCAATATTGTAAAGATGGCTATACGTATGTGCCATTAATTCGTTGGATTTTTTGGTAGCGGCATACAAACTAATAGGTTGATCTACAACGGCAGTTTCTTCAAAAGGAACTGCATCGCTATTTCCGTAGACACTTGAGCTACTCGCATACACTAGGCGAGAAATTTTGTGATGGCGACAACATTCTAAAACATTAAGAAATCCAGACACATTACTATCAATATAAGCTTCTGGATTTTCGATCGAATAACGCACACCTGCTTGAGCTGCCAAGTTACAAACACTGTCAAATTGATAGGTTTTAAATAATTTAGGCAAAGCCTTTCGATCTTCAAGATTTAAACGAACGAAATGAAATAAATCTCCATAAATACTACTAGAAACAACTGTATCAAAATGTTCTGCATCCAATCGATGAATCCCTAATTCTTTGAGTCGTCCATATTTGAGGTCAACGTTATAATAATCATTTATATTATCCAATCCAACGACTCGGTGTCCTTGTTTTAAAAGGCGTTCACAAAGATGAAAACCAATAAAACCTGCTGCACCTGTGACTAAGATTGTTTGTTTACGCATCTTATCTTCCAATTGCTTTATAAGTAAATCCAATTGTTTCAAGTGCTACTTGATCTAAAATATTACGACCATCAAAAATAAAGGCCGGTTTAAGCATGCCATCATATATCTTTTGCCAATCATACGTTTTAAATTCATCCCATTCTGTAATTACCGCCAGTGCATGTGTGCCTTGTAAAGCTTCATACGGGCTGTTATGAATGTTTAAAAACTTAGCGTTTTCTGAATCTGTTCTGCTATTTAACCCATTCAAATCCGACTGCATTTGAATAGCCGTTACTTTTGGATCATAAACTTGTATATGTGCCTGTTCTTCAATCAACTTATCAGCAATGTAAATCGCTGCAGATTCTCTCGTATCGTTGGTGTCTTTTTTAAAGGCCCATCCTAAAAATCCGATTTTCTTTCCAGCAACAGTTCCATATAAAGAAGTGACTATTTGCTGTGCAAAACGACTTCTTTGGTGGTTATTCATTATGATTACTTGCTCCCAATAATCGGCAGCTTGCTCTAACCCTAAAGATTTGCATATATATACTAAGTTTAAAATATCTTTTTGAAAACAAGAACCTCCAAATCCTACAGATGCTTTTAAAAATTTAGGGCCAATACGAGAGTCTGTTCCAATAGCTTTGGCAACATCATCAATATTGGCTCCTGTTGACTCACAAAGTTCTGTCAAGGCATTAATAGAAGAAACGCGTTGTGCTAAAAATGCATTAGCGGTCAATTTTGATAATTCTGAAGACCATAAATTCGTGGTGATAATTTGATCTTTTGGGACCCAAGTCGCATAAATGTCAACTAAAGCTTGAATGGCTTTGAATCCACTTTCTGTTTGGTCGCCGCCAATCAAAACACGATCTGGTGCTTTTAAATCTTGAACGGCAGTACCTTCTGCCAAAAACTCAGGGTTGGATAGTATTTCAAAATTAACTCCTGTTCCTGTATTTTCTAAAATGTCTTTAATAGCTTTGGCCGTTTTTACCGGCAAGGTCGATTTTTCAACGACTATTTTGTCAGAGGTTGCAATTTTAGCGATTTGACGCGCACAGAGTTCTACATATTGTAAATCTGCTGCCATCCCTTTGCCAGCCCCATAGGTTTTGGTAGGCGTATTAACGGAAATAAAAATCATATCAGCATCGTGAATAGCACCTTCAACATCCGTAGAAAAAAACAGGTTTCGACCGCGTGCTTCTGCTACAACAGCATCTAATCCAGGTTCAAAAATAGGAAGTTTATCTAGATCTTCTGAGTTCCAAGCATCAATACGTGCTTGATTCATATCCACTACAATCACTTTTATGGAAGGATTTTTTTGGGCAATCACGGACATTGTTGGTCCACCTACATAGCCTGCTCCAATACAACAAATTGTACTTATACTCATTTTTTGGTTAACTTTTAAACTGTTTCCAATACCATTCAACAGCGTTTTCTAGACCACTTTCGAAGCTATGGGTTGGTTTATAATTCAATAATCTAACTGCTTTGTCAATCGAGGCCTGTGAGTGAGGAATGTCTCCTAATCTGTCTGGGCCATGAATCACTTTGACATTTACAATCGATGTGTCAAATTTAGATAAATATTTTTTTAAACTATGCACAAGTTGAACTAAAGTTGTCCATGTCAGAAAATGGTTAGCATCCATTACAAATCACGAGCAAAAACTGAGCTTAAAGAAATCTCGTTTTCCGAAGCGATGGAAATTTTTGTTCCAGACTCATGGATCTCTCCCAAAGAAGTACATGCCACAGAATTTATGGAATGGATTAATAGCTTGTTATTTTATGAATTGACCTATTCCAATACTGAGGAAGCTTTGGGTGTGTTTTCAAAACTTTTTAACTCGTAAGAAATAACTTTTTTAAAACATATGACTAAAACTGCAAAATTTAGTCTTTCCATCCGGATTGGGTTACGACAAGTCAAATGACATAGTTCGAACCCCAAAAGTGAATGCAATTTTTGGCTCTATACCGATTTTATCGAAGGAAATCTCAAACATAAAAAAAGGAGAACCAATTCCTGTGAATCAATTCTCCGATTTGGTGACCTCGGCAGAATATAATTATTGAATAGTTTTTTCACTATTTTCTCTATAATCTGCGTTTTTTCAGAGGTTTTTTGTCATAATTTTTTCTTCAATGTAGACAGAAATAGACAGAAGTAGACACAATTGTAGTCACACTTTTTGTCACAATTACTCCTTGGCTGTAAATCTCAATATTAACTTTAAATATAAGAAATTATGGCAACAGCTTCATTTAAAATTAGAAAAGGAAAGAACAAGTCAATCATCTATTTGCAAGTTCAAAAGGGTAGAGATTTTAGACTAAGGCAATCTACCTCCATTTATATTAAAAATGAAAGTTTAAAATTTTGGGACATAAAAAAAGAGCGAATAAAAAATTTATCAAATATTCCTGAGGCAGAATATATCAATGGAAAACTTACAGAGATTAGTAAAAGTGTAAACGATAAAATATTACAACTATATAAACAAAGAAAATTAGATAAGTTAAGTTGTAAAAAAGTTATTAATGAAGTATTGGGAAGCAAAGAAAAGAATAAAAAAGATGAAAAAAATAACGAAGGACAGTCTAAAGTGGTTTTAGAGTATTTTAATTGGTATTTAGAGTATTATAAAACCAACAACTCTTCATATTCAAATAAACCCCTGACATTGGGTACACTTAAAACCTACAAAAACAGTAGAAATTATTTGGTTAGATTTCTAAAAAAGAATAACATCAAAAATTTCTGTTTTGAAGATATTGACGAGTCATTCTACAATAAATTTATTCAATTTGGATATGCAAAAGGCTATTCAAGAAACTACATAGGAACGACCATTCAGAAACTTAAAACAATTATTGGTCACGCTTATGAAAACAAAATTCATCATAACACTGAATTTAAAAGAAGATATTTTGCCAAGCTCAGAGAAGAAGTTAATCATCCCTATCTCAATGAACAAGAATTGCTTGCGATTTCAAAAGTAAAAACGAGCAGCAAGATTGAGAATGATGTTAAAGATATTTTTCTTATTGCAGCCTATACAGGGTTACGCATTGGAGATTTAATCGCATTTTTAAAATCTCCTAATTTATCTATTAATAATGGTAAAAAATTTATTCATCTCAAGCAAAGTAAAACAGGTGGAGAGGTTTACATTCCCATAAATTCAAAAATATTAGAAATTTTAGAGCGAAGAAATGGGAACTTCCCTCCTGCTATTCATCAAAATTATATTAATAAATACATCAAGTCTATTGCAAACAAAGCAGATATAAAACAAGAATTTGTGGTAGAAAGAACCATTAGTGGAAAAAAATTTAGAGATTCTCAGCCAAAATATAAGTTCATTTCTGCTCATACAGCTCGGCGAAGCTTTTGTACAAATGCTTATAACGCTGGACTCCCTCCTCACCTAATTATGGTTATCTCAGGACATAAAAGTGAAAAAGTATTTTACAATTATATTAAAGCGTCCATTAAAACAAAAGCCATACAAATTGCTGAGCATAGTTTTTTTGATTAAAATAAAAAAATCAAACCTAAAATTGAGTTTGATTTTACAACTGATTTCTTAGTTGAATAAATTTATTTTTTTTATTGGCGATTAACTGAAGATAAAAATTATGGAATTTAAAAGAATATCAATATACTTTGGAGTTAGAGAGGGCAAGAGTGGATATCTAAACATTATAGACCTTGAAAGGCTAAGAGAGTTTACAGAATCCTATAAAAAGTTCAAACTACTGCGCTTGTCATAACCCTTTAGGCTTCCTTTAAAGACATACACAGTAAAATATAGAACCTTTTTAGATTTTAACTCCTAAATACCTTTTTAAATTTTTTTTAAGATATATTTTAGTCAATTCTACACAAAGAGAAAAAAATTATTCTACCAAAATAATTTTACAATTATTGTCAAATGTATATGTGAAACTTAATTGTTTGTTATATTTCTTATTTAGAAACGTGTAAGTAATTTTATTTTTTCCTGATGAAAAAATATTTGTAACTACATTATCACCTGTTCCTTCAACTTTTCGTCTGCCTACTTCTGTACAGTTCCTTTGAAAGTTAGAATTTATTTTTGGTTTTGGTTTTAGTTTTGGTTTTTCGTTTGGAGTTTGACCTATGAATTTAATTAAACTGCTTCCATAATTTGAAAATTTATATTCAATCCCTTTCATTTCCTGAAGATATTCTTCTAATTTAACAACCCTATTTTTTTGTCTTCTTGTAACGGTTATTAATCTTGGAGGGTCATAATCGTCATTTCTTCTTGTCCTGTACTGTAAACCATATATGTCGAGCTTTTTCGCAATTTCAGTCTCTATTTCTTGAAAATCTTCACAGGTTTCAAGTAATAATTTATAAAAATTATCCCTTTCGGTTTTTGTCAACTTTAAATCTCCTCTTCTTTCTTCACTAATTTGGTCATTTGAAATATTGTATAAATTAGCACCAATTATGAGCTTGTCAATATTATTTTTAAGCTGCTCTAAATCTTCATTATTTATAGTGAATGCTTGTTTAGTTTTAGGATTGACATCTTCGCCTCGATAGTCCTTAAAATAATTTTCTCTACTAATTTTATAACCTTTTTCTTCTTTTACTTTTTGAAAAAGTTCACAAGCTTTTAAAACCTGTAAATTTAAATTATAAGTCTTTTTTTTACAAGAATGTATGCTTATTAATAAAGAGACAAGTAAGAATAGTTTTTTCATTATATATTGATTAAATTTTTTAGTTAGTATTTCATCATTGTATAATTCTTAATTGATTAGTTTTTTTACCAATCATCTACTTGATTAACACCAACACCATTTATATAGTTTTTTAAGCTTAATATCAAGCCTTATATTAGTATCGTTTTTTCTTTCCATAAACACCATCATTATATCCCAATTTATAAACATAATAATCTGCACTTGAGAAATTATATCCACGAGACATATAATATTCATCAGCAGTTGCTCTTCTGGATGCAGGTAAACCATATCCCGTTTGTCCGTCAGAATATCCTATGTTATATACTCTTTTCGATTCTTCCAAGCCTGCATCGGTTGAGGTTGAGGTATTGGTTGAGGTATTGGTTGAGGTTGAGGTATTGGTTGAGGTGTTAAAAACGTAAAAGAATACTACCACACCAACAATTAGTGGAATAAAATATTTGAGTCCTGAACTTGATGTTTTAGTGTCAAGGTCTATTTCTCCATATTTATCAATTAATGCTTGGTTGTTGTGATAACCTTTCTTTTTAATTTCATCTAACAGGTTTCCTAAATCCATAAACTTTACATCATATGGTTTAAGCACCCCCATAGATTTAGCTTTTAGTTTTTCTTTCTCTAAAAAGCCAACAGTACCTTTTTTTGCTTCAATAATTGCTAACGTATATAAATCTTCTTCAGAAATATTGTATTTGCTTGTTAATCTATTTTCATCTGCCATAATAATGTGATTTTAATTTTACCTGATTCATAATATTCCTTTAATTCACTTTAACCAAATCATTTTCATAATTTACAATAGACTTTAACTTGCCTGACTCATAATAGGATTTAACTTCACCGTTTTTATTTTGAGCATTTAATTGAAACAATACAGAAGTGAGTAGTAGTAAGATTAGTTTTCTCATTGATTAAATATTTGAATTACAAGTTAAAAAAAAATATCCTAAAAAACAATAAATTATTTTTGAGGATAAAACGTACACAACGTACTCCAATTATCGAACTTTTTTTTGAAAGACCTTGAAAAGCTAAGAGAGTTTACAGAAAGCTATAAAAATTACAAATCATTGAGCTTATCCTAACCATTAAGGCTTCCTTTAAAGAAATACACAGTAACTATAGAACCTCTTTATTATTACTCGCTTAATCTCTTTTTGAAATAGCTGAAATACACGCTTAAAACAGACAATGGAAACTATAAAGTAGAAGCTACTGACTTGCCTTTTCCTATTAGTAGAGTAAAGCGTATCGAATACGACTAATTAACCGTTGGATTTAGGTTAGTTTAAATTTTAATCAAATTTTAAAATTTACATTGGTTTTAATCCGCCAATAAATAAAGAATATAGCAGATATATTAATGAAAAGTCGTAGAACCAAAGTGAGAGATTTAAAGAAAATTTATGCCATTTTTTTATCCAAGTTTTAAAACCAATATTAATGAATGTTAAATTGAACCAAAAGCCAATTATTGCTGCAAAAAAATATGAAGTTAAAAGAGTTAATGGAGCCAATACTATTCCACCAATTGGTAAACCTAATGAACCTGTCTTATAACTACCACCAATTAAATCACTAATTAAGTACAAAACGAAAAATAGAACATATCTGTTCAGATAATTCAATTTATTTTTTCTAAAATCTAATAGTTTTTTCATTTTCCTTCTACTTCTTTCAGTTAGTATTTTATCAATGTATTTTAATAAACCTATGGATTAGGAGTAACTATTTTATTTGGTTGTATGGAATCATATAGTATAATGATTTCTTGTTATCTATGGAAATTATTACTTCTGTTTCACTAATAAATCTATAATTTAGAACGAAGTTTTTTCCGTCAGGAATCCCTCCTACTGAAAATGATGTAGTTAATATTATTACGCCTTCTTCATTAGTTTTTCCTTTGTTTTTCTCTACAATTATTTTGTAATCTCCCATTGTTGGGTATGTTATTACATTTTTTTTCCCATCCGTACTTTCAGAAAATTTATCTACAATCATAAAACCATCGTTTTCAGGGTATAGAAACTCTATTGCTTTGACCTCTCTTTCCCCAATCAGAGTTAGTGGTGTGTCAGTAATCCATAATCTTTGTACTTTGTCTACTGAGGATATATAGGACATTTCAGCAAATTTAGTCACTTGCCCAATGCCAATTAGAGGGAATATTAATAAAATTGTAAAGAGTAGTTTTTTCATTGATGAATTTTTGAAATCTAAATATAAGAAATTATCCCCAAAAATAATTAATTATTGTTGAGGATAAATTGTGACCCAAACTTACAAGAGTTCAAACTTTATTAAAAGTTTCTATTTTACCAATAGATTCTAAACATAAGGTTTGGTGTAATCCCG
>Ga0209771_1000215_pt1 | contig 37799 bp, 42 predicted proteins | sample SaaInl59LU_5_DNA_FD_184639 | JGI IMG/M metagenome (GOLD analysis project Ga0209771, IMG submission 184639) | Marine microbial communities from expanding oxygen minimum zones in the Saanich Inlet - ESP_59LU_5_DNA (SPAdes) (version 2) | ecosystem: Environmental > Aquatic > Marine > Intertidal zone... | reverse complement strand
GTCAACTTTGGTTGTTTTGGTTGGCTCCTTTAGCAGGAGCACTTGTTGCGGGGTTTGTTTGCAGGTTAAGTAGAAAAGCTTGAAAAACGTATATTTTAGCTTTTTCTTATAATATATTAACTTCTGTTTCTAAATCAATATCAAAAATAAGTTTTACGGCTTTTTGAATTTGTATGGATAGTTTTAAGATGTCTTTTCCTGAAGCACCTCCATAGTTTACCAAAACTAAAGCTTGTTTCGCATGCACCCCATAATTTCCAAATGTTTTTCCTTTAAAACCTGCCGTGTCAATTAACCATGCTGCAGGTATTTTAATAGAATTTTCTGAGATCGTATAATGCGGAATTAGTGGAAATTGAGACTTTAAAACTTTAAAATTGGAAGATGAAATCACAGGGTTTTTAAAAAAACTACCACTGTTTCCAATAATTTTTGGATCTGGTAACTTTGAGTTTCTAATGGAGATAACCGCTTTTGAAATGTCTTGTATTGTGGGTTCTGATATTCCATAATTTTGAAGTTCAGATTCAATGGCACCATAGTTTGTTTTGAGACGATGTTCTTGACGGCTTAGTTCAAACACCACGGATGTGATAATGTATTGTCCTTTTAATTCCTCTTTAAAAACAGAATTTCGATACCCAAAATTACATTCTTCTTTTGTGAATATTCTCAATTCTTTAGTTTGAATGTCAAGTGCTTTACAACTAACAAAAGAATCTTTTAATTCCACTCCATAAGCTCCTATGTTTTGGATCGGTGCAGTTCCTACATTTCCAGGAATTAAGGATAAATTCTCAAGCCCTCCAAAGTTTTCTTCAAGACACCAACAAACCAATTCATGCCAGTTTTCACCTGCTGCAACCTCAATTTGAACACTATTTTTCGTTGATGAAATTACAGAAATCCCTTTGAGATTTATTTGTAAAACTAAGGCGTCAATATCCTTTGTTAAAAGCAGATTGCTTCCTCCTCCAAGAATTAGTAAATCCGATGGACTTGTGTTTAATACATCTTTGAGATCTTGAATGGAATTGATAGATGCAAATTCTGATGCATTTACGTCTATTCCAAATGTGTTGAATGACTTGAGAGTTATGTTATTTTTAATAATCATTAAGCGTTATACTGAGTTAGGGCTGCTTTTAATATAGCAACCGAAATTCTAAGATCTTCTTTATTTAAGACATAAGCAATTCTCACTTGATTTTTTCCGAATCCTTCAGTAGAATAAAACCCAGCAGCTGGTGCCACCATAATGGTTTCGTTGTGAAGTCTAAAGTCTTCTAGTAACCATTGGGCAAACACATCCGAATCTGTGACAGGTAACTCTACAATGCAATAAAAAGCCCCTTTAGGTTTGGCAACTTTGACTCCTGCAATTTTTTCAAGTTCCTCTACCAAAACATTTCTTCGTTCTACATATTCAGAAATAACTTCGCTAAAATAACGATCTGGGGTATCCAAAGCGGCTTCACTTGCTATAAGTGCATAGGTTGGGGGAGATAATCGTGCTTGTGCGAATTTTAAAGCGGTGTCAAGAACCATTTTATTTTTGGTCACAATACACCCAATCCGAGCACCACACATGCTATACCGTTTTGATACCGAATCAATGATGATGGCATTCGATTCCAAGCCTTCCTCTTGCATGATAGAGTAATGCTCATGTCCATCATAAGTAAATTCACGATATACTTCATCAGAAATTAAAAATAAATCGTGTTTTTTAACAAGTGCTGCGAGCTGTTTAATCTCATCTTTACTATATAAATAACCCGTAGGATTTCCTGGGTTACATATTAAAATTGCTTTTGTTTTTGACGTAATTAAGGCTTCAAAATCAGCAATAGGAGGTAAGGCAAAATTGGATTCAATATTAGAAACAACCGGAATTACTTTGACTCCTTGTGCCGTAGAAAACCCATTATAATTTGCATAAAATGGTTCTGGGATAATCACTTCATCTTCAGGGTCCATAATGGTTCCAAAGGTAAAAAACAAAGCTTCACTTCCTCCAGTGGTAATGATAATATTATCGTGATTGACATGAATGTCATTTTTTTTATAATAGGCCGCTAATTTTGTACGGTATGTTTCGGATCCTTCCGAACGACTGTAAGCCAAAGTATCTAGAGTGTTGTTTTTTACAGCATTTAATGCCACCTCCGGAGTTTTAATGTCTGGCTGACCAATATTTAAATGATATACATTTACACCTTCTTTTTTAGCTTGTTCAGCATAAGGCACCAATTTTCTAATCGGTGATTGTGGCATTTGGATCCCTTTTTGAGAAATTTTAGGCATGCTTCTATTATAAATGTTGCATACAAATTTATCTTAAAGTTTGTATAAATTAAAGCTCTTTAACTATTATTTAAAAAAATCTATTGTAAATTGTGTGAATCCCTTTACTACTTTATATGATGCTCCCTATAAAATTGCTTTGTATTTTTCTTTTTATTGGCTTTAATTTGACTGTATTCTCTCAAGGAAATTTTGAACTTCAAAATGGTAAAAGCGATAAAATACATTTTAAATTTGTAAACAACCTGATTGTCATCCCAGTAACGGTTAATGATGTTCCCTTGTCTTTTTTGCTTGATACAGGTGTTTCAAATTCGATTATCTTTAATTTTTTTAATCTAAAGGATGAGCTCTCGATTCACAAAACCGAATTGATTTATATTCAAGGACTGGGTAACGACAAACCCATTGAAGCCTGGCGATCCTCAAATAACACTGTCATCATTGGAGAGGCCGTCAATCTTAATCAAGACTTGTTTGCAATTATAGATTCTTCTATCAACTTTGTTCCTAGCTTAGGGATCCCTGTTCACGGAATTATAGGGTACGATATTTTTAAGGATTTTGTAGTTGAAATTAATTACAGTCGAAAATTTATAAAACTTTACAATCCAGCCCTATACGATTTTAAATTGTCTCGAAAATGGCGTCAATTGGATTTTAGGTATTATGATAAAAAACCCATCATCCAAGCAGAAATAACCATCAATCATAAAGAAATTCCAATAAATCTTCTAATGGATACAGGAGGCAGTGATGCTCTTTGGCTTTTTGAAGACGTCGAACAATCGATTTCCATTCCCGAAAAGACATTTGACGATTTTTTAGGTAAAGGACTAAGTGGTTCTATTTTTGGAAAACGCTCAGTGTTGCAGTTTTTTAATTTAAAAGATTTTCAACTGAAACAAGTTAATGTATCTTATCCTGACTCTACATCAATTCAAAAAGCAAGAATCAATCGGCTGCGAAATGGGAGTTTAATGGGCGATATTTTACATCGTTTTAATTGGGTGTTTAATTATAAATCACAATGGGTAGCCTTTAAGAAAAATAAATTTTTCAACAAGCCTTTTGAATATAATAAAAGTGGAATCGTGATGCAGTATGCAGGAGTCCGACTGCTTAAAACACCTTCGCAGATTTCTAATAATACCGCTAGTTCTGATAATATAAACTCAACAAATAATCTCACGACCATCAACGTTACTTCTACTTATAAATTTGAAATAGTACCAGAACTTGTAATTTCAGATGTTAGAGCCAATTCTCCAGCCGACCAAGCGGGACTTCAAATAGGGGATGCGGTACTTTCGATCAATAATCAAAGCCTAAGCTCATTAACTCTTCAAAAAGCAATGAATCAATTTTATGGCTCTGAAGGCAATCAGATTAAAATGACTGTAGAACGGCAAGGCGCTATCTTAAAATTTCGGTTTAAACTTCGTAATTTATTGCATAAAAAAAACACCAATTAAGGTGCTTTTTTTTATTAAAACATATACCAGATTATTATTGCTCTAGTACACTTTTGTCTTTATCTCCAATGATACTCGACTTACTAGAGTCGATAACAGTGCCTTTAATTTTCAAAGCAACGGTTGATCGATCTGCATTTGAAGTGACGGTTATGGTTTTTCTAATTGGATTGACACGGTTTGTATCATATTTCACTTCAATTTCACCATTTTCTCCAGGTAAAATAGGGGCTGTTGGTTTTTTGGGAACGGTACAGCCGCAGCTAGATTTCACTGCAGAAACAATTAGAGGAGCATCCCCTGTATTTTTAAACTTGAATACACGAAGACCATCAGAACCTTTTTCTATAACTCCATAATCTATAGTTTCCGATTCAAACTCGATTTTGGCAACTTTGTCTTGTGCATTGATTCCCAAACTAAAAATGGAAATGAACATTATTGTAAGTAATTTTTTCATGATAGATTATTTAATATTGTAAATTTAGGTACTTTTTATTCAAACTACAAAAATGTACTCATATAAATTCAATTATTAATTCTAAAGAAAATAAAATATAAGTACTTTTGTAAACTAATATTCAAAAATTATTCCAAAGTATGTCTATTCCTTCAAAATATGATGCGTCAACTGTTGAAAACAAATGGTATGACTATTGGATGACTCATAAATATTTCCATTCAACTCCCGATTCTCGAGAGCCCTATACCATTGTGATTCCTCCTCCCAACGTTACTGGAATTTTACATATGGGACATATGCTAAACAATACCATTCAGGATGTTTTGGTACGTCGTGCACGTTTACAAGGAAAGAATGCGTGTTGGGTTCCTGGTACGGACCACGCCTCAATTGCAACCGAAGCGAAAGTGGTTGCAAAATTAAAAGAGAAAGGAATTAATAAAAATGACCTTTCAAGAGCAGAGTTTATGGACCACGCTTGGGAATGGACTGATGAATATGGTGGGGTCATTTTGGATCAACTTAAGAAATTAGGGTGTTCTTGCGATTGGGATCGTACGAAATTTACCATGGATGACGATATGAGTGAATCTGTAATTCAAGTATTTGTTGACTTATTTAACAAAGGATTGATTTACAGAGGGTTTAGGATGGTTAATTGGGATCCTCAAGCTCAAACTACTTTGTCTGATGAAGAGGTTATTTACGAAGAACGCCAAGGGAATTTATACTATTTAAATTACAAAATTCAAGAAAGTGATGAACTGATTACTATTGCTACGACACGTCCTGAAACAATTTTAGGGGATTCTGCAATTTGTATCAATCCGAATGACGAACGCTATTCGCATTTGAAAGGCAAAAAAGCAATCGTTCCTTTATGTGATCGTGTGATTCCTATTATAGAAGACGATTACGTTGATATTGAATTTGGAACAGGGTGTTTAAAAGTAACACCTGCGCACGACATCAATGACAAGGCTCTTGGCGAAAAGCATCAACTAGAAGTGATTGATATTTTTAATGCTGATGCTAGCTTGAATAGTTTTGGTCTTCACTATGAAGGCAAAGACCGATTTGTGGTTCGTAAAGAAATTGCAAAAGAGCTAGAAACAAAAGGCTTCCTAATTAAAACGGAACAACATTTTCACAAAGTAGGAACTTCAGAACGGACTAAAGTAGTGATTGAGCCCCGTCTTTCTGATCAGTGGTTTTTAAAAATGGAAACACTCGCAAAGCCAGCTATCAAAGCGGTTTTAGAAGATAAAACGATTCAATTGTTTCCAAAGAAATTTGAAAATACCTACCGCCATTGGATGGAAAATATCCGAGACTGGAATATTTCTAGACAATTGTTTTGGGGACAACAAATCCCCGCATATTTCTATGGCGATGGTAAAGACGATTTTGTGGTCGCATCATCAATTGAAAAAGCATTAGAATTAGCGAAAGATAAATCGGGGGACGCACAATTAAACCTAACGGATTTAAGACAAGACCGTGATGTTTTAGACACTTGGTTTTCTTCTTGGTTATGGCCAATGTCTGTATTTGATGGCATTCGAAACCCAGAAAATGAAGACATCAAATACTATTATCCAACCAATGATTTAGTAACTGGACCCGACATTTTGTTTTTTTGGGTCGCACGTATGATTGTTGCCGGGCATGAATATAAAAATCAAAAACCTTTTAATAATGTATATTTTACAGGGCTTGTAAGGGACAAACAACGTCGTAAGATGAGTAAGTCTTTGGGGAATTCTCCGGATGCCTTGAAGCTTATAGAAAATTTTGGAGCAGACGGGGTTCGTGTAGGGTTATTGTTGAGTTCAGCTGCTGGAAATGATTTAATGTTTTATGAAGCCCTTTGTCAGCAAGGAAAAGCATTTGGTAATAAAATATGGAACGCTTTTCGACTTATTGAGGGCTGGGAAGTTGCCGAAATTGAACAACCCGTTTATGCCTCCATGGCAATTGAGTGGTACCATGCAAAATTTCAAAAAACACTTCTTGAAATTGAAGATCATTTTAGTAAATACCGTTTAAGTGATGCTTTAATGACTACCTATAAATTAATTTGGGATGATTTCTGCTCTTGGTTATTAGAAATGATAAAACCCGCATATGGGGCACCAATTGATAAAAAAACTTATAAATTAGTCGTCGCGATCTTAGAATCAAATCTAAAAGTTTTACATCCTTTTATGCCATTCCTCACTGAAGAAATCTGGCAATATTTGAAAGAGAGAACACCAGAGCAAGCTTTAATTGTTGCTTCTTGGCCGGAACAGAAGCCTTATGATCAAACCCTCTTAGAAGAATTTGAATTTGCCTCTGAAGTTGTATCAGGAATTCGTACCATTCGAAAAGAAAAAAATATTGCATTTAAAAATACTATCGAATTTTTGGTGCTGAATAATGAATCTCAAACTCAAGAGTTTGATGCGATTATTTCTAAATTAGGAAATATTTCAAACTTGAATTATACTACTGAAACTGTTGAAAACTCCTTATCTTTCAGAGTAAAATCTAATGAATATTTTATTCCAGCAAATGACACCATTGATGTTGCAGCTGAAATATCAAAATTAGAAGAGGAGCTTAAGTATACAGAAGGATTTTTGAAATCGGTACAAAAGAAGTTATCCAACGAACGTTTTGTTTCTGGAGCTCCAGAGCAAGTTGTAGCTAGTGAAAAGAAAAAAGAAGCAGATGCTATTGCAAAAATTGAAACCCTAAAGGCAAGTTTGAAAAATTTAGAGTAAACTTATTTTCCGTAAATAAGATAAGTATTCGCCAAGTCGATATAACGTTGTTTAGCTTCGTCTTGGGTAATGTCCTCGACCTGAAAAAGTGCATTTGTTTTGAAAGCATTTATGATGGCTTTACTACTACTAGGTCGGCTATAATCGTTAGTTGCTTTTTTGTAATAGGCATAGAGTTTCAATAGAATATCTGCAGGGAAGGGCTGCTCATGATTGTTGATACTCTTAACAGCTTCTCTAAATTCTATGTCTAAATCCTCTGAGCTCATACTATACTTCAGCAATGATACATTCTCCGCCTTTTACTTTTTGATTGAGTTTCACTTTTAGTTTTGTGTCTAAAGGTAAAAATAAATCAACTCTAGAACCAAATTTTATAAACCCAGCATCGGTTCCTTGTGTGACCGTTTGACCTTCTTTTGCGTAATTGACAATTCTTCGTGCTAAGGCTCCTGCAATTTGTCGATAAAGAACCTTTCCATAGGTTTTGTTTTCTACAACAATTGTTGTGCGTTCGTTATCTGTACTAGCCTTTGGATGCCAGGCAACTAAATATTTTCCAGGATGGTATTTACTAAAAAGTACAGAGCCGCTAATAGGGTAGCGTGTCACATGTACATTTATAGGCGACATAAAAATACTGACTTGAAGGCGTTTTTCTTTGAAGTATTCTGTTTCTTCAACTTCTTCAATGACCACTACTTTTCCATCTACGGGAGCAATTACATGCTGATCGTTTTGATGGGTGTGACGTTTAGGGTTTCTAAAAAATTGTAGTATAAGTACAAGAACCACCAATAAGGCGATCTGAACGAGTTTTGATAACCAAGGCACTCCTAAATTATCAATTAATAGGGATGTAGCCACTACAAAAACGAGTGTAATAAAAATTATTTTTTGGCCTTCTTTATGAAACATAATTTAATATTCTTAAAAATAAATAGATAAATGGTGCTGCAAATATAGCACTATCCAAGCGATCTAAGAGACCTCCATGTCCAGGCATTATTTTACCACTGTCTTTAACTCCTGCTTGACGTTTATATTTGGATTCTACCAAGTCCCCTAGAGTTCCAAAAACACTTATAATAACACTGATAATTAACAAGTTGGTAAAAAGTAATGAATCCGTGTAATTGGCAATGACATAGCTTCCCAATGCTGCAAAAAACACACCGCCCAAAAACCCTTCGACTGTTTTTTTGGGAGAAATGCTTTCAAAAAGTTTTTGTTTTCCAAAATTCTTTCCCACTATGTAAGCAAAACTGTCGTTGATCCAAATTAAAATAAAAATATACATAATAATTTCAGTACTGTAATTTTCAAAATTCAGAGCAATCAATAATAAAAACACAATTCCACTACTGACATAAAAAGTGGTGTTTATAAAATGATTTGACAGTAAGGCAGGCAGACTTTTTGAGGAAAATAGATCTCGAATTAACAACAAGTTTACCAATACTGAAATGACAAGTAGTATTTGTGAAATATCAGAGAGACTCTCTGTAGATTTAAAGATTTTTTCCCAAAATGAGACTGCCAAAAACAACATTATAAAAATGATGTAGGATGCTGTATTTTTTTGATGAATTAGTTTATTAAATTCTGACAAGCAAACCAATCCAAATATAAAAAATAGGGCAATACAAGCGTATTTTAATTGTAGTGAACCAATTAAAATAATTGCAAATAATAGGCCGGATAAAGCTCTTGTCGTTAGTTCTTTCAATAGTAATGTTATAGGTCTTCTAAAAGTAGCAAATATAGGTTTTTTGTACTACTTCCATAACTTAGAAAATCGTTGGTGTCGTTGGCCTTAAAATGTTTGATTGTAGTGATGTTGGAGGGTATTTTAGTTTTACTCTGGGCTTTAATTCCTTGAAGTCCCTCGCTTATGGTATTTACAAACTGACTTGTGGTAGCAAATACAATAAAATTTTCAGGCAATTCAACTAGTTTTTTTTCAGCAATTTGATTGGAGGATATGAGTAGAGAACCATCGTTAGCAATTAAAGACTCACAAGTGGTAAACAGAAAGTCTGCGTCTTTTGCTTTTTGAGTTGATTCTAACTTAAAATGTTTGAATTTTTCTTTAAGACGTTTGTTTAGAATGAGTGCCTTTTTTTTGTCCCAATTATTTTCCTCAATGATATTTTTTAGAAAACTTTGCACTTCATCGTTATTTTCGCAATACAGAAATTTACCACCATTTTTATTAAAGTTAATGGTAAAGGTTTCATCTGCCGGTAGGCTGTTGCCGTCTAAAAACTTACTCTGAGCTTTTTCATCAGTTTTGTTTTTAGAAGTATCTGTATTCGAACCAAATATTTTGCGAAACACACTCATTTTTCATCTTAAATATAAGCTTTGAACTTACATCTTTCCAAAGATAAAAAATAAAGGTTTAATAAAAAGTTATTTTAAACTTATTCTTCCTCTTCTTCTTTTTTGGGAGTGGGTATGACGGCCTCTTCAACTACAAATGGACGCTTCCCAAAGATGGTTTCAAGATTGTCTTTAAAGATAACTTCCTTTTTTAGAAGTACTTCCGCCAACTCTGTGAGCTTGTCTTTATTATCTTCTAGGAGTTTGATTGCACGTTCGTATTGTGTTTCAATAATGTTTGATATTTCTTTATCAATCAGTTCAGCGGTACGTTCGCTGTATGGTTTAGAAAACCCATATTCATTTTGACCTGAAGAGTCGTAATATGTTAAGTTACCCACTTTATCGCTCAGTCCGTAAACAGTCACCATGGCTCTTGCTTGTTTGGTTACTTTTTCTAAATCACTTAAAGCGCCCGTAGATATTTTGTCAAAAATAACTTTCTCAGCAGCTCGACCTCCTAAAGCAGCACACATTTCATCTAACATTTGCTCAGGTCTTACAATAAGTCGTTCTTCTGGAAGGTACCAAGCAGCACCTAAAGATCGTCCTCTTGGAACAATCGTTACTTTTACCAAAGGAGATGCGTGCTCTAACATCCAGCTAACTGTAGCATGACCCGCTTCATGAAAAGCAACGGCTCTTTTTTCACTTGGTGTAATTATTTTATTTTTCTTTTCAAGACCTCCTATAATTCGATCGACTGCATCAAGGAAGTCTTGTTTTTCAACCGCTTTTTTGTTATTGCGCGCCGCAATAAGTGCTGCTTCGTTACATACATTTGCAATATCAGCCCCAGAAAAACCAGGAGTTTGTTTCGACAAAAAGTCGGTATCTAAGTCTTTAGATTTTTTTAAGGGCTTTAAATGCACTTCAAAAATTTCTTTTCGCTCTCTAATATCTGGCAAATCAACATAAATTTGACGGTCAAATCGTCCAGCTCGCATCAATGCCTTATCTAATACATCTGCACGGTTGGTTGCTGCCAAAACAATAACATTTGTGTTGGTGCCAAATCCATCCATTTCAGTTAATAATTGATTGAGGGTGTTTTCTCTTTCGTCATTGGATCCAGAAAAATTACTTTTTCCACGGGCTCGACCTATCGCATCAATTTCGTCAATAAATATAATTGAAGGCGATTTGTCTTTTGCTTGTTTGAATAAATCTCTAACTCTTGAAGCGCCAACCCCTACAAACATTTCAACAAAATCAGATCCAGATAATGAGAAAAAGGGTGCTTTTGCTTCCCCAGCCACTGCTTTTGCTAACAAGGTTTTTCCAGTTCCAGGAGGTCCTACTAGCAAAGCACCTTTAGGAATTTTACCTCCTAGAGCAGTATATTTTTCTGGGTGTTTAAGGAAGTCTACAATTTCTTGAATCTCTTCTTTGGCACCTTCTAAACCAGCAACATCCTCAAAGGTAGTTTTGGTTTCTAATTTTTCGTCAAATAATTTTGCTTTTGATTTTCCAATATTGAAAATTTGACCGCCACCGCCACCTGGTCCTCCACCGCCTGACATTCGTCGCATGATAAAAATCCAAACTCCAATGATTAGTATGAAAGGAATGAGTGAGGATAAAATATCACCCCATGGGTTGGTTTCGGACTTAAAGTCAAGAACCGTATCAAGTTGCCCTTCCTGAATAGCGTCTTCCAATTGTTTTTGAAACAATTGGACGTCCCCAAACTCAAATTGATAATTTGGACTAGAGGAGCCCGTAGGAAATAGCTTTTCTGTTTGAGATTTTTTGTGAATTTCTTTATCTGCAGCTTTTGTTGTTAGGTACACTAAAGCCTCTCTTTTGTTGATAATTTCAACTTTTTTGACATCACCATTCCTTAAGTATTTAAAAAATTGTGATGGGGTTGTTGAAGCTTCTGAAGATGCTCCTAAGCCCCCTGAAAACAAATTAAATCCTAAGAAAAGTACAATGGCAATTCCATAGACCCAATAGGCGTTAAATTTTGTATTTTTAGGTTTTTTTTCGTTAGACATGAGTTGTATTTTTTAGTAACTAGTTTCTATTTCTGTAATCTTAGCATCTCCCCAAAGGTTCTCAATGTCGTAGTATTCTCGAATGTGTTTTTGAAACACATGAACTACAACATGAACGTAATCCATTAGCACCCATTCGCTGTTTTCACTGCCTTCGATATGCCAAGGTTTGTCTTTGGTGTTTTTACTCACCTTTTTTTGTATTGAACTAACAATTGCATTGACTTGTGTGTTCGATGTTCCATCACAAATGATGAAATAATCACAAACTGTATTTTCGATAGCTCTCAAGTCTAAAATAGTGATATTTTGACCTTTCACATCTTCAATTCCATTAATAGTCAAAGTGATGAGTTCGTCTGCGCTAGGTGTTTTTTTTGTCATGAATTAATTTTACTGTGCAAATTTATTACTTTTTTGGCTCTAAACGCGTTATATTGTCTTAATTATATTATAATTTAGGCCCACAACTTTAACTATGCAGATAATCAAACCTAATGTCACTGATTCTACCAACAATTATTTAAAACAATTGTTGATGGATACTGCTTTAGAAGATTTTTGTGTGGTAGTTACGAATCAACAAACTAAAGGAAAGGGACAAATGGGGACTGAGTGGGTTTCTGAAAAAGGTAAAAACCTCACAATTAGCATACTAAAGAAACAACCGTCCATTATTTTATCGCGTCAATTCATTCTGAGTATCCTTGTTTCATTGTCCATTGTGAAAACACTTGAGGGTTATAATGTCCCAAAATTAGCGATTAAATGGCCCAATGATATTTTGTCAGACCATCACAAGATTTCAGGTATTTTAATTGAAAATCTAATTAAATCAAATAAAATCGATTTTTCTGTGATTGGAATTGGACTTAATGTAAATCAAGAATTATTTGAGGGATTATCAAAAGTAAGCTCTCTAAAATCTATTTTAGGAATGCATGTCGATAGGGATCAATTACTGTATAAACTTCTCGAGAACCTTCAAATGTATTTTAAGTTGTACGCCACAAAGGGGGAAGAAATTCTAAATACAGAATATGAGTCGTATTTGTTTAGAAAAGACAAGCCTTCTACGTTTGAATTACCCAATAGCACTTTATTTACGGGAATTATCAGAGGGGTATCAGAAACAGGCAAACTGCGGATTCAAATGGAACATGAAACAAAAGAGTTTGACTTAAAAGAATTAAAATTATTGTATTAAATATTCTTCGGAATATTTAGCGTTAATGTTTCAATAAATTTAGAAATTGGTGCTTTGATCATCATCGCCATCATTGCATTAAAATCTCCTTCAAATGTCAATTGAACATCGCTTTGAGAATCAGATACAGATTCAATTTTAGCAGTTAATGAAAAATCTAATTTTCCGCCAGCAGCTCCTAGAACAATTGTGTTTGGAGATTCCATTGATTTTTTCTTTAAAACAATTTCGGGCATTCCACTCAAAGCAAATAAAAACGTGTCCGCGTCTATCAGTTTGAATTTACTAGTGTTTTCGGGCATTAATTGTTCAAAATTCTCAACATTGGTTAAAAAATTAAATACCTCTTGAGCGGATTTGTCAATACTTACTGTTGTTGATTCTAATTTCATATCTAAATTTATTTACCAGTCCATTCTGACGGATTTGAATTCCATTTTGATAACACATCTACTTCACTTTTATCAATAAAGTTGGTGTCTAAAGCTTGCTCCAGCAAACTTTCGTAATTGCTAAGTGTAAAAAGATCGACATTTTTAGTTTTAAAATTTTCTTTTGAAATATCAAACCCATAGGTAAAAATAGCGACCATTCCCTTTACATTGGCTTCGGCTGCTTTCAAAGCATCTACCGCCACCAAACTACTGTTTCCTGTACTGATTAAATCTTCTACAACTACCACACTCTGACCTTTTTCGAGATAGCCTTCAATTTGGTTTTGACGGCCATGTTTTTTTGCTTCTGGACGCACATATACAAAAGGAAGTTCAAGGAATTCAGCAACCAAAGCTCCAATACCAATTGCGCCGGTAGCAACTCCTGCAATAACATCGGGTTTTCCGAATTGGGCCTCTAAGTTTTTAGCAATTTCTTCTTTGATGTAGTTTCTAACAACTGGAAACGATAAAATTAATCGGTTGTCACAATAGATTGGAGACTTCCATCCCGATGCCCAAGTAAAAGGGTTTTTAGGGTTTAATTTTATGGCATTTACGTGAAGTAAAACTTCTGCAGTTTTTTTGGCGGTACTTTTGTTGAAAATCATGTGCCAAAATTACTAAAAATAACTACTTTTACTTTCTATTAATTAGTTTTTAATTAACAATGTATAAAATATTTGTTGGTAATAAACCAATAGTCCTCACCACTAAACTAGAAACTGAAACAGATTTCAAGAATATTCAAATCGATTCAGTGGATATTAATAAAGTACTTTCAAAACTTAGAAAAGATAAATATAATTCGGTCCGTCTTGTGGGTTCTGATAAAGATCTACTGCTGAAAAAATTTCTTTCCTTATTGCCTAATGTGATTGCAGGAGGTGGAAAGGTATATAACTCAAAAAAAGAGATTTTATTTATTTTTAGAAATGGAAAATGGGATTTACCCAAAGGAAAAGCAGAGGCAAAGGAAACGATTAATTTCACTGCGCTTCGGGAAGTAGAGGAAGAAACAGGTATTACAGGGTTAAGAATTACCAAGCCCTTAGAAATTACCTATCATATATTCAAAAGACATAATAAAAACTTTATCAAAGTTACATATTGGTTCGAAATGTATTCTGATTATGATGGAAAACTCGTTCCTCAAGAAAAGGAGGGAATTACCAAAGTTAAATGGATTCCACAGACCAAACTTAAAAAAGTATTTAACAACTCCTACGCAAATATCAAGTTGCTTATTTAAAGTAGTTTAGGGGCGTATTGTTATAAAAATCTCTAATTAAACGCGCTTTACAGTTGTTATCATTTTCAATAAGTTTATTTTTGCCAGCAAAATTGACAAATAATGATGGAGTTTATAAGAAAGCGTTCAAGTAATGTTAAAAATGATATTCTAAGTGGCCTCACGGTTGCATTGGCCTTAGTGCCAGAAGCAGTCGCATTTGCTTTTGTGGCAGGCGTTGACCCTTTGGTTGGTTTGTATGCAGCGTTCATGATTGGACTTATTACCTCAATTTTTGGAGGGCGTCCAGGAATGATCAGTGGAGCCACAGGGGCTCTAGCTGTAGTAATGGTTACTCTTGTTGCGCGTGGAAATTCAATGGGAGCTGAAGGCGATGAATTAGGACTCTACTACCTCTTTATCACCGTTATTTTAATGGGAGTGATTCAGGTTTTAGCAGGTGTTTTTAAACTCGGAAAATTTGTCCGTTTGATTCCGCATCCTGTAATGATGGGCTTTGTGAATGGATTGGCAATTGTTATTTTTCTATCTCAATTAAGTATGTTTATGACGGCCGAAAATGGCGAGATGGTATGGATGCAAGGGACCTCGTTATGGACCATGATTGGCTTGGTTGGCTTAACCATAGCTATTATGTTTTTACTCCCGCAAATCACTAAAAAACTACCTGAAGCACTCGTTGCTATTTTGGTGGTTTCTGCAATTGTTATTTTTGGAGATTTAGAAGTTGCAACCGTTGGAAGTTTTATAAGAGATGGTGGTGGTGAAGGTTTAAAAGGTGGGTTGCCACTTCCGCAATGGGCTATTTTTGAAAAAATCCCCCTTAATTTTGAAACCTTAAAATTTATTGGACCCTATGCGTTGATTCTTGCAGCGATTGGCCTGATTGAATCCTTAATGACTTTAAATCTAATTGACGAGCTCACTGAAACACGTGGAAACTCCAATAAAGAATGTATCGCTCAAGGGGGTGCAAACATCATTACTGGATTGTTTGGTGGAATGGGGGGTTGTGCGATGATTGGACAATCTATTATTAATATTAAAGGAGGTGGAAGAGGACGTCTTTCAGGAATTGTGGCTGCACTCGCACTTTTAGCATTTATATTATTTGCATCGGGTCTTATAGAACAAGTTCCTATCGCTGCATTAGTTGGCGTGATGTTTATGGTGGTCATAGGTACTTTTGCATGGTCAAGTTTTAGAATTATTAATAAAATTCCAAAAACCGATGTATTTGTATTGGTATTAGTGTCTTCGATGACGGTCTTTTTTGACTTAGCAATTGCTGTAATTTCAGGAGTGATTGTAAGTGCTCTTGTGTTCTCGTGGGAAAACGCAAAACGTATTCGAGCTCGAAAACGGATCAAAGATGATGGAACGAAAGTGTATGAAATTTGGGGGCCTTTATTCTTTGGAAGTATTAAAACCTTTAATGATAAGTTTGATGTAAAAAATGACCCTCAATTTATTGAAATCGATTTTGTTGAATCTCGAGTGAGTGACCATTCTGCTATTGAAGCCATTTCAAACCTTGTTAACAAATATAAAGAAGAAGGTAAAACAATTCACCTCAAACACCTGAGTCAAGATTGTAAGATTTTGTTATACAAATCTAGTCCACTTTTTAAAAATATTATAATTGAGGCAATAGATGATCCACGTTATCATTTAGCTGAAAACCCCGAAGCTTTTACCAAAGGGCTCTCAGAGTATAAACTCTAAAGTTTTTGAATGCGTACGCTGTCGGGTACAAGTTTCTTGTAATCACCTTCAAAGCGAATAATCTCCCTTACAATAGAGGAGGAGATAAAAGAGGTTTGAGTAGAGGTTAATAAAAAGACGGTTTCTACCTTGGATAATTGCCGATTGGTATGTGCGATGGCTTTTTCAAATTCAAAATCTGCTGGATTTCTCAAGCCCCTAAGGATAAAATCAACCCCAATATCTTTACAAAATTTTGTGGTCAACCCCTTGTAGGAAACAACTTTTACTTTTGGGGTATCTTTAAAAGTGTCCTCAATAAAGCTTTTGCGTTCTTCCAATGAAAACATATAGTCTTTGGAAGAGTTTTCGCCAATAGCAATAATCACTTCATCAAATAAAGTAATGCCTCTATTAACAATGTCTAAATGCCCTAAGGTGATAGGGTCAAAGGATCCTGGAAAAATTGCTTTCTTCATGCGGTAAAGTTAAGAATTTTTCTGAAGCGCTTGTTGAATTGCATTATCAAACAAATCGGGCAATGAAATTCCTGCTTGTGCTGCTTGCTGGGGTAAAATACTTTCCCTAGTAAGTCCTGGAATTGTGTTGACTTCTAAAAAATAGGGTTTGTTGTCTTTAAAAATAAATTCACTCCTAGAAAATCCATCTAATTTTAAAACCTCATATACGAGTTTCGCCACCTTTCGAACTTCTTTTTCTTGTGTTGCATTTAAACGTGCGGGTGTAATTTCTTCTGATTTACCTAAGTATTTTGCTTCGTAATCAAAAAAGTCATTATCCGTTACAATTTCAGTAATGGGAAGTACGGTCACAACTCCTTTGTATCGTATCACTCCAACAGAAACTTCAATGCCGTCTAAAAACGATTCAATAATGAGTTCATCATCCTCTTTAAACGCAGTTTCTATGGCGTTTGGTAATTCTGCTTTAGAGTAAACTTTGGTAACCCCAAAACTACTTCCAGCTTTATTGGCTTTCACAAAACATGGAAATCCAACGGTCTTTTCTATAGCTGAAGGGTCAATCGCATCTCCAACATTCAAAAAATAGGAATCTGCTGTGAGGATTCCGTAAGGTTTTAATGCGCTTAAGCAGTCTCGTTTGTTAAATGTAAGTGCCGCTTGATACATGTCACAACTGGTATGTGGAATGGATAATAATTCAAAATAAGATTGAATAATCCCATCTTCTCCTGGACTGCCATGAATGGCATTAAATACACAATCAAAATTAACTTTTAAACCTCCATCAACGATAGAAAAATCAGCTTTATTCACGGGGTATTCTGTGGAATCTTCTGAAACATATACCCATTTGTCTTTAAAAATATGAATGCAATACGCCTTGTATCGCTCTTTAGGTAAACTGTCGTAAACGACAGTTCCACTTTTTAAAGAAATTAAATATTCGCTAGAATATCCACCCATTATGATGGCAATATTTTTTTTCATTTCTACGTTTATACAGTAAAAATATTACTTTTATCTCAAATCAAAATCATTTTCAACCAAATATATTTACTTCAAACTAAACAAGCTAAAGATTTTAAGGACACAATTATTTGTTTAGCTTTGTTACATTATAAAAATGCGTTATGAATTTTATTAAATTCTTGTTCAGTAAATCGTTTATAAAGCAATTAATCCTTGCGTTTTTAGTTTTGTTAGTTTTTGGGTTTTTAGCACTCAAATGGCTTAAATTCTATACCAACCATGCCACTTTTGTGACGGTTCCAGAACTTACAGGGAAAACCTTTGATGCAGCTCAAATTCTAATTGAAGAACACGAACTTAGAAGTGAAGTTCAGGATTCCTCAAATTATAACCCCAACTACCCTAAAGGAGCGGTAATCGAACAAGACCCTTTGGCGGGAACTCAAGTTAAAGAAGATCGAAAAGTATATTTAATCCTCAACCCTTCTACCTACAGAGTTTTTGCAGTTCCAGATGTCATTAGACGTACATTTAGACAAGCTAAACCTTCTTTAGAAGCCGTCGGTTTCCAAATAGGAACTATGATTTATAAAGATGATTTGGGAAAAGATGAAGTTTTGGAAATTCGCCACAAAGGCCAAATCATTGAAGCAGGTCAGATGCTTCCTAAAACCTCGAAAATCGACCTAGTCTTGGGAAATGGAATTCGAAAGCAATAATTAAACATGGGAGATTCAAATGAATTATTAGTGAACGAAAATGAATTGCATGAGCATTACACATTTACGGTCGAAAAAGGGCAGCAGCCTTTGCGTATCGATAAATATCTCATGAATTTTGTTGAAAATGCCACTCGAAATAAAATTCAAGCTGCCGCAAAAGATGGAAGTATTTTAGTAAACGAGATTGCAGTCAAATCAAATTATAAGGTGAAGCCTTTGGATGAAATTCGTGTTTTATTTGATCACCCTCCCCATGAAAATTTATTAGTTCCCGAAGACCTTCCAATTGATATCGTATATGAAGATGAAGATTTATTGGTAGTCAATAAAGCCCCAGGAATGGTTGTCCATCCAGGACACGGAAATTATTCAGGTACCTTGATTAATGCTCTGATGTTTCATTTTGAAAATTTACCCAATAATAGCAGCAACCGACCGGGACTGGTTCATCGAATTGATAAAGATACAAGTGGGTTGTTGGTAGTCGCCAAAACCGAGATCGCAATGACGCATCTATCGGCACAATTCAAAGCCAAAACAAGTGAACGCGAATATGTCGCCTTGGTATGGGGGAATGTAGATTTAGATGAAGGGACAATTGAAGGTCATATTGGACGTCATTCCAAAAACAGATTGCAAAACACCGTCTATTTTGGAGATGAGGCTGACAAAGGGAAGCCTGCTGTGACCCATTATAAAGTGTTAAAGCGTTTGGGTTATGTTACCCTGTTAAGCTGTCGTTTAGAAACAGGTCGTACCCATCAAATAAGGGTGCACATGAAGCATATTGGACATACGCTTTTTAATGACGAACGCTATGGTGGTGAACGCATCCTAAAAGGAACAACTTTTACCAAATACAAACAGTTTGTGGACAATTGTTTTAAAACCCTCCCACGTCAAGCTCTGCACGCCAAAACCTTAGGATTTGTACATCCGACTACAGGCGAAAAAATGTCGTTCACAACTGAGATTCCTCATGATATGCAAAGCTGTGTCAAAAAATGGGAAACCTATTCGAATCATATTTCAGAAAATAAAGACTCATGAAACTAGTTATCTCACCGGCTAAATCATTAAATTACCAGAGTGATTTGCCTACCAAATTAAATACCAATAGTCCTTTTTTGAGTGAAGCCAAACAGCTGAATACACTTCTTAAAAAGAAATCTGCTAAAGCACTTTCGGAACTGATGCATATATCCCCTAATTTGGGGCAACTCAATTATGAGCGCAATCAAGAGTGGTCACTGCCTTTTACAGCTCAAAATGCACGCCCTGCTATATATGCATTTAATGGCGATGTGTATAGAGGATTAGATGCTTATACTATTGAGGAGTCAAAAACAGAGGCTTTGCAGCAATCTGTACGAATTATATCGGGTTTATATGGCCTTTTAAAACCATTAGACTTAGTGCAACCTTATCGTCTGGAAATGGGTACAAAATTGCCTGTTGGAAAATCTAAAAACCTTTATGAGTTTTGGCGTCAAAAAGTAACCAATGCTCTGAATGATGAGCTTGAAGACGGTGAGTTGTTTGTCAATTTAGCAAGTCAAGAATATTTTAAAGCCATTGATACCAAAGTTCTTAAAGTGCCTGTGATTCATGTCGATTTTAAAGAGTTTAAAAATGGACAGTATAAAACCATCGCTATATTTGCCAAACTTGCACGCGGTTATATGACACGTTTTATTATTGAGAATGCTGTAGAAACGGTTGATGAATTGAAAACATTTACTGCAGATGGGTATGCCTATGACTCGAATTTATCAAACGACACTAAATTGGTGTTTACGCGTTAATTTACACAAAATAAGATGTACCTTTGTAGCATCGTTCAGAATGACCTATCGTATTGTATACTGTCATTTTCAAAACATAATATATGACATTTCAATCTTTAGGACTCATCGAAGCCCTACTTAAAGCAGTTCGTTTACAGGGCTACGAAACACCATCCCCTATTCAGCAAAAAGCAATCCCTCCAATTCTTGAGGGTCTTGACGTTTTAGCATCCGCTCAAACAGGAACCGGAAAAACAGCAGGATTTACTCTGCCAATGCTACAAATTTTATCTAAAAATCCTGTGCCACACCGACGTCCTGTACGTGCGTTGGTCTTGACACCTACTAGAGAATTAGCAGATCAGGTGTATACAAATGTGAAACATTACAGTAAGTTTTTGGACTTGCGTGCTGCCGTTATTTTTGGGGGTGTGAATCAAAATCCACAAATCAAACACCTCCGAAATGGAGTTGATGTTTTGGTAGCCACTCCAGGCCGTTTGCTTGATTTGGAAAACCAAGGGCATTTGTCCTTATCTAAGGTTGAGATTTTTGTACTCGATGAAGCCGACCGTATGTTGGACATGGGGTTCAAACGCGATATCGATAAAATTCGTTCATTGATTCCTTCTAGGCGACAAAATTTAATGTTTTCGGCCACCTTTTCAAGAGAGATCAAAAGCTTGGCGCAAACCATTTTACGCAGTCCTACTCTTGTAGAAGCGACCCCAGAAAACACGACGGTTGAAGCAATTGCACAACAGATTTATAGGGTCGCTAAAGAGAAAAAAACAAAACTTCTTATCAAATTAATTCAAGATGGAAATTGGCAACAAGTACTGGTGTTTACACGTACCAAACACGGCGCTAACAACCTTTGTAAAAAATTAGAAAGTGCCCGCATTTCTGCGATGGCGATTCATGGAAATAAGAGTCAAGGAGCACGAACTCGTGCCTTAGCAGGTTTTAAAAACCATGACATTCGAGTGTTGGTTGCCACGGATATTGCAGCGCGTGGTTTGGACATTCCTTTGTTGCCACACGTGGTAAATTACGAGCTGCCAAACATTCCAGAAGATTATGTACACCGTATTGGGCGTACAGGGCGAGCAGGCGCCAATGGTGTGGCATTATCGTTGGTCTGTGCCGAAGAAACGTCTTACTTAAGTTCTATAGAAAAACTAACCAAACAACGTTTCAAGAAAGAAATTGTAGAAGGTTTTGAACCGGATCCAAACGCCTCTACAGTCCCACCAAAACAAGGGGGTGGTCGTCAAAAAAGAGGAGGTGGTCGTCCAAGTAATAACCGTCAAAGATCTGCCAGTGGGGGCAACCGATCGAACCATAACCGTCGTCGTTAATTGTTATGGAATCTCAACCTAACAACCCTTTACATGGGGTGAAATTAGAACAAATACTCGTCGATCTTGAAGCTCATTATGGCTGGGAAGTGATGGGCGAAAAAATAAACATCCGTTGTTTTACGGATGGGCCCACCTTAAAATCCAGCCTAAAGTTTTTGAGACGCACCCCTTGGGCACGGACCAAAGTAGAAAACCTTTACTTGAAATGGTTGAAGACGCAGTAGGTTTTTAAATTTGTTGGCGCAAGTTTCTTGCTTGTGCTGTGATTGTTTTTACATCCTTTTATAGATTCTATTTGGAACTATTTTGAGAAGTAGCGAAATTAATTGCCAACGTTTTGTCACGTATCCTACAGACTTTTTTCTTTTAATGAGTCTATAAATTTGCTTGGCTGCTTTTACTTTGGTGGCCACCCAAAATTGACCGTCGCCTTTAGCCATGTCAGTATCTACAAATCCAGGTCTAATGTCGGTAATGTATATCTGTTTTTTAGAACTCATAGCTTTTTGTCTGAGTCCTTCCAGGTAATTTATTTGATACGCTTTTGAAGCATTGTATGCGGGTGCCATTCGACTCCCTCTTAACCCAGCAATAGAACTGATGGCTACCAAATGTCCTTTGCCTTGTTTCTCAAAATAGTTAAATGCCCAATCGACAATCTCAGTAAAGGCAATCACGTTGAGTTGATTTGTAGCATTCTCTTTTTCAAATTCTAGTTTTTTATTCAAGTCGCCTGTGCCAGCACTTAAAACCAACAAATCTAAGCCACCAATTTTAGTTACTAATTCTGTTAGTTTTTGAGTATTATTTTCTGTCGTGCAATCAAAAGCACTAATACTAATCTGTTTTGGATTTGATTCTTTAAAGGTTTCAAGCTCCGTTTTTCGCCTTCCCGTAATACCAACTTTATAATTATTCTCAATAAGGACTTCAGCTAAGGCATTTCCAATTCCAGAGCTTGCACCAACGATGATTGCTTTTTTCATTTGGGCTTTTTAATATTTAATCTCACCCTATTCAATATCTAATTTCCGCGCTCGTTTCTCACAGGTTTTACAGAGTTCCGAGATGCCTTTTTGTTCCCATGATTCTTTCGCACTTCCATTTGAAATACTTTCACGTCCTTTTATGTGTTGGCAATCCTTGTTAATATGATATTTGTTGCCAGCTTTGGTCCAAAATACCGCATCGGTATTATGGTTGAGGGTTTTTAGGGTACTGGTTTGTTTGTTGATTTCTTCGGTATAGCTTTCAATACAAGCGGGATTCAAATCAATGCCTGTTGCACCTGCAATTAGAAGGGCTATAATGGCGACGGTTCCAGCAATTCCCTTGGATTTTTTATCCATATTTTTATTTGTGAATATGAAAATAACTAAGGGTAAAAATGCCAAGACGCCCAAAATGGCTCCCAGTTGGTTTTGAACAAAAAACTTAAATTTATCTTTTTCGGAGGCCGGATCTAATCGGTTGGCCTTTTTCCAAAGGAGATTGCCAGTGACCGCAAGGACTAGGATTATTCACATTGTTATGAGTAGCCAGGTTAAAGTATTATTATGGATTAATTTCAGGATAGCAAAAACTTGCCCAGTCATTGCTAATAACCAAGAAATTAGTGCGATGCGACGGAGTTTTTTGGCTTTGGTCTTGCTCTCTAGACTGGCGGTGAATTGGTTGGTATTTGTCATCGTTGGGTCGATTTTAGTTGGAGGTTATAATTAGATTTTTTTTTATAAGATTCAAGGGTTGTCTATGAAACTCATTTAGAAATTCTAAATATGAGTACGCACAATCCAAGCCCAATAATGGTTTTATTGAGTTTCAGTAAAAAAATATATTATCTAGGTTTTATTGGTTTTGAAGAATCAGATTTGAGGTCTAAGTCAATTATAAAATTACAAAAAAATCAGGTATTTTCAAAATACGGATATTTTTTAACATTTTATGTTGTGAAATAAATGTTAAACTATTCAACATTAATAGTGTTACTATTATATTTGCACTGCGATACCATGGAAAAACTACAATTACATATTACTATCAGTCCGGATCTTTATACAAAGAATCCAGAATCGTCGGTTTTAGGACAAAAAATTGTTTCCAAAAGTATTGAGATGATTGATGCTTTAGGTTTTGAAGATTTTACGTTTAAAAAATTAGGACAAGAAATTGGTTCTAATGAAAGTTCTGTTTACCGTTATTTTGAGAGCAAGCACGCTCTTTTGGTCTATTTGATCAATTGGTATTGGAGTTGGATCGAGTACAGGTTGGTGTTTGCCACCTTAAATGTGCCTTCTGCCCACGACCGCCTTACCCAAGCAGTTTTGATACTTACCGCCGAAGTGACTGAAGACAATTCCTTTTCTTTTATTAATGAAGTTCTTTTGAATAAAATTATTATATCCGAGTCTTCAAAAGCCTACCATACAAAAGCAATTGACAGTGAAAATGAGAAGGGGTATTACAAGACTTACAAACGTGTAGTACAGCGTGTTAGCGATCTTGTAACCGAAATAAATCCGGGTTATGAGTTTCCACACATGTTAATTTCAACGGTTATTGAAGGCGCTCATCATCAACGTTATTTTTCAAAGCATTTGCCGTCCTTAACGGATTTTGAGGAAGGTAAAAATAATATTGTTCGTTTTTATACCGATTTAGTTTTTAATACCCTCTCCGAAAAATGAAGCAATTAATTTACATCATATCTTCGGGGTTTAGAGGACTGATTTTTGCATTGGTATTTGGATCTATCATCATACAGCCAGTAGTAGAATCGATGCGTGATTCCGATCTGCAAGGATTTTCTTGGATCGATATTGAATCTGAAAACGACTCTAGTGAAAAAGAAAATCTAGAGAATGAAGATGAGAAAAACCAAAAAGTGGAATTCCGATTCGTTAGTGAATATTTAACCACATCAGATATTATTAAAAGAACGTCTATTTTTGGATTACATTTCTTAAAAATGGACATCACCATTGACACTCATGACCCCCCGCCAGAAGCAGCATAATTCTTTGGTATTTTAGAGGCTATATTCAATTTGGATACCTTCTTTAAATCATTTCAATTACATTAAAATTAATAATATCAAAACAAGCAATACTTTTATGTATTGTTTTCAAATCATTTAACATCATATAATGAATAATTCAAACCCATTTAAAAATTTAAAATCAGACCTACCCTCAAGTATTGTAGTGTTTTTTGTCGCCTTGCCACTTTGTTTAGGAATAGCTTTGGCGAGTGGCGCCCCACTTTTTTCAGGACTTATAGCAGGAATCGTTGGAGGAGTTGTTGTCGGTGCCATTAGTAAGTCATCCGTAGGGGTCAGTGGTCCAGCTGCAGGTTTGGCAGCAATTGTCTTAATAGCAATCGGAACCCTTGGGAGCTTCGAAAACTTTTTACTTGCTGTCGTATTAGGAGGTGCAATTCAGTTTTTGTTTGGTATTCTTAGAGCGGGGGTTATAGGGTACTATTTTCCGTCTTCCGTGATTAAAGGGATGCTTACCGGAATTGGAATTATTATCATTTTAAAACAGATCCCTCATTTCTTTGGATACAATTCAAATCTAGAGGGCAGTTTTGCCTTTTTTCAAGTGGATGGTGAAAACACATTTTCAGAAATATTAAATTCTATTAATTTCATTAGTCCAGGAGCTACAATTATAGCGCTTATTGCATTGGCTATACTGCTGCTGTGGAGTGAGGTATTAAACGATAAAGGGAAATTCTTTAAGTTAGTTCAAGGGCCATTAGTGGCAGTTGCAGCGGGAATCCTTTATTTTGTTGGTACTAATGGAAACACACAATGGGGTATTTCATCAAATTTATTGGTAAGCGTTCCTGTTCCTGAAGATGCAGCTTCTTTCTTCGCTCAGTTTAGTTTTCCAAATTTTACAGCTATTAGCAACCCCGAAATATGGATTGTCGCATTTACAATTGCCTTGGTTGCGAGTTTAGAAACCTTGTTATGTGTAGAAGCCACAGATAAAATTGATCCTTTAAAAAGGGTGACTCCTACAAATAGAGAGTTACTAGCTCAGGGGATTGGGAATATGGTTTCTGGATTGATTGGAGGCTTGCCAGTTACCCAAGTGATTGTTCGAAGTTCTGCTAACATTCAATCGGGTGGTAAAACAAAAATGTCGGCCATTATCCACGGGTTCCTATTGTTAATATCAGTAATTTTAATTCCAAATTTATTAAATAAAATACCTCTTTCTGTATTGGCAGCAATCCTGTTTATTGTCGGTTATAAATTAGCAAAACCAGCCTTATTTGTTGATATGTATCGACTGGGATGGAAACAGTTTACTCCTTTTGTTGTGACAGTTTCAGGAATTATTTTTACAGACCTTCTAATTGGAATATCTCTAGGTTTAGCCGTAGGTATTGTTGTAATTTTGATAAAGAGTTTTCAAAACTCACATTTCTTACATATCGAAGACAAGAGTAATGGGGTGCAAAAAATTAAAATGACATTAGCTGAAGAGGTTACTTTTTTTAATAAAGGAGCTATTTTAAAAGAATTGGATAACTTAGCACATAAAAGTTATTTAGAATTAGATGTTACAAAAACGCGTTATCTCGATAATGATATCATCGAGATTTTAGAAGATTTCTCTTACAAAGCACGTCAGAGACAGATTGATATCAAATTAATATCCGTTAGAGGTGTCGTGGAAAATCCTGAGAGTTTTATTCAGTTTTTTCAATTACGACCGCAAACAGTTTAAAAAGTAAATTAAAAAAAATAAAAGTTATGAAAGCACACACTAAAGAAAGCCAAGGGGCCATGACCCCAGAAACGTCCTTACAAGCCTTAAAAGAGGGCAACGAACGTTTTGTAACTGCAACTCAAGTTGCGAGAGATTTAAACGCACAAGTAGAAGCGACGAGCACTGGTCAATACCCTTTTGCAACCGTTTTACATTGTATAGATTCGCGCGTGTCTGCTGAACATATTTTTGATCAAGGAATTGGAGATTTGTTCAGTATTCGTATTGCTGGAAATTTTGTTAATGAAGATATTTTAGGAAGTATGGAGTTTGCTTGTAAACTAGCAGGAACCAAAGTACTGGTTGTGTTAGGGCACACTGCTTGTGGGGCTGTTAAGGGTGCTTGCGACCACGCACGCATGGGAAATTTATCAACGCTTATCAATAAAATTGAACCAGCTGTTGAAGCTGTACCACTTCCTGCGGATGAAGCTTCAAGAACCTCGGGGAACATTGATTTTGTCAACTCCGTAGCCGCCAAAAATGTTGAAATGACATTGAGCAATATTCGTAATAATAGTTCCATTCTAAATGATATGGAAGCTAGTGGCGAGTTGATCATTATTGGTGGAATGTATGACATCGCTAACGGGAAAGTGACGTTTTATGCTTAAGAAATCAAAGCTTTTTATGGTAGCATTAACCTGTGTGTTAATGCTACCTAACTTAACAACAGCTCAAAACAGTGATTTTGGGAACTGGTTGATTTATATTGGGAGTAAAAAAATAGATAGTAAATGGAATATTCATAACGAGGTTCAGTACCGAAATTATGATGCCGTTGGCGATCTAGAGCAATTGTTACTTCGTACGGGACTGGGGTATAATTTGTCTGAAAATAATCATAACGTGTTGTTGGGCTATGGTTATATCTTATCACAAAATTATGTGTCAGATACCCAAGAAAAAACAGATGTCAACGAGCATCGTATTTTCCAACAATTCACATCGAAGCAAAAAATAGGAAGTGTATCTTTGAGTCACCGCTACCGATTTGAACAGCGTTTTGTTGAATCAGATTTTAAAATGCGGCTGCGCTATTTCTTAGCATTTAAAGTACCATTAATCAAAACCGAGGCCGTCCCTGCCAAGATGTATCTTTCTGCGTATAACGAAGTATTTTTAAATACCGAAAGTTCAGTTTTTGATCGCAATCGTGTGTATGGGGGATTTGGTTATCAGTTCAACAAAAATGTCCGTATCGAAGCGGGGTATATGAGTCAGATTTTTGAAAATTCCAGTCGCGACCAATTTAATTTGATCACGTTTGTGAATTTTTAAGTTTGTTGCTTTCGTGTATTGCCTTTTGTTTATTGATGACTTCTTTTAGAGCTTCTTTGCTTATAGGTTTCGAAATAAAGTCGTCAAACCCTTCTTTAAATACGCGTTCTCGATCTTCAGTAGATGAAAAGGCTGTTTGTGCAACGATTGGTAAATTTGGACTAAATGCTTTAATCAATTTTAGCGCTTCAAAACCATCCACGATAGGCATTTTTAAATCCATCAATACAAAATCAATATCAGGATTTTTTTGGCAAATTGCAACGGCTTCTGCTCCGTCTTTTGCATGAAAAATAGTACATTCTAAATCGATTTCTTCTTTTAATAAAATTTCAAGGAATAAAAAGTTGATCTCTTCATCTTCAGCGATTAAAATTTTGTATTTATGCGATGTTTCTCCAGCTTTTTCTTTGGTGTAGTCTGTACTATTTTTGACTAATTTTTCTGTTAAACTCTCTTATGGAATTGTCACAAAAAAAGTACTTCCTTCATTCTTTTTGGATTTAAGTGTAATGGTACCATTTAGTAATTCTGTATTTTCTTTAGCGATCCATAAGCCCAATCCTAATCCATTAACATTTTTAGAAGATTCTTTTTCTTCTTTCGCAAACCGCTCAAAAATAGATTTTTGATGCTCTCTTTTAATCCCAATTCCTGTATCTTTTACATAAATCTCTAAATTAGAATCTATTTTTTTGTAACCAAATTCTATAAATCCATTTTTGGTGAATTTAAATGCATTTTCTAGTAAATTCCCTAAAATATTATTTAATTTATTTTCATCTATTAAAATGGTACTTTTTTGATCAGACAGTCCTTTTCTTAAGTATAAAGGAATTTTATTTTCTTTTGCCTTCACATCAAATACGGTAAACAATTCCAATAAAAAATCATTTAAACAAACTTCTTTTTTGATAATTTTCACTTGTTTGGTTCCTAGTTTTGAAAATTCTAAAAGATCATTCATGGTGCGCATCAATTGATTTCCGCTGTTTTGAATGATACTCACATAATGTTTTCTTTAGTTTCAGATAAATTTGGATCGTTCAGAAATTCTTTAAATCCTAGAATACCGTTCATAGGAGTGCGGATTTCATGAGACAAATTGCTTATAAAATCATTATTAAGTTTTTTACTTTCTTCTGCTTTTTCTTTTTCTTCAATACGTTTTCGCTCGAGTTTTTCACGTTCTGTAACGTCTGAAAAAACTACAGCAATTAAGTTACGGTTCATTTTCCAAACATATATTTCAAAATAACTCCCATTTTTTGTTAAAAAACTTTCGATATTCGTAGGGGTACCGGTCTTCATGACCTCATTGTATGTGTCTATCCACAATGTATCAGTAATTTCAAAAAGTTCTTTGAACCGCTTGTCAATAAGTTGAGTCTTTGTTTTTCCAACCAATTTTTGAAAGGCTGGATTTACTTCTCTGTAATAAAAGTCTGTGCCTTTGCCGTTTTTATCAAAAATCAATTCAATGATCTTAAACATTTTTGGAGTTGAATTTACCAAGGCATTATACTCCTTTGTCTTTCCATTCAAATAATCTATTGTTGTCTTTTGGGCTAAGATTTGACTCTCTAGCTCCTCGTAACTAGGCTTTTTCATGGCTGTTTTATTGTATTACAATTAAATTAAATGTAATATAGATCTAATAAATGCGTATGAATTAAACAAACTTATTCAACAAAATAAATCTATAATTCCTTAAATTTCACTTATTTGGCTGTCTGACTTTTATAGTTTTAGTTCAAAAAAACAGACTTCGGCCTGTTGGTAGTGTGATGGTAAATTCGAAGTATTTTTAAGTTTTTTTAATCCTAAATAATCAAATCCACAATTTGTGTAGTGTTTGATGAGTTTTTGATTATTTCCGCAAGTATCCATGCGAATGAACTTCTTATTTCTTTGGAGTGCATAAATTTTAGCCCAATCTACTATGGTCTGTACAAAGTTATTTCCTCTAAAATCTGGTTGGGTTGCAATGCGGTGAATATAGATTGAATCATGGTTTTCTCGTTCTTCCCAAATTTGTTCATCCGTAAAAGTTACCGCCCAAATACAGGCTATTTTTTCGTCAATTATTAATTTGAATTGTCTGTACTCATTAATTTCAGTCGTGATTAGTTTTTGGTCAAATACAGGCCATTGGTTTTGTGGGAATTTTAGTTTTTGAAAATCCGTTGCCAATTGGTACAATCTGAATATTTCGGAAAGATCCCCTAAATGACTGTTGCTTATCACCATAGTATAATTTTGTAAGTATGTTGTTTAAATATCTTTTCAATAAATCTAACATAATTTATATAATATACAACTACAATAATAATTGTGGTTTTCAAGAATTAGTTTATTTATGTTGGTTATATATTTATAACGGAGCTATAAATTATCATGTACAGACTTCTTTCATAATGATGAAATTTTAAACTAACTATTTCTGTTGAAATACGAATTGATTCCGGCAGAATCAAATTTAAAAGCAGTATTATTTTCAGATTTATCTAATTTATTATGGGTTGTTAATCCCCATAAAACCAGTTCCATACAAAAAGCTTGATCTACTTTGCTTAATTTAGGAACATATTGTTCAACAATAGCACTTAATGGCTTTATGGATTTAAGGCTGCTAAAGAATTCGTCATCGGAGTCCGTATAGTTCAATTCAATAAAATTGTTATCGAACCAATTGATCAAATCTGTGTAAGGGGTTCTAACGCCCTCTTTTTCCAGTTTGGAGATATGGGGAAATAGCTGACCAAATTGTATCATCACTGCATTGTCTATAAGTATTTTGGCCACTTCATCAGCTCCTTCTTGTTCGCCTTCATATACCAATTCAATTTTTCCTGTAATAGCTGGGACAATGGACATGAAATCAACCAATCTAATTGTGGTTTTTACAGCCTTTGTTTCAATCAATCTTAGTTTTGCGGCTGCCATCAAGTTTTCCATTGCACTGATGCTGAGACGTGCACTCACACCACTTTTGGCATCGACGTATTCACTTTTACGGGCTGTAAATGCGACTTGTTCCAGAAGGTCTTTTGCTAAGTTAGGAACCAGAATAGATTTTTTATCTTCTTTAGAAACCTTTGCTTCTTGTGCAGTTATCTCTCGAGCAAGTGCAATTGTTTTTGGGTAATGAGTAAATATTTGCGATCCAATCCGGTCTTTTAGTGGCGTCACAATACTGCCTCTGTTGGTATAATCTTCCGGATTTGCAGTAAACACAAATTGAATGTCTAGGGGCATTCTTAACTGAAAACCACGTATTTGAACATCTCCTTCTTGCAAAATATTAAACAAAGACACTTGGATACGAGCCTGTAAATCGGGCAGTTCATTTAGTACGAATATAGACCGATTTGCGCGTGGGATCATCCCGTAATGTAAGACACGCTCATCGGAATAAGGCAACTTTAGAGTGGCTGCTTTAATCGGGTCAATATCCCCAATTAAATCCGACACATTTACGTCGGGAGTGGCCAGTTTTTCAAAGAAACGATCGGAGCGATGTACCCACGAAATAGGGGTTTTATCGCCCATTTTTTCCACTAAATCTCTTGCATATTTTGAGATGGGTTGAAACGGACTGTCGTTAATTTCAGAGCCTTTGACAATAGGCATATATTCATCGAGCAAGTCCACCATGCTTCTAGCTATTTTGGTTTTTGCTTGGCCACGCAATCCCAATAAATTAATATGATGTCCAGCAATGATTGCCTTTTTTAATTGGGGCACAACCGTGTCTTCATAACCATAAAGCCCTTCAAAAACAGGCTGCTTTGCTTTGATGCGCGCAATTAAGTTTGTTTGAATTTCTTGGTTAATAGGTTGGTTTTTATAATCAGAATTCTTCAATTCTTTAAAGGTAATTTCTTTGCTCATATTCTTTTAATTCTATTTTTTTCGTAATCTTCAAATATCATTTCTCCCAAACCATCCAGTCCTGTTAGAAAGGCCTTTCCTTGATTTTGAGCTGTAAACAGTTCCACAAATTGGCGGAGATAGGGATCTTGGGCAATCATAAAGGTGGTGATTGGAATTTTTAATTTCCGTGCTTGAGCTGCTTTGTTGAGGCATTTAGAGACGATCATATCGTCTAAGCCGTTACTGTTTTTATAAAACTCACCAGAAGCCAACTGAACACAACTCGGTTTGCCATCTGTGATCATAAAAATCTGTTTGTTTGTATTTCGTTTTCGCCGCAGAATGTCCATGGCCAATTCCAGTCCGGCGACGGTATTGGTGTGGTAAGGGCCTACTTTTAAATAGGGGAGGTCTTTCACTTTAATCGGCCAGGCTTCATTTCCAAATACAATAATATCGATGGAATCTTTTGGGTACTTTCGGTGAATCAATTCTACCAACGCCATGGCGACTTTTTTGGCGGGAGTGATGCGGTCTTCACCATACAGAATCATAGAGTGACTGATGTCAATCATCAAAACGGTACTCATCTGAGCTTTGTGTTTTGTCTCTTCTACAATTAAATCGTTTTCTGTCAAGCGAAGGTCCGAGATGCCATTGTTGATTTGTGCATTTTTTAAACTCTCGGTCATATTGACCCGAGATAAATCGTCACCAAACTGAAAGGATCTATTTTCACCATCCCGTTCATCACCCACCCCAATTTTTTTTGTGCTGTGATTTCCAAGACCGCTCTTTTTTAGTTTTCCAAAAATCTGATTCAAGGCATAGTCACGCAACGCAGATTCAAGTTTGGCAGTCAGTATGTTTTTTCCTTTTCCAGTTCCGTTCCCCGTTTTGTCCGCATCAGGGTCGATGTCTTCTTTGATAAACCCACGTTTTTTAAGGTCGTCTTCAAAATTTTCTAAGGTGTAGTTTTCGTTAAAGATGTTATACTCTTTGTCAAGCGTATTGAGCCATTCAAAGGCTTCTTCAATATCACCAGACGTATGTGTCAAAAGTTCTTTGAACACCCCAAACACCCGGTCAAAATCCGATACGTCTTTTGGGATGTGTTTACTGAACGTAACCCCTTTTCCATAATTGAAATCTGTTCCTGTCATCCCTACAAATATCGGCATATAGAATTCTTAAATGCGTTAAGGAGGTATTAATGTTTAAATATTATGATCCCTGATATTTAGGTTTTATTAGGGTTTTGTGATAGTTTTTACTTTATACCATGCTAAAGTGTGGCGCTATGGGGCAAATGAAATAATCATAGTAATGTTTTGCGTTAGTATCTCTGAAGATGTGTGAAAAACAATGAATTGCACAAAAAAATCACGTACTTCCAAAGAAATACGTGATTTTAATAAGTGAAGGATCTTTTTAACCTTTCAGTAAAGGTTGCGTAAACGCTCCCAAATCATCTACCCCATGAGCGGTCACATAATTTATAAACGCACTGCCAATAATGGCGCCTTTGGCATATTGCGTGGCTTGGCTAAATGTCTCATGATCCGAAATTCCAAACCCAATGATCTGTGGGTTGGTTAGTTGGATATCGGCAATCCGTTTAAAGTAACCCGTTTGTTTTTCTCCAAAACCACTTTGACTTCCTGTGGTGCTGGCACTACTCACCATATAGATAAAACCGTCCGAAATGCTGTCCATAAATCGGATGCGTGACTCGCTTGTTTGTGGCGTGATCAAAAAGACATTAAGCAATCCATACTGTTCAAAAATAGACTTATATTCTTCGTTATAGACCTCCACCGGTAAGTCCGGAATGATTAATCCATCAATACCCACTTCTTGGCATTTTTTACAAAATGATTCCACGCCGTATTGCAGCATCGGATTAAAATAGCCCATCAAAATCAAGGGAATCGATACCGTTTTTCGGATGTCTTTCAGCTGGTCAAACAAAACCGTTGAGGTCATCCCATTGTGCAGGGCTTGTGTAGAGCTCGCCTGAATGGTAGGGCCGTCTGCCAACGGATCGCTGAATGGTAAGCCAATTTCAATCATATCAACGCCGTTTTTTTCTAAATTTTCAATCGTTGTAACGGTGTCATTTAAATTTGGATATCCCGCTGTAAAATAGATGGACAATAGTTTTTTGTCTTCTTGTAATTTTGCTTGTATTCGATTCACAATCTTAAAGTTTAAAATAATCAATATAGGTATTCAAATCTTTGTCGCCACGTCCAGATAAACTGATTACCACCACGTCCTCAGGTTTGAATTTTTTATCTTTAAAAATAGCCAAAGCATGAGAGGTTTCAATTGCTGGAATGATGCCTTCGAGTTGCGACAATTCCAGACCTGCTGTCATCGCCTCATCATCAGTGACTGAAATAAATTCAGCTCGTTTGGTTTCATACAAATGTGCATGCATAGGACCAACCCCAGGGTAATCTAGGCCCGCCGAAATGGAGTAAGGCTCCGTAATTTGCCCATCTGTAGTTTGCATCAATAGGGTTTTACTACCGTGAATAACCCCTTCTTTTCCTAGCACCGAAGTCGCAGCACTCTCGCCTGTGTAAATCCCTTTTCCTGCCGCTTCCACTGCAATCAACTTCACGTCGGGTTCATTCAAGTAATGGTAATACGCACCAGCAGCATTGCTACCACCACCCACACATGCTACCACATAATCAGGGTTTTCGCGGCCTTCTATTTCTTTAAGCTGCCATTTGGTTTCTTCGGATACCACCGACTGAAAACGCGCCACCATATCGGGGTAGGGATGGGGTCCTACTGCACTTCCAATAATATAATGCGTGTCCACAGGGTTGTTAATCCAATCGCGAATGGCTTCATTGGTTGCATCTTTTAGGGTACGACTTCCAGACATTGCGGGACGTACTTCCGCTCCAAGCATTTTCATACGTGCCACATTGGGCGCTTGACGTGCGATGTCAATTTCACCCATATACACAATGCATTCCAATCCTGCCAAGGCACAAACAGTTGCCGTGGCCACCCCATGTTGTCCGGCGCCAGTTTCAGCGATGATGCGCTTTTTTTTCAGTTTTTTTGCCATCAAAATTTGGCCTATGGTGTTGTTAATTTTATGCGCTCCTGTATGACATAAATCTTCACGCTTCAGGTATATTTTGGTATTGTATTTTGCAGACAACCGAGTTGCGAAATATAAAGGAGTGGGTCTTCCAACATAATCTTTCAAGAGTTGATCGAACTCTTTTTTGAAATCGGGTTCCGCCATTACCTTTAAATAATTTTGACGTAATTCTTCAACATTCGGATACAGCATTTCTGGAATAAATGCGCCTCCAAATTGGCCATAATAGCCTTTTTCGTTCACGTGATAACTCATAATAAATATTTAAATTTTTCTAATGATTCTTTATTTTTTTTGGCGGCTGCAACTTCAAACTTACTATTCACATCCAACGCATGACAATAGGTTGCCGCTACACTTGTTTTAAATTCTTGTAATTGGTCTAAATTTTCTAATCCTATACCACCACTTAAGAAATAAGGTTTTTTTGATGGGTAATTCTCCAAAACTGACCAGTCAAAAGAATAACCATTTCCGCCAGCCAAAGGACCTTTGGTGTCAAAAAGATAAAAATCACAAGCCGTTTCATATGGGGTGAGGGTTTCAAAATCAAACTCATTTTTAATAGAAAATACTTTGATGATTTCTATGTTAAGACCCTGTAAAGATTTACAAAATTCAGGGGTTTCTTCCCCGTGTAATTGAACCGCTTGCAAATTGTGAGTATTGATTTTTTCTACAATGGTATCGTAAGATGCATTGACAAACACCCCTACTTTTTTTATGGACGGGGATAGGGTGGGTGTTGGTTGAGACACATGACGCGACGAACCTTCAAAAAAGATAAAGCCCATATAGTCAGGTTGGACCGAAGCGATCTCCCGAATATTGTCCTCATGCCGCATGCCACATACTTTTAGTTTCATCCGTTCAATTTTTTAATGAAATCCGCTGCACTAGCTCCTGGATTCTTTGTTTTCATAAAATTCTCACCGATTAAAAATCCTTTGTAGCCATAGGGTTGTAGACTTTGAATATCTTCCACCGTTCGAATGCCACTTTCTGAAATTTTCACAAATTCATCAGGGATCAACATGCTGAGTGTTTTACTTGTTTCTAGTCTGACTTCAAAGGTTTTAAGGTTGCGGTTATTCACGCCAATCATATTAAGCGACGGCATCAGCGATTTGTGTAATTCGTCCTCGTTGTGAATTTCCAATAGGACATCCATTCCCAAGCTTTGAGCAAGAGTTGAAAAGGTTTGAATTTCTTCTCGTGTCAAAATGGCTGCGATGAGTAAAATCACATCTGCGCCATAGGCTTTTGCTTCTACAATTTGATAGGGATCAATAATGAATTCTTTTCGAAGTAAAGGCATTTCACAACTGGCTCTAGCCGTCAATAAATCTTCTAAACTCCCTCCAAAATATTTCATATCGGTTAAAACCGACATCCCACAAGCTCCTGCGGTTTCATAACCACGTGCCACATCTTGCACATTCAAATTTTGATTGATACAGTCCTTTGAGGGAGAACGGCGTTTGTGCTCTGTAATCAAGCCTGAAACGCTGTCTAATAATCGTGTGCTAAGCGAAAGGCATTGGCGTTCAAATAAGACCGATTTTTCAAGTTGCTTCAATGGAATCAGTTGTTTTCGAAGTGCGACTTCTATACGTTTATCAGCGACAATACGATTCAAAATATTACTCATTATAGGGCGATTAATTTTGTGAGACATTCATTCGCTTTCCCTGAAAAGAGGGCTTCTTTAGCCAATTCATAACCGTCTTTATGTGCAATTTTTTTAGCAGTTGCGATTGCCAGACCAGCATTGGTGCATACCACATTGTTTTGTGCTTCAGTGCCGTTTCCGCTGATAATGCTTTTGAATATTTTTGAAGCCTCTGATACGGTATTTCCTCCAAAAATTGCTTCTTGTGTGTTGTTTTGTAAGCTTAAATCTTCTGCTGAAAAAAGCACTTCTGAATCATTAGAAACAATTTTGACTGTGTTTGTTAAAGAGATTTCGTCATAACCACCCAGATCATGAACAATGCTATAATTTTTGTCAGTATCTTGATACAAGTAATTGTAAAGTCGCAGTAGCTCTAAACTAAACACCCCTACCATTTGATTTTTTGGAAACGATGGATTTACCATAGGTCCCAACATATTGAAAAATGTTTTAACTCCAAGCTCGCGTCTAATGGGGGCTACATTTTTCATGGCTGGATGAAACAGTGGGGCGTGCAACACACAAATACCTGTTGTGGCAATAGCACGTTCTAAAAAATCAGGGTCGTTTGAAAATGTAACGCCTAAAGATTCCAGAACATTGGAAGATCCACAAGCAGAAGAAACGCCATAATTTCCGTGTTTTGCGACGGGAACTCCAGCACCTGCGGTCACAAAAGAGGAGAGCGTTGAAATATTAAAGGTATCTTTGCCGTCTCCGCCAGTACCACATAAATCAATGGGATTATAGGCTGATAAATCTACTGCAATACACAACTCTAAGAGAGCATCACGAAACCCTTTCAATTCTTCGAGTGTGACGGTTCGCATCATATAAATGGTGAGAAAAGCCGCAATTTGACTTTGATTGTAATCTCCCTTGGAGATGTTGATCAAAATTTGCTTTGCTTCCTCAGCAGAAATCGTTTCGTGATTAATAAGTCTGTTTAAAACGTGTTTCATTGGTGTCTGTTATGAATTAATCCAGTTTTCTAAGAGTTGTTTTCCATTGGGAGTGAGTACTGATTCTGGATGAAATTGAACGCCTTTTACATCATAAATTAGATGCCTTAAAGACATGATTTGTCCATTTTCATCTACCGAAGTGGCTTCTAAGACAGCTGGTAAATTGGCGTCCACCACCCACGAATGGTAGCGGCCGACCTCAATAATTTTGTCCATATTTTTAAATAAGGTTTCGTCGTCCACACAAATATTAATGTTTGTATGAACTCCGTGATAAACCTCTTCTAAATTTATTATGTTTCCGCCAAAAACTTCGCCTATAGCTTGTTGTCCTAAACATACACCCAAAATGCTTTTTGTGGGTGCATACCGCTGAATCACTGCTTTTAAAAGCCCGGCTTCTTCTGGAATTCCAGGCCCGGGAGACAACACAATTTTATCAAAGTGTTGGATGTCTTCAAGATCAAATTTATCATTCCTAAGAACTGTAACCTCACAGTTTAGATCCTCAAGGTAATGAACTAAATTAAATGTAAAACTGTCGTAGTTGTCAATGACTAAAATCTTCTTCATGTTTTAAATGGTTTCGGCGAGTTTAATTGCTTTGGTTAAGGCACCTAGTTTGTTATATACTTCTTGAAGTTCGTTTTCAGGACTTGATTTGGAAACGATTCCAGCCCCGGCTTGCCAATGAAGTTGGTAATTTTTGCTTAAAAAAGTTCGAATCATGATGGCGTGGTTGTAGTTACCCTCAAAATCCATAAAC
>Ga0209771_1000214_pt1 | contig 37850 bp, 34 predicted proteins | sample SaaInl59LU_5_DNA_FD_184639 | JGI IMG/M metagenome (GOLD analysis project Ga0209771, IMG submission 184639) | Marine microbial communities from expanding oxygen minimum zones in the Saanich Inlet - ESP_59LU_5_DNA (SPAdes) (version 2) | ecosystem: Environmental > Aquatic > Marine > Intertidal zone... | reverse complement strand
TTCTCTACTTTGGCTTCAACCTTAGGTTTTTCTTCTTTCTTTTCATCACCACCTGTTAACATTCCTCCAAAACTCATAAAACCAATTGCCATTAAACCTGTAATAATAAAAGTAATACCTAAACCTCTTAATGCTGGTGGCACAGCAGAATATCTAATTTTTTCACGAATAGCTGCAATAGCTAAAATCGCTAAAAACCAACCAATACCAGAACCAACACCATATGTTAATGCTAAACCAATACTTGGTATTTCACGAGATTGCATAAATAAACTACCACCTAAAATGGCACAGTTTACAGCAATTAATGGTAAGAAAATACCTAATGAGTTATATAATGATGGTGAAAATTTTTCTACGATAATTTCTACCAATTGTACCATAGTTGCAATTGTTGCAATAAACATGATAAATGATAAGAAACTTAAATCGTAACTCGCATATTCTTCACCTAACCAAGATAAAGCGCCTTCTTGTAAAATATATTGATCTAATAACCAGTTTAAAGGAACTGTTACTGCTAATACAAAGATAACAGCAGCACCTAAACCAACAGCTGTAGATACTTTTTTAGATACAGCTAGGTAAGAACACATCCCTAAAAAGGTTGCAAAAACCATGTTATCTATAAATATCGATTTGAAAAATAATTCTATATGTTCCATAATTTTATTTTAAGATTCTGAAGCAAGTTCAGAATGACGCTAAGCGTCTAATTTTCTTCTATTAATGCTTTATTCTTAGTTCTCTGTACCCAAATTATGATACCTACCACAATTAATGCCATTGGCGATAATAACATAAAACCGTTATTTTCGTAACCAAATGCATACAATCCTGTTTTTTCTATTGGATCTCCTAACACTTTAATACCTAATAAAGTACCAGAACCTAATAATTCTCTAAAGAAACCAACAGCAATTAAGATTAATCCATAACCTACAGCGTTTCCAATACCATCTAAGAAAGATCTCCAAGGTCCGTTTCCTAAAGCAAAGGCTTCAAAACGTCCCATAATTATACAGTTTGTTATAATTAATCCAACAAAAACAGATAGTGTTTTACTTAATTCATAAGCAAAGGCTTTTAGCACTAAATCAACTATAATTACTAATGTTGCAACAACTATTAATTGTACTATAATTCTAATTTTAGAAGGAATAATATTTCTCATTAAAGAGATCACTACGTTTCCTAAACCTAATACAAACATTACAGAGATAGACATTACTATAGATGCCTTTAACTCTGCTGTAATAGCTAAAGCAGAACAAATACCTAATACCTGAATAGTAATAGGGTTGTTATCAAATAATGGATCTTTAATTAATGCTGCGTCTTTTTTTGATAAAAGTCCCATAAATTATTTTTTTAATGTTTTAAAATAAGGCACGTATAATGCTAAATCGTTTTTAATCATTGCAGAAACTCCATCACCTGTAATGGTTGCTCCAGCAATTGCATCTACCTCATAATCTGTTTTGTCTTCGTTTTTAGGATCGTTATTTCCTTTTGCTACAGTAATTCCTTTAAAAACACCTGCTTCTGTTAATAGATGCTCTCCGTAAAAATCATCCATAAAATAACGTTGTTTTATGTTTGCACCTAATCCAGGAGTTTCTCCTTTATGATCAAAATAAGCACCTTGAACAACCATGTTTTCATCCATAGAAACGTAACCCCAAATAGCATCCCATAAACCTTTACCGTAAATAGGTGCTACATAAAAAGTGTTTCCATCTTTTTCACCAACAAATAAAGGCAATCTTCTAGTACCTCCTTTTTTTGCTTTAGCTTGTTCTTTTTTAACGTCTATTAAATAAGCTTTTTCATCTTCAGTAATATTGTCTCCTTCTATTACTAATTGTTTTTTGATGTACTTATTAAACTCTTGACCAGCAACAGCAGTTGAAACAAAGTTTGCACTTGATTCATCATTTTCATTTACACCCATTGCGTAAAGAATATTTTGTTGCTTTTCTATTCTTTTATTTTCATCAATATTTGGTTTTAATGACGATGCAAAAAATGCCAACATTGACCCCACTACTATTACCATAACAATGGCAAAAATTAGTGTATATACATTACTATCTGTTCTCTTACTCATAATTAGGCAGTTTTAACTTTAGCACGTTTTAATCTTCTTTTTACGTTTCCTTGAACTACATAGTGGTCTATGGTTGGAGCAAAAACATTCATTAATAAAATGGCTAAGAATACTCCTTCTGGATATGCAGGGTTAAATACACGAATCATAATAGATATAAAACCAATTAAGAAACCGTAAATCCATTTTCCTCTATTTGTTTGTGATGCAGTTACAGGGTCTGTTGCCATATATACTGCTCCAAAAGCCAAACCACCTATGATTAAGTGTTCCCAAAAAGGAGCCCTCATTAATCCATAAAATTTGCTTGATTCTGTAATAATTTCTGCATTTACAACTCCATTAAAAATTAATCCCATTGCTGCTGCACCAATAAAAGTAGAAACAATAATTCTCCAGCTTCCAATCTTAGTAAAAATTAAAAATGCTGCACCTAATAAAATTAATAAAGTTGATGTTTCACCCACTGAACCAGGAATGAATCCCATAAACTTATCCCAAGTAGAATAAACAACTTCTTGGTTTTGTGCATAGCTACCTAAAATAGTTTCACCAGAAATTGCATCAGCAGTTCCTGCTCTATTTACAGCATCGTAAACCCAAACTTTATCTCCAGACATCCAAGTTGGATATGCAAAGAATAAGAATGCTCTTATTGTTAATGCAGGATTTAAGATATTCATACCTGTCCCTCCAAAAACTTCTTTACCAATAACAACACCAAAAACTACTGCTACAGATAACATCCAAAGTGGTGTATCTACAGGTACAATTAATGGTACTAGCATACCAGTTACTAGGTAACCTTCTTCTACTTCATGACCTTTAATAACAGCAAAAATAAATTCTACTAAAAGACCTACTGCATAAGATACTACAACTAATGGTAATACTTTTATGATACCAATCCATAAGTTATCCCAAGTAAAGAAATTTGCTAATGGATCTAAACGTAGTGAATTGTCTATAGCTGCATAATGCTGGTAACCAGCATTAAACATTCCGAAAATTAAAATCGGAATTAAAGCCATAATTACAGTATTCATGGTACGCTTTAAATCGTCTGCAGCTTTTATATGAGTTCCTCCATGAGTCACTTCATTTGGTAAATATAAAAAGGTATGGATTGCATTAAATGCAGGTGCCATTTTTGTTCCTTTATATTTCTCTTTTAAATTATGTAAATTTTGTTTTAAGCCCATAATCTTATCCTAATTCTTCTCTCATTAAATCTAAACCTTCACGAATTATTTTTTGATGTGGTTGTTTAGACACACAAATAAATTCGGTTAATGCAAAATCTTCAGGGGCTACTTCATAACCTCCTAAAGCTTCCATTTCATCTAAATCTTTATACATAAATGCTTTTAATAATTGCATTGGATAAATATCTAGAGGAAATACATTTTCGTAAGAACCAGTAACAACAAATGCTCTGTGTTCTCCATTTGTATTGGTAGTTAAATCGTATTTTTTATTTGGGTTTAACCAAGAAAAAGTTAATGCTCTTGAAGGTGAAATTTTATCAAAAACAGGTTTATTCCATCCAAAGAATTCGTAATCATCACCTTCTGGAATAGCCGTAATTTGATTGTCATAATAACCTAAAAAACCATCTTCTTCTACTTGAGTACCAGTAAGAACATTACCACTAATAACTCTAGTATTATCATTTTCTAAGTTACCTTTTACCACATCAGAAATTGTTGCTCCTGCAATTGCAGTAACATATTGTGGTTTATTTATTTTAGAACCTGTAAGTGCAATTGTTCTAATGATGTTAAATCTACCAGTTAAAAACAATTCACCAATTACAACTAAATCTATTGGGTTAACAGTCCAAACAACTTCACCTTTGTTAATAGGATCTATTTTTGCAATTTGGGTACCTACGTTTCCTGATGGATGTGGTCCTGAAACTTTATGTAATTCAATTCCTTCTACACCATCAAAAACAGTAGTTTCGTTTTTACCAACAGAAACATGTACTTTACCTTCTGTTAATTTAGAAAGAGCAGCTAAAGCTGTTTTTATTTCTAAATCTTTACCTTGAAGTGTATATGTTAAATCTGCAGCTAAAGGTGCACTTGCGTATGCAGAAATAAAGATAGCCTTTGGTGCTTGATTTGGATTTGCAACAACATCATAAGGACGTTGCTTAACAAATGGCCAGCACCCAGAAGTAAACATGTGAGTTTTTACTTCTTCAGCAGTCATTTCTGATGGTTTTTTAACACCAAAATCTACGTGTTCATTTTTAGCATCAGCAGCAATTTTAATGGCTAATACTTTTCTTCTTGCCCCACGAACAACCTCTACAACTTTACCAGAAACAGGACTTGGAAATAAAATACGCTCATCACTTTTTGAATAAAAAAGAGATTGACCCGCTTTTACTACAGCTCCTTCTTTGGCCATAAGTTTAGGTATAATTCCATGGAAGTCTTCTGGCTTTATTGCATACACACTACTTAAAGAAATGTCTGTAGTGGTTTTTTCTGCTTCGCCAACAAGCTTAATATCTAAGCCTTTTTTAATACGAATGTCTTTTGACATAGTAAATTGGAATTGTTAGTTATCTAAAAAAAATCATGCAAATTTACGGCTTTTAACAATTATTATAAAGATAATACTTCTTATATGTTCGTTAAAAAATACTATTTATAATAATTCTAAATAACTTGTTTTTATAAAACGTTTTCGAATTATCTTTTGGCTTACATTTTGATTGTTTTTAAAAATCAAAACCTATTTTTGTAATTATGAAACAATTTGTTACGCTCATTTTTTTAACTTTTTTATCGCTTTTTTCTAATGCTCAGAATATAAAATCGATTCAATTAAGACCTTTACAAGAAAATAATTATTCGAGTATTGTTCCTTTAGGTACTGTATTAGAACTGTCTTTTGATGATTTAGAAGCAGATGGAAAAGACTACAAGTATAAAATAGAGCATATGACACATGATTGGCAAAAAAGCAGATTACTATCTAGCCAATATGTAGATGGTTTTAACCAAAACACAATTATTAACGTAACCAATTCTTTTAATACATTTCAAAGCTACTCACATTATAAAGTAAGAATACCTAATACAAATACTGTAATTACTAAAAGTGGCAATTATTTATTATCTGTTTTAGATGATTATGATGAGGTTGTTTTTACAAGAAGATTTGTTTTGTATGAAAATATTGCAACAGCTGGTGTTGCTATTTCTAGAAGCAGAAATGCTAAAAAATTAGATTCGCAACAAACTGTTGAATTTACAATTAGCCATCCAAATGTTCGTATTAACAACCCACAACAAGAACTAAATGTTGTAATAATTCAAAATGAAAATTGGAATAAGACCATTTCTGGTTTACAACCTACTTTCTTTCAACCTAATTTATTAAGATACACTTACACGAATAAAACTAATTTTGAAGGTGGCAATGAGTATTTAAATTTTGACAGCAAAATCTTAAGAAATAAAAGTATCAATACCATTAAAATTACTCAAAATGGCACTGATATTTTTCATCATTATATATATCCTTTTGAGTATAATCCTTACCTAGAATACATATATAACCCAGATATTAATGGCCAATTTGTAATTAGAAGTTTAGAAGGTAGCAATCCAGATACAGAAGCAGATTATATAATGATGCACTTTACCTTAAATGTAGAGGCTCCTTTTTTAGATGAAAACGTTTATGTCTATGGCGCTTTTAATAACTTTAAAATTGAAGAAGAAAATAAAATGACTTACGATTTTAAAGACAATGCTTACAAAGCAACAATTTTATTAAAACAAGGTTTTTATAATTATACTTTTGCAACTGTAAATAAGTTTAATGAAGTTAATACTAATAAAGTAAATGGCTCTTTTTTTCAAACAGAAAACGAATATAAAGTTTTAGTGTACTTAAAACCTTTTGGTAGTTTATATGATAGAGTTATTGCTGTTGGAACAGGTTTTTTTAACCCAGATAGATAGTTTATGTTTTTGATTTGTGTTTTTTAATCAAAAAAACTACATTTACCATGTATGGTAGAACAAATTACACAAGGCGTTAAAATCTCTGTAAAAACAAAATACAATGGAACCAGTTACAGAAACAATAGGTTGTATTATATTTTTGCCTATTTTATTACCATAGAAAATTATTCTAGCAAAACAATAGAACTTACACATCGATTTTGGGAGATATTTGATTCTTTAAACAAAACTGAATTTGTAGAAGGCGAAGGTGTAATTGGACAAACTCCTGTTTTAAAACCAAATGATACTTACTCTTACAGTTCTGGTTGCTTTTTAGAATCTAATGTGGGAGCTATGAAAGGTTTTTACACCATGAAAGATGTTAAAACTTCTGAGCAATTCAAAGTTGCTATACCTACATTTCAACTTGCAACACCAATATTATCAAACTAGCTAAATCTAATAATAAGATAAGTAAATTCGAAGACCCAGAATGTCTAAACTGTGGACATCCTTTTAGTGGTCACGAAAAATTTTGTCCAGATTGTGGGCAAGCTAATAAGGGTAATAAAATTACGTTTTGGAATTTTATACATGATGTTTTTAATGGCTTCTTTGATTTTGATGGTAGATTTTGGACAACCATTATTCCTCTGTTAACAAAACCAGGTAAAGTTTCTAGAGATTATATAGATGGCAAAAGACAACGCTTTTCAAATCCTTTTCGATTTTATCTAACAGTATCCATTCTCTTTTTCTTAATTGTTGGTTTGTACAAAACCATTCAGAAATATGAAGAATTTACAAAAGATAGTATCAAAGAGGTAACTACCAACGTTAAAAAAGACTCCATCACTACTAAGGATAAAAAAGAAAAACTGACTCCAGAAAAATTAGATTCTATAAAGCAAGAATTGAACGATAAGATGGATAAGTCATTTATCCCTATCCCAAAAAAGGCTAAAGAAAAGTTGATGGAAGAGTTAGATAAAGAACTTAAAGATTCTACCAACTTAAAAAAAATAAATGATAATAGTGGTAAAGATATAAACTTAGAGTTTGGAGGCGATACAAGGTTAGACAAGTTTGTTTCTTATGTAGATAAAAATCCTGAAGCAGAAATAGATGTTGCTTTAGACTCTTTAGGTTATGAGAAAAATTTCTCTAATAGATTCTTATATACAAGAGCAAAAACAGTGCATTCATTTACAAAAAGTAAAGAAACTAGAGAGCAATACTTTAATCAATTATTGTCTTATGGTTCTATAGCACTCTTTATCTTTTTACCCATTTTTACCTTGTTTTTAAAGTTTTATTACATCAGAAGAAAGTTTACTTACATAGACCATTTGGTTTTTGTTTTTCATGTGCAAACAGTTTTCTTTATGTTGTTTGCGTTCCATTTTATATTCTTAATCTTTCATTTAGAACCTAAACTTTGGATTTTTATCATTCTATTTTTAATCTATTTGTATTTAGCCATGAAGAAGTTTTATCAACAAGGTTATATAAAAACCTTCTTTAAGTTTATTCTTTTAAATATTAGCTTTGGCTTTATAGGTATATTTGGGGTAGCAATTTTGTTTGTAATTTCTTTTGCTATTTTTTAGGTAGTTTTTTAATCTAAAAAGAATGATTTTTTGTATTAAAATCTATATAAGAAATCTCAACATTTTCTTCTTTTTTTATTGATGTTATACTTACAGTTTCTACAAATTTTCGTTTCATTTTTGGGGAAATTTCTTTAGTCCCTAAACTATCATTTTTATGAAACTCTAGAATATTTTTTAAAGATTCTTGTTTATTATTTTCTAACCAATTTGTAAACCATAACTCTCTTTCTGCTTTCATTTCTGGGGTATATAAAGGAGAAGAAGACCATATTTTTGGTTCTTGTGCTAAAGGTTTAAAATGCTTTTTCATACCATCCCAAACTAATTCGTATGTTACTAATTTAACATCCCAATCAATTAAAATTAAGGTAAAAGGTTCAATATTGGTAAAGTCAAAATCATTTATAAAAGCAATTGCATTATCTGCTATTAAAATATTTTTTACAATAATACCTCTACTCATTTTGTAAGGTAATTTTCTTTTATGATTAACAAAACCACCATTTAACAAACAGACCACTCTATTTTTAGAACTCACACCTATCCATGTACCTCCAGCAATTTCATCTTTTGGATACGTTAATGTTACACCATCTTCTACATATTTTTTTGGAGGTATCGTTTTTCTTAGTGGAGTTTCATCTCTATTAGATGTTAAAATAAATTGATTATCAGCTATAGGTAAATAGGTTACTGTACACATATATAGTATCAAATTTGGATTATATACTATTAATCTGCTCAGCAAATAAACTAACAAATTAATTGTAACTTTGTTGTTCAAAATTAGTAGAATAAAAATTAAAAACTTACAAAATGGCAAGAGGATTTTTTAATGTTCCAATCGCAGTTAACGAACCTGTAAAAGGATATGCTCCTGGGTCTCCTGAAAGAGAAGAATTATTAGCAACCTATAAAAAGATGTATGCAAGTAATATAGACATTCCTATGCATATCAATGGAAAGGAAGTGAGAACTGGCAATACAAAAAATGTAACTCCTCCTCATGATCATAAACATGTAGTTGGTCAATACCACACAGCTGATAAAAGTCATATAGATGAAGCTATAGCAACTGCTTTAGCTGCAAGACAAGCTTGGAGTTCTGTTTCTTGGACAGAAAGAGCTTCTATCTTTTTAAAAGCTGCTGAATTATTAGCAGGCCCATATAGAGCAAAAATGAATGCTTCTACTATGATTGCTCAATCTAAAAATGTACATCAAGCAGAAATAGATGCTGCTTGTGAAATGATAGATTTCTTTAGATTTAATGTACAATACATGACTGATATTTTTAAAGATCAGCCAGAAAGTGCACCAGGTATTTGGAACAGAGTTGAATATAGACCTCTAGAAGGTTTTGTTTACGCTATAACGCCTTTTAACTTTACATCTATTGCAGCTAACTTACCAGCAGCAGCAGCTTTAATGGGTAATGTTGTGGTTTGGAAACCCTCTGATCATCAAGCCTATTCTGCTCAGGTTATTGTAGACCTTTTTAAAGAAGCTGGTTTACCTGATGGTGTTATAAATGTAGTTTATGGAGACCCTGTAATGATTACAGATACTGTTTTAAATTCTCCTGATTTTTCAGGTTTACATTTTACAGGTTCTACATTTGTATTTAAAGAATTATGGAAAAAGATTGGTGAAAACATTCATACCTATAAAACTTACCCAAGAATTGTTGGAGAAACTGGTGGTAAAGATTTTATCTGGGCACACAATTCAGCCTACCCTTTACAAGTAGCAACTGCAATCACTAGAGGTGCTTTTGAGTTTCAAGGACAAAAATGTTCTGCTGCTTCTCGTGCTTACATCCCTGCTTCTATTTGGGGTGAGGTTAGAAAGCATTTAGAAAACCAAGTTGCAGAATTAAAAATGGGTTCTCCAGAAGATCCAAGTAACTTTATAAATGCAGTTATTCATGAAGGTTCTTTTGATAAAATCACAAAATATATAGATGCTGCTAAAGCAGATAATAATGCAGAAGTAATTATTGGTGGTGGTTATGATAAATCTAAAGGTTATTTTATAGAACCAACAGTAATTTTAGCTAAAGATGCTTCTTACCAAACAATGACAACTGAGTTATTTGGTCCTGTAATTACGATTTATGTGTATGAAGATGCAGAATGGGAAAACTCATTAAAATTAGTAGACGAATCTACAGAGTACGCATTAACAGGTGCCATTTTTTCTACAGATAGATACATTGTTGAGCAAGCTTCTAAAGCTTTAGAAAATGCTGCTGGTAATTTCTATATTAACGATAAACCAACAGGAGCAGTTGTAGGCCAACAACCATTTGGTGGTGCAAGAGCATCTGGTACAAATGATAAAGCAGGTTCTGCTCAAAACTTATTAAGATGGACATCTGTTCGTTTAATAAAAGAAACATTTGTTACTCCACAAGATTATAAATATCCTTTTTTAGGATAATAAGTATAACTAATAATAAAAAAGCCTCATCTAAATAGATGAGGCTTTTTTATATTTTATCATTTAGATTATTCTATAATTAATTTTCTTGCTGATTGCTTATTTCCATTTGTTATTTTTAACAAATACAATCCTTTAGCTAAGTTATTAAATTGAATTTCTTCTCTAAATAAGGCCTTTGTATCTCTGAATATTTTTTCAGCTACTTGTCTTCCTCTAACATCATATAATTGAAGCGTAGTTTTAGAAGTATCTAAAGTTTCAAACATTAACGTAAAGTTTCCAGAATTAGGATTAGGAAACAAGTTAAATTTATTAAAAGACACATCTTCTAAAGAAGCTGTTGTACCTTCTATCATTAAAGTATAGTCCTCTACTTCACCATCAAAATCTAATTCACATGCTGTTGGATAATCAATAGGACTTGGGTCAGTATATTTTGTGGAAATCCTCATTGTAATAGGTCCTAATTTTGCTGTTGCCGGAATTGTTATTGATAATGGACTCATATCTGTAACTCCATTTTCAGTGTTACCAGCACCACCTAAATCGTACTCTTCTGTACTTGTATCAAAAACACAATCTCCATTCCAATCTATCCATGCTTTAGTTTGCACTAAAAAGTTACCATCTGTATTTACACTAACAGATAAATTATGTGAATCACCTCTTTTTACATTTGTAGAAATTGAGGTATAATCATTATAAGGCACTGTTTTACCTGAAGCATTATCAATCGTATTAAACTGTACTAAGGTTGTACTTGTTGCAAAATCTAAACTACCTGTAGACGCACATACTGTACACCCTACTGTAGTAAAAGAAAATATTGAAGAGAAATTTCCTTCTGTACAATTATTTTTAGGTTTTACTCTCCAAAAATACGTTGTAGATTCATTTAACGTAGACGTTGTAAAATTGGTAGTAGTTACTGTTCCACTACTAATTATAGTATTGAATCCATTATCAGAAGCTACTTGTACTTCATAAGAAGAAGCATTAGATTCTTCTGCCCAAGTAAGTATGGCAGTAGTAGCTACTCCTGTATCACTATCAGCTGGTGAAGTTAAATTTACGGTATTTAAACTAGAAGTTGTCACTTTTAAAGCAACACCTATTGTTTGCGTTATAGAATTAGATGTTCCTGTAACATTAATAGTATAATCAATTGGTATAGCTCCATCTAAATTAGAAACAGTCATCATTACATTACCATCTGCATTTATTGTAGTAGGGCTAAATGTTACTTGTGCTCCAAAAGGCTCGTTTGCTGCAGATAAGGTAACCGTTTCTGAAAAACCATTTACAAAATCAAAATTTAAATTATAGCTAGCAGATTGACCTGTAACATTACATGCAGATTGCACATCACTTGTGTTTGTTACAATAAATGTTGGTGAAGCATTAATTGTAATTGAACTATTGTTAACATTATAAAAAATATTACCTACAGCTTCAACCATAATTCTAACATTGTTAGATGCATTATTAGGCACAATAATAGTTTCTGAACCGTCATTTGGTGTATTCGCTTTTAAAACTATTGGAAATGTAATTCCACCATCTGTAGACATTTTTATATTTACTAATGTACAGTTAATTGGTGCTGTATTTGTTGTAGTATGAGACCATGTAATTTCTTGAGAAGAACCAACATCCCAAGTTTCTGAACTTTGTTGTGAAGTCACTGCAAAAGCAGGCACATCTGCAACTGTTACTTTTACATCATCTCTTGCTGTACTTCCTCCTCCAGGATTGTTATCTCGTACAGTAAAAGCAAAATTTAAATCTCTAGCAACAGAAGGTAAAACTTCCCAAGTACCATCTTTACCAGCAACAATTACTGATAAATCAGGAAAATATCTTACAGGTACAGTTTTAGAAGTTAAAGATCTAAACATTGGACCAACTGCATTTGTAGAAGCTGGCGGCATGGTTGCCCCTACTTCATTATCAATTTGCTCCCAATTATAGGTTAAAGAGTTTAAACCATCTGCATCTGTAGCTTCACCTGTTAATCTAAAAGGTGTAGATTTTGGTATAATATAATCGTTACCAGCATCAGCTGTTGGTGTTGTATTATTAGTATCAGATAAAGTAGCACAATTACCAGAAGTTTGTATAATATTCTGCATTTGTGCAATACTTACTGTATGAAAATGATCATCACTATTTCCTGTTGCATTACCAGCCCCAAAAACATTTGGTGAACAAATACCTGCATAACCCATTATTGTAGATCCACTACCAGGTTCTACAGCAGTTGAATTTGTTCTATTACAACTGTTATTTTGTGTATGTGTTGCTCCAAATTGATGCCCTAATTCGTGCGCTACATAATCTACATCATAAGGATCGTTAATTGGAGAAGATATACCTGTTACACCTCTTGCTTTTTGACCAGACACACAAACAACTCCCAAACCTGCTAAGCCTGCACCACCAATACTAAATATGTGTCCTATATCGTAATTTGCATTTCCAATTTGAGCATCACAAATAGTCTGAGTTTCATTAATCATTGTACCTGCACTTCCATCAGAAATATTATCTGTATTTGCATCTAAAAAAATGATACTGTCATTATTACTAACAATAACCATATTTACACCTAAATCTTTTTCAAAAACTCCATTTATTCTAGTCATTGAAGTATTCATAGCAGATAAAACAGCTGCTTTTTTCACAGCATCAGTAGCTGTTGAAGGTACATTTTGTCTATTGATATGAAACTGAGAATATTCGCCACTAGTTACAATTGCAATTCTATAGGTTCTTAATTTACCATCATTAACTATTCTATTAAATGTAGTATTCTCAACTTTTTCATTTACAGTTTCTTCTACCATACATTTAAAGTCAATCTCATTTTTTGGCAAGTTTAGTCTACTGTAAACAATATAATCTTTTTTGTCTTTAGAGTGTGGGTCTATGTAAACAGTAGCATGATTTCCAGAATATATAGTACCATGAAAACCATCTGTACCAATACTTATTTTTGCAATTGCTGTTGGATCATCTATACCTTTTGCAGTATAGGATCTTATATTTGGATATTTTTCTTGTAAACCTTTTTCAAAAGTAGATGTTTCCTTAATTGTAAATCTCTTTAAATCTCCATTTGCGTCAGGTAATGTAATGGTTTTTATAGCATTTTTACTTTTTAAATTTAAACCATTAGTAAACTCTTTTACATCTAAAGAAACTAATTTATACTCTTTAGGAAAATTCTTTTTACTATAAATTTCTTTAGTATTTTTTTTGTAATCTAATTTTGTGATTTGCTCCCAAGTATTTTGAGAATAGGTATTTACACACATTATAAGTATTAAAAATGTGATAAATAAAGGATTTCTAACGTTCATTTTTTTGATTATAATTTCTATTTCACCAAAGATAATCAATTATTACCTTTGCATTGTATATGAATAAAACTGTTTTACTTCAAGATTTACATCAAAAAGACTACAAGGAAACTTGGGACTTTCAAACGGATTTACTCCAAGAAATTGTAGACACAAAAATTAGCAATCGTAGAAATAATCTTACTGAAGCTACTAAAAATCACTTTCTTTTTGTTGAGCATCCTCACGTGTACACACTAGGCAAAAGTGGAGATTTAAGTAATTTACTTTTAAATGAGGTGCAACTTGCAGAAAAAGGGGCTACTTTTTATAAGATTAATAGAGGTGGTGATATTACTTACCATGGTCCAGGGCAAATTGTAGGTTACCCAATTTTAGACTTAGAAAATTTTTTTACAGATATTCATAAATACCTCCGTTTATTAGAAGAAACCATTATTTTAACTATTGCAGAATATGGTTTAAAAGGCGTTAGAAGTGAGGGTGAAACAGGTGTTTGGCTAGATGTTGGCACCCCTTTTGCACGTAAAATTTGTGCAATGGGTATTCGTTCTTCTAGATGGGTTACCATGCATGGTTTTGCTTTAAACGCAAATGTTAACTTAGGCTATTTTGATAATATTATACCTTGTGGTATAAGAGGTAAAGCTGTGACTTCTATGGAAGCTGAATTGGGTAAAAAGGTAGATATAGAAGAAGTAAAACAAAAAATATTAAAGCATTTTAAAGCATTATTTGAGGTTGATGAGTTATTAATTGATAGTTAATGGTTTGTAGTTTATGTTTATAAAAAAACTAACAACTAACAACATTATTTCTCTTCGTTAAAATATACTTTATAATACTTCATTTTCTTTTCTTCATCATAGCCTCTTTCTAAATATTCAGAAGCTGCATCTGGTGCATCTACATCTAATTTTATGCTAATATTTGTATCTAATTTAATTTCTGTCTTTAGCCTACTTTTTTCTTTTTTTAAGACCACTCCAGAAACATCAAAATTATTTCTAATTAAAACATCATTTAACGTTTCGTAGTGTTTTTTATAATCTTCAAATAAATCTTTATGTTTTTCTTCTTCAAAGATTTCATCTTTAAAATTATGATAATCTACAGATTCATGTTCTTTAAAATAATCTACAGTATTGGCTAAAAAATTACCTTGTTCGTGTTTACCAAATTCTGGTTTTATCACCTCTTCTGAGAAAGAAGAACATAGCTCTAAATAGTTTTGAGTGTGCGAATTATAATCATCTGCTAGTTTAACACCTAAGAAATTCTTAATCCAATACTGAGCGTCATAATTATTATTATCTACAGAAAACACTACAGTACCTTCTGTGTCTGTTGTATTTAAAATTAAGCAACCTTTATCTATTTTTTTAGTAGAGATACCTTGTTGTACAACAACATCCCAACTTTCATTATCATCTAAATACGTTTGAAAGAAATCTACTTTGTTTTCAATTTTAAAAACACCTACAGCTTCTGTTAACACATCTTTATATTCTATCCCTTCTATAAAAACTACAATTACATCACCTGTTTTAATCTGTGCAGAATTAGATTGTTCATACAAATGATTTACAATGTTTTTAGAAAACTCAATAAAAGATTCTTCATTTGTAAATATTTCTGATGCATAATTATTCATTTCATTTAAACGAACATCTGCATGATGTGAAAAACGATAGCTTTGTGTTAAATTACCAAAAGGCTTAAGTAAAAAGTTCTTCATTAAATCATACGTTTCTGCATCAAAACGAATTAATTCTTCTGAAAATACATTTTGCCCACTATTGTATTTATTGGCAACTTTGTGCAATATACATTTGGTAATTTCTGCTCTCGTTTTTTTAATCATCTATTCTAAGTTTGGTTCGCAAAAGTAAAAAATTACAACGCTAATTTTAATTGTTCTGGTAATAATTTAAACGATTTTCTGTGATATTTAGTTACTCCAAAATTTCGAATGGCCTCTCTATGTTCTTTTGTTGGATATCCTTTGTTTTTTTGCCAATTGTAGTCTGAATATTCTAAATGAATTTTCTCCATATATTCATCTCTATATGTTTTGGCTAAAACAGAAGCTGCAGCAATACTTAAGTATTTAGAATCTCCTTTTACAATAGTTTTGTGTGGTATTTCTTTATAATTTTTAAATTTATTACCATCTACGATAATAAATTCTGGCGTTGTTTTTAATTGAGCTATAGCTCTATGCATTCCAGTAATAGAGGCTTGTAAAACATTAATTTTATCTACCTCTTCTTGCCAAACAAAAGAAACAGCAAAAGCAAGAGATTGCGCTTCTATTATAGGTTTTAATTCTTTTCTTTTTTTCTCTGAAAGTTGTTTAGAATCATTTAAAAAAGGATGCGAAAAATCTTTAGATAAAATAACTGCAGCAGCAACCACTGGGCCAGCTAAACAACCTCTCCCTGCTTCGTCTGTACCTGCTTCTAAATCAAAACCACTGTAATTTAACTTTAACATATTACAAATTAACAGATTTCGCTATAATTAAAGGCAACAATTTTCGTTTTATTATTTTACTTTTGTTGCTGTTATATTTTATGATGAATACATATAGAGTTTTATTTTTTTTACTATTCTTATTTTCTGTAAACACCCTTTTTTCTCAAAGAAAATTATCAGGTAATGAGAAAAGAGAAAGCACTTTTATAAATGCAAATGGTGAAATAGATACTTTAAAAACATCAAAATCTACAAAGGTTATTCTATCTGGAGACACAAAGTATACAGACTACAAAATTTTTTCTTTTCATAGAGATACCACTTACATAGACACTACTTTAACCATAAAAAAACATTATCTATTTAACTATTTAAGAAAAGATAATTTTGAGTTATTTCAATTTCATAACCAAGGACAAACGTATAATAATTTAGGCTATCGTTTTGATGATCTAAATAGGTTACCCGATTTTGGGTTTAGCGCAAAACAGTTTCCGTATTTAGATGTAGAGGATATAAATTATTACGAAGTTCCTACACCAACTACAGAAATCACTTATAAAACAGGTTTGCAACAAGGGCAATTTGTTGATGCCATTTTTACCTTAAATTTTTCTAGACGCTTAAATGTTTCTTTAGCATATAAAGGCTTACGTTCTTTAGGTGTGTATAGAAGAGCTCTAGTAAGTAGTGGTAATTTTAGAGGTACTTTTAGTTATAGAACTAAAGAAAATCAATATGAAATAAGAGGACATTTAACAACTCAAGATTTCTTTCATGAAGAAAATGGTGGCTTAACAGCCTCTGCCTTGCAAAGTTTTATTGATGAAGACCCAAATTTCGACCAACGCTCTAGACTTGATGTAAATTTAATTGATGCCGAAAATCAATTTAACAGCACACGTTTTTATGTAGAACATAGCTATAAATTACTAGCAAGCAAAGACTCTTTATCTAAAAAAGATTTTACCAATTTAAAAGTTGGGCATGTATTTACAAGTGAAAGTAAGTCGTATAATTTTACACAACCCACAAACACCACCTCTATTTTTGGTGATGCCAACAGCACAAACCCATCAACTAACGATGCTCTAAGTGCTATTACGAATAACGAATTAAACTTAGAGTTTAACTCTAAATATGTCTTAGGTAAATTTAAAGCCAAAGTACATGTAACCAATTACTCCTATGGTTATGACACAATTTTAAACTCAACAAGTACTATTAATAGATTAAAATTAGAAGGTAATGCCATTTCTTTTGGAGGTTCTTGGAACGGAAAAATAAAAAACTTTAAAATAAATGCAGACGCTTCTGTAACTCCTGGTTCTGGAAGGTTGTCTGGAAATTATTTTAAAGGAGAAGCTATATTTTCTAAAGACAGTGTATTTGATGTAAGAGGTAGTGTTTTATTAAGTTCTAAATCGCCAAACTTTAATACATTATTACATCAAAGTAAATATGATGATTATAATTGGCAAAATAATTTCAGCAATGTTAATACTAGAGATTTAGGTTTTTCTTTACAATCTAAATGGATTAATGGTTCTGTTAATTTTACCAATATCGATAACTATACTTATTTTGATGAAAATAGTTTACCACAACAATTTGCCAATCAAATTACTTACTTAAAGGTAAAAGCAAATCGTGAGTTTAAGTTTTGGAAATTTGCTTTAGATAATACAGTAATGTATCAAAATGTAAGCAGTGGAAGTTCGGTTTTTAGAGTACCCGAATTTGTCACTAGAAATACATTTTATTACACAGACGATTGGTTTAAGGGCAAACCTATGTTAGTAAATATTGGGGTTACTTTTAGGTATTTTACCCAATATCAAATGAATGCTTACAATCCTTTGTTAGCAGAATTTAGATTACAAAACACAGAGGAAATTGGTTTCCCAACTGTAGATTTTTTCTTTAATGCTAGAGTTCGAAGAACAAGGTTGTATTTGCAAGTAGACAATGTAACTTCTGGGTTTTCTAAAAAGAATTATTTTTCTGCACCAAATTACCCTTTTAGAGATTTTACTGTACGTTTTGGTTTGGTTTGGAATTGGTTTATATAAAATGAAAAAGCAACTAAAACATAACTGGAAACTCTTTTTAATAGCAAGTTTAACTTTAGGCTTGGCACCTTTTAATCCTCCTCATATAGTAGGGAAAATAAAATGGATTTTAGGAGGTAATGCTTTTCATCCTGAAAAAGGACTGCAACCACAAGATTGGTTTGATGTTTTATTACATGGAAGTCCATGGGTTTTACTCATCATTTCTACACTTCTAAATCTTTTTGCATTATTGGCAAAAAACGACCAGCAATAGAACTTTCTTTTTTATCTATAGTTTTAAATCCTTGAGAGGTATAAAAAGCAACAGCATTTGGGTCTGCTAATAACGCAACCATTTTTCCCTTTAAATTTTTAGCTTTTTTAAAAGCATGTTGTAGCAATTGCTTTCCAATTCCTTTTCCTATAAAATTGGGTAAAACAAACAACATTTCTAATTCACAATTATTGTTTTGTGGTTGGTTTAAAATATAGAAACCAACAATCTTATCTTCTACTAGAAAGTTAAAAGTATATGTTTCTAAAATTAGGTTTTCTGAAACTGATAAATCATCTACCCAACTATCAAGTTGCTGTTTTGTGTAACCCCAAAAGCTTTTAGAAATTATTGCTATTTCAGAAAGTAAACTTGCGTCTGAAATGTTAGCTTTTACAATCATTTTACTTTTTAAGTAATCTTCTTATCTGAATGTTAAAGGCCGCAAATATAAGTGTCATAATTGGGCTTAAATAGTTAAAGATAGCATACACAAAATAATCTGCTACACTTACACCTAATACTCCAGATTGATAGGCACCACAAGTATTCCAAGGAATTAAAACAGAGGTTACTGTACCAGAATCTTCTAAAGTTCTACTTAAATTTTCTGGGGCTAATCCTCTATCTTCATAGGCTTTTTTAAACATTTTACCTGGCACTACTATGGCTAAGTATTGATCTGATGCTACAATGTTTAATCCTAAACAACTCGCTACTGTACTTGCAAATAAACCAAAGATTGATGTAGCTACAGATAGTAAACTTTTTGTGATTTTTGCTAAGGCTCCAATACCATCCATTACCCCACCAAAAACCATAGCACATATAATTAAATACACTGTCCAAAGCATACCTTGCATGCCTTTAGCAGAAAATAATTGGGTTAACTTTTCATTATCTGTTTCTACTTGGGTTTCAATTAAAATAGAATCTAATATAGATGTAAATTTAGAATCAGAAATACTTAACAGCACATCGTTCTGAAAAATTAAGGCTAACACTATTGCAGATAATACCCCAATTCCTAAAGATATTAATGGTTTTACTTTAAATACAATAAGTACAATAACCAATAATGGCACTATAAACAACCAAGGTGTAATATTAAAAGTAGATTGTACTACATTTAATAAGTTACTAACGTCTGCATCACCAGTAGTTTCAATAGTTACGCTTAAAACAGAAAATACAATTAAAGTAATTAATATACTTGGTATTGTTGTATAAAACATATACCTAATATGTGTAAACAAATCTGTACCAGCCATTGCTGGTGCTAAATTTGTAGTATCTGATAATGGAGACATTTTATCGCCAAAATAAGCTCCAGAAATTACAGCTCCTGCAATCATACCTGTAGGTATACCTAATGCACTACCAATACTCACCAAAGCAATACCTACTGTTGCAGAAGTAGTCCAAGAACTACCAGTTGCAATAGAAATAATGGCTGCAATAATAATAGAAACTGGCAAAAATAAAGCAGGACTTAATACTTGTAATCCATAATAAACCATCGCAGGAATTATACCACTAACCAACCAAGTACCAGCTAAAGCACCTACTAAAAATAAAATGGCTATGGGTACTAAAATACTCTTTAAATTTTCGAGTATTTCTTGAAACATTATGGCAAATGGCACTTTTTTAAATACCCCAACTACTGCAGCTGCTAAACCTCCTAATAATAAAATGAACTGATTTGTATAGGCACCAAACCACTCTTGATCTTCAACAAAAAAGATGTTGTAAGCTAATAAACTCATTAAAATAACAACAGGAATTAAAGATTCTAAAAGATTTAATTCTTTGTTTTCGATAATTTTTTGATGATCTGTTTCTATTTCTGAGAGTTTATTTTTATCGTCCATTGAAGTTTTTAATTATGAGTTGTAATGTTACGATTTTGTAAAGACTTACACAAATATAATCTGTTTACTAACTTTGCTTTATGGATTCGTTAACTCAAATTATATTAGGTGCTGCTTGTGGTGAAGTTGTATTAGGCAAAAAGATAGGAAATAGAGCACTTCTATTTGGAGCAATTGGGGGCACTATACCAGATTTAGATGTATTTATTGGTAGGTTATTGTACCAAAACGAAATACAAGCCATGGCTTTTCATAGAGGGTTTATGCACTCTATTTTCTTTGCGATTATCGGTTGTTTTGTATTTGGATGGCTTACTTACAAACTCTATGATTTTGGCAAAAGAAAACAAATAACTACATTAAAAGATTGGGTTTTACTTTTCTTCTGGTCTATATTTACCCATCCTATTTTAGATTGCTTTACGCCTTATGGCACCCAATTATTTACGCCATTTACAAATTACAGAGTAGCCTTTAACAACATCTCTGTTGCAGACCCTTTGTATACAGTTCCTTTTCTTTTATGTATGATTGTGTTAATGTTTTACAATCGAGAAAGAACTAGAAGAAAATGGTGGTTAAAAGCAGGAATTTATACAAGTTCTGCCTATATGATTTTTACCATAGCTAACAAATTTCATATGGATGCTGTTTTTGAAAAATCATTTATAAATAAAGGTATAACCTACACTCGATTTTCTGCACAACCTACAATTTTTAACAATATCCTTTGGTATGCTGTTGCAGAAACAGAAACACAATATCACCTAGCCTATTACTCATTATTAGACAAAAGCAATACTACAGATAACGTGATAACAGTAGATAAAAATCACGGTTTATTAGATATGAATGATAAAAACCTTAACACACTCACATGGTTTAGTAAAAACTATTTTAACCTATCAAAAAAAGAAGCAGCAGATACCTATAAATATACAGATTTACGATACCCCATGTTAAATCCTAATGACCCAAACACCTCAGTTTTTAATTTCACTCTCTATAAGAACAAAGGTGAATGGGATATTTTACCTTTTGCTGGCAGCCCACCAACTCAAGAAGATTTTAAAGTGTTTATTAAACGTTTAAAAGGAGTTTAAGTTTTGGTTTTTGGTTAACAGAAATAAAAAATATGCTATATTTTAAACTTCATTCACCAAACTTCAAACTTCATTCATCAATCTTCACTCACCAAACTTCATACATCAAGCATCAAACATCCAACTTCAAACATCATTCACCAAACTTTACAAGATAAACCCTATAAAACACCAACTTCTTTCATACAGGTTTTCATCATTTGAAAGGTTCTTTCAATATCATTATCTAAACCAATAGAAAAACGAATTAAACCATCAGATAAGCCCATTTCTTTTTGTTCTTCTTCAGGTATTTCTGATGAAGTAGAACTACCAGGAGCAGAAAATAATGTTTTGTAGAAGCCTAAACTTACAGCCAAATACCCAAGATTTTTATGCTGCATTAATTCCATTAATTCATTTGCTTTTTCTAGTGAACCCACATCTAATGTTAACATACCCCCAAAACCATATTCTGCATTCATCATATTCGAAAATAATTTATGAGAAGGATGAGAAGCTAAGCCAGGATAAACGGTTTTTAATCCTTCTTTTTCAAATTTAGCTGCCAAATACATTGCATTATAACTATGTTGCTTTATTCTAATATGAAGTGTTCTTAGGTTTTTTAACACAGAAGCCGCTCGTAAACTATCCATAGTTGCACCTAACAGCATGCAAGCTCCATCATTAACATTTCTTAAATCGTTAATAAATTCTTGTGTACCACAAACAACACCACCCACAGTATCTGAAGAACCATTGATAAATTTTGTTAAACTATGACAAACAATATCTGCACCTAATTTTGCAGGAGAAATAGATAGTGGAGAAAAAGTATTATCTACCACTAATTTTAAATTATATTTTTTAGCCAAAGCTGCTAAGCCTTTAATATCTGCTACTTCTAAAAGCGGATTACTCACAGACTCACAGTACAAAACTTTAGTGTTTTCTGTAATTGCTTTTTCAACCACATCTAATTTTGTAATGTCTACAAAACTAGTAGCTATCCCTAGTTTAGGAGTAAAGTTTTTTAAGAAAGCATAGGTACCCCCATAAATAGTTCTACTAGATACAATATGATCGCCAGCATTACATAATTGTAATAATACTGGGGTAATTGCGCCCATACCAGAAGCTGCTACATTGGCTGTTTCTGTACCTTCCATTGCAGCTAAGGCTTCACCCAAATACAAGTTAGAAGGAGATGAATGTCTAGAATATAAATAACAACCATCTGCATTACCTTCAAAAGTATCGAACATGGTTTTTGCTGATAAAAATGTATAGGTAGAGGAATCTGAAATAGAAGGGTTTACACCTCCAAATTCGCCAAAATATTGTAAATCTTGAATTTGATCTGCTGGATTGAATTTCATAATTATATGCGTTTAAATACAATTCAAAACTAATCGTTAGTAGTTTTATAATCAATAAATTATTACATATATAGTTTATTTTACTAATTTTAGCATTTATAAAAGAAAATATATCTATTATAATGCTATTTATGACCAAATTCTAGAAAAAATGATGCTCGATAAAACAGACAAAACACTCATTAACCTCTTACAAAAAGATAGTAAGCAGACCACAAAACAGCTATCATTACAACTAAATTTATCGGTTACTGCAGTTTACGAACGCATAAAAAAGTTAGAAAAAGAAAGAGTGATAGATAGGTATGTAGCCCTAATTAATAAAAACAAAATCGAAAAGTCTTTTTTAGTTTTTTGCCATGTAAAATTAATTCAGCATACTAAAGAATATGTAACCACTTTTGAAAGAGAAATTTTAAAATTAGAAGAAGTTTCTGAATGCTTTCATGTAAGTGGAGATTACGATTACATTTTAAAAATTTACGTAAAAGATATGGATGAATACCGAAATTTTATGGTTACAAAATTGACTGCTATAAAACATATTGGCAGCACACACAGTACTTTTGCCATAGAACAAGTTAAAAACACTACTGAAATAAAGTTGTAAAAAAGAAAACCCAAAACTAAAAGTTTTGGGTTTAAAAAATGTATGTAAAATTATTTTACATTATTTATTGGCATGTGAACCATCGCAAAAACCATCTTTATCAGCTGTATTGCCACAACCACATTTTGGTCTGTCTAATTTTAATGTTTTCATCGATCTAAGAATTAAGCTTTTGTTACTACTGTAAAAGACATTTCCATCATATCATCAATAAATTTATCTTTTAAATTATCGAAGAAAGATTTAGAACCATATTTTACATTAAACTCTGCTCTGTTTACATTAAAAGTTTCACTTTTAAAAGTTGTAACTCCGTTTTCTGTAGTTACAGTTGCTGGTATTGTAATGCTTTTTGTAACGTCTTTAATTTGTAAGTTACCAGTTACGTGTACTTTATCTCCTTTATCTTCTACATTGGTAATCACAAATTTTGAAGTTGGGTAAGTTGCTATATCAAAAAAGTCTCCACTAATTAAATGACCTCTTAATTTTCCATTGCCTTCGTTATCTGCAGGAATATCTAATACTTTAATAGAGTTCATATCTATTACAAACTCACCTCCTTTTAAAGTACCTTCTTCTACTAATAAATCACCATCTTTTAACATTACGTTTCCATTGTGCGATCCTGTTGGCTTAGTCCCTTTCCATGTAATTACAGATGCAGCTAAATCTACATTGTTTAATTCTGCTACATTAACGGCTACTTTTTCTGCTTCTTTAGTGGCAACAGCTTCTTTTTTCTCTCCTTTACAAGCAGTTAATACAGATGCTACTACTACTAATGCTAAAACTAATTTTTTCATTTTATTTTAATTTTGTTGGTTATTCATTTATTTTCCATGGCAAATATACATGTAATTTATTTTCCATGGAAATTATATGGTTCTTTTTTAATAGAACTTTAACAATTAGAGGTTATTCTCTGTTTTTTGAATCGATAAGTATGGTTACAGGCCCATCATTTAGTAACTCCACTTTCATGTCTGCCCCAAAGGCTCCTGTTTGTATGGGTTTTTGTAGTGCCCTTTCTAAGCTGCTTATGAATTTTTCATATAAAGGAATGGCAATATCTGGTTTGGCTGCTTTTATATAACTAGGTCTATTTCCTTTTTTGGTAGAAGCATGTAAGGTAAACTGACTTACCAAAATGACATCTCCTTGAATATCTTGTAATGATAAATTCATGACCTGGTTTTCATCATTAAATATTCTAAGGTTTACAATTTTTCTAACCAGCCAATCTACATCTTCTTGGGTATCATTATTTTCTATACCTAAAAGTACTAAAACCCCTTTTTGTATAGCTGCCACTTGTTTTTGATTTATGGTAACACTAGCCTTAGAAACTCTTTGAATAACGACTCTCATAATTAATCTTCTTCATTCCAAATATCTGTTCTGTAATGCTCAGATTCTTCTTCTCCTTCTATAATTTGCAGATAGCTTTTGTAACGAGACCAAGAAATCTCTTCGTTTTCTAAAGCTTCTTTAACAGCACATTGTGGCTCTTTTAAATGTAGGCAATTGTTAAACTTACAGTCTTGTTTTAATTTAAAAAACTCAGGAAAATAATCGCCTAGTTCATACTTATCCATATCTACCACTCCAAATCCTTTAATACCTGGTGTGTCTATTATTCTTGCATTAAAACTTAAGTCGAACATTTCTGCAAAAGTAGTAGTGTGCTGCCCTTGCTTGTGTTGGTCAGAAATTTCTTTTGTTTTTAATTGTAAAGAAGGTTCTATGGCATTTACTAAGGTAGATTTACCAACACCTGAATGCCCAACAAACATTGAGGTTTTACCTAACATTTCTGCTTTTAAAGCCTCTATATTTTTATTTTCTATGGCAGAAACTTCTAAACAGGTATAGCCAATAGCTTCATAAATATCTTTTAAATACAATACCTCTGCTCTTTGTTCTATTTCGTAAGCATCTATCTTATTAAAAATTAAAACAGTGGGTACTCTATAGGCTCTAGTAGTCACCAAAAAACGGTCTATAAAAGTGGTAAAGGTTGGTGGGTTATCTATAGTTACCAACAAAAACACCAAATCTAAATTGGCTGCAATAATATGGGTTTGCTTAGATAGGTTAACCGATTTTCGAACAATAAAGTTATCTCTATCATGTATTTTTTTAATAACCCCTACTTCTTCATCACCAATTTTTTCGAGTTCAAAATCTACTTTATCACCAACAGCAATTGGGTTTGTGCTTTTAATATCTTTAATTCTAAATTTCCCTTTTATCCTGCATTGATAAAAAAGACCTTCATCAGATTTAATATGATACCAACTTCCTGTAGATTTATAAACTGTACCTGTCATTAGTACAAAGATTAAATTTTAATATTTAATTTTACAATAAGCGTTTAATTATTTTTTAAAAATTACCTTATAAAAAGACAATCTTAACCCTAGTTTTAGACCTAATGTTAATACGCATTAGCTTTACTCCAATAATTAGTAGCCAACCTATTTTTAATTTTACTTATTACGTAGTCTTTTAAATTTTAGCCAAAAACTCATTAAAATTACCTTCAATAAATCTTGGGGGTTCTTTTAAACCTAGCGCTTTTTGTAATACTTTATCTTCCCAAACAACTGTAAGACCCACTTGTACATTTATGTTATAATTGTCATCTCTTTCTGTATAACCGCACATCAAATAGTTCTTATTTTCAATATTTTTAAAGAATCTAAAAAATACAGCCATCACATAAAAAATGGTATCATTACAATCTCCAGTAATATCATATCTATAGAAAATAGGTTGTTCTAATAATTTGTAATTGGTTAAATGTTCTGCTCTAAGGTCTTTATTAGATAGCTCTCTGTTTCTTAATTTTAGATAAGCCTCTTTCTTTAAAGGTAATACTATACAATGACCAGAATAATACCCAGCTTTACCTGTAGAAATAAAATTAAGTTCGGGTAATAAGCGAACAGCTTCTTTAATTAAATCGCTATTCACATAAGCGTTATCTCTCTTTTGGGTATTTATAAATTGGTTAATATGCTTAATATCTACATTAAAATTTATAGTTCTTATGTTATTAGTAGTAATATCTATTTGGTCTAAGAACCAACTTAATTTAGGCATTTCATTAGTTTGCTGCGAAAGTGAATATTTTCTGGTATTAAAATCGTAAAAAGTAGGTATGGGTACAGTAGCATTTAAATTATGAATAAGTTGATAGGGCATTAAAGTAGCCAATACTATTTCTTCTTCTTTTTCAGATTTTATGAGCGTTAAATCGGTTTCCCAACGCTGTATAGTTCTTAAATCTACATTTAAAATACTTGCAAATTCTGATTGAGACAGTTTATTAAAATTTCTATAGGCAATAAAAAGGCTACCTATTGTATTAAACTTCTTCATTGATACTTTTTAGAATTATAAAAATAAAAAAAAAGATTTTACGACATTTTATGTCGCATTAAAAACAAATGTGTCTTAGTAATTTTGTGGTCCTTTAAATATAAAAGTTTAAAACACAATTAATACAACTAAAAGGTTTAAAATTAGTTACCAATAAGTTGTATCCAATATTAATAAAAAATGAAAAAGATATCATTAACAATTCTTGTCTTTTTAATTCCATTTCTTACAATGGCACAAATAAGATTAGAGATAAATGGAAATGTAGATAAAAAAATTACATACAAAGTAGGCAGTACGTCATCTACAATTGCAGAAGGAACATCAGTTACTATTAAATCTATTTATAATTCTAAGGGAGCACCTGAAGTGCAAATTTATAATAATGATAAAGATGTATTGTTCTCTATCTTTATAAGCCAGTTAAGTAATATATCCTTTAAACCTAGCACTGTAAAACAGTTTTGGCAAGTACAAGCATTAAAAAGTGAAGTTTATAATAATATTACAAAAAATGGCAATCAATACGAACTCCGTAATGAATTAGAATTAGAAGCCATTGAATATATAGATTACACAGAAAAAAATAATTTAATTTTTAATGATAGTTATCTTGAAAGTTATCTTTATGCATTAGCTTATAAAATATATCCTTCTCGTATTGATGATGATAAACCTGGTTTAATTAATATAAAAATATTAAAAAGCACTAAGCCTAATGCATTTATTTATGCAAATGGAACAATGTTTTTGACAACTAGTCTATTGTCTAAAATAAACTCAGAGGAAGAATTAATAGCTATAATGGCTCATGAAATAGCTCATTTTGTTTTAGATCACTCAATAATCAACATTAATAAAGCTGAAAAAAGATTAAAGAGAGCTAAGTTCTGGGCTGGTCTTGCAACAGGTGTTGCAGCAGCAGCAGATATCTCTATGGCTGCAAATAATGACAATTATACACCTGGCGCTATCACATTAGGCACTTCTATATTAGCATATAATATTGCTTCAGAAGTTAACGAAAGAATGGGTTTAAAATACTCAAAAAAACAACAATTAGAAGCGGATAAGTATGCCACTGAGTTTATGAAGTTTGTTAATATTGACCATACAGCACTATCTTCTGCTCTTTTAAAAATAAAAAATGATGAGATACCTAATAGCAATTATACTTTAGCATTATCTTCTAATAATGAATCTAAATCAACAACCGAAGAAAGAATCCAAGCTATAGGTAGACCTACAAAAGAATTTATGAATCTTGACTATGATAAAACAGTATCATTAGTTAATACTTTTAATGCCGAAACACAACTAAACATACATCATTTACAATCATGTATAGATTTAATAAATAGAAATATAAATGCAGATATTGCAACAGAAGATGATTATATTTTACTGGCAAAAGTAACCAACCTAATGTATGACAACGAAGCAAAAAATAATGAAGCTCTTCTGCATATTAACAAGGCAAAATCTTTAAATATAGCACCAACTATTGACATTTTTAAACAAGAAGCTATTATATTAATTAGATTAAAAAAATATGATGAAGCTAAAATAGCTTTGCATAAATATTTGGATTCAATAAAATTATTTAAAGAGAAAGTATGGGCTTTAAAAATGATTAATAAAATAAATAAGATGAAAAAACTGGAGTAAGTCATCTATCAATTCTCTTAGTTTAAGGTCACCAATCGAACAAATAAGAAGAGCTAATTTTGGTCTTTATGTATTTATTACAGAAAATATAAATCTTAATGACCATCATTGGGGCGAACAAAGAGTGCCTATTCGTAATCTTATTGTAATGATTAACCATAAACCAAAAGGCCAATTTAAATATGTTAGTATAAAACTACTAAAAGAAATTAACGACTATATACACTATTTTGAACCTGTTTTATCTAATAAGCAATTTAATAGCATAGTAACTAAATTAAAATAAAACGCTTTCGTTGTAAAAGAAAAAAAACCGCCAAGTGGCGGTTTTTTTATGCTCCATTGTTCATTTTTTCTTGATGATTAAGAGGTTCTTGCATCTATAGTTATTGGTTTTCATTTTTTTTACCATGAGTAAAAAAAGTGATTTTACGACATCATATGTCGCATTACAAACAAATGTTTCATAGTAATTTTGTCGCCCTTTAAATAAATACAATAGAAATTAGATGTATAAAAAGAAATGAAAAAAAATTTTAAAAAAATTAAATTAAAGCGACTTCTGATTTCGTTGTTTTATTTATTAGTTATTGGTTACTATATCTATTATTATGGCTCTAAAACAATATTAAAAACATTAGATATTGTTTTTTTAGTACTCTTAATAATCTTGTTTGTTTACCATCTAATCATCTTAATAAAAAAAATAAAAAACTAAACCAACATTACTACAGTCACAAATACGTAAGTACATAATAATACTTAAAATTAGTTTTTCAGCTTTTTGTATATCTGTTTTACAGTATTCCTAAACAAATGGTAATTGTAGTACATCTAATTAACCCACAAATCCTATTTAAATTTAATACTATATGAACGCAAAAGAAAATACCAAAACCATAATAGTTGAGCAAAAAAACTCTAACAATATAGGTTTGGCAGGCTTTATTTTATCTATCATTGGTTTACTATTTGGCATATTACACCCTATAGCATTTATAGCTCTTTTTGTTGGTTTTATACTCTCTTTTATTGGTATGTTTAGAAAACCAAGCGGATTTGCTGTTGCTGGGTTTTTAATTGCGCTAATTAGTATAATTGCAATTATAGCATTAATTGTAATGGTTATTTATTTTTTAGGAAAAACTGAATTTTATAATTATTTATCGTAATATGGGTTTCATACTTTTTCGAAAATAAAACTATATTAGAGTCGTAATTTTTAAAAATAAAATAATGAAAAAAACAATCTTACTACTAGTTTTAACCTTATTCTTTACCCTAATTAATTTTGCGCAACAAAAATATGAGTATAAAGTTATTACCTCAGTAGAATCTATTATTCCTAGTGGTTTAGGAAGATCTAGACTTATTGATGCTAATGAAAAAAGAGATTACAAAGAGTTTACCTCTGAAAGAACAGAAGAAAATGACGAAAGAAATAAATCTAAACGATCTAACATTAGAGTAAAAAACTTCGAAGAAACTAAACTTTTAAATTTTTTTAATATTGCTGGTATAAGGTTTCAAAATATAGCTGCAAATGACGTAGTAACAACTTCTAAAATAAATGCTTTAGCAGAAGAAGGTTGGGAACTTGCATTTACAACAAGTGCTGTAGAAAGTTATGCTGGTAAAGGCGACACTAATGGTATATTTATTACAAGATATATTTTTAAAAGAATAAAAAAAGAATAAAAAAATCCGCCATTAGGCGGTTTTTTTATTAACCATTAATAATTTTTTCTTGATGATTAATCGATTCTTGATGAATGGCTTTAAACATTCTTAATACAAATTCTTCGCTTAATCCTTTTTGCTCCCCTTCTAAAACCATATTTCCTAAAATCTCATTCCATCTTCTAGATTGTAATACAGCTACGTTTTGTTCTTTTTTAAGTGCCCCAATTTGGTCTGCAACTTTCATACGCTTGCCTAACAAGTCTATTAATTGGTCGTCTACCACATTAATTTGTGCACGTAAATTTTCTAAAGAACTTCTATAACTAGAATCTGTTTCTGTTTCTTTTCTAATTTTTAAATCTTCCATAATTTGCTTTAATGAAGTAGGTGTTACCTGTTGTGCAGCATCAGACCAAGCATTATCTGGATCAAAATGTGTTTCTATCATTAAACCATCAAAATTTAAATCTAAAGCGGTTTGCGAAACATCAAAAATCATATCTCTTTTTCCTGTAATATGCGATGGGTCACAAATTAATGGTAAATCTGGAAATTTGTTTTGGAACTCAATAGCAATTTGCCACTCAGGGTTGTTTCTATATTTCGATTTATCATAGGTAGAAAATCCTCTATGAATTGCTCCTAAGTTTTTAACGCCTGCAGTATACAAACGCTCAATACCACCTAACCAAAGTGCCAAATCTGGATTTACAGGATTTTTAACCAATACAATCTTATCTGTTTCTCCTAAAGCATCTGCAATTTCTTGCATAATAAAAGGAGATACTGTAGAACGTGCACCAATCCATAATAAATCGACATCATTTTCAATAGCTAATTTAACATGAGCTGCATTAGCTACCTCTGTACAGGTTTTCATACCTGTTTCTTCTTTTACTTTTTTAAGCCATCCTAAACCTAAAGCCCCAACACCTTCAAAATTTCCTGGTCTTGTTCTTGGTTTCCATATGCCTGCTCTATAATAGTTTACATCAGAATCTTTTAATTCGTGTGCAATTTTTAAAACTTGTTCTTCAGTTTCTGCACTACAAGGCCCTGCTATTACTAGTGGATGTTCTAATTTCATATCATCCAACCATGTTCTTAATGCTGCTGTATTCTTCATTATTCGTCTAATTTTGGCTTACTATTTTATGCCGTTTAAAATTTGTTTTATATGATTTGTGCTTTCCATTTCATTATAAATGGATTCAAAATTATCTTGTTGCATTAGCTCTTTAAACTGTTGCAAATTGTGTATATACTCTTCTAACGTTTCTATGACGTTTTCTTTATTTTGTTTAAATATGGGTGTCCACATTGCTGGGCTACTTTTTGCCAAACGCACTGTAGATGCAAAACCAGAACCAGCCATATCAAAAATATCGCGTTCATTTTTTTCTTTTTCAATTACTGTTTTTCCTAACATAAATGAACTAATGTGAGACAGGTGCGAAACATACGCAATATGTTTATCGTGCGAAACTGCATCCATATAACGAATACGCATTCCAATAGCTCTAAAAAGGTCTAATGCCTTTTCTTGTAATTTAAAGGTTGTTTTTTCTACCTCACAAATAATATTGGTTTTCCCTTTGTACAAGCCAGCTATCGCTGCTGTGGGTCCTGAATTTTCTGTACCTGCAATTGGGTGGCATGCTAAAAAATTGCGTCTTTTTGCATGATGTTCAACCACCTCACAAATGGCTTTTTTTGTAGAACCTGCATCTATTACTAAAGTGTTATCTGCAATATGGTCTAAAATGGTAGGCAGTAATTTTACAGTAGCATCTACAGGTATAGACACAATAACTAAATCTGCATTTTTAATATCTTCTAGCTTTGCCTTTTTATCGATTAAATGTAACGCTAACGCTTTGTCTAGTGTTGTCTCTTTTCTACTAATACCATGAATTACAGTGTCTGGATAATGTGCTTTAATATCGATAGCAAAACTACCTCCTATTAACCCAATACCAATCATATATACATTTTTCATAGTCTTGCGATTGCTTCTTTAATAATGGTTGATGTTACACATAATGAAAAACGGATGTAGCCTTCGCCTTGCGAACCAAATACAGTACCAGGGGTAATAAAAATATCGTGCTCGTATAATATTTTATCGGTCACTTCTTCTGAGGTTGCCCCTTCAGGAATTTTTGCCCAAACAAATAAACCTGTGGCGTTTGTATCGTATGTAGCATTTAATTTATCTGCCAATTGCCAAATGAATGCTCTGCGTTCTTCGTAAATTTTATTTTGTTGTAAAAACCAATCATCAGATAATTGTAAGGCTTCTATGGCTCCTTTTTGTATGCCATAAAACATCCCAGAATCCATGTTCGATTTTACTTTTAATACTTCGTTAATATAGGTGGCATTACCTAACAACATCCCTACTCGCCAACCAGCCATATTAAAAGTTTTGCTTAAAGAGTTTAGCTCTAAAGCCACCTCTTTTGCACCTGCTACTTGTAAAATACTAATAGGGTTATCGTTTAAAATAAAACTATACGGATTATCATTAATGATAAGAATATTATGTTTTTTACCAAAAGCCACCAACTGCTTAAAAGTGTCTAAAGTGGCATTGGTACCTGTTGGCATATGAGGGTAATTTACCCACATCATTTTTACTGCTGATAAATCTAATGCCTCTAATGCTTCAAAGTTAGGTTGCCATTGACGCTCTGCATCTAAATCGTAAAAAAGTGGAGTTGCCCCTACCAATTTGGTAACAGAGGTATAAGTTGGGTACCCAGGGTTAGGTATCAAAACTTTATCGCCTTCATTTAAGAAAGCCATAGAAATGTGCATAATACCCTCTTTACTACCCATTAATGGCAATACCTCGTCTTCTGGATTGGCTACCACAGCAAACTTGTTTTGGTAAAACGTAGCAATGGCTTCTCTTAATTCTGGTAAACCTTGGTAAGATTGGTATTTATGTGCTGTTGCATCTTCTAAACTACTAGAAATAGCCGCTAATACTTTAGCAGGTGGTTGTAAGTCTGGTGAGCCAATACCCATATTAATAATGGGTTTACCTGCAGCAGCTAAGCCCCTAACCTCTCTTAATTTTTTAGAGAAATAGTATTCTTGAACCGTATCTAATCTTTTTGCAGCCTTAATCATCCTCTTCCATTTTTATACGTTCCTAATATTTTAAATTCTTCTGCCATTATTTCTAAAATAGATTCCGCTTTTTTATAATCTTGATAATCGTTAAACGTTACATCTACAAAAAAAGAATATTTCCAAGGGGTTTCTATAACTGGTAACGATTGTATTTTAGTCAAATTCATTTTACAATCGCTTAACACATTTAATATGGTAGCTAAGCTACCACGTTTATGATTCAATTGAAATTTTAAAGACGCTTTGTTAATGCTATCTATATCATTATTGGGCACTTCTTTTTGTACAATTACAAAACGCGTAGCATTGTCTTTAATGGTTTGTATATCGTCTTCTAAAATGGCCAAGTTAAAAATTTCTGCAGCTATGCTTGGTGCAATGGCTGCAATACCTTGTAATTGTTCTTTAGCAATTCTTTTAGCTACCTCTGCAGTATCTACATCTTCTACCAATTTAATCTGTGGGTATTTTTTAAAGAACTCTTTACACTGTAACAATGCCATAGGATGAGACCACACTTCTTTTATATCGTCTATACTTTGCCCCTCTAAAGCCATTAAATGATGATGAATGTTTAAGTACTCTTCTCCTGTAATGTGCAAATTATAGGTATCTATTAAGGCATAGTTGGGTATAATAGAACCAGCAATGGTATTTTCTATGGCCATAACCCCAATATGGGCTGTATTGTCTAATAGGCTATCTACTAGAGCATCAAAAGACATGCATTCTTTTAACGTAATTGCATCTCCATAAAAGTCTAATGCCACCTTATGATGGTTAGATCCTTGAGCACCTTGTATGGCAATTATTTTTTTCATTTTTACTCAAAAAAAAAGCCTCGAAGTAAATTCGAGACTTTATATTTTTATTATTTGGTTAACAACAATATACAAAGTCTCTACTCTTATTATAAAAATAAAAGTAAAAATAGAAACGAGACCAAGTTGTTTTTAACATCTTCATTTAGAATTGAAAAACAAATCTAAAAATTAATTTTTGATGCACAAGTATTATTACAAAACTTTCAAAAAAATTATGAATAATGTAAAATTTGCAAATTATTTTACCTAAAATGTAAGGTAATCTTTGTTTTATTTTTAATACTATAATAGTATAACAAACGTTTATTTATTTTACATCGTTTAGAAAATCATGAAATATATCATGTATCTAATGTTTTCTAATTATTACTTTTACATTTTTTAAAATCAACCTCTTAAAATCAGGAAAATGTTACATCACTTTAAAAAATACATTTTATTTAGTTTTCTGCTTAGTTTTACTTTTCTATTATACGATTGTAAATCTGATAAACCAGCGACTACTAATACAATTAAAACAGAAGCGCCAAAAGGTATGGTTTGGGTAGAAGGAAAAACCTTTTTACAAGGGGCAAAAGCATCAGATAAATATGCTATGCCAAGAGAAAAACCAGCACACCAAGTTACTGTAGATGGTTTTTATATAGATGTTACAGAGGTTACTAATGCACAATTTAAAGCCTTTGTAGCTGCTACTAATTATGTAACTGTAGCCGAACGAAAAATAGACTGGAAAAAAATGAAAAGTCAAGTACCTGCAGGCACCCCAAAACCACATGATTCTATTTTACAACCAGGCAGTCTTATCTTTAATAAAAATGTAAATTCTGTGGTAAACATGAACAATTATACACAATGGTGGACATGGAAAATTGGTGCAAATTGGAGACATCCATATGGACCTGGATCTAGTATTGAAGGTAGAGACAATTATCCAGTAGTACATGTTGCCTTAGAAGATGCTTTGGCCTACTGCAAATGGGCAAATAGACGTTTACCAACAGAAGCAGAATGGGAAGCTGCTGCACAAGGAAAACAAACTGATGCTATATTTACTTGGGGGAATGATTTTTCTATTTTAAATGCTAATGCCAATACTTGGCAAGGTGTTTTTCCAACAAAAAACGAATCGAAAGATGGTTTTGAATTTATTGCAGAAGTAAAATCGTACCCACCTAACAGTATTGGCTTGTATGATATGTTGGGCAATGTTTGGGAATTAACTAGCGATTTGTTTCATGTAAATTACTACAAACAATTAGATACTACATCACCAATTCTAAATCCAAAAGGGGCAGCTAAATCGTATAGCCCAAGTAACCCTTACCAAGTAGAACATGTTATGAAAGGAGGTTCTTTTTTATGTCATGATTCGTATTGTGCTAGTTTTAGAATTTCTGCAAAAATGGGAGTTACTGTAGATTCGGGTTCCGATCATATGGGCTTTAGAACTGTGGCTACACCAGCTATGTTAGAGCGCAAATAATAGCGATTTCTCGATAGAATCATAAATACAAATAACACGTCATTACGAAGGAGTTAAACGACTGAAGTAATCTGTTGATACATTATACAGATTGCTTCACTATGTTCGCAATGACAAAAAAAACTGCGTGTTGCTAGTAAAAAGAAGACTATTTTTTAAAATAAGATTTGTATAATAAGATTTACCTTTCACTTTTTTTGTTAATAAGTCAGTATAAATAATACCAAAATAAATTAAGACTGTAACCTATCTTTGTAAAAACAAAAAATCTTAAAGATGTTGCTTTAAGACTTTTTGTAAAATCGGTAACACTGATTGAGTTACGTAGTTTCGTTTTGGTACTTCAAAATTACAATACTTCTTTCAGCTTACCAAAAAAATTATGTTAAAAATAAAGCAGGCCAACATCCTGCATTTGGTAAGTTATTATGGTTTAAATTTTTTACTCCTGTTCTTTTTACAAAGTAATAGTTTGTTGGGTAAAACGTACCCAGCAATGTCCACACAAAGGCAGAGTGCATCTAAAACGTAGAGGTCGTCGTACAATACCCTCTCACCAAAAAGTATTGTAATTTTTAATTTAAAAAAAATAATTATGATAAATTTAAATATCGTAGAACGTCCTAATCCGCAGGACAGAGCAGCGGAAAACAAATTTTATGCCCAAGCAGTAGCAACAGGTAAAACCGATTTAAAGCGCTTGGCACACTTGGTTAGTCATCAAAGTACTGTAAGAAAAGGAGACTGCTACGCAGTTATTACCTCTTTATTACACAATATTATTGATGAGCTCAAACAAGGCAAGATTGTAAAATTAGATGAACTAGGTTCGTTTCAATTAGGTGTACAATCTAATGGTGTTGCCTCTGCAGAAGAGGTTAACCCAAGTGTGGTAAAAGATTTACGTATAAAATTTAGACCTGATGCCGATTTAAAAGTAGCTTTAAATAACAAAACTGTTAAGTTTAAGGTACTTACGAATAACGTTGCGTAAAAGCAAAAATTAATTTTTACACAATCCCAACAGTAAAATACTGTTGGGATTTTTTTTATAAAAAAAATGCAAAAAAAACTATCCTAACTTTTTTTAAAACTATGGTTTGTTAGCAGTAAAACTAACCTAAGTTTTGCAACAAACTATACATAGTTTCTAAACAAACTATAGTAAGTTTATAGGTAAACTATAGTAAGTTTTAAAAAAAGTTGCTATAGTTTTTAACTAACGTTGTGGTGACCCCTGTACCTTATGTATTTTTTAACCATTTGTAAATTTTTAATTTAAAAATAATATCTTTAGCAGATAACAACGATTAAAATACGTCGATATCCGGAAAATATACCCTAAAAACGACGTATTTTGTATACATATAACCAGTTGTGTAGCATTAGAAAAACAGCACATTACTTACTAAATATTGGATGAAAGATTTAAGCTATATATTCCTGTTTTTAGCCTTAATAGCTGAAATTTTTGGAACAGTAGGTGGATTTGGTTCATCAGTTTTCTTTGTTCCAATAGCAAATTTTTATTTCGATTTCGAATCAGTTTTAGGTTTAACAGCCATTTTTCACCTTTCAAGCAATTTGAGTAAGATAGTTTTGTTTAAAAAAGGACTTGACAAGAGATTACTTATAAATATTGGTATTCCATCCATACTATTTGTCATAATTGGTGGATTACTAACAAAAGTATTTAATAATTTGTATCTAGAATTATTTCTTGGATTATTCCTTGTCATTCTAGCACTTCTCTTCCTAATTAAAAAAGAATTAATAATAAACCCTGTTAGACGAAATGCTATAATTGGAGGTAGTTTATCAGGATTTTCAGCCGGGCTTCTAGGAACAGGTGGTGCGATACGTGGACTTACTATGGCCGCTTTCAATTTAGAAAAAAACGTATTTATTGCCACATCTGCTTTTATTGATTTTCTAATAGATTTTACAAGAACATTTGTATATTACTACAATGGTTTTATTCATAAACACGATTTGATTTATGTACCATTTTTGTTATTCATTGGAATTGTGGGAACTGCAATCGGTAAAAAGATTCTCAACTATATTCCACAAGATAAGTTTAAGAAAATTTCGCTTAGTCTCATCCTTATTATTGGAATAATAACTTTGACTAATCTATTAATTAATAGATAAAAAATAAAAACGCTACACAACAATGGCTATAAGTAATTGCTTGTTCTCGTCTACTTCTGAAAATCCTCGCGGATTTTCAGCTTGGTGTGTACTTGCAAAGTTAACCGCTAAACCACGCAACTACTCATAGCCGAGACCGTTGTAAAAAACTGGCTGATATACTTTAGAAAAACGTAAATTCTTTTTAAAGTGCATTTTACTTTTAATACTTTTAGAAGTAAAATAAAAACATTTGTTCAAAACGAAATTATT
>Ga0209771_1000206_pt1 | contig 38376 bp, 25 predicted proteins | sample SaaInl59LU_5_DNA_FD_184639 | JGI IMG/M metagenome (GOLD analysis project Ga0209771, IMG submission 184639) | Marine microbial communities from expanding oxygen minimum zones in the Saanich Inlet - ESP_59LU_5_DNA (SPAdes) (version 2) | ecosystem: Environmental > Aquatic > Marine > Intertidal zone... | reverse complement strand
CACCTCGCTCGGGGCGCTGCGTGCACACAAAGAGAAGTACGGCGATTTTGGAATATTACAGATCGACGCACACGCAGATTTAAGACCTGCCTACGAAGGATTCTCCTATTCGCACGCCAGCATCATGTGGAATGCACTTCAAGAGGAGCTCGCTTCACAGCTCACCATCGTGGGACTTCGGGACTACTGCCACCAAGAGGCTGAATACATCGCTCAACATTCGAACGTAACCGCGTTTACGGAACACGGCATGCGTAAGGTGATGTTTGACGGGCAAACTTGGAGTCGTGTGGTGCGCAACATCATAGACACCTTGCCCGAGCAGATTTATCTCAGTGTGGATATCGACGGTTTTGATCCCTCGCTGTGTCCAAACACGGGTACACCCGTACCGGGCGGTTTTAGCGTTGCTGAATTTTTGTATTTGTTGGATGCTATTTTAGCGACCGGGCGAAAAATAATTGGTGCCGATCTCGTCGAAGTTACTCCGGGAAAAGAGGAATGGGACGCAAATGTCGGCGCACGTATACTCTACGCCATCTCACACAGATTGGCTTAATCTTCGCTCAAAATATTACCCAAAAAGAGCGTACCTTTACCCAAGAATTAAACACGCACATTGCATATGAAATTCGGTGTAATCACCTTCCCAGGGTCAAACTGTGACCAAGACATGATCTACGTCCTCAACAACATTATGGGGTACGAAACTGTCAATCTTTGGCATAAAGACACCGATCTTCAGGGTGTAGACTGCATCGTTCTTCCAGGTGGATTCTCGTATGGAGATTACCTACGCTCTGGTGCTATCGCAAAAATGAGCCCGATCATGGGTAGCGTGATTGAGTTCGCAAACAACGGCGGATACGTCTTAGGCGTATGTAACGGATTCCAGATTCTTACCGAAAGTGGATTGTTACCAGGTGCACTTCGCCACAACAACAGCCATAAATTCATCTGTAAAAATGTGTTCATCAAGCCAGTTTCAGCAACCGCTGGAATCACGGCAGATTTAGACCACAGCAGAGGCTATAAAATCCCTATCGCTCACGGTGAAGGGAACTACATCTGTAGGGCAGAAACTCTTGCTGAGCTCAAAGCAAACGATCAAATCTTGTTCCAGTACAGCACCGAAGAAGGTGAGGTAACGGACGAGATGAATCCGAACGGTGCACTAGAAAACATTGCTGGGGTATGTAATAGCGCTAAAAACGTGTTCGGTATGATGCCGCACCCTGAGCGTGCTGCAGACGCAGAGCTGAAAAACCAGGACGGTCTAGAGCTCTTCAAGAGCATGATCGCACACATGGTCGTCGCTTAAGACTTGATATCCAACGCTTTTTAAAGCGAACAAACCATAATAAGAACCCTCGGTATTCGCCGAGGGTTTTTTATTGCGCCGAACTATCGCGCAAAAGAAATCCCCATGCCTAAAAGACACAGGGATTTTAAAGTTGAATACGCCTAACGCGTTTATTTCAATACGACAGGTGTTGCAGTGGTTTCCGATTCGCGAAGGACCTGGATCATGTACACACCTCGTGCCCACTCCGACACATCGATCGACTGCGTTCCGGTAAGCGCACCAGTGTATACCAGGCGGCCTGAAGCATCCATGATACGAACATCCGCCGTTCCCTGAACCTTAAAGTTCAAACGAGTCGTTGCCGGATTCGGGTACAATTCAAACCCAGACAAGTTCTCTTCGTCTAAACCGATGTTCGCAACGCTATACACATCTGAGAAATTCGAACACAGGATGTTCGATTGGATCTTCAAGAAATAATCCCCATTCGAGGTCGGCAAGAAGCTCGCGCCCGTTGCACCTGCGATCGGATCCATATTCCCGTCCAACCACTGGTACGTGAAGGTTCCCGGAGGCGTTACGGCCTGCAGCTCTCCAGTAGTAGCGTCCTGAGTTATGGACGGTTTTCCTGGCGCCGCTTGAATACTGATGGCACGTTTTTTCTCATTGCTACATCCGGTCGCAGGATCCGTGTAGGTATAGTAGATCCAGTGTGAACCTGTTCCTGCTACGGATGGGAAGAGAGTGTCATTCACCACACCTGTCCCAGAATACAGACCACCAGCCGGCAGTCCACCGGTAAGTACCTTCGGCCCATCAAGCTCACAAACGTAGCCTTGAGCTCCCAAAGAAGTCGCAGGAAGATTATTGACTGTGAAGGTCACAGAATCTTCGACCACCTTAGCACTGACACAATCGTCCGAGCTGACCATACGTACTTTCAACACGTCGCCGTCTTGGAAAATCCCCGCAAAGCTTGAAGAAGCGCTAGAGACCACCGTCCCATTCACCATCCAGTCAAACGTCGGAGATACCCCACCGTTCGTAGGCGTAGCGGTAGCAAGCACACTGTCGTTCTTACAAACCGTCGTGCTGTTCACGGCCAAACTCACGTTCGAAACTGGCGCTGCAATGATATTTACAAAGTTGCTTAAGGTTACTGAATCTGCACCTGCAGCATTCGACACGACCAATTTCACATAGTAGCTCCCCGCAGCAGCATAACTCACCTGCGGATTCGCAAGGGTCGAGGTTGCCGGCGTCCCTCCTTGGAAGGTCCATAAGCGCAAATTTGATGACGGTGTACTCAAATCATAGAACTGAATCGCCTGACCGGTACACGCTGCAGAATCCCCTGAAACGGAAGCGACCGGCGCTACCTGGGCTTGACCGGAAATATTAATGTTGTCCAGGTACAGGTTGTTTGAATACCCGTTCACTGCAACAAACTTCACACGAACACCGCTCATCCCGCTGTACGCATTCAGGTCCACAGATGGACACGCCACTGTAGCGCTTCCTTGACACCAGTTGGCAGTGGCACTCGGTGAGAACGCTGAAGACAATGAACCTACTGTACTAAAGATGGCCTCGTCCGTTTTGTACGCCGCCTCTTGTGTCCAGGTTACCCCACAATCAGTGCTGACATATACTTTCAAGCTATCGCTGTAGTTTGGATAGTAGGCTGACGCATATTCAAAGGTCATGACCACATTCGTATCGTTCGCAAAGGACAATGCTGGTGAGACCAATTCGTCTTTCGCTCCAGTTGTGGAATACGAATAAAAATCCATTTTCATTGCGGTGGATCCCGGGCTCGAACCACCCACGGTAGCCGTCTCCCAAGTAATCCCATTGTCCGGGTTGCTGATCTCCCATCCCGTTAATCCAGACTCAAAGTCCTCGAAAAACGGCAATGTCGCACCTCCTACACTTAGTACCTGGAAGCGCGTGGTATCGTCAGATCCATACGTATTCGAAGCCGTAAGAGTAACGGTATAATTTCCAGCAGTTGTAAAGACCAATTCCGGATTCTGCGAACTGTCATTAGTACCCCCTACGAAACTGTAGGTCGATGGCACAATATTCCAGTACCAGCTGGTCGGTGTTCCTGAACTTTCATCCGTAAAGGTCACCGTATCACTCACCCCACAAGTAGTAGCAGGATCTACGCTAAAGCTCGCTTCTGGAGTGCTGGTCAGACCCGATAGGATCGAACTCTCCCAAACTCCACGTCCATAGGTACCGATGCGCAACATTCCCGTCGCTTCGTACATCTCGAAGTCTGAGATGATTACATTCGGTAAATTCTTGTTGTAGCTGACATAGTTCGGGTATTGCGAGCTCTTGTAGTACACGCCGATATCCGTCCCTACATAAATTCCGTCAGAGGTTGCTCCTTCAAAAATGATCGCGGTTGCAGGAACGTTAGGCAGACCCGTAGAAATGTTCGACCAGGTCGACCCTGCATCAAAACTTTCCATGGCTTTCTTGGACGCATTGTATCCTGAGATTGAAATCGCGATGTGCTCTTCGTCTTCTGGATCGATCGCTACACCTGTGATGTTTGCTCCTGGAGAAAGACTCCCTGAAGGGGTCACACTATTCCAAGTAGACCCTCCGTTCGTACTCAAATAAATGTTACTGTTGATCAGCACATAGATGTAGCTCGTGTTGCTCTGCGCAACTTCAAACTCGTCAATGTTCTGGTTTCCTGCCACATTACCCGTTGAGGTTGCCGTCCATGAACCGCCCCCATTTGTGGATTTCCACAACTGACGGAATCCTGCATAAATGGTATTTGCAGCCACCGGATCCACATTAAACGGCGTTACCCAGTTCCCCGAGCCCGATGGAGTAAGTGTATTGATTGAAGAGAAAAACGCCCCACCATTACTACTCTTGTAAAAGTCGCCGTAATAGATCGAGGTATAAATGACTTGATCGTTCGTTGCGTCGACCCCATTGTCCATCCCGTCACCACCAGTAACTTCAGTCCAATTCGTACTGCCGCGCAAATGCGATCCGTTATCCTGCGCACCACCGACAATCATCGAGGTATCCGATGTGCTTTGAGAAATTTTATAGTACTGCGTAATGTTCATCCCGTCGTTCAGATGGGTCCAATTCGACCCTCCGTTCGCAGTTTTATAAACACCACCATCCGTACCTACGTACAATTCCGACGTTCCCGGACGGAAAATCGCATGATGATGATCGGCATGCACATACGGGGTAGAACCTGCACCGTACCAGTGCCCTACGATCGACCATGCTTGACCGCCGTTTGTGGACTTCCAAATATTCACACCACCTACATAGATCGTGTTTTCATTGTTCGGATCACAAGCGATCGACAGGTCGTACCACGCTTGACCGCCTGTTCCAGAACCGTTGTTCGCCCAACCCAATATGTTCGGTGTAGAACTTTGCAGCGTCCAGCTTGTTCCGCCGTTCGTACTCTTGTACAATCCACCGAAACCATAATCTGAAGCACCATACACCACATACAACGTTCCCGGCGTGCTGCTTAAGGCGAGCTCACAACGGTACTTCCCGGTGGTCGGCAACCCCGAAGAGAGCTGGGTCCAAGTATCTCCTAAATTTGTGGAACGGAACACTCTAGGTGTACTTCCCGAAGTAGTCGCATAGACCGTATCACCGGTCGCTTTGTGGATGCCATAAAATTGGCCTGCTTGTTCTAAGGTAAAATTCGTACCTGAATTCGTACTGCGGTATACCCCGCCGTTGGTCGCTACATAAATGATGTTCGTGCTATCAGGATCTACCTGTACTCGACCAATTCTGTAATTATTCGTCAATCCGAAACTTAGACCCGTAGTATTCCACGTTAGCCCGCCATCGACAGATTTCATCAGTCCATAACTGTAGGTATCCGCAGCATCGCGGTCTCCTGTCGCTAAATACATCACGTCTGGATTGCTTGGATCAATCGCTAGATCCGATACCCCAAGGTTCGTAAGCTCATCGGTAAACGTCGTCCAGCTCTGTCCGTCGTCGTAGCTCACCCACAATCCACCTGCCGGCGCACCCGCATAGATCGTGTCATTGTGCTGCGGGTGGAAAGCCACATTATTAATACGACCGATCCCACCATTCGAAGGCGCGTCAAACGGCCCCATCGCGGTCCAATCCCCATATTCTGTGGTACTGCTCTGCTTTTGTTTTTGAATAGCTTGGTACAATACACCTGGATGCGGGCGGTTGCCATCGGCGTCCACGCGAGACTCCATAAAGTGCTGCCAGCGCTTAAACTGTTTCCAACCGTGGCCTTTTTCGTAGGTCTTCCCTTCGAAGGCATCGTCAAACTTTTGAACCACCGTATGGAAATTCACACGGTAATCTTGCATGGCCTCAACCCAAGTCATGTCTTCTATCTCTCTTTTTGTCAAAGAGTTAGAAGTGTTTTTTTGAGCTGTGGCGGAAAATGTAAAGGCGGCAAAGGCTACTGATAGTAGTAGTGTACGTAGCATATAGAGGAGTTAAGTGCCTCTAAATTACGAAATATCTCCGCTTATTATTCCTCCGTTGGCGCAGTCGTTTTGAGCATTAATTCGTCAAGCTGAACGGAATCGATCGTTGCTGGCGCATCAATCATCACATCACGACCCGCATTATTTTTCGGGAAAGCAATGAAATCACGAATCACTTCAGCACCGCCTAAAATCGCAACCAAACGGTCGAAACCGAAGGCCAGACCGCCGTGTGGAGGCGCACCGTACTCGAAGGCACTCATCAAAAATCCGAACTGCTTCTCTGCTTCTTCTTTACTGAACCCTAAAAGATCGAACATGCGGCTCTGCAACTCACGGTCGTGAATACGAATCGATCCACCACCGATCTCATTACCGTTAAGTACTAAATCGTACGCATTCGCACGAACCTCACCCGGTTTTGTATCGATCAATCCAATGTCTTCAGGCTTCGGCGAAGTAAACGGGTGGTGCATCGCATGATAGCGACCGCTATCCTCATCCCACTCTAGCAACGGGAAATCCACTACCCACAGCGGTGCAAACACCTCCGGATCACGGAAACCGAGCTCTTCTGCGATGTGCAAACGCAACTCAGAAGCTGCCTTGCGCGTCAAGCGTTCCTCTCCTGCTAAAATCAAGATCAAATCGCCAGGCTTCGCACCAGTAGCGTCCACCCATGCAGCCTTCTGCTCGTCGTTGTAAAACTTATCTACGGAGCTCTTCAATGTACCGTCTTCGTTGACTTTACAGTACACCATGCCCTTCATGCCGATGTCCGGGCGTTTCACCCAATCGGTCAGCTTATCAATCTGCTTTCTCGTCCATGCTGCAGCACCAGGAACCGCAATCCCAAGCACTGTCTCAGCTTGATCAAACACCACAAATCCGAGGTCTTTAGTCAGCGCATTTAGATTCGCCAATTCCATATCGAAACGAATGTCTGGCTTGTCATTTCCATAGCGCTCCATCGCCTCCGCATAGGTCATGCGAGGTACGCTATCTATCTCAACATCTTTCACGTCTTTCAACAAATGAAGCAACAGCCCCTCAAACGTATTGAGAATATCCTCCTGCTCCACAAACGCCATCTCACAGTCAATCTGTGTAAACTCCGGCTGACGATCGGCACGCAAATCCTCATCGCGGAAACAGCGTGTGATCTGGAAATATTTGTCGTATCCACTCACCATAAGCAGCTGCTTAAAGGTCTGTGGCGATTGTGGTAATGCGTAAAACTTACCCTCTTGCATGCGCGAAGGCACCACAAAATCACGCGCACCTTCCGGCGTAGATTTGATCAAGAACGGCGTCTCGATGTCCATGAATCCTTGTGCATCCAAAAACTTGCGTACTTCGATGTTCACACGGTTTCTCAAGGCAAGATTGCGCTGCAACGGACCACGACGCAAGTCTAGGTACCGGTACTTCATGCGCAATTCTTCTCCACCGTCACTTTCGTCTTCGATGGTAAAAGGCGGCGTATTCGCAGCGTTCAATACTTTTAGGGCGACGGATTTAATCTCAATCTCACCCGTTGGCATGTTCTTATTCTTACTGTGACGCTCGATCACTTCACCTTCGATCTGCACCACCCACTCGCGGCCCAGCTGACGCGCCGCTTTCAAAAGCTCGGCATCCCATTCTTCGTTAAACGCCACCTGAGTAAGGCCATAGCGATCGCGTAAGTCGAGGAAAGTCATTCCACCAAGCTCACGTGAGCGTTGTACCCAACCCGCTAAGGTTATGGTTTGTCCAATATGTTCAGCGCGCAATTCGCCACAAGTATGAGATCTGTACATGTCAAAAGTGTTTGAGCAGCAAAAATAGCCAAACTTGTGGGCCAATTCCCTATTTTGCGTACAAGATGATTGACCTAAATAATCACAACCTATTTATGCGTGCCGCATTAGCCGAAGCGCACCAAGCTGCCGCCGTCGGAGAAGTACCTGTTGGCGCGGTTATCGTCGCTGGTGGACGTATCATCGCACGCACCCACAACCTGACCGAACGCCTAACCGACGTTACCGCACACGCTGAAATTCAAGCCATTACAGCAGCAAGCAACTACCTCGGTGCCAAATACCTACCCAAATGTACCCTGTACGTCACCTTAGAGCCTTGCCCCATGTGCGCAGGAGCCCTATTCTGGTCACAGATTGGAACGGTCGTCTACGGCGCCTCGGATGCCAAACGTGGATTTAACGATCACGGCGGTAGCCTACATCCCAAAACCGAGATCATCCAAGGGGTGCTCGAAGAAGAATGCAGTGAAGTCATGAGCAGCTTCTTTGCTCAACGCAGAAAAAAGTAACATGTCACTTTCCACACTCGATATCATCGTCCTCGTTGGACTACTCCTATTTACGATTGTCATAGGCCTGTATTTTGGCCGAAGTAAAAAAACCACATTAAGCGAATACTTCCTCGGCGGTCGTTCACTGCCCTGGTACATCGCTGGGATTTCGATGGTCGCAACGACGTTTGCGGCAGACACGCCTTTGGCCGTCACGGAACTGGTCGGACAATACGGAATCTCTGGAAACTGGCTGTGGTGGAACTTGCTGGCAGGAGGAATGCTCACTACCGTATTTTTTGCCCGGTTGTGGAGACGCAGCGGACTAACCACGGAAGTCGAATTCATCGAATTTCGCTATTCCGGCTGGCCAGCAGCACTTTTGCGCGGTTTCAAGTCTATATACTTGGGCGCCTTCATGAATATTTTGATCATGGGCTGGGTGAATGTCGCTATGATCACCCTCCTACAAGGGTTTTTCGGAATGAGCGAAAGTGATGCCTTTCTGTGGACCGGTCTAGCGCTCGTCGGAGTGGTCGTTTACGTGAGTTTTAGCGGCTTGAAAGGGGTCGTTTATACGGACGTTTTCCAATTCATTCTCGCCATGTGCGGCTCCATCGTTCTCGCCATCTACGTCCTTCGTGCACCTGAGGTCGGCGGTCTCGCGGGGATCAAAGCGGCCTTACCCGAAGAAACCTTCAACTTCCTTCCTGCCATAGGCGAAAGCGGCTCCATCGGTGGAGGATACCAGATCTCTCTCGCCTCCTTCCTTGCTTTCTTTGGTATGGTGTGGTGGACCTCATGGTATCCAGGTGCGGAACCAGGCGGTGGTGGATACAGTGCACAACGCATGCTCAGCACAAAAGATGAGCGTTCTTCGTTTTTAGCTAGTGCCGTATTCCAGATCGGGCATTATGCCGTTCGTCCATGGCCGTGGATCATTGTGGCCTTAAGCGCTATTGTGCTCTATGCTTCGAAAGGAGATGTAGCAAGCTCGGCTCCTGAATTTATTACTTATGAATGTTTAACCGCGCAGATAAATTGCCAAACGCTCACTGCGGATCAGCAGTCAGAGCTGGATGCCTGGACGGCCACATGGGCGCCGGTGTATGGCGAGCAGTTGCCAGAGGCACTGAAATACCAACGCGATTACCGCTTCGGATACATTTTTCTGATGCGCGACTACATGCCAAAAGGACTTTTGGGAATGCTGCTCGCATCGTTTTTTGCCGCCTACATGTCCACCATTTCTACCCAGCTGAATTGGGGTGCATCCTACCTGATTAATGACTTCTATTTGCGTTTTATTACGCCGAACGCACCTCGAAAAAAGAGCTTAGCGATGAGTCGTATTGTAACGTTAGTGCTGGCCATCGCAGGATTGCTGATCACCACTTTGATGGATAGCATTGCCGGGGTTTGGCAGTTCATCATGGAATGTGGTGCCGGACTGGGCTTGGTACTCATCCTTCGTTGGTACTGGTGGCGAATAAATGCGTGGGCGGAAATCGCAGCTACGGTAGCACCATTTATCGCGTATGCCATCGCGCACTACGCGTTAGAGTGGGTGTTCCCGAACAGCTTTTTCTTCACGGTGGCCTTTACCACAGTAAGCTGGATTGTTGTGATGTACGCGACACAGCCAGAGTCCAGCAGTACGCTCAGGGAATTCTACCAAACGGTTCGTCCGGGCGGTGCTTGGAAGCCGGTGGAATGGAAAGCCGGCGAGTACGACGGGCCTAAAGGACCCTCAACGCTGGTGCTGGTGTTCCAGTGGTTGATCGGTATTGGGCTGGTGTATGGCGCGCTGTTTGCAGTGGGCGCGTTGTTGTGGAGCTAAAAATTGGTCACAAAAAAACCCCGAGACCTGTATTGGAATCGGGGCTTTCTAAATCTATAGTTTCTCTTAAAGCGTACGCTTCACTTCTACGTGAGAGTACGACTCTACGATATCGCCGACTTTGATGTCGTTGAATTTCTCGATGTTCAAACCACACTCGAAGCCTTGACGAACTTCTTTTGCATCGTCTTTGAATCGCTTCAGTGATCCTAGCTTACCCGTGTACACGACAACACCATCGCGGATGATGCGGACGTCACGGTTACGCTCGATAACCCCTTCGGTAACCATACAACCTGCGATCGTTCCGACCTTCGAGATCTTGAACGTTTCACGGATCTCTGCAGTACCGTTGATTTCTTCCTTAACCTCAGCAGAAAGCATACCTTCCATCGCGTCGCGAATCTCGTTGATCGCGTCGTAGATGATCGAATACATGCGAACTTCCACTTCTTCCTTCTCGGCCAATTTTCTTGCCTGAGCAGAAGGACGTACCTGGAAACCAACCACGATCGCATCAGATGCAGTCGCGAGTAGGATATCACTTTCAGAGATTTGACCAACACCCTTGTGGATGATGTTCACTTGAATCTCTTCTGTAGTCAATTTTTGTAGCGAGTCAGACAACGCTTCTACCGAACCGTCAACATCACCCTTCAAGATGATATTCAGCTCTTGGAAATCTCCCACCTTCAAACGGCGACCAATCTCTTCGAGGGTCATCTTCTTCTGAGAACGTACACTTTGCTCACGCTGCAACTGCAAGCGCTTCGCTGCAATCTGCTTCGCTTCACGCTCGTCGTCCATAATGATGAACTTATCACCTGAAGTAGGTGCACCGTCCAAACCTAATAGACTCACTGGCGTAGAAGGTCCAGCTTCCTTGATACGCGAACCGCGCTCATCAAGCATTGCTTTCACCTTACCACTGTACTGACCGGCGAGAACGTAGTCACCTACTTTCATTGTACCTGCCTGAACGAGCGCCGTACACATGTACCCACGTCCTTTATCCAAGGAAGCTTCCACGATGGTACCGCTTGCGTTTTTCTTAGGGTTCGCTTTCAGATCAAGCATTTCTGCTTCCAAGATGACTTTATCGAGGAGTTCCTCAACGTTCATACCCGTTTTTGCCGAAATCTCTTGACTCTGAATTTTACCACCCCAGTCTTCAACAAGCATGTTCTCTTGAGCGAGTTGCTCCTTGATCTTGTCCGGGTTAGCTGCATCGCGGTCAACCTTGTTGATCGCAAAAACGATCGGTACACCAGCTGCCTGAGCGTGTGCGATGGCCTCTTTCGTTTGTGGCATCACGGCATCATCAGCCGCCACTACGATAATAGCAATATCCGTTACTTGGGCACCACGTGCACGCATCGCCGTAAAGGCCTCGTGACCTGGAGTATCCAAGAAGGTGATCGTTTGACCATTGTGTACTTTCACGTTATAGGCACCGATGTGCTGGGTGATACCACCCGCTTCACCTGCAATCACATTCGCCTTACGGATGTAATCCAAGAGCGAAGTTTTCCCGTGATCAACGTGTCCCATCACCGTTACAATAGGTGAACGTGGGAGCAAGTCCTCTTCCTTATCTTCTTCTTCAATGAAGGTGTCAGTAACCTCTTCATCCACGAAGTTTACACCAAACCCGAACTCTTCAGCCACCATCTCGAGCATCTCTGCATCCAAACGCTGGTTCATCGTCACCATGACACCTACGCCCATCAATGAAGCAATCACTTCATTCACAGTAACGCTCATCATGTTCGCGAGCTCAGTTACGGTAACAAACTCCGTTACCTGCAATACTTTGTTTTCTTCCGCTTGTTGGATGTCTTTCAACTCCTCACGTTCACGGCGTTCAGCACGCTTATCACGACGGATTTTTGCTCCTTTATTCTTCTTACCGGAAGTCAATTTTTCCAGCGTCTCCTTGATCTGCTTCTGGATTTGCTCGTCCGTCAACTCCTGCTTCTGCACTGGAGGTACACCGCGACGACCTTTACCCTTGTTGGTCGAAGAACCGCGCTGATTTCCACCGCGAGCACCGCCGCCACGTTTCGGATCCGGTTGCGCTGGTGTAGCACCACCCGGTCCTTGCGTTTTGATGCGCTTGCGCTTTTTCTTATCGACTTTTGGCTTTTCTACCGGAAGAACAATCTTTTGTCCTGTGAATCTTGGACCGTCAATCTTAACGTACTTCGTCTTGATTTCCGTGTCCTCTTTCTTAGGCGCTTCTTCAACCTTCGGCTCTTCCTTTTTAGCTTGCTCCTTAATCACTGCGCCACCACCGGATTTCTTCGGTGCTTTTACTGCTGGTTTTGGAGTTTCTGCTTTTTTCGGAGCTTCTTTCTTCGCTGCTGGAGCTGGCTTTTTCTTTGGCTTTTGCGCTTCCAAATCAATTTTGCCCATCACCTTGAGTCCACCCACTTGCTGAGCGTCTTCTGCCGGAGCATCTTTGATTTCGACCCCCTCAGGAGCTTTCTTCTCCTCGGGCGCCTGTTCGGCAACCGGAGCTGCTGCTGGAGCTTCCTCTATTGCTGGAGTCTCTACCGCTGGTACTTCTGCCGCCGGTGCTGGCACAGCCTCTTCCTTAGCCTCTGGTACTGGCGCCGCTTCCGGAGCTGGAGCTGGCTCGGTTTTCTCAACCGCTTCTACCGGTGCAGGTGCTGGAGTCTCCTCCTCTTTGCTACCGCGTAGGGCTTCCTTTTCCTCCTTGACCTGCTGGCTCACCTCTTCCGCAAGTTTCTTGCGTTGCAAATCATCTGCAAAGGTGGTCCTCAAGATCCCGTACTGATCGTCGGTAATCTTGTGGTTCCGGTTGTTAGGAATTTCGTGGCCCTGCTTCGCCAATTCCTCAACCGCACGGTCTAAGGAAATATTGAGCTCTTTTGTGACCTTACTTAATCTGACGCTACTCATAGAGTGTCTTTAGGTTTTCTTTATTCTTCGTCTTCGAATTCTTGATTAAGGACAGCGAAAATGCGATCTACAGTTTCCTCCTCTAAATCGGCTCTTGATACCAATTCTTCCTTCGTCAATTTCAAGACGCTCTTTGCTGTATCACAGCCAATCTTTTTAAGCTCAGCAATAACCCAAGCTTCAATCTCATCGCTAAATTGATCGAGTTCGATATCGTCCTCAATCTCAATGTCATCACGGTACACATCAATCTCCATATCGATCAGCTTACTCGCCAAACGAATGTTAGTACCACCACGACCAATCGCTAAACTAACTTGATCAGGTGCCAAGAATGCTTCCACTCTTTTTGCATCTTCATCAATGTTCAGACTCGTTACTTTCGCCGGGCTTAACGCACGTTGAATGTACAGTTGAAGGTTAGTTGTGTAGTTAATCACATCAATGTTCTCGTTGCGCAACTCACGAACGATGCTGTGAATACGTGAACCTTTCATGCCCACACACGCCCCTACTGGATCGATGCGGTCATCGTAAGACTCTACAGCTACTTTTGCCTTCTCTCCAGGGATACGAACCACACCTTTAATAGTGATCAAACCGTCGTACACCTCTGGAATTTCTTGTTCAAATAGCTTCGCTAAGAAACGCTCGTCCGTACGTGACATGATCACAACCGGCTTCGTTCCACGGAAAACTACTTCTTTCACAACCGCACGAATCGGGTCTCCCTTGCGGAAAAACTCGCGTTCGCCGATCATTTGATCTTTCGGAAGAATCAGCTCATTCCCCTCATCATCATATACGATGACCTCTCTGTGACGTACGTGGTGCACTTCTCCGGTGATGATCTCACCTTCAAGGTCTTTGTAACGCTTAAATAGTTCAGCATTGTCGTGTTCTTGAATACGACTTACCAAGTTTTGACGGAACGCCAAAATAAAGCGACGACCGAGGTCGATCAACTTTACTTCTTGAGAAACCTCTTCACCTACTTCGTAATCTGGCTCTATTTTCAAAGCCGCAGTAAGTTCAATCTCTAGATTTTCATCCTCAACCTCGCCGTCTTCCACAACTGTTCTGTTGTGCCAGATCTCCAAATCACCTTTGTCCGGGTTAACAATGACATCAAAGTTCTCGTCCGTTTCATACTTCTTACGAAGCTGGTTACGGAAGGCTTCTTCAATGAAAGCCATCAACGTAGTTCTGTCGATATTCTTCTCCTCTTTAAAGGCGAGGAAGCTTTCGATAATCGCTTGATTCTCCATTGTGTATCTAAACTAAATAATCTTATTTAAATCTAATTGCAACTTTGGCCTCGGTGATTTCGCTAAAGTTAATTTTTAGCTCAATGTTCGGGGCGCTCTTCTTTTTTTGTGGCACGCTCAGTACCAAAAACTCCGGATCAGCTTCTAACAACTGTCCTTCCACTTCTTGATCGTTGTACTTCACCTTCAAAAAGCGGCCGACATTTTTCTGGTATTGACGGAAGATTCTAAGGGGTAAATTAAGGTCGGGACTGCTCACGGTGAGATTAAAGTCTTCCACCTCGCGGTCGAATTCGCCCTCAATCATGCGATTGATCATTTTAATCTGGTCGATATTCAGACCTTCATCAGCGTCCACATACGCCACAATGACGTTGTTCGGCTTTAATTCTACATCCACCAAAAACGCGCCGTTTTCGCTTGCTGCGAGCTCTGCTGCTTCTCTTACTTTCGCGTACTCCATAAATCAAGGCCAATAAAAGAGGGGACCGAAGTCCCCTTTCCGAGTGCCAAAAAAGTTTCTGCAAATATAGGTGTTTATTTTCAATTGCGGTAAAATGAGTGGTTTGGATTTGATTTTTGCACTACTAAAGAATACCCACTCACGAAAAATGAAAAGGCCAATCACTTTTATACCTAGGAAATAGTATATTTACTCCCCATAATTAGACTACACTCCATGGAAAAGAAAAACGTTAAAATCTTAATCGTTGATGATCATCCGATCGTTAGAGACGGTATAAAGACTATGCTCGAGATGGGCGATTTTGACTGTTGTGTCTTTAATATTCTCGAAGCTGGAAATGGTGAGGAAACCATGACCATGCTGAAAAATAATGCATTCGACTTGGTGATCATGGATTACCAGCTAGAAGAAACCGACGGCTCATCACTCGCAAAACGCGTCATTGAATCTTACCCAGAGCAGCACATTTTAGCGCTTTCAAACTACGATGACATCGAATACGCAGGGAATATGCTTAAGGCAGGTGCTCGCGGTTATGTGATGAAAAACGTAGGTACCAAAGAATTGATCAAAGCGATCAATACTGTTCTTGAAGGAAAACTCTACTACGCACAGCACCTGGCAAACGAACTCATCGAGCGTCGTATTCTAGGCAAAGGCTCGATCGACCTGGCCAGTGACAACCCCGCTGTTGCACGTTTAAGTCGTCGTGAAGTTGAAATCATCCAACTGATCTGCGATCAGCTGACCAACGAAGAGATTTCTAAGAAACTATTCCTCTCCAAGCGTACCATCGATAACCACCGCCAAAACATTCTCAACAAACTGGGAATGAACAACACGGCCGGTTTGGTTCGCTTCGCTGTTGAAAATGGATTGGTGAGCTAAGGCAACACCCTTCAAATCATACCTATAAAGCAGGCTTCACATAATGGGGCCTGTTTTTTTTTGTGACCTACCAGCTACAGGTGTCTATGCGCTATCCGGATGGATGGGCCCTGGGCTACCGATGTATTCAAACTAAAAAAACCCCCAGACCGAGGCCTGAGGGTTCTTAAAATTCGAAAGGTTTTCGAGGATTACTCTACAACCACTTTCATCGTTTTGTATTCGCCTGTGCTGCTCGCAACATTCACGAAGTACATACCGCGGGTCATCGATCCGCGAGTAAGTTCTACGTTGCCCTGAGCATTGTCGAATCCTGCAACTACACGACCAGTGATGTCCACAACACGTACCGTGTATACATCATTGGTTCCAAGTTCGATAGTCGCTGTTTCGTTCATTGGGTTCGGGTAAACGCTTACCGCGTCCATGTTGTTCTCAACCACGTTGATGAATGAACATGCACCGAAGATGTGACGCAATGTATCTGCTGAACCTGTACGTGCGAAGAATCTGTTGTAAGAGCCTACACCGTTTGGCACACCACATGCAGAATCTACTGGCTCGTGGTTCATCGTGTTTGTCGGATCACCGTTAGAGAAACGGTACTCGAGAGTTCCTGGACAGAAATCGGTTACTGTTGCGATGTACTGACCTGGAGTAGAGTGTGCTGTAAATGCGATCGCATTTGCATCCCACTGCGTGAAAGCACCCATCAAATACACAGTATCAGCTGGAGTGAATGCCGCTTGAGTAAAGTCTACAATCCAAGTTACGTCTGCCGTAGCTGGAGTTGGAGCACATGCGCCATATACATCATTTCCGAAACAACGAGAAGCTACTGCCGTATCTGAAGATACCGTAACGATCTTGTTGCCTCCGCCTTCCCAGTTCGTAGCACCTGCTACGTGGTAACGCGCCTTGTATTCGAAAGCTCCTGAATCTACATCGTTGAACGTGATCGAGTATACACCGTCACCGTCTGGATCAGTCAGGGTATCTGAACCGCTCCATCCGTTAACTGGACCAGCAAGGGTTACTGCGTCTAGCGAACCACAAGCAGTCACTGTATTCATATCTACATTTACCGTCATCTGGTAGGTAGATAGGACCACACATGAAGCACACATGTTCATACAAACCGCAACCACTGCATCGCCTGTAGAAGCAAACGTACGGTTAGAGTTCGTTGCACATGATGCAGGAACATTTTCCCAACCTGAAGGGCCGTTCTTGAATTTGAATTCTTGAGCTACTGTATCATCAACGAAAACGTGCGTTTCCCAAGTGTCGTTTGAACCGAAGTCCGCAAGGCTGCGGTCCGACCAGTTCGTGAATGAACCAGCAACCATAGCTCCTGCTGGGTCGATGGTTTGGAACTGCATGTCTACTTGAGCAACCATAAGGTTTTTACCTGCTGGCGCATTGCCGCCATAAAGTACAGCTGGAAGCGTGGTGTCTTGGTAGATCGTTACCCAGCGGTTTCCGTTACCTGAACCGTCAAGCGCATTTACTTGGCTCTCTGCAGGAACACCTTCGTCATCACCCCAAGCGTTACCGTTCACGAACTTGTATTCGTAATCGCCACCTGCTAAAGTGCGTGTGATTTCGTAGATTGACGACGTACCTACCTGAGTTAAGGCAGAAGTATCTGGTTGCCAGCCCTGGAATGAGCCTGCTACGTGAACTCCATTTGAGTTGGCTGCTGTAGAGCCAAGGTCGACCTGGAAAGTCACGCTGTAATTCTGTGCAAATGCGAATGATCCGAGGAACATTGCAGCTGCGAAAGCGTACAATTTTTTCATATGAAAAGACTTTGGTTAGTAATTAGCGTACATAGTACCTTTCAAATTTAAAGATTAGCGGGTCGATTATTACGCCTGTTTCAATCGGTTTTTAACCACAATACCGCAAAAACGCTCAAAATATGAGGGATTTAGGGAGATCAGTGTTTTTTCTAGTGTGTGCGATGGGCCTGACGTTAGGGGTAAAAGGTCAGCAAGTACACCGGGTGGACCCTCCTAATTGGTGGCAAAACATGGGTCTTGATACGCTCGAGTTGCTCATCCATGGTTCCGACCTAGATACTCGTTTTGAGGTGGATGAAAAGGCCGGTGAGATTGCCCAAGTGAACCTCTATGGACACGGTCGTTTAGCACATCTCAAAGTAGTGCTAAGGCGCGGAGATCTTCCTTCGCAGCTCGGCTTGCAAGTCGGAGACCTCGAGGTCGATTTTCCCTTGAACCAGCGACAAGTTTTTATGCGAGAAGGGTTAGATGAAGGTGATCTGATGTACCTCATCACGCCCGATCGGTTTGCCAATGGAGATCTCACGAACGATGTCGTGGCCGGAATGCTAGAACAAGGTGTAGATCGAACGGCGCTGTATGCACGGCATGGCGGGGACCTGAAGGGGATTCAGCACCGCTTGGAACACATCAAAAGCCTAGGTGCTACGGCTGTTTGGATTAACCCCGTTTTGGAAAATGACATGGCACGCGACAGTTACCACGGCTATGCCATCACCGATCATTATGCCGTCGATGCGCGCTACGGAGGGAATCAGGCGCTAGATGACCTCGTACGGGAGATGGGGAAATCAGGACTCAAGCATGTGGCCGACGTAGTCTACAACCACTGGGGATCGAACCATTATTTGCAGAGGGAACTGGTAGATTCATCTATGGTACACTTTACGGCGGAAGGTCAGGTTCCCTATTCCAATTTTCGTTTTACGGCAATGACCGATCCGCACAAGAAGTCCGCGGACAGCAGCCGTTTTGCTAACGGATGGTTTGCAGGGGCCATGCCGGATATTAATCAAGATCACCCGGTGAGTGCTGCGTACATGCGCATGGCAACGATCTGGTACGTGGAGCGGTTTCGGGTGGATGCGCTGCGCTGTGACACCTATGCGTTTAGTGCGCCGCAATTTTTGGAACGGATGAATCGGGAATTGGCCACGTGTTTTCCAGGCCTCTTTGTCTTTGGAGAAGTGTGGGCCTACAGTGAGTCGTCGCAGGCCTATTTTGCTCCCAACACGATTCAAGGGACCGCTGTGACGGGTAATGATGCCGTAACCGATTTCACCCTATGGCGCAGCATCCACGAACTGTACGGCGCCACAGATGAAGCGCAATACGGATGGAACACCGGAGCCGGAGCGTTGTATTACCGTCTAGCGAGCGATGTGCTCTATGCGCGGCCAGAAGCCCTTGTGACCTTTTTGGACAACCACGACGACGGACGCTTTTTAGGACAGCACCACGGCGACACTAACAAACTTCGCAGTGCATTGACTCTACTCTATTTCTTACGAGGCATCCCCACCTTGTATTATGGAACGGAGCTGGGGCTGCAGGGCCATGAATCGCACGGCGCTATCCGAGAGGACTTCCCGGGATTTGAAGAGGAGTTCCAAGATTATAGCAAAATAGGCGGCGATTTATTAAATTTGTGTAAAGAATTGGGCTACCTTAGGAAAGCATGGGCCGGAAAAAGTGCACTTCAGCAATATGCACCCGAACAAGGGTGGACGGTGCTGGAACGAAAAACCGCCGATAACACCTACGTATTGGTCCTAAACGCCACTTCGAAACAGCGCACTACGACGCTTCCTAAAAAGGGAATGAGTTTGCGTTTTTCAAGCGGGAATGGCGAAGAGAAATTCACGCCCTGGGAGGCAAGAATCTACACAACAAGCGAATGAAGGCAACCATAGAGAACATACGTATTGCTGAGAAAGACCGAAGCTACCACAGCTATGTGCTAAAGCAAAGCGCCCGCGATTACAAGCGTTCCATCTTCACCGACTACTGGCATTACCACCCAGAGATTGAGATCACCTACATCGTGAAAGGGGAAGGCATCGCTTTTATCGGCAACAAAACGGTCGAATTCGGCCCGGGTCAAGCCTTCCTTTTAGGCCCCTACCTCCCGCACAATTTCATCGGAACAGAAGAAGAAGATGTCATCTTAGATCGCGAGTGCTGGGGACTCCAATTCACCAAAGAATGGCTCCACTCCTTCAAAGAAAGTGCTTCGCTCGGCAAACTCTTCGAAGCCATGAGTTTTGGCATCAACCTTGGCGCATTCACGCCCGAAGAACATACCGCCTTTGAGACCATCATCGGGAACAACCCGCTGCGAAGCATTGGCTCTTTTTTCAATCTAATGGCCATGATCAGTGAGCGTCCCGACTTCAATACGATCGCTACGAACAGTGCCTACAGCAATGTGATGAGTCAAAAGATCAGCCAGCGTATGGAACAGGTCAGTAAGCACATTCAAGCCAATTACCATCGAAGCATCACGCTCACAGAAATAGCGGACATTGCAAACATGACCGAGCAGAGTTTCAGCCGATGGTTCCGCCAAACCTCTGGCCTCACCTTTATCGACTATCTCATCCAGCTGCGCACCACTGTCGCAAGCAACCTACTGATCAACACCAGTAAGCCCATGACCGAGGTCTACGCAGAAAGTGGATTCAACTCCAGCTCCTCGTTCAACCGCGCGTTTTTAAAAATTAAAGGGTGTTCCCCACGCGAATTCAGAAAGCACAACAGAATCTAAACTTCCGCCTTCGGCGTGTACGTAACCGCTTTCTTATTTGTGATCAGCAGATTTGCCAAACCGGCAATGGCTAAAGACGCTCCTGCAAGCAGCATCGCGTTGATCGGCTCCTCACCGAAAACGGTCTGATAGATCGTAGTTAACGACGTCGCTGCAACGATCTGAGGAATCACGATAAACATGTTGAAAATCCCCATGTACACTCCCATTTTGTTGGGATCCAGTGTAGAGCTCAACATAGCGTACGGCATCGAAAGGATGGACCCCCACGAAAACCCAATACAGACGAACGAAACGATGAGCATGCTCGGCTCAGTGATAAAATACATGCTGATAAAACCATAGGCTCCAGCAAATAAGGAGAACATGTGTACGAACTTTCGGTTGATCCGGCGCTTTGCGGTCCACAAGGTGAGCAGCAAGGCAAAGGCCATAGAGCTCAGACCGTAGTTCCCCATGTACGAACCGACCTGATTCGAGGCGTCATTAAAGGCACGATCCGCTACAGTATAAGCTTCGATCTGGGCCTCCGTAGAGGTGGCAAATTCGATGGCGGCAGGCTTCGCTGCGTCATAAACATGTGCGGTAAGAGCGGGGTTCGCCATGGACCACATACAGAAGAAGGCAAACCAAGAAAAGAATTGGACCACGCCTAATTTTTTCATCGTCAACGGCATGTTACCGATGTTCAATGCAACCTCCTTCAACGTATTTGTCAAACCGGACTTCGCCTTCTGCTCGATACGGAACGCTTCCATGTCCTCAGGCGGATACTCGTCCGTGGTAAAGACGGTGTAGAGAATGGCCAGTAAAAATATAGCTGCACCGATCCCAAAAGCAATCTTCACAGACATCGGAACTACGCCCGGTGCCGCCTCATTGCTCACTCCTAAAGAGCTGATCAAAAGCGGTAAATTTGAAGCAACCCACGTACTTACTCCGATGATAAGCGTCTGCACCACGAAGCCGAAACTGCGCTGAGAATCGGGCAGTTTATCCGCAACTAATGCACGGAAAGGTTCCATAGAAATGTTCATGGTCGCATCAAGAATCCATAATCCACCAGCTGCCATCCACAGGGTGGAGCTGTGCGGAACCACGAGCAAGGTGAGGGACGCGAGTATCGCACCGATCAAAAAGTACGGACGGCGACGGCCAAAGCGCGGGTGCCAGGTGTTGTCACTCATCTGTCCGATGATCGGCTGAACGATCAGTCCCGTGAGCGGTGCTGCAATCCAAAGCAAAGGAAGACTGTGTTCATCCGCACCCAAGGTCTCGAAAATACGGCTCATGAATCCGCCTTGAAGGGCATAACCAAACTGGATACCGAGGAAGCCGAAGCTCATGTTCCAGATTTGCCAGAAACTAAGTTTTGGTTTTTGCTGCATGGGGAGTAGATGTGTTAGTCGACATTAAAAACCCGGCGCTTGGCCGGGTTCTCAAGATATAAAGTTTCGGCGATTATTGACATTCAATCTGAACGTTCACCGGCAAGGTTACGCGGTCTGCACCTGTGGCGAAGACCTTTTTCATCGCGATGAATTCGCAATAGTCGATGGTCTTTCCTGCGGGGATGTTAAAGAATTGGCCAGGGACGATCAGCTTCTCAAAGTTGCCGTCACCCACATAATCCATCTTCAATTTTGGATTGGACCCCACATTAAAGGTGTTTTCAATCTGTACAAAAGAACCGTCGGTGAAGTACACCTTCGCATACATGTAGCAATCCTCAGGATCAAGGTTTTGCATGCTCGCTTTCTCTTCACGCCAATTCTCATAACGCAACGTCACGATATCGTCCGCCATCACTTTTGATGGGAAGTGGTAAAACGCATTGCGCTCCGTAGCGGGCGGGTCGATCGCTACCGTCTGGTCGTCTGACTTCACGTCTGGATCACCATATCCACCACCGTCTTTTGCTTTGATTAAGAAATGAATGTCCTCGTTGTACACCGTGGTTGCATCAACCTCATAGAACAACGTCGGTACGATTTTCCAAGAGAACGTACCGTCCGCATTCTTGGTCATTTTCATGGCCTCGTTGGAGTTTTTCCAAGGTGCAGAACCAGTACCGTTCACGAACGGATGACCGTCCGGGTGCTCGGCCGGCTTCCACGTCCATATGTACAAGTCTTCACCATTGTCCACCGCTTGCTTGAGCAAATCTTGGTGGCCTACAGTAAGGTCCATAGCGGATGGATCGAAGATGATCTCTAAGCTGTCTGATGGATCAATATTTTCATCAGGAATCGTCGAAATTTGAGCGCTCGCTGAAACACTCAACGCCAGTGCTAGTAGTGTGCTGATCTTTTTCATAAGGCTCATTATTTACGCGTAAGAGTTAGTTTGTACGAGACACTTGGCTTGTCACAACGCTCACGGTCGTAGACAAAACTTACGTTCTGATCGATGCTTCTCGGCATGTTTCCTAACGGCAGAACGGTGAGTACAGTATCCTGCATCAGGTGCAACGCCGTAGGGAATTCTGGTGCATCGTAGCTCCAAGTACCTGTAGCTCCAAACACGTTAAAACCGGGTCCTTGCGAGGTTACCGCGTACGTGCTGTCTTCATTAAACGAGATCACCCAAGCGCTGTTCGCATTCGTATAGAATGAGCTGACGTCACGCGTTTCAGGCACCGGCAAGGTCAAATCTGTCAGATCCGCCCCAGTAAGTTCCCAAGTACCAATGATACCTGCTCCTGCTTCGTATGCAGGGCCGATCGGCTGAATTTCTGGCTTACACGCACCCAAGGTGAGTGCTGCTGCCGTGATAAGTAGTGCTATTCTTTTCATATCGTTTACTGCTTATTCGCAGCCTCCTTCTTCGTTATAAATGAATCCTTGCGCTGTTCCTTCAAAGTTAGGGAACTGCAACACCATTCCTGGGCAATCCCAATCCACACCGCGGATTTTTTGAATCTCACCCAGAACACCTTGGCGTTTAAGTTGGAACAATCTGTCCCCTTCACAAGCCAATTCTAATCTGCGTTCGTTCATCACATCTGCGATCGTCAGTGCCGTCAGGTCACTCACATTCGCGCGCTGACGAAGGGCGTTGATGTGTCCTAAAGCAGTCGCTTGGTCCTCGCCGAGGCGTACCGCACACTCTGCGTAGATCAGGTACATCTGCGTCAGGTGCAACAGGGGAACATCGATGAAACTTGCGTCAAATTTACTGATCACATACAGTTCATCTGGCGTTCCAGCATTACGCATAGCGTACCACTGCTGAGCGCGAAGGTCATTGGTATCAGCTGTAGCTGCTACATATAGATCTGCGCTTGCTTTCAAAGCCGGGTTCGCGTTCGGGTCATCCGAGCGGTAGTTGCCGACAAAACCCGTTCCGCGCTCATCCACTAAAGTGTCCGTAGCGCTTACTTCGTTTGTGCTGACTAATGTGAAGATGAATTCTTCCGGTAAATCTGCGTTCAAGTGGTCGTTAAAGCGCGCTGTGAGGTCTTGCTCTAAGCTGTACGAGCCGGAGTTGATGACTTCAGATGCCTTGGCTTTTGCTGCGGTAAAGTCTCCCATCTCGAGGTAGACGTGTGCGAGCAATGCCTTCGCTGCCATTTGGTCGGCGAAGATGCCGTTGTCGGCAGGCAACGCTGCTTCTGCGTCCAAAAGATCACTTTCGACGGCCGCATAGACCTCAGCAACCGTTGCACGCATCTGCGGGGTTTGATCTGCAGAGAGCTTGAGCGGAATACCTAGGTGACTGTTGTCTGTGGTATAGCCGTAAGGCATGGCCCAGATGCGTACCACGTGGTAGTGCGAGAGGGCACGGATGAATTTCGCTTCTGCCGAGATGCGGTCGATCGCTGCCGGTGTGGCGCCTTCGAGGTCGGCTACTTCTTCCAAAAGCGTATTCGCGCGGTAGATGGCGATGTAGGCGTCGCGGTATTCGCCACCGAAAGATCCGTTAAAGAACGAAGAGGTCCAGCGGTAGATTTGTGCGTACTCACCGTTCAGCCCTAGTGGATCGGCGATGTTATCGGCCATCACCTCTGGGATGTTTTGGTAACGTCCGCCAAATGCATTTGCGGCAACGTCATATACGCTGACTAGGAGTTGTTCTGCATCTTCGATGGTGAGGATGGCAGAGTCGGCTGGTATCTGGCTGTCAGAATTGGCCTGGAAATCTAGGATTCCTTCGCACGAAGTAGTTCCTACTACAATCGCTGCTGCGGCTAAAAAGGCTGCTAGTTGTTTCATGATTGCTAGGATTAGAAGTTAATGTTTACACCGATGTTGTACGTGCGCTCTTGCGGCGGCGTCAAATAGGTGATGTTTGGTGACATGTTACGATCCGTAGCGTTCTCGAAATCACGAGCAATTTCAGGATCTAGGCCGATGTAATTGGTCAACGTCAAAAGGTTGGTACCCGTAACGTTTACCGTCAAGCCTTTCACGTGCTTTAGCTTTTCGCTAGGTACGCGGTAGCTAAACTTCACATTGCGAAGACGTGCATAAGAACCGTCGTGCAACCATAGATCGGTGTTGATCCACTCTGTGTTTGCACCATAGGTACGGTAGTCGCGGCTTAGTACTGGGTAGGTCGCTACGTCGCCTGGCTGCTGCCATCTGTCGAAGAGATCCGTACGCATGTTCCAGTCGGTCACGACTCCCATCTGACGCTTCGAAGAGCTGTCGTAGATGTCACCACCGATGGTGAATACCCACAAGAAACTAAATTCGAAGTTTTTGTAGTTGAACGTGTTGGTCAAACCACCGATCGCATCAGGCATTACATTCCCGAGGGCTACGCGGTCTTGAAGGTCCCACGTGTAGGTTTCCTCACCGTCTTTTGTTAGGTAAACTGGGCGGCCGTTTTGCGGATCAACGTGAGAGAATTTCACGAGGTAATTGGTCCCAATCGGCATACCTACAACCACGCGCGTATCATTCGTACCCCCACTCACTGCGTCCGGCGAATAGTCCCCGATCGAAGTGATCTCGTTCGTGTTACGTGCGATGTTAAAGTCCGTCGTCCAAGTAAAGTTGTCCGTAACCACATTACGTGATTTGATCGCAAATTCTACCCCTGTGTTGTACACGCTACCAACGTTATCCCACCAAGAACCGAATCCAGTAGAACCTTGAAGCGTTACATTCAACAGCATGTCGTTCGTCTGCTTTCTATACCAAGCCAATTCCCCCGAGATACGATCCCCGAAGAAGCCGTACTCCAAACCGACATCATACGTCGTCGAAGTCTCCCAGCGCAGGTTCGCATTTTCACGAATCACCGGGTAACGGTACGTTTGGCCGCCATAACCATTGTTCGCTACGTTGTAGTATCCAAACCACTGGTACGATGGAATCGCAGAGTTCCCGTTCTTACCAACCGAGGCTTTCAACTTCAAGAAATTGATGTTCGGAACAGCGCCCATAAAGTCTTCGTCAGAGATTACCCAGCCCACAGAAGCCGCCGGGAAATTCCCGTATTTATTATTCGGTCCAAACTTCGAAGAACCGTCACGGCGAATCAATGCTTCCGCATAGTATTTCCCCTTGTAGTTGTAGTTCAAACGTGTAAACGCAGAAGCAAAAGCATATTCTTCGATGTAGCTTAACGGATCGTTCACGTACTGACCGGTCTCGCGAATCTGGCCTACCGCTTCACTGTCGTAGAAGGCATCCCAACGCTTCACTCGGTTGTACTGGTATTCTGAACCGATCAACCAGTTGATGTGGTGATTTTCACCCAAATCTTTGATGTAGTTGGCTGTAGCATTCCCCGAGGTATTCCAAACATCATACGTGTACATGTTTGCACGGCCCAAGAAGTTGCCTTCAGCATCCTTATAGGTCGGGTCGTAACCCGGCTTTTCCCAGATGTGGTCTTGGAAGTTCATGTAATCCACAGCACCTTGACCGCGGAACGTCCACGCGTCGCTCAGCTTGTAGTTGAGGGTAATGTTGTTGATGGTACGGTCTTCGATCGCCGTCCAATCTTTCATTTCACGCTGTGCCACCGGGTTCAGTCCGATACCACCCTTCAACCAGTAGTCACCTGCTTGTGCCACTACGTTTCCATCGTCGTCATACTCGTCCTCTGCATAACGTACCGGGTAGATCGGAAGTGCGCGAGACATCGCCTCACCAAAACCACCCGACCATGCCGCATCAATACGGTTGTTGATACCGCGAGAAAGTGACGTGCTTACGCCCAACTTGAATTTATCTGTAATGTTGAAGTCCACGTTGAAACGTCCTGAAAGACGCTCGTAGGAGTTACCCACCAAATAACTGTTGTTGTCATTGTAGGAAAGACCAGCGTAGAAATTACCGCCTTTGAACCCTCTTGACGCAGAGAAATCGTAACCGTGCTTGATGCCCTGCTGGATCGTTTGCTGCACCCAGTCTGTACCTTCAAAAGCTTGCGCTTCGGCCCAGCTCATGCGGTTCCCTGGAAGTTCAGGAACACCTACGTTTCCGTCGTTGACCCAAGCCTCTTCATAGATCTGAAGGTATTGGTCCTTGTTCATCATGTTCGGCAGAGCGGTAGGGTTAGAGAAACCTACGCGTGAACTGAAGTTGTAAGCAAGCTTCTTGCTCTTCCCACGTTTTGTGGTAATCAAAACAACACCATTAGAACCACGTGAACCGTAGATTCCTGTTGCAGCTGCATCTTTTAGAATATCCACCGACTCGATATCGTTCGGGTTAATGGTAGCCAGGGGATTGGTGTTGAAACCACCGCGGTTACCGTTCAAGAAGTAATCTTGCGTAATAGGAATGCCGTCTACAACATAGAGTGGGTCTCCACCTGCTGAGATCGAAGCGACACCACGAATACGTACCATCGAACCTGAACCGGCAATACCAGAACCTGTGATGACCTGTACCCCTGCGGCTTTACCTTGGATGGCGTTCTCGAAAGAAGGCGTCGGGATGTCCGTGAGTTCTTTGGTCTTTAAAGAAACGACTGAACCGGTCAAATCACGCTTGCGTGAAACACCATAGCCTACAACCACTACTTCGTCGAGCTGTGTTTGCGAAGGCTTCATCACGACGTTTACGACTTTTTTACCGTCGACCGTGATCGATCGCGTCTGAGTTTCGTAGCCGATAAATGCGAAGCTGACTTTGTAGGTGCCCTTTTTTAGCGTGAGCTGGTACTGACCTGAATAATCGGTCATCGTTGCCCCGCCATTTTCTACGGTAATCGCAACCGAAGGAAGGGGTTCGTTGTATTCATCCACCACTACCCCTGAAAAGTTCTGAGCACCTAGGTAGGTACTTCCAAACAGGGCGAGGACGAATGCAAATAAACGTGCATTGATTTTCATCTTTCTGTGTTAAAGAGTTAGCACATCAAATGTAACTCATACACTTATTGGAAGAAAGTGCGTTCCTTACCCGAGTTAGCACTTTATGCCCCGATTTTATCTCAAAACCGGGAAAGATGTACAAAGAATGGTAAATGAACAGGCGGGCCTACGACTTGATTCGGTATAAACGGGCCGGTTTGTGCAATACACCTTCCTGTTTTTCCTCGGTAGCCTCTACGGCATTTTCGCGAACGACTTTTTTACGGAAATTTCGCTTGTCAAACTCCTCTTGAGTGATGGCCTCATGCAACTGCTGCAGCTGATTCAGCGTAAATCTTGGCGGCAATAATTCATAGGCGTTCTTGTTCAATTCAAAATGGCGCTGAAGCTTCCACAGTGCGATTTCCACAATCTCGTTGTGATCAAAAGCCAATTCCGGCACCTCCTGAATATCCAACCACAAAGCTTCGCCCGCAAAACTCGCAGGATTGGGCACAAAATCGGCCATTTTCACGAGCGCATAATAGGCGACCGTAATCACCCGCTCCTTAGGATTTGTGCGATACAACTCCAACCACTTGCGGTCTTTTGCCTGGTTCGTACGGCCTGGATCTCCGAACGTGTGAAACTGCTTCAACGTCACGTCTTTCAACGAAGCCAATTCAAACAACACGCGGTTCGCAGCATCGTCCAAACCCTCTCCCCGATGGATCAAATCCCCAGGAAGGCGCTTGCGAAGCAACCCTTGACCGATGTCCTTTTCTTCAATCAGCAAAACTTTGAGTCGTTCTCCATCGAAACCGAAGATCACGGCATCGACACTGATGTTCGGATTTACATCCAAATGTTGTGGCATTGTACTGTTCGTTTTAGGTAAACTTGTGGCTGTTCAAGATAAAGCGTAAAAAATTAATAAGTGTATTATTTACACTAACTTCTTACCTTTGCACCATGTCTGTAGAGATTCAAAATATAGCTGTATTAACCTCAGGTGGCGATGCGCCTGGGATGAACGCCGCCATTCGTGCGGTTACAAGAACAGCCTTGTACTATAAAAAAAAGGTCTTCGGCGTGTACCGCGGGTACGAGGGCATGATCGAAAATGACCTGATCGAACTCACTACCGCGAATGTAAAGAACATTCTCGCGCAAGGAGGAACGCTTCTAAAAAGTGCCCGTAGTCAAGAATTTCGCACGGCAGAAGGCCGCGCAAAAGCTGCCGCTAATCTGAAAAGCAGAAACATCGACGCATTGGTCGTGATCGGTGGAGATGGCTCATTTACGGGTGCACTAAAATTGGCCGAGGAACACGGCATTCGAGTGATCGGAGTTCCGGGTACGATCGACAATGATCTGTTCGGTACAGATTTCACGATCGGTTATGACACCGCGACCAATACCGTCATTCAAAGCGTGGATAAGATTCGCGACACGGCCTCTTCGCACAACCGCCTCTTTTTGGTGGAAGTGATGGGACGCGACACCGGCTACATCGCTGCCTCCACTGGTTTGGCAACGGGAGCGCTGAGCATCATCTTGCCAGAGCGCAAAGGCACCTACGCAGAGCTTTTCGACGATCTGAAAAAAGCACAAGCGAATAAAAAGACATCGAACATCATTATGGTCGCAGAGGGAAACCACCTCGGTGATATTTTTGATATTTCGCAAGCAGTAAAGAAAGAATTCCCTTCTATTGATGTGAAGGTCACTACTTTAGGACACACCCAGCGCGGTGGTTCACCATCGACCAACGACCGTGTTTTAGCCTCTGTTTTGGGCTTCTATGCAGTGAAAGGTTTGATGGAGGGCAAAGAGAAAGTGATGACCGGAATGATCGATCAGAAGGTCCTTTATACACCTCTATCAGAAGCTATTTCAAAGACCACCGAGCTTGACGAAGAAATGTTAACCATAGCTAGAATTTTAGCATCATAACAACAACACAAACATAGTATGAGCACAAAAATTGCCATTAATGGATTTGGACGTATCGGTCGTTTGACTTTCCGCAACCTTATCAAAAGCGACAAAGTAGAAATCGTAGCGATCAATGACTTGACTGCAACGGACATGCTAGCACACTTGCTAAAGTATGACAGTGCACACGGACGTTTTGACGGAACGGTTTCCCACACAGAGAACAGCTTGATCGTGAACGGTAAAGAGATTACTGTTTACGCACAGCGCGATCCTGAAACCCTTCCATGGGGCGAGATCGGTGTTGAGGTTGTGATCGAGTCTACTGGTTTCTTTCGCGATGCAGAAGGAATGGGTAAGCACATCAAAGCGGGTGCAAAGAAAGTAGCACTTAGTGCTCCTGCATCTGGCGACATCAAAACGATTGTTTTGGGTGTGAACGACGATCAACTGACCGATGCGGACACGATGGTGAGCAACGCTTCTTGTACGACCAACTGTTTGTCTCCTATGGCAAAAGTATTGGACGAGAAGTTCGGTATCGAAAGTGGTTTCATGTGTACAATCCACGCCTACACTTCTGACCAGCGTTTGCAAGATGCTCCACACAGCGACAAGCGTCGTGCTCGTGCAGCTGCAGTGAACATGATTCCTACCTCAACAGGTGCTGCTAAAGCGGTTGCTTTGGTATTGCCACAGTTGAAAGGGAAGCTGGACGGATATGCAATGCGCGTTCCTACCATCACGGGTTCTGCTACAGATCTTACGGTCCAATTAAAAACTGAAGCAACAGCGGAGGAAATCAACGCTGCAATGAAAGAAGCTGCAGAAGGTCCGTTGAAAGGCATCCTTATGTACACAGAAGATCCGATCGTAAGCTCTGACATCGTAGGTGACAAGCACAGCTGTATTTTCGATGCTGGTGTTACTTCTGCGAAAGGAAACTTAGTGAAAGTTTTAGGTTGGTACGATAACGAAGCAGGATACTCTGCGCGTTTGGCGAACCTCGTTGAGCGTTTAGCTTAATCTGAATTAATAGATCACCACGAGTGGGGCCCTGTGCTCCACTTGTGGTTTATACCATACTGCTATGATACTTATTGCTGAAAGCGGTTCCACGAAATGTGACTGGGTTGTTTTGGGTTCTGACGGCGCGGAGTACAAGCGCTTTTCTACCATGGGTTTCAACCCTTATTTTCATTCAGCTTCTTTTATCCAAGAGGAGTTGAGTGGAAACCAGATAATTTCTGAAATCCGTAACCAAGTAGAGTTCGTATACTTCTATGGAGCGGGCGCATCGAGTGAGACGTTGAAAGACACGGTGAAGGACGGGCTGAAATTGGTGCTACCCAACGCCAATGTGTCCGTGGATCACGACCTTGTAGCCAGCGCATATTCGACCTACACTGGAGAACCTGCCATCACCTGTATCCTAGGAACAGGCTCAAACAGCTGTTACTTTGACGGTCATGATGTGAGCGAGGAAGTACCTGCCTTAGCGTACGTTTTAGGCGACGAAGGAAGTGCCAGTTTTATCGGCAAGCGCCTCGTATCTGATTTCCTATACAAAAAGCTACCGACCGAAATGGCGGAAGATTTCTTTGCGACCTACCAGCTCGATAAGGACGAGATCATCACTAGTGTGTACAACAAACCCAATGCGAACGTCTACCTCGCGTCTTTTAGCCGATTTGCTGGAAAGCACATGGAAAACGACTACGTGAAGGGCATCGTTCGCGAAGGTTTTGCGAAGTTTGCAGACATCCACATCGCGTGTTTCGAAAATTGCCACGAAGTGCCTGTGCATTTTGTCGGTAGTGTCGGAGCGATTTTCCAAGACATTCTCAAAGAGGTGCTCGAAGAGCGCAACATGAGATTAGGACAGATCATGCGCAAGCCTGTGGACGGACTAATAAAATACCATTTAGAATACCTCAAGATTTTAGAGGCTTATCAAAACTAAGATGATTAAAGGATTTCTTTTTGATTTAGACGGCGTTATCGTAGATACCGCCGTTTTTCATTTTCAAGCGTGGCGTCAACTCGCCCAAAAGCTCGGCGGCGATTTCACGCACGAGCAGAACGAAGAGCTCAAAGGCGTGAGTCGTGTAGATTCTTTGAAGAAAATTATTGAGTGGACCGGAGCAGAAGTAAGCGACGCTGAATTTCAGGAGCTTATGGAAGTTAAAAACGACTGGTACTTAGAGCTTGTACAGTCGCTAGGGCCGAAAGACGCCTTGCCAGGTGCTCTCGAGTTCATTCAAACCGCACACAAGCAGGGCATTAAAATTGCGCTGGGCAGTGCGTCGAAAAATGCACCGATGATCTTGGAGAAATTGGGCCTAACGCCACTCTTCTCCGCGATAATTGATGGGAACAATGTGGTAAACGGCAAGCCGCATCCCGAGGTATTTTTGAAAGGTGCTGAAAGCTTAGGCTTGGCTCCGGAAGAATGTATCGTGTTTGAAGACTCCATCGCTGGAGTGCAAGCGGCAAAATCTGGAGGCATGCCCTGTGTAGGCATCGGCAGTCCTGAGGTACTTCACGCAGATGTGCATTTTGAGGCACTCGGTGAAACGACACCCCAGGCACTGCAGGACAGATTTTAGAACCAAAACACGCATTACACTCGAACTGCCATGTTTAACAAGTACACTGAGGTTGACCCTTGGAAAATCATAGAGCGCGTCTGGAACGCTGAAAATCACCCGAAAAGTGAAAGTCTATTTTCGATCGGTAACGGTCGTATGGGACAGCGCGCAAATTTTGAAGAAACCTACACCGGGGAAAGCCTACAAGGATCTTACATCGCAGGGGTGTTCTACCCAGACAAAACGCGCGTCGGTTGGTGGAAAAACGGCTATCCGGAGTACTTCGCAAAGGTATTGAACTCGTGCGATTGGGTCGGAATTACCGTGACGATTGACGGCGAAGTTGTGGATGTAAACACGGCCTCTTCTGTGGACCAATTCTACCGCGAGCTCGACATGCAACGCGGCGTATTGCTCCGTACTATGGAAGTCACCTTAGCCTCAGGCAAGCGAATCCGTGTACGCGCAGAGCGCTTTGTCAGCATCGTTCGCGATGAGATCGGTGCCATCTCTTATGCTGTGACCCCACTGAACTTTAGCGGCGATATTACCCTGTGTCCACATTTGGATTTCGACGTTAAAAACGAAGACAGCAACTACGACGAGAAGTTTTGGGACGCCGTTTCCGGTGGCCAATTCAATGGCACCAGCTACGTGCACGCTAAAACGAAAAAAACCGGCTTCGAAGTCAGTGTCGCCATGCGCAACTCATTGACTTTGGACGGCCAGAACAACGCATGGACCGCGAGCAGCGACGCCAAGCACATGTTCGTGAGCGAATGCACCAAAACTGCGGTCGCTGAAGGACAAACCTTGCGCCTAGACAAATTTGTGGCGGTGCTCTCTAGCATGAACCACGCGAGTGGAGATCTAGACGCATTCGCTACCCAACTCGCCTTGAAGGCACAAGAAGCGGGGTACGATACACTTTTGGCGGAGCAGCAAAACGCCTGGGCGACCAAATGGGAAACCTCAGACATCGAGATTGAAGGCGATGAGGAAGCCCAGCAAGGGATCCGCTTCAACATCTTCCATATGAACCAGACGTTCACCGGTGTGGACGACCGTTTGAACATCGGTCCGAAAGGATTCACGGGCGAGAAATACGGCGGTTCCACGTATTGGGACACCGAAGCGTATTGTTTGCCGTTCTACCTCGCAACTGCACAGCCTGAAGTGGCGAAAAACTTGTGTTTGTACCGTTACAAGCAGCTCGGCAAAGCGATCGAGAATGCAGAGAAGCTTGGGTTCACCGGCGGTGCTGCATTGTACCCGATGGTTACGATGAACGGTGAGGAGTGCCACAACGAGTGGGAAATCACTTTCGAAGAGATTCACCGAAACGCGGCGATAGCCTATGGGGTATACAACTATGTACGCCACACAGAAGACTGGAGCTACCTCGCTGAAGCAGGCGCAGAGGTCTTGTTGGGGATTAGTAGGTTCTGGGCGCAACGTGTGAATTGGTCACAACAGAAACAAGCGTATGTGATGCTTGGGGTGACCGGGCCGAACGAATACGAAAACAACATAAACAACAACTGGTACACGAACCGTATGGCGGCGTGGACCTTGGAATATACGCTCGAAGCCTTTGCTTGGTTGAAAGCGAATGCCGCTGCTGATCTCGAGCGCATTACTGAGAAAACCGGCTTGGACATGGATGCTGAGTTTGCGAAATGGACCGAGGTGATCGAAAAGATGTATTACCCATACAGCGACGAGCACGGGGTGTATTTGCAGCAAGACGGCTTCTTAGATAAGGAGCAGTTGAGCGCAGACGACCTAAGCTTGGAGGAGCGTCCGATCAACCAGCATTGGAGCTGGGACCGCATCTTGCGTTCGATCTTTATCAAGCAAGCGGATGTATTGCAGGGCTATTATTTCCTAAACGACCGCTACAGCGAAGAAGAAATCAAGCGCAATTTTGACTTCTACGAGCCGAAAACCGTGCATGAGAGTTCGCTAAGTCCGTGTGTCCATGCAATTTTAGCAGCACAGATCGACTACCCTGAGAAGGCGTACGAGATGTATTTAAGAACCTCGCGTTTGGACATCGACGACTACAACCGCGAAGTACACGAAGGCTTGCACATCACCTCGATGGCGGGCACGTGGATGAGCGTAGTCCAAGGCTTCGGTGGGATGAAAATCATCGATAATGAGCTGCACTTTACCCCGAAGCTGCCTATGGAATGGAAGGGATTGACCTTCTCTATTCTGTGGCGTGGGGCGACGCTAAAAGCACATTTAACTGCCGACGGCATGGAGGTGACGCACATGGGAGGCGCTCCGGCAAAATTTGCAATAGACGGCGTTTGGCATGAAGCAAAAGCCTTATAAGTAGATATTTAGTAGTTTAGAAAGACGTCTCCGGGCGTCTTTTTTTGCGCCAATTTCAACCCAATACCACTACTTCGATGAAACCTATTTTGTCCATTCTTTTCGGCGCCCTGGCGCTGAGTTCTTGTTCTACTGAGGTGAAGAAACTCACCCCTTCAGTGAATGCTGCCGCATTGCCGTCGCCGTATGTGCACCAAGGAGACACCTCCGAATTTCACATTGAGGATTATACCCTAGAGCAAGGTGCGGTGCTGAGCGGACTGCCTGCCGGTGTGTATTCTTTTGAGAAGGAACCTGGAGTGTACAGCATTTTTGGCACGCCCGATTTTACCCTCGGGACGGCACGAATCTCCTCGAGAACGGGAAGTTTTGAGATTCCGTTTTTCCGTGGAAGCAAACGCGCAGTGACCTTTTCTGTAAAGGGCTTTGAAGGCCAAGATATGAAAGTCAAAGGCGAGTTCAATGCTTGGAACGCGGAGGCGAGTTTTTTGACGTGGAACGATACGGCGTGGACCATGCCGCTGGTGGCAGAGCCTGGGGATTATGCTTATAAATTGGTGGTAGATGGCCAGGAAGTGTTGGATACCGTGTACAATACGAAGACCGTTGCGAACGGGATGGGCGGCTACAATAACGTCTTTAGCGTGCGCGCTTTAGGGGAGAAAACGCCATTGTCAGTAGCGTTCATAGCGCATGATTATCAGCAACTGATGTTTTCACCCGTACCCGAAGAGCAGGAACTGTTAGTGCTGTGGAACAACACGCCCCTCGAGGTGAACCGTTCGCCGCTGGCAACGACCGTACAAATTCCTGAAGCAGCGAAGGGCTACGAAAAATCTTGGGTACGTGTGTACAGTGCGCGCGATGGAAAATTGGCACCGGATGTGCTTATTCCAATGAAAAATGGCGCAGTGGTAGAACAGACCAGCGCACTCGACCGCACCGACTGGCACACTTCCGTGATGTACTTCGCCATGATCGATCGATTCCACAACGGGACCACAGAAAATGACCACCCACTAGAGGATACGAGCGTTCACCCACGTGCCAACTACAAAGGCGGGGACGTCGAAGGACTGCGCGCTAAGATCAACGACGGCTATTTTGACTCGCTCGGAGTCAACACCTTGTGGATCAGCCCGATCACTCAGAACCCGGAAGGCGCTTGGGGACTTTGGAACCAGGGAGGACCAGTGAGTACCTTCTCCGGATACCACGGGTACTGGCCGGTGAGCACAATCAAGCCCGACTACCGCTTTGGAACACCATCACAAGTACATGCCTTCTTAAACGATGCGCACTCGCGCGATAAAAATGTGTTGCTGGACTACGTGGCAAACCACATTCACCAGGAGCACCCTGTCTACCAAAACCACCCCGAGTGGGCGACGCCGAAGTACACCGACGACGGAAGGCTGAATACGCAGCTGTGGGATGAGGAGCGACTGACGACTTGGTTCGATACGTTCTTGCCTACGCTCGAACTGCGCAACGACACGGTAGCGCACTGGATGAGCGACAGTGCACTGGTATGGATCGAAGACTATCAGTTCGATGGGTTCCGCCACGATGCGACTAAGCACATTCCGATGAATTTCACGCGACTGTTGACCAAAAAGATTCGTGAAAGAAGCAATCAGCACGTGTACCAGATCGGCGAGACGTACGGTTCTGACGAGCTGATCGCAAGCTATGTGGGGAGCGGTAAGGTCGATGCCCAATTCAATTTCAACCTCTACGATGCCGCTTTCGAAGCCTTCACACAAGAGGGAATCTCGTTCGACAGGCTCCGGAAATCGCTCCAGAGTTCTCTGAAATATTACGGACACCACCACCTGATGGGGAACATTTCCGGGAACCAAGACAAGCCGCGTTTTGCTTCGGTAGCGAGCGGAGATTTGCACCCGGGCGAGGATTCGAAAAAGGCGGGTTGGACCCGTACGATTCCACCGGCAGGGGAACGCGGGTTTAGAAAATTGGCCAGTATGCATGCCTTTAACATGGCCGTTCCGGGAATTCCAATCATTTACTACGGCGACGAGATCGGTATGCACGGCGGGAACGATCCAGACAACCGCAAAATGATGCGATTCGAAGGCTATTCAGAGCAAGAACAAGCGCTATGGAAGCGCGTAGCAGCGTTGATCGAGCTTCGCACAAGCTCTATGGCACTGAATTATGGCGCTACGGACCTCTACCAACCGCGCGAAGATGTGCTCGTGGTGGAACGCACCTACCTCGACGACACCGTGCGCTTCTTCTTCAACAACTCGAAAAAAGACCGCTATTTGGGCAAATGGGACATCACGGTTCCTGCCGACGACTTTACCTATCAACACATAACTGAGAACAAATGAAAATGATTCCTGTACTCCTCGCAGCGGCCCTAGGTGTGGCAAGCTGTGCTGCTCCTGAAACTGCGCCCGAAACCACTCCCGAAGCCGCAAGCACTGCTTGGGAAGATGCGAAGCTGCCTGAATGGGCGAAAAGTGCGAACATCTACGAAGTGAACGTGCGCCAGTACACCCCTGAAGGTACGCTAAAGGCATTTTCTGAACACCTCCCACGCCTTGCAGCGATAAATGTAGACGTGCTGTGGTTTATGCCGATTCAGCCGATCGGAGAGTTGAACCGCAAAGGGGAATTGGGCAGTTATTATTCTATTGCAGACTACACTTCCGTGAATCCTGCGTTCGGTACACTAGAAGACTTTCAGGCGATCGTGGACCAGGCACATGAACTGGGAATGCACGTCATCCTAGACTGGGTCGCCAACCATAGCGCATGGGATCACCCGTGGGTTGACAGCAACGATGATTTTTACTCCCGCGATGAAAATGGCAGCTATCCTGTAGAGGCTTTGGGCAACGATGGGGGTAAAACAGGCTGGACTGATGTTGCGGATCTGAACTATGATGCGCCGTTACTTACCGACAGCATGACCGCAGAAATGGACTGGTGGGTGAGCAACACAGGCATCGACGGATTCCGTTGTGACATGGCCGGTATGGTACCGTATGCGTTCTGGGAACATGCCATACCTACCCTTCGCGAAAAACACGGACCACTATTTTTCCTTGCGGAATGGAGCGAACCGCATTTGCTGAGCACCTTCAATGCGGACTACGGCTGGGAATTCCATCACCTGATGAACGACATCGCGAAAGGGCACAAAACCGTTGCTGACCTCGCTGTGTATGCCGCGAAGAATGATACGGTATACCCGGACGATGCGATGAAACTGTACTTCACCTCTAACCACGATGAGAACAGCTGGCAAGGGAGCGCTATCGAGCGCATGGGCGAACACGCACGTGCCTACTTTGCACTCAGCTTTATGATGGAACAAAGCATTCCGCTGCTCTACACGGGTCAAGAAGCTAGGATTGAATACCGCTTTCCGTTCTTTAGCAAAGACACCGTGGGTATCGACTGGGCCGCGAATAACGAACATGCAGACTTCTACGCTGCACTTTTTGAAGTGAAGCACGAGCACCCGGCCTTGTGGAACGGAAAATACGGCGCCGCTATGGAGCTTGTGGTAGACACCGCTAGTGGAAGTGCCATGATCTCGCGCGAGGTGCCTGGTGAAGACCGTGTGGTGGGAGTGTTCAATTTTAACGGTCAAGCATCCTCATTTACTGCACCGGAAGGATTGGATCTTGTGGCCGAGGCGAAAGGGGCGAAGATCTACGCGTCGAAATTGGATTAAAGGCATTAACTTTATCCGAGCAAAAGAACCACCAGATGTACAAAATCACAGGAAAAAACACCTTCGAAGTGGCCCCAAATGAAGGGAAAGCAGAAGGGTTGATCAATGGCGACTTTTATGCGCTAGACATTGAGAAAATCGATGGAAATACTTGGCATATCATCAAGGAAAACACGTCGTACTATGTGCAATGGATCGAGCGTAATGAAGAAGCTAAAACCTTTACCCTCAAGGTAAACGGGGCGCCCATTACCCTTGAAGCGAAGAACGATTTTGACCTCCTGCTCGACAAGATGGGCATGGCAAATCTCGGCGGTTCTAAGGCATCAAAGCTCAAGGCACCAATGCCAGGAAAAGTCCTCGAAGTCATGGTGAAAGTGGGACAAGAAGTCGCAAAAGGTGAAGGTCTTCTCATCCTTGAGGCCATGAAAATGGAAAATGTCCTTAAAGCTGAAGACAGCGGGGTTGTAAAATCCGTGAACG